>SR_TP_S13solDRAFT_1000082_pt1 | contig 50794 bp, 50 predicted proteins | sample SodReaTP_S13sol_FD_11159 | JGI IMG/M metagenome (IMG submission 11159) | reverse complement strand
GGAGCGGCTCGAGGCCCAGGCCCGCGAGGCGGCCGAGCAGTGCGAGCGCCTGACCCTGCCGCAGATCGACCCGCCGCAGCCGCTGGCCGCCCTGCTCGCGGCCTGGCCGGCGCAGCGCCGGCTGCTGGTCGGCGACGAGAGCGGCAACGGCGCGACGCTGCCCCAGGTGCTGCAGGCGGTGAAGGCGCCGCTCGCCCTGCTGGTGGGTCCCGAAGGCGGCTTCGCGGTGGAGGAGCGGGCGCTGCTGGCCGCCGCGCCGGCCGTGCTCCCCGTCTCGCTCGGCCCGCGCATCCTGCGCGCCGAGACCGCGGCGCTGGCCGGCCTCGCGGTGATCCAGGCGCTGGCCGGCGACTGGAACAGCGGACCGCGGGGTGCGGGCTCGTCGTCCTAAGCCGTCAACCTGAGCGCCCCCCTCGCGTCATCCTGAGCGCAGCGAAGGATCTCGCGGGCAGGGGTTCCACTGCTCCCACCGCCTTCTCTCACACGGAGGGCGCGGAGAAGGCGAAACACCGCCTCCGCGCCCTCCGCGTCTCCGTGTGAAACCAGCCGAAGCGGCGCGCTCGCCGGAGCGCCGGGGTCCGCGCAGATAAGGATCGAGATCCTTCGCTTTCGCTCAGGATGACGTTGCTTTGGGGCTGAAAGGCGGGAGCCGGCAGGACCCGCCGCCTCAGTTCAGCTTGCGGCCGATCTCGGCGATGGACTCGTCGGTCAGCGCGGCCTGGCGCTGCTTGTCGAGGTTGTCGGCGATCAGGCGGCCGGCGGCCGCGACCGCCAGCTCGGCGGCCTGGCGGCGCAGGTCGGCCTCGGCGGCGGCGCGGGCCTGGGCGATCTTGTCGAGCGCCAGCTGCTCGCGCCGCTTGATGGTCTCCTCGAGCTCTCGCTCGGCGGAGGCACGCAGCGACTTGGCCTCGGACTTGGCCGCCTCGACGATCTCCTCCGCGTCCTTCAGCGCCTCGCGCTGGCGGCGCTTGTGGTCGGCCACCAGCTTCTGCGCCTCCTCGCGGAGGTTCTGCGCCTCTTCCAGCTCCTTGCGGATGCGATCGGAGCGGGCGTCGAGCTTCGCCAGGGTCGGCGCGAGGCCGATCTTCGCAGCGATCACCAGGAAGATGACGAGCGATACCGTGATCCAGAAATACTCGCTGGCGAACATCAGCGGCGGCCCTCCAGCACCTGGTCGACGGCCGCCCGCGCCGCCTCGGCGGGGGGAGCGACATCGATCAGCTTGCGCGTGACCGCCAGGGCGGCCTCGCCGGCCATGCCGGCGAGATCCCCCGTGGCACGGGCCACGGCCTCGTCGATCGCGGCCTCCTCGCGGCGGTTGCGCTCGCCCTGCTCGCGGCCGAAGGCCTCGAGACGGCGGGTGTTCTCGGCCTTGATCTCGTCGGTGGCGACCTTGAGGATGCCGCCGGCCTCCTCGCGCGCCGTCGCCAGCGCCTTCTCGTAGGCCTGCATCACCTCTTCGGCCTCGGCCCGCATACGCTCCGCCCGGCCGAGATCGTCGTCGACCTTCTCGCGGCGCCCCTCGACCACCTGGCCGAGGCGCGGCAGCACCAGGCGCGCCATGATGTAGTAGAGCGCGCCGAAGGTGACGAGCAGCCAGAAGATCTGGCTGACGAAGGTGTCCGTCTGCGTCAGCTGCGGCAGGCCCTCGGCCCGGGCCGGAGTCGCCGCGAGCAGCAGGGCCGCCGCCGCGGCCGGCAGGAAGGTCGGGATGCGCGCCATCGTTGGGGTCACCGCGTCGTTGAGGAGTCGGCTTCGGCTCGGGCGGGCGCCCGCACCCCGGAGAGGGCGGGCGCCGGCCACGGCCGGGATCAGCCGAACAGGACGAGCAGGGCGACGACCAGCGAGAAGATGGCGATGGCTTCCGTCACGGCGAAGCCGATCCAGATGTTGGCGCCGATCTCTTCCTTCGCCGCCGGGTTGCGGGCGATGGCCGCAAAGTAGTTGGACCAGACGTTGCCGACACCGACGCCGGCACCGATCATGCCGAGGGTGGCCAGACCGGCACCGATCATCTTCGCAGCTTCCAGCTCCATTGTTCCGCTCCTGAGGTGTTGATCGTCGAGTGGGTGAAGAAGGCTTTCCCCGCGTCTCCGCCTGCGTCAGTGCAGGTGGATGGCGTCGTGCAGGTAGACGCAGGTGAGGATGGTGAAGATGTAGGCCTGCAGCACCGCGACCAGGAACTCCAGCGCGGTGATGCCGACCAGCGCGGCCAGCGGCACCACGCCGGCAATGCCCATCAGCAGGGTGAAGCCGGCGAAGACCTTCAGCAGGATGTGCCCGGCCATCATGTTGGCGAAGAGGCGCATCGACAGGCTGATCGGCCGCGAGAGATAGGAGATGATCTCGATCGGCACCAGGATGACCGCGGTCCAGAGCGGCGCGCCGTGCGGGAAGAAGAGCCGCAGGTAGCCGGCGCCGTGGCGCGCGAAGCCGATGATCGTGACGGCGACGAAGATCACCATCGCCATGAAGAAGGTGACCACCAGGTGGCTGGTGAAGGTGAAGGCCACCGGGATCATGCCGAGCAGGTTGCCGAACAGCACGAAGAGGAAGATCGAGAAGATGAAGGGGAAGTAGACCCGACCCTCGCTGCCGACGTTCTGGCGCACCATGCCGGCGATCGCCTCGTAGAGGATCTCGGCGCAGGACTGCAGCCGGCCCGGGACGAGGGAGCGGCCGCGCGTCGCGACCATCATGAAGACGGTGATGGCGACGACCGAGAGCACCATCCACAGTGCGGAATTGGTGAAAGAGAGATCCAGGCCGCCCACGTTGATCGGGACCAGTCGCTGAATCTCGAACTGGTGCAGGGGATCGACCGGAAAACCGCCGCTCTGCGTGCCCTGTGCCACGTTCGCCCTCGCCCCTCAGTCGCTCACGACCCGGCGTCGTGCCGGGCCTTCTCCTTGCGTTCCTTGGCCTGGCGCTCCAACTCCCGGCCGGTGCGAATGACGTTGAGGAACGCCGCCGCACAGCCCAGCAACAGGAAGAGGATCATCAGCCAGGGCTTCGTGCCCAGCCAGGAATCCAGTACCAGCCCCACGCCGACCCCGACGCCCACGGCCGCGACGATCTCCGTCGCCATCCGCATGCCGATCCCGATGCCGCTGGGGACACCACCCCGGCCGCTGCCGCCGCGCCCCTCTCCGGACCGCGGCCGCCGTGCCTGGGCAGCCCTCAGCTTGGCGTCGAGCACCTCGAAGGGAGACGGCTTCTCGGGCTTGCTCATTCCTTCCGCTCCCCACGGCAGGACCGCCGGAACACGGCAACACCCGACCCCCGCCTCCAGCCCCGGGGCGCCGGAAGGCGGGCGAACCTTACGGAGCGCCCCCCACCCCGTCAAGGCCGAATGGCGCACCGCGCAAAGCCGCAGAAAACAGCCATTTATTCCGACTTCCCCTCATCCTGAGCGAGAGCGAAGGATCTCGTGGGCATTGCGCTCCAACCGGCCAGAGATCCTTCGCCGACGCCCAGGAGGGCGTGACGGCGGCTCACGCCGACTCGCGCAGGGCCTCGGCGCTCTCCAGGTCCACGGAGACCAGCTGGCTGACGCCCCGCTCGGCCATGGTGACGCCGAAGAGGCGGTCGACCCGGGCCATGGTCAGGCGGTGGTGGGTGACGATCAGGAAGCGGGTGGAGAGCGAGTGGGAGAGCTCGTCCAGCAGGTCGCAGAAGCGGTCGACGTTGGAGTCGTCCAGCGGCGCGTCGACCTCGTCCAGCACGCAGACCGGCGCCGGATTGACCAGGAAGACGGCGAAGAGCAGGGCCAGCGCCGTTAGCGCCTGCTCGCCGCCCGACAGCAGCGAGAGCACCTGCAGCTTCTTGCCCGGCGGGCTCGCCATGATCTCCAGGCCGGCGTCGAGCGGGTCGTCGGCCTCGGTCAGCTTCAGATGCGCCTCGCCGCCGCCGAAGAGCCGGACGAAGAGCCCGGTGAACTGCGACTGCACCTGCTCGAAGGCGGCCAGCAGGCGCTGCCGCCCCTCGCGGTTCAGGCCGGCGATGCCCTGGCGCAGCCGCGCGATGGCGGCGATCAGATCCTCACGCTCGGCGGTCATGGTGGCGATGCGCTGCGCCAGCTCCTCGGCCTCCTGCTCGGCGCGCAGGTTGACCGGACCGATGCGCTCGCGCTCCTGCTGCAGGCGCTCCACCTGGCGGCGCACTTCCTCGCGCTCGGGCAGCGGCTGGTCCGGCTGCAGCTCCGCCAGGCGCACCAGGTCGGCCAGGCCGACCTCCAGCTTCTCGCGCACCCGCTCCGCCAGGGCACCCATGGCCTGGCCGGCTTGGGCCACGCTGGCTTCGGCGCGCACGCGCGTCTCGCGGGCCTCGGCCAGGCGCTGCTCGGCCTGGCGCGCGGCGCGGTCCGCCTCGGCCTGGCCGTTCTCGCCCGCGGCCAGGGCCGAGGCGGCGGCCTGCCGCTCCGCCTCGGCCGCGGCGATGCGCTCGGCCAGGGCCTGCTGCCGCCGCTCGATCTCCTCGGGCCGCTGCGCCAGCGCCGAGAGCTCGCCCTCGGCGGCGGCGCGGCGGCTCTCCAGCTCGCCGCCGTGCTGCCCGGCCTCCTCCAGGCGCTTGGCCCAGGACAGCTTCTCGCGCTCGATCGCCTGCAGCCGTTCCGCCCGCGCCTCGGCCTCGCGCTGCAACCGGCGCAGCTCCGCCTCGGCCTCGGCGAGATGGCCGCGGCGCTCGGCCAGGGCCGCACGGCGCTCGTTGGTCTCGGCGCGCGCCGCCGCCGTGTCGGGCAGCGCGGCGCTCTCCGCCTCCACCTCGGCCAGGTGGCCGGCGGTCTCGGCGCGGTCGTCCTCCAGGCGGGCCGCCTGCTCCTCCAGCGCCGTCAGGCGCGAGGCAGCGGCCGCGGCGCGCTGCTCCAGCCGGGCCCGCTCCGCTTGCGCCTCCGACTGCGCGGCGAAGGCCCGGCGCTGCTCCTCGCGCGCCGCCTTCTCGGCCTCCGCGGCCTGTGCCAGCTCCTGCTGCTGCGCCTCGTGGTCGGCGGCGGCGGCGGCGCGGGTGCGTTCGGCCTCCTGCAGTTCCGCCTCCACCTCCGCCAGCCGGTTGCGCTGCGCCAGGCGCTGCGCCCCGGCGGTCGGGGCGCCGGCGGCGGCGGTGAAGCCGTCCCAGCGCCACAGCGCGCCCTCGCGGGTCACCAGCCGCTGTCCCGGCTGCAGGCCGGGCCGCAGTCGCGCCGCCGTCGCCGCGTCGGGAGCGACGCCGATCTGCGCCAGGCGCCGCGCCAGCGCCGCCGGCGCCTGCACCAGCGACGCCAGCGAGCGGCAGCCCTCGGGCAGTGCCGGCGGGTCGGCATAGGGCTCCAGGGCCTGCCAGTGGAAGGGGGCGGAGGTTTCGGTCGGCGCCTCCAGCTCGTCGCCCAGCGCCGCGCCCAGCGCCGCCTCCCAGCCCGGTTCCACCGTGACCGAGTCGATCACCGGCGGCCAGAGGTCGGCGCCGCCGCGGTCCAGGAAGGCGGCGATGGCCTTGCGCTCGGCCTGCAGGCGGGTCACCGCGGCGGCGGCGGTCTGCACCGCCTCGCGCCGCCCGGCCTCCTCGCCGCGCAGCGCCGCCAGCGCGGCTTCGGCGGCCTCGGCCTCGGCGCGGCGGGCCTCCACCGCCGCCTCGGTCTCGGCCAGCGCCTCGACCGCCTGCTGCAGCGCCTCGGCATCGCCCCGGGCCGCGGCCAGCGCCGCGCGCTCGGCCGCGGTCTCCTCGCCGCGGCGGACCAGCCGGGCCAGGGTCTCGCGCAGCTCCCCGGCGCGGCGGGTCAGGGCCGCGCGGCGCGCCTCGTCGGCGGCGAGCTGCTGCGACAGGGCCGCCAGGGCCTCCTCGGCCGCGGCCACCTCGGCGGCGAGCGCGTCGCGCCGCTCCTGCGCCGCCGCGCGCTCCTGCGCCTCGCCGGCCACGGCCTGCTGCAGGCTGCCGCGCTCGGCCTCCAGGCGGGCGATCGCCTCCTCGGCGTCGCGCCCCAGGGACAGCGCCCGGGCCAGGTCGCCGCGCAGCTGGTTCAGGCGCTGCTCGGCCTGGCCGCGCGCCTCGGCCACCTGCTGCGCCTCCCGCCGCAGGGCGTCGCGCTCCAGCACCAGACGCTGCAGCGCCGCCGCCGCCTCGGCGTCGCGCTGGCGCTGCGCCGGCAGGCCGGACTGGGCGTCGGCGGCGGCGCGCGCCGCAGCCGCGGCCTGCTCGGTGAAGCCGGCAACCACCCGCTCCGCCTCCTGCAGCGCCGCGGCGGCGCGGCGCTCGGCCTCACGCCCGGCCAGCGCCTCCAGGTGCAGCAGCAGCGCCTCCTGGCGGCGCAGGGCCTGGGCGATGTTGCGGTAGCGCACCGCCTGGCGCGCCTGACGGCGGAGCTGGCCGAGCTGGCTCTCCAGCGTGCCGACCACGTCCTCCAGCCGCTCCAGGTTGGTCTCGGCCGCGCGCAGCCGCAGCTCCGCCTCGTGGCGGCGCGAGTGCAGGCCGGTGATGCCGGCCGCCTCCTCCAGCAGGTGGCGGCGGTCGGTGGGCTTGGCGTTGATCAGCGCCCCCACCCGGCCCTGGCTGACGATGGCGGTGGACTGGGCGCCGCTGGCGGCGTCGGCGAAGAGCAGCTGCACGTCGCGCGCGCGCACCTCGCGGCCGTTGACGCGGTAGAGCGAGCCGCGGTCGCGCTCGATGCGCCGCGCCACCTCCAGGACGTCCTGCTCGTTGAAGCCGACCGGCGCCTTGCGGTCTGTATTGTCCAGGGTCAGCAGCACCTCGGCCAGGGCACGCGCCGGGCGCGTCGTGGTGCCGCCGAAGATCACGTCCTCCATCTCGCCGCCGCGCAGGCGCTTGGCGGAGGTCTCGCCCATCACCCAGCGCAGCGCCTCGACCAGGTTCGACTTGCCGCAGCCGTTCGGCCCGACGATCGCCGTCGTGCCGGGCTCGATCAGCAGCTCGGTTGGCTCGACGAAGGACTTGAAGCCGCTGAGGCGTAGCTTGACGAACTGGACCACGTGCGGAACTGCCCCCGGGTATGACCGCCCGCCCGGCCGCCGCGGCGACGCCTCCGGCTCCCGGTCAGGAGCCCTGAGCCGCCTCCAGCGCCCTGGCGAACTCCTCGTAGCCCGACACGCCGACGACCTTGCGGCCCTGGACGACGAAGGTCGGGGTGGAATTCACGTCGAAGACGTCGCGCGCCTCGACGACGCGCTCGAGAATGGCGTTCATGGCCGCCTCGTCGCCCAGCGCCGCCTCGATGCGGCCCGGTCCCAGGCCGGCGAGCTGGGCGTGCTGGGCCACGGCCGACAGCGGGTCCTGCGCCCGCGACCACTGCGCCTGGGTGTCGAAGAGCACCTCGACGAAGGCGAAGAAGGCGCGGTCGCTCGGCATGGCGTCGGCCACCATGGCGGCGCGCAGCGCCAGGCCGTCGAGCGGGAAGTGGCGATAGGCCAGCTTGGCGCGGCCGGTCTCGATCCAGTCCTCCTTGACCCGCGGCAGAATCTCGCGGTGGAAGCGCGCGCAGTGCGGGCAGGTCAGCGAGGAGTATTCGACGATGGTGACCGGCGCCTCGGCGTCGCCCAGCACCCGATCGCCCTCGCGCACCTGCGCCGGCTCGGCGCGCAGCGGCGCGGCAAAGCCGCCGAGCAACGGCGGCAGCAGGGCCAGGGTGGGAAGCGTCGTCAGTATCTGCCTACGGTTCATGTCTCACCTACCAGATGTAGTGGATGGTACGGGCAGGGGCCCGAGTCCTCAAGGCGCTTGATATCCACAAGGTAGCCTCCTCGTTATCCCGTCATCCTGAGCGTCAGCGAAGGATCTCGATGGAACTGGAGCTCCAACTGGCCCGAGATACTTCGCTCACGCTCAGGATGACGCGCGGGGCGGCGGCGGCCTTCCCTGGCCTATGCCACCGCCTTTTGGCCGAATTGCGGCCGAGTGGCGTTCGAGCCCGTCGTTCTCGTCATTGCGAGCGTAGCGAAGCAATGACAGCCGGGAGGAGGAGGCGGCCGCCCCCTCACCCTCGCTCCTTTCCCGCGACCGCCGTGGCCAGCCGCTCCAGGGCGGCGCGCAGGCTCTCGTCCTCGATCCCCTGCAGCCGCGCGTCCAGGGCCTGGGCACGCTCGGGCGGCAGCGGCGGGGGCGGGCGCAGCGGGCGGCGGCGGGCGCGGGGGGAGACCGGCCCCTGGGTCAGGCGCAGGCGGGCGACCAGGGAATAGCCGAAGTGGGCGTTGATGCGCTCGGCCAGCAGGTCGGTGCCGTGCTGCAGGTCCAGCGCCAGCGCCGGGTCGACCCGCAGCTGCAGCGTCGCGTGGCGGCGCTCGTGGCGCTTGGGGAAGCTCAGCTTCAGCGGCTGGGTGCGGGCGCCGACCTCGGGGCCGACGATGGCCTCCCAGTCCAGCAGCAGCGCCGCCTCGTCGCGCCCGAAACCGCGCAGCGCCGGGCGCGTCAGCTTCTCGACGTAGCCCGCCAGCGCCCGCGGCGCGCGGCTCCGGCGGTCGGCGCTCACAGCGCCTCGCGCTCCAGCACGGCGCCGCTGTAGGTGTCGAGCCGCAGCCGCCAGCGCCGCCCCTCGGCGTCTTCGGCCTCGGCCTCGAAGGCGCCGCGGCGCCAGGCCAGCCCGTGGATGGCTGTGTAGCCCTCGGCCTGCAGCAGCAGCCGCACCTGCCCGGGCGCCAGCCCCTCGCCGCGACGCTCCGGCACCTCGATCTCGCGCCCGCTGACGCCGTCCAGCCAGAGTTCGCCGCCGCCCTGCAGCCGCACCAGCACCAGTCCGCCCTGGCGCTCCAGCGACTCCACCGCGTGGCCGGACTCGGCCAGGCGCTGGCGCAGCGCCGTCTCCGGCAGCAGCCGCGCCTCCTCGACGGCACTCCCGGGGCCACCCCCCTGGCGCGGCGTCAGCAGGCCGGTCAGCAGGACCAGGCCGACCACCACGGCGCCGGCCAGCACGACCAACCGCAGGATGACGGTATTGCGATTCATGACGGCTTCCCAGATGGTCCTCGCGGCCCACTATGAAAGATGCCATGCCGCCGTTCCACGACATCCGCGACTCCGGGCCACAGCCCGCCCCGGATCCCGCCGCCGTGCAGGCGCGGCTGCTGGCCTGGTACGACCGCCACGCGCGGCGCCTGCCCTGGCGCGCGCCGCCGGGCCGGCGCGCCGATCCCTACCGCGTCTGGCTGTCTGAGATCATGCTGCAGCAGACCACGGTCGTCACCGTCGGCCCCTACTTCGAGGCCTTCCTGGCGCGCTGGCCGCGGGTGGAGGAGCTGGCGGCGGCCGAGCTGGACCAGGTGCTGACCGCCTGGGCCGGGCTCGGCTACTACGCCCGCGCCCGCAACCTCCACAAGTGCGCCCGGGCCGTGACCGAGCGTCACGGCGGCCGCTTCCCCGAGGAGGAGGCGGCGCTGCGCGACCTCCCCGGCATCGGCGCCTACACCGCCGCGGCCATCGCCGCCATCGCCTTCGACCGCCCGGCCGCGCCCCTGGACGGCAACTGGGAGCGGGTGGTGGCCCGGCTCTTCGCCGTCGAGACGCCGCTGCCGGCGGCCAAGCCCGCCATCAGGGCCGCCGCCGAGAGCCTGGTGCCGCGGCGGCGGCCGGGTGATTTCGCCCAGGCGGTGATGGACCTGGGCGCCACTGTCTGCCTGCCCGGCCGGCCCAAGTGCCTGCTCTGCCCCCTGGCCGAGGACTGCGCCGCCCGCGTCCTGGAGATCGCCGAGCGGCTGCCGGCCAAGGCGCCCAAGGCGCAGAAGCCGACGCGCCGCGGCATCGCCTTCTGGATCCTCGACGCCGAAGGCCGGCTGCTGCTGCGCCGCCGTCCCGAGCGGGGCCTGCTGGGCGGCATGATGGAGATCCCCTCCACCGACTGGCGCGCCGAAGCCTGGAGCGAGGCCGAGGCCCTGGCCCGGGCGCCGCTGCCGGCCGCCTGGCGCGCCCTGCCGGGCCTGGTGCGCCATACCTTCACGCACTTCCACCTGGAGCTGGAGATCTGGGCCGGCCGCGCCGAGGGCACGATCCCCGAGGGCCGCCGCGTCGCCCTGGAGGAGCTCGGCGGCCAGGCCTTGCCCACGGTGATGCGCAAGCTCGTGACCCACGCCCTGAAGCACGGCGCCTGAGCGGCGGCGGGGACCGCCGCTGTGACCGCGGAACGCCCTTCCCGCCCCCCTTTTGACCGTGGCCCCTGCCCCGCCTCCGCTCCAGACTGGGGCTTTACGGAGGGAGAAGAGCATGCGCGGACGGACAAGGACCCTGCTGCGGGCGATCGGCGGCCTCGGCGCCGCGGCCCTTCTCGGCGGCTGCGTCGTCCATGGCGGCGTGCACTCCGGTCACCACTATCCGCAGGCAACCTATCACGCCGCGCCGGTCCAGGTTCCACCCGGCCACCTACCGCCTCCCGGGCACTGCCGGGTCTGGTACGCCGACCGCCCGCCAGGCCATCAGCCACCGCCGGTACCCTGCTAGCCGCCTCTACCCGCTTGCCGATAGATTGGATTTGATCGATAGTGCCGCCGGCGCCCCGGTCCGGGGCGAGGGGATCACGGCATGACGACAGGACGTTTCGCGCCAGGCAGGCGGGAGCGCTACGTGGCGGGCGGCGTCCGCCGGGTGGCGGGCTGGCTCGACGGCTTCAGCGCTCGGGCGATCGACGCCCTGGCCCGCTTCCAGCACGCCAATGGCCTGGAAGGCGGGGTCGGCGAGATCGGCGTGCACCACGGCAAGCTCTTCCTGCTGCTCTACCTCTCGACCACGGCGGCGGAGAAGGCCTGCGCCATCGACATCTTCGAGCAGCAGGAGCTCAACCCCGACGCCTCGGGCCGCGGCGACCGCGCCCGCTTCCTGGCCAACCTGGACCGCCACGCCGGCACCCGCGAGGGGGTGGAGATCATCGCCCGCTCCTCGCTGGAGATCGCGCCCGGCGAGATCCTGGCGGCCTGCGGCCCGATGCGGCTCTTCTCGGTCGACGGCGGCCATACCGACGACTGCACCCTGAACGACCTGCGCCTGGCCGAGGCGGTGAGCGCGCCGCACGGCCTCGTCGTGCTGGACGACTTCTTCAACGCCCCCTGGCCCGGCGTCGCCTCGGGCGCGGCGCGCTACCTGCTGGACCCCGACACGGCGCTGCGCCCCTTCGCCATCCTGCCGAACAAGCTGCTGCTGGCCCGCCCCGAGCGCCACGCCGCCTATGCCGGGGCGCTGCTGGCGGCCTTCCCGCGCCGCTTCGACAAGACGGCGGTGATGTTCGGCAGCGAGGTCGTCGTGCTGGGCACCCGCGAGCCCGGCCTGCGCCGCCTGATCGTCTACAGTCGCTTCGCCGAGACCGCCCGGCGCCTGCGCGACCGCCTGCGGCGCTAGCTTCTTCGGGCGGCCCGCCGCGGCAGGGCGAGGCTGAAGACCGCCAGCAGCACGCAGCCGATGCCGAGAATCTGGCCGAGGCTCACCGGCTCGCCCAGCAGCGCCGCCGCCAGCAGCACCGCCGAGACCGGCGCCACGGCGGTGAAGAGCGAGGCCTCCGCCCCGCTGCTGCGCGCCGTCCCGGCGTACCACAGCAGGAAGCCGCCGACCGTGGGCACCAGGGCGTAGTAGGCCACGGCCGCGAGCGCCGTCCCCAGCGCTTCGGGCTCTAGGGCCTCGGCCGGCAGCGCCAGATCCCAGGGCCGCTCCAGCAGCGCGAGCGGGGCCGCCACCGCCAGGCCGATCGCCGCCATCAGCGTCGAGAGCGCCAGTGGCGCGATCGGCCGCCGCAGCCGCTTGTTCAGCAGGATGAAGAGCGCCTCGCAGAGCACCGCCCCCAGGATCAGGGCGTTGCCGAGCAGCGAGCCCCGCCCCTCGGCGCCACCCGGCGGGTTCAGCGCCAGCAGACCGGCGGCGGCCAGCGCGATCGCCGCCAGCAGGCCGCGCCCCGGCCGCTCGCCCAACAGCAGCACGGCGACAGCGGCCGCCACCACCGGCAGGGTGCCGACGATCACCCCGGCGTCGGCCGCCGAGGTCAGCCGCAGCCCGGCGATCAGCAGCACGGTGTAGCCGACGCTGCCGGCGGCGGCCTGGAGCAGCAGCAGCAGCGCGTCGCGCCGGTCCGGCCGCGGCCAGGGCGCACGCACCAGCCGCATCAGCAGCAGGAAGCAGGGCAGCGCCAGGGCGAAGCGCAGCGCCGTCGCCGTGAAGGGCGGCAGCCCCGCCGCGATCAGCTTGCTCGCCACCACCGTGCTGCCTACCAGCGCCATCGCCGCCGCGAGGCAGAGAAAGCCCTGCATCCGCTCCGTCACCACCGCGCCCCTCCTTCCCGCTCGCGAAGGCCGCAGCAGAGCCCGGGCGGGGGCGCGGCGTCTTGAACGCGATTGCGGGGAGAGGGGGGCGGAGGGTGCCCCTGGCCCGGTCCTTCGTGACGGGCCTTCGGCCCTCCTCAGGACGAGGGAGTGCAAAGGGCTTCTCCTCGCCCTCTCCCTTCGCACTCCCTCGTCCTGAGGAGCGACGCGCAGCGGCGCGTCACGAAGGACTGGGCCAGAGGCGCCATGCCCCCTCCGTGCCCTCCGCGCTCCTCCGCGTCCTCCGCGTTGAGAAAGCGGAGCCCCGCCCCCTACCGCACCGCCGCCGCGTAGGCCCCCGGGGTCAGGCCGTAGCGGCGGGCGAAGGCGCGGGTCAGGTGGCTCTGGTCGGCGAAGCCGGCGGCGGCCGAGGTCTCGGCCAGGGGCGTGCCGGCGGCGATCAGGCGGCGGGCCAGGTCGAGGCGGCGCTGCACCAGGTAGGCGTGGGGCGTCAGGCCGGTGGCCCGGGCGAAGCCGCGCAACAGCTGGAAGCGCCCGAGCTCGGCCGCCTGTGCCAGCTCGGCCAGGCTCAGCGGCCGCGCCGGGTCGGCCTCGATCAGTGCGCGGGCGCGGGCGATCCCCGGCGGCAGGGGGCGGCGCGCGCCCTCTCCCGGGGCTCCTTCCTCCCGCAGCAGCCCGGCCAGCAGCGCCAGCAGCAGCTCCTCGCGCAGCAGGGGCTCGGCGCCTGCTTCCGTCGCCGCCCGGTAGAGCCGGCGGAAGCCCGCGGCCAGTCCGGCCCCGCCCTCGGAAGCGCGCACCACCGGGCGCGGCAGCTCGGCCGCGCGGCGGCGCCCCCGGGTCACCGTGGCGACGGCCGCGGCCACCACCGCCGGCTCCAGGTAGAGCATGCGCCAGGCCCGCCCGCCGGCGCCCAGCGGCGCGCCGTCGTGCACCTCGCCGGGATTGACGGTGATCAGGTCGCCGGCGCCGGCCTCCACCGGGCCGCGGCCGCTGGCCGAGCGCTGCGCGCCGCGCTCGATCAGGCCGATGCCGAAGCGCTCGTGGCTGTGGCGGGCGAAGGCCAGGGCGCTGTCGGCCGCCACCGCCTCGGCGCCCGCCAGGCGGCAGCGCGGCATGGTGAAGCCGGGCGGCATGGTCATCTCCCTCGCGTGCCGGTCCCTCGGGTACCCGTCCCTCGCGGGCCGGCCCATCCTGGCAGAGCGCCGGCGGCCGCGGCAAGGCGCCGCCTGCCCCCTTGCGGCCCGGCGCCGCCCCGTCCTATCCAGGGGTCCCCGCCACGGCCCAGGGAGGGCGCGCGCCCGTGACCGAGAGCCCCCGCTTCCGCATCCGCCCCGCCCGCGCCGCCGACGCGCCGGCGCTCTGCGCCCTGCTCAACCGCATCATCGCCATCGGCGGCACCACGGCCCTGGAGACGCCGCTGACCCCGGAGCGCTTCGCCGCCGGCTTCCTGGAAGGCCCGCGCTTCCTCTGCTGCTTCGTCGCGGAAGCGGAGGGCGAGGCCGAGGGAGGGGCCGGGGGAGGCGAGAGCGGCGCCCTGCTCGGTTTCCAGGCGCTGGAGCGCAGCCCGAAGCTGCCCGCCGACTGGGGCGACATCGCCACCTTCGCGCAGGTCCAGCCCAAGGTCCCCGGCGTCGGCCGCGCCCTCTTCGCCGCCACCCGCGACCAGGCCCGCGCCCTGGGCCTGACGGCGATCAACGCCACCATCCGCGCCGACAACCACGGCGGCCTCGCCTTCTATGGGAAGATGGGCTTCGAGGACTGGAAGCGCGACGCAGCCGTCCCGCTCCAGGACGGCACCCCGGTGGACCGGGTGTCGAAGCGCTACCGGCTGGGGTAGGCCCCTCACCAGCGAGCCTTTGAAACCCCTTCGCCGTCATCCTGAGCGTCAGCGAAGGATCTCGGGCCGGTTGGAGCTCTGGTCTGCACGAGATCCTTCGCTGCCGCTCAGGATGACGCGCGTTGTTTCGAAGGTTCGCCGCCCTCAGGCCTGTCCGAGCAAGGAAGGGTCTCACGCGGAGCCACGGAGGCGCGGAGAACGGGCCGGCACCCCTCCGCGGCTCCGCGACTCCGCGTGAAACGAAACCCCACTCCTCGGCAGCAGGACGCCAGCCAGGGCGCGCTGGCCTCCCGGCAGCAATGCTGTATTATACAGCAGAGACAGCATTTACAGGATTCCTGCCATGGCCGCCGGCGAGCGCAGCTATTCGACCAGCGACCTCTCCCGCAAGTCCGGCGACGTCATCGCCGAGGCGCTGCGGCATCCCGTGACCATCACCCAGCGCAACAAGCCGCGGCTGGTGCTCCTCAACATCGAGGATTACCGCCGCCTGCGGGCGAGCGCCGACCCCCGCCGCGCGGGCAGGATCGAGAGCCTGCCCGACGACCTCCTGGCCGAGATCGAGGAAGCCGTCGAGGCCTACGCCCGCGAGGACGAGCCGAGCCCTTCGTGAGGCGAGGCCGTGAGCTACGACGCCATCCAGACCGCCTGCGTCATCCGCTATCCCTACCTTTGGGCTCGCGAAGCCGCGCGCGGCGAGACCGAAGGCCGCAAGAACCGCCCCGTGGCCGTGGGCGTACGCCTGCAGCGGCCGGACGGCGACCTGCTGCTCCTCTTCCCGATCACCAGCCAAGAGCCCACGGCCGGCCGCTTCGCGGTCGAGATTCCCGACACGGAGAAGGGCCGCGCCGGGCTCGAGTCGGGCCTGCGGCTCTGGATCGTCTTCGACGAGTACAACACCGACGTCGTCGGCCGCTCCTTCTACCTGGAGCCGGAGCCACCGCTAGGCCGCTTCAGCAAGGCCTTCTTCCTGCCCCACCTCCAGGCCTTCGTGGCGCGCCGCAAGCGGATCCGAGGCGTCGACCGCAGCGGGTGACAGGACGCCGGGAGCGGCCCTCGGCGTGACCGCGATCAACGCCACCCTCCGCACCGACAACCACGGCGGCCTCGCCTTCTACACGAAGATGGGCTTCGAAGATTGGAAACGCGACGCGGCCGTACAGCTGCAGGACAGGATGCCGGTGGACCGGGTCTCGAATCGGTATCGGGTGGGGTAAGGCCCCTCAACCCGTCCCCTCTCCCACGAGGAGAGCGGGGGTGCAAGAAGGGGCGACCAGTACTTAAAGTCACTCTCCCTGGTGGGAAAGGGGTTGGGGTTAGGGGCAGCCGCGCCCGATCACCGGGCACGAGCGCGAAGCTCTCGGCAACACTTCGGCTAGGCGACAAAGGCTCGCCCCATTTGGGCCAGCATGAAAACCGTCAATCACTAGCGACAGGGTTGGCCTGTTCTGCATCACACAATGCCTCCGAGCATCATAAGGAGCAGGCGCAGATTGACAGCGGGTAAGCTGGTCGAGAACGCGAGTGCTGTATTGGCAAAACTATCCATAATAGGATATTGATGAGTCTCTCAGAGTCGCCGCTCTGCCACACGAGCTCTCGATAAGCATAGAGCCATCTACCATTCGCCCGCAGACACCGCCGCAGACATGCAATAGGAAGGCTCACTTGGATAAGATATCAAAAATTGACTGGGACATCATTGACGCCCGCGTTCGGCTTGCAACATCGCGGCGATCAATAAAAACACTATCTATCGGATTACTTTCTATTGTAATGGATCAGATTTTCCCGGACATCCAAGAACAACTTCACGAATGCATCACGGATGGATCCGATGATCGCGGAATCGACGCGATTCACATTCTCGAAGGAGACCAGCAAGCTGAAATATTCCTCCTACAATCGAAGTATAGAGAAACACACAAAAGCTCCGATAGAACGATAAATGATAACGAAGTTATGAAGGTATCTGTTTTTATAAATGATCTGTTTGACAAATCCGAATCTTTAGAAAAATGTGATAATTTTCGGCTGTCCGAAGCAGTAAAGCGTATATGGAGCCTACATGAGAGTGGGAAAATTTGCCGATATAAAGTCATTTTTTGCTCTAACGGGAATGGATTTTCGCCAAGCGCGAAAACGATCGTCAATAGCGTGTCCGGCAATCACACGCAGGTATCATTTGAATTTTATGGTCCATATGATATAATACGCAGCCTCTCGTCAGAGGGAAGGTCTCCGGAGAATGGAAAATTACAAGTTATTGGAAAAGAAATACTAGAGAGATCAGATGGAGATGTTAGAGGAGTTGTTGCATCGGTTGATGCTAAATCATTCATCGATCTTATTAAAACTGATGATAACCTAGGAATTAAGCGCCACCTTTTTGACGACAACCTGAGAGTATTTCTTGGATCGAAAGGTGGTTATAACCCATCTATTATCGAGACCGCCACATCACCAGAAAGTTATCTTTTTTGGTATCTGAACAATGGAATAACAATTACGTGCAAAAACCTTTCATATAACAAAGGGCACGCCAATCCGGTATTGCGCTTTGATGATTTTCAGATTGTCAACGGAGCACAGACCTCACACTCCCTATTTGAGGCCAGCCGCATGGGAATCGAGGCTCTCGATAACGTAGTATTGATGGTTCGCGTATATGCGACTGACCGTGCAGGTATCGCTGAACGCGTAGCAGTTGCCACTAACAGTCAGGCACGGATTCAAAGCCGCGACCTGCGCGCAAATCACCCAGTATTAAAAAAGCTTGAACTAGCCCTTCTTCAAAGGGGATATTTCTTTGAGAGAAAAAGAAATATGGCTGCAGACAAACCAGAAAAAAGGCGCATAGACGCCATGAAGCTAGGTCAAATAATTATGTCCTATCAAATGAGCGAGCCAGACAAAGCGAAAACAGACTCAGATTCAATATTTGATTCGAGATTCAATCAGATATTTAATGAAAATATTGATATAGATAATGTAATAAATGTGGTAAAGCTATATGGTATTATTGAAAACTTGCGAGAAGAGCACATCGCTGATTACGGTACATCTTATGAGAGTGGGGGACAAAGTCAATATCTAGTCTATGGACACTGGTTTATACTGTTCACGTGCAAGCTTCTATGGACAAAATCACGGAAATTACACTTTCCTGTCAACTCCGATGCAGAAGCCCTCGTCCAAGAGGCAATTGGCGTTGTCTCTCGCGCTTGCAGCCAATCAAAAGCAGTAGCACACTATCAGATGTTCCGGAGCGCAAGAACCAAGGAAAAAATATACACTGAAATCATGGGGAAGCAGTTGGACTTATTTGAGATTATCTCTTAAACTACCCGGAACAGCATCAGCCGCACGAAGCGCCGGAACCACCAGTACACGGTCTGCCACGGCGGGAAGTCCTTCGGCAGCATCCGCCAGCCGCCGCCCGAACGCGTCATGTAGCGGATCGCGTTCAGCACCTCGCGCAGATCGACCGCAGGCTTGCGCCCGCGCTTCGCCGGCTTCGGCAGCAACGGCGCGATCCGCGCCCACTCCTCGTCAGTGAGATCGGTCGGATAGCGCTTCGTCTTCCGCTCGATCGCGAGCCATGCGGCCTCGCGTCTCTCGTGTCCACATCCAGAGTGTGAATCACGACACCTCGCGTCGAGCAAAATCCTTTCTCAAACGGTCTCTCAGGGCTTTCGATGCAACTCTCCCCCTACCGCTCCGCCAGCTCCTTCCCCGCCCGCGTGCGCAGCACGTCGTCCAGCCAGTCCACGCGCATCTCCGGCACCGAGGCCAGCAGCAGTTCCGTGTAGGGATGCGCCGGCGGGGTGAAGACCTGCTTTTTCGGGCCCTGCTGCACCACCTCGCCGTTCTTCATCACCACCACGCGGTCGGCGATGGCCTTCACCAGGCCGAGGTCGTGGGTGATGAAGAGGTAGGCGAGGCCGCGTTCGTCCTGCAGGCGCTGCAGCAGCTTCAGGATGGCCTCGGCGACCAGCTGGTCGAGGGCGGAGGTGGGCTCGTCGCAGATGATGAGGTCGGGCTCGGCGGCCAGCGCGCGGGCGATGCAGACGCGCTGCTTCTGGCCGCCGGAGAGCTCGCCCGGAAAGCGCCGGGCGTAGTCGCCGCCCATCTCGATGTCGTCGAGCAGGGCGTGCACCGCCTCGCGCAGCGCCGTGCCGCGCAGGCCGCGGTAGAACTGCAGCGGCCGGGCCAGGGTGTCGAAGACGCGGTGGCGCGGGTTCAGCGCCACGTCGGGCATCTGATAGATCATCTGGATGCGGCGCAGCTGGTCGCGGCTGCGTCCGGCCAGGGCCGGCGGCAGGGCCTCGCCCTCGAAGCGCACCGTGCCGCTGCCGGGCGGCAGCAGGCCGGTGACCACGCGCGCCAAGGTCGACTTGCCGCTGCCGGACTCTCCCACCACCGCCACGGTCTCGCGCGGGTGCACCTCCACGTCGACGCCGTGCAGCACGCGCACGGCGCCGTAGCTGGCCTCCACCCCCTCGACCTGCAGCAGGGGGTTGGGCGTGGTGCTCTCGCCCTCGCCCGGCTTCACGTGGAAGCGGCGCGCCGCCACCAGGTCGCGGGTGTAGGCCTCGCGCGGCTCCTCCAGGATCTGGCGGGCCTCGCCCTCCTCCACCTTGCGGCCGTGCTGCAGCACCATGATGCGGTCGGAGATCTGCGCCACCACCGCCAGGTCGTGGGTGATGTAGAGCCCGGCGGTGCCGAAGTCGCGCAGCACGTCGCGCACCGCGGCCAGCACCTCGATCTGGGTGGTGACGTCGAGCGCCGTGGTGGGCTCGTCCAGGATCAGCACGTCGGGGCAGCAGACCATGGCCATGGCGGTCATGGCGCGCTGCAGCTGGCCGCCGGAGACCTGGTGCGGATAGCGCAGGCCGAAGGTCTCGGGATCGGGCACCTGCAGGCGGTGGAAGAGGTCGAGGGCGCGCTCCCTGGCCTCGGCCTCGCTCATCACCCCGTGCAGCACCGGCGACTCGACGATCTGGTCCATCAGCCGCTTGGCCGGGTTGAAGGAGGCCGCGGCCGACTGCGCCACATAGGCGATGCGATCGCCGCGCAGCCGCCGGCGGGTGTGGAAGGGCAGCTCGCGGATGTTCAGCCCGTCGAAGAGGATCTCGCCGCCGGTGATGCGGGCGCCGCCGCGGGTGTAGCCCATGGCGGCCAGCGCGATGGTGGACTTGCCGGCGCCCGACTCGCCGATCAGCCCCAGCACCTGGCCGCGCTGCAGCTCCAGGTCGACGTCTACGACGATGACGATGGGGCTGCCGTCCCAGCCGGTCGCCTCGACCCGCAGGCCACGCATGGTCAGCAGCGGCGCGTCGTCCTTCGCGGCCGCCGGCCCGCCGGCCGCTGTCGGCGCGTCGCTCATCGGCTGTCCTCCATGGTGCGGCCCTGCAGCCCCAGCATCCAGTCCACCACCAGGTTGACGCCGATGGTCAGGATGCCGATGGCGGCGGCGGGGATCAGCGGGGCGACGATGCCGAACTCCATGGCCTGGGCGTTGTCGCGCACCATGCCGCCCCAGTCGGCGAAGGGCGGCTGCACGCCCAGGCCGAGGAAGGAGAGGGAGGAGATCAGCAGGAAGGCGAAGCAGAAGCGCAGGCCGAACTCGGCGATCAGCGGCGGCAGGGCGTTGGGCAGGATCTCGCGGCGGATGATCCACCACAGCCCCTCGCCGCGCAGCCGCGCCGCCTCGACGTATTCCATCACCGCGATGTCCATGCCGACCGCGCGCGAGAGGCGGAAGACGCGGGTGGAGTCGAGGATGGCGATGACGCCGATCAGCACGGGGATGGAGGCGCCCAGGGCCGAGAGCACCAGCAGCGCCAGGATCAGCACCGGGATCGCCATCAGGGTGTCGACGATGCGACTCAGTATCTGGTCGAGCCAGCCGCCGACCACGGCGGCGAGGAAGCCCAGCACCGAGCCCAGGGTGAAGGAGAGGATCGTGCAGGTCAGGGCGATGCCGATGGAGGTGCGCGCGCCGTAGAGCATGCGGCTCAGCATGTCGCGGCCGAGCTGGTCGGTGCCCAGCAGGAAGCCGCCCTCGCCCGGCGCCAGCCAGACGCCGCCGACCTGCTGGGTCTGGGTGTAGGGGGCGATCCAGGGGGCCAGGAGGGCGGCCAGGATGTTGGCGACCACCACCAGCAGGCCGATCTGTGCGGCCAGCGAGAGGCGGTGTCCGGCGATGCGCATGGCGGCCCCCTAGCGCGGATGCCGCAGGCGCGGGTTGGCCAGGATGGCCCCCAGGTCCGCCAGCATGTTGAGCCCGACGTAGACCGCCCCGAAGATCAGGCCGCAGGCCTGCACCGTGGGGATGTCGCGCCGCGCCACGGCGTCGACCATGAACTGGCCCAGGCCTGGATAGACGAAGACCACCTCCACCACGATCACGCCCACCACCAGGTAGGCGAGGTTGAGCGCCACCACGTTGATGATGGGCGCCAGCGCGTTGGGCAGGGCGTGGAAGACGACGATGCGCCACTTCGGCACGCCCTTGAGTTCGGCCATCTCGACGAAGGGCTGGGCCATGACGTTCAGCACCGTGGCGCGGGTCATGCGCATCATGTGCGCCAGCACCACCAGCACCAGGGTCGCCGCCGGCAGGGCGATGACGTAGAGCTGCTCGAAGAAGCCCATGCGCGGGTCGAAGCGCGCCATGGAGGGGAACCAGCCGGCCTGCACCGCCAGGAAGAAGATCAGCACGTAGGCGATGAAGAACTCCGGCACCGAGATGGCCGCCAGCGTCGAGATGGAGATGCCGCGGTCCAGCAGGGAGTTCTGCCGGATCGCCGCCAGCAGCCCCAGCCCCACCGCCAGCGGCACGGCCACCACGGCGGCCACCGAGGCCAGGAAGAGGGTGTTCTGCAGCCGGCCGGCGATCTGCGGCGCCACCTCCCGCTGGTTGGCGAGGGAGACGCCGAAGTCGCCCTGCAGCGCCCCGCCGAGCCACTGCAGGTAGCGCCACCAGGCGGGCTCGTCGAGCCCGAGCTGGCGGCGGATCGCCGCCACGGTCTCGGGCGTCGCCGACTGCCCCAGGATCGCCGTGGCCACGTCTCCCGGCAGGATCTCCGTGATGGCGAAGATCAGCAGGGAGACGAGCCACAGCGTCAGGAGGCCGAGCGCCAGACGCTTGGCGACCAGGGAGAAGAGCACCGTCCGGCGGCCTCTTCCGTCAGAGCGCCCAGAGCCGCTCGGCCGGGCGATGGCCGAGCATCTCGAAGACGAAGTCCTGCTCGTAGCCGCCCACGGCGTCGCGGCGGTAGCCGTCGACGTAGTCGGCGTACATCGGGATCAGGTTGCCGCCCTCCATGTGCACCAGCTCCTGGGCGCGCCAGTAGAGCTCCTTGCGGCGCTCGAAGTCGAGCTCGGCGCGGGCCTCGGCCAGCACGCGGTCGAACTCCTCGCTGCAGTAGTAGGTCTCGTTCCAGGAGGCGCCGCAGGTGTAGGCGATGGAGAACATCATGTCCGGGGTGGCGCGGCCGCCCCAGTAGGACATGCAGAAGGGCACCTGCATCCAGATGTCCGACCAGTAGCCGTCAGAGGGTGCGCGCACCAGCTCCAGGGTGATGCCGGCGGCACGCGCCGCCTCCTGGTAGAGCTGGGCGGTGTCGACCGCCTCGGGGAAGGCCGCTTCCGAGGTGTGCAGCTGGATGGTGAAGGAATCCATCCCGGCCTCGCGCAGGTAGTGGCGGGCGCGGTCGGGGTCGAAGGTGCGCTGCTCCAGCTCGCTGTTGAAGAACTGGTCGATCTCAGGGATCGGGTGGTCGTTGCCGGCCCGGCCGTAGCCGCCCAGCAGGGTGTTGACCAGGGCCTCGCGGTCGATGGCGTACTTCAGCGCCAGGCGCAGGTTGGGGTCGGCCAGCGGCCCGTCCTTGGTGCGCATCGGCAGGGTGTAGTGCTGCCCGGCCGGCGAGTTCAGGATCTCCAGCGCCTGGTTGCGCCGGATCAGGTCGACCGTGCGCTTCGGCAGGCGGTTGATGACCTTGACCTGGCCCGAGGTCAGCGCGGCCGAGCGCGCGGTGGCGTCGTTGATGACGGTGTACTCGACGAAGTCCGCGTGGGCGCGGCCCTCCTTCCAGTAGTTCTCGTTGCGGCTGTGGCGCGATTCCACGCCGGCCTCGTAGTGATCCAGCCGGTAGGGGCCGGTGCCGACCGCATTGTCCCAGTCCTCGAATCCGTCCGGCACGATCGCCAGGTGGTAGTCGGCCATCAGGAAGGGCAGGTCGGCGTTGCCGCTCTCCAGCTCGATCACCACGGTGTTCGGGCCGTCGGAACGCACGTCGGCGATGCCGGCGACCACGCCGCTGGCCGCGGTCTGCGCGTCGGGGCCGCGGTGGCGATTGATGGAGAAGACCACGTCGTCGGCGTCCATGGTCTTGCCGTTGTGGAACTCGACGCCGCGGCGCAGCTCGAAGGTCCAGGTCCGGGCATCGGGGCTGGCTTCCCAGGACTCCGCCAGCTCGGGGATCGCCTCGCGCTGCGTGGTCAGCTCCACCAGGTGGTTGTAGGTGGTGTGGACCTGCGAGATGGCGACCGAGTCGGTGGCGGTCGAGGGGTTCATGGAATCGGTGGTCGAGCCGCCGCCCATGCCGAAGGTCAGCGTGCCGCCCTTGACCGGCTCGTTCGCCCGGGCGACCCCGGACAGGGCCGTGCCGACGAAGGCGGCCGAGGCGCCCAGCGCCGCGGTGCGGCTGATGAACTGCCGCCGCGAGATCTCGCCGAGCTGCAGCAGCCGCTTCTGATAGTCGATTTCCCTCATCTTCTCCCTGTCTCCCTGTTCGGAGCGTCACGCTACGGCGGCGCGACGATGTTTTCTTCCCTGGCCCCAGTCTGCCGCAGCGGGGCGTCTCCGGCTACCCGCGCGGCGAGGCCGTGCGGTACACGAACATCCGCGACCCGTGCGCCGCCTCGGCGGCGGCGCCGGGCAGTGGCACGTAGGATTCCGTGACGGCGACCGGCCGCCAGGCGCCGGCCTCGCGCAGCGCCTCGATGCGCGCGCCGAAGCCGCCGGCCTCGAAGGCCTCGTCGGTCACCGAGAAGATCAGCACGCCCCCCGGCCGGACGACGCGGACCAGTTCGTCCAGCGCGTGCGGCGGGGCGTGGCCTACGGTCAGCACGCCGCAGGCGATGCAGGCGTCGAAACTGCCGTCGGGAAAGTCGAGCGGCTCGCCCAGGACCATGCGGCGCAGCGCGCGGTAGGCGCCCAACCCGGCGGCGCGCTCCAGCATGCCCTGCGAGAGGTCGATGCCCACCAGGTCGCGGTAGCCCAGCAGGTGCAGCAGACGGCCGATCAGCCCGGTGCCGACCCCGGCGTCGAGGATCCGCGCGCCCTCGTCGCCCACGTGGCGCCCGACCAGGCCGCAGGCCAGGCTGGGGTTGAGATAGCCGAGGCCGACCATGTCCTCGTCGTAGCGCTCGGCCCAGGCGTCGTAGTGCCGCGCCAGCTGGCCGGGATCGCCACCGGCCTGGTAGACCCTGGACAGCCGCTCCTGGCGGCCGCCGTCGTCGCTGCTTGCTCGCGTCATGCCTGCGGCTCTGCCCTCCAGTGGTTTCGCTCGCGCGGTGGCAGGCCGAAACGGGACAGGGGCGGCGCAAACCGGCAGAGGCGCCGGTCGCCGGGGCGAAGCTGTGATCGGAACGCCCTCACCTCCCACCGGCCCGTCTCCCCGGGGCCGAAAGCCGCCGGCCGCTCTGTCGTCGGTCTCGGCGCCCCCGGTCCCACCTGCCGAATGGCTCCTGGAGCCTTGCATGGTGAACGGGCCGCTTCTTGACCCGAACGACAGGGCGAGCGTCCTTTCAGGACAATAATTTCGGCGCCGACAGACGCAGCTTGGCAAGCTGGTGGACTTGCGGCAGCGTGCCGCCCGGCCGCGCTTCGCACATCCTTTGCGGCCCCTTTCGGAGGTTTCCTTCCATGCGGTTCTCCCCTCTGGTCGAGCGCATCGCCGGCGAAGGCTCGCGCGCCTGGCAGATCCACTTCCAGGCGACGCAGCGCCAGCGCCGCGGCGAGGAAGTGATCGTGCTGAGCGTCGGCGACCCCGACTTCGGCACGCCGTCGCCGATCGTCGAGCGCGCCGTCGAGGCGCTGCGCGCGGGCCGCACGCGCTACACGCCGATCAGCGGCGAGCCGGAGCTGCGCGCCGCCATCGCCCGCTGGCACGAGCGCCTCACCGGCCTGGCGGTCGATCCCGAGGAAGTGGTGGTGACCGCCGGCGCCCAGAACGGCCTCTTCCTCTCCTCGCTCTGCCTGCTGGCGCCGGGCGACGAGGTGATCGTGCCGGTGCCGATGTACGTCACCTACGAGGCGGTCTTCGAGGCCTCCGGCGCGAAGGCCGTCACCATCCCCTGCCCGCCCGAGGCCGGCTTCCATCCCGACCCGGCGGCGATCGCCGCGGCGGTGACCGAGCGCACGCGCGCGATCTACCTCAACACGCCGCACAACCCGACCGGGGCGGTGCTGAGCCGGGCGGAGCTGGAGGCGATCTGCGAGACCTGCCGGCGCCACGACCTCTGGCTGGTCTGCGACGAGGTCTATGCGGCGCTCACCTTCGAGGCCGAGCACCTGAGCCCCTGCGCCCTGCCCGGCATGGCCGAGCGCACGGTGGTGATCTCCAGCCTGTCGAAGTCGCACGCCATGACCGGCTGGCGCGCCGGCTGGATGATCGCCCCTTCCGGCCTGGCGCGCCACGCCCACGACCTGCTGCTCTGTTCGCTCTACGGCCTGCCCGGCTTCGTGCAGGACGCCGCCGTCTTCGCCCTGGAGCAGGCGGGCGAGGAGCTGGCGGAGATGCGCGCGCTCTATCGCCGCCGCCGCGACCTGGTCTGCGACGCCCTGGCCGAGGTCCCCGGCCTCCTGGCGCGCAAGCCCGAGGGCGGCATGTTCGTGATGATCGACGTGCGCGGCACCGGCCGCTCCTCCCAGGACTTCGCCCAGGGCCTGCTCGACCGCCAGGCGGTCTCGGTGCTGCCGGGCGAGGGCTTCGGCGCGGTAGCCGCCGGCCACCTGCGCCTCAGCCTCACCGCCTCCGAGGAAGTCCTGGCCGAAGCCTGCCGCCGCATCGCCGCCCACGCCGCCGAGGTCCAGAGCGCTCGGCGCGCGGCGGGATAACAAACACTCTCACCCCAACACCTCTCCCAAAGGGAGAGGGGCGTTGGTTCTCCCTCTCCCCCTGGGAGAGGGCCGGGGTGAGGGTGTTTCCCTTGTTCTCCTACAGCAGGCTGCCCTGGCCGCCTTCCGGATCAGGCTTGCGGCGCTTTGCGGGCGGGCGGGCGCTGTCGCCCTGGGCCAGGGCGGAGACCTCGCCGTCGGCGAAGGCGATCCGCAGGGCGGCGCCGGACGGCACCTCGGCGGCACGCTGCAGCAGCCCCTCGGGGCCGTGCACCACGGCATAGCCGCGCTCCAGCGTACGGATGTAGGAGAGGCCCTCGAGCAGCCGGCCGCTGGCGGTCAGGGCCTCCTGCCGCCCGGCCAGCAGGCGCGCGGCGGCCGGCGCCAGACGCTCGGCGCTGGCGGCGAGGCTCTGGGCGGCGTGGGCCAGCTCGCGCTTCGGCGGTCGCGGCACCAGGCCCTCCAGGCCCCGGCGGCGCTCGGACAGGAGCCGGGTCAACGCCGGCGCCAGGCGGCCGCCCTGCGCCTCCAGCGCCTGGGCGGCGAAGCGCAGCTGCTGGCGCGGATGCGGCAGGCGATGGCCCAGGGTCTCGACCTCGCCGGCGCGGATCCGCAGCAGGCCGCGCAGCGCCAGCTCCAGCCGCTCGGCGCGGTCGTCCAGGCTCTGCGCCTTCTCGCCCAGCAAGCGGCGCGGATCGGGCAGGCCGCGCCCCAGGCCCTCCACCAGATTGCGGCGCTCGGACAGCATCCGGCCGCTGCCGGCGATCAGGCGGCGGCCCAGGTCCAGCAGCCCGGCCAGCAGCTCGCCGCGCACCGGCACGGCCATCTCCGCCGCGGCCGTCGGCGTCGGTGCGCGACGGTCGGCGGCGTGGTCGATCAGCGTGGTGTCGGTCTCGTGCCCCACGGCCGAGATCAGCGGGATATCCGAGGCCGCGGCGGCGCGCACCACGATCTCCTCGTTGAAGGCCCAGAGGTCCTCCAGGCTGCCGCCGCCGCGCGCGACGATCAGCAGGTCGGGGCGCGGCACCGGCCCGCCGGGCGGCAGGGCGTTGAAGCCGGCGATGGCGGCAGCGACCTGCTCGGCCGCGCCCTGGCCCTGCACCAGCACCGGCCAGACCAGCACCCGGCGCGGGAAGCGCTCGGCCAGGCGGTGCAGGATGTCGCGGATCACCGCGCCGGTCGGCGAGGTGACCACGCCGATCACCTCCGGCAGGAAGGGCAGCGGCCGCTTGCGCTCGGCGTCGAACAACCCCTCGGCCGCCAGCTTGCGCCGCCGCTCCTCCAGCAGCTTCAGCAGCGCGCCCTCGCCGGCCGGCTCCAGGGAGTCGATCACCAGCTGGTACTTGGAGCGGCCGGGATAGGTGGTGACGCGCCCGCTGGCGATCACCTCCATGCCGTCCTCCGGCTGCACGCCCAGCCGTGCCGCCGTGCCCTTCCAGCAGACAGCGTCCAGCACCGCCTGCTCGTCCTTCAGCGCCAGATAGAGATGGCCCGAGGCGGCGCGCTTGAAGCCGGAGACCTCGCCGCGCACCCGCACCCGCTCGAAGGCGTTCTCGAGCGTGCGCTTGATCGCACCGCTCACCTCGGAGACGGTCAGCTCCGGCAGGTTGGCGCCGGCGCGGGCGGTGGGGGGAGAAGAATCGCTCATGGTCCCGACCGCCCATGCTACAAGACGCCGCTCTTCGGACAAGACGGGAAAGGGACGGCGCGACGATGAAGGTTCTGGTGGTGGGCGGCGGCGGCCGCGAGCACGCGCTCTGCTGGGCGATCGCGGCCTCGCCCGACTGCGGAAAGCTGTGGTGCGCACCGGGCAACGCCGGCATCGCCGAGGTGGCCGACTGCCTCGACATCGGCGCCGAGGACATCGAGGGGCTGCTCGCCTTCGCCGAGCAGGAACGCCCGGACCTGGTGGTGATCGGCCCGGAGGCGCCGCTGGTCGCCGGGCTCGCCGACCGCCTGGCCGAGGCCGGCATCGCCGCCTTCGGCCCCAGTGCGGCGGCGGCGGCGCTGGAGGGCTCCAAGGGCTTCATGAAGGACCTCTGCGCCAAGTACGCCATCCCCACCGCCGCCTACGGCCGCTTCACCGACGCCGAGGCCGCCAAGGCCTTCGCCCGCGAGAAGGGCGCGCCCATCGTGGTCAAGGCCGATGGCCTGGCCGCCGGCAAGGGCGTGGCGGTCTGCGCCGGGCTGGCCGAGGCCGAGGCGGCGATCGATGCGGCCCTGCTCGAGGGGCGCTTCGGCGCCGCCGGCGCCGAGGTGGTGATCGAGGAGTTCCTCGACGGCGAGGAGATCAGCTTCTTCGCGCTCTGCGACGGCGCCACCGCCCTGCCGCTGGCCAGCGCCCAGGACCACAAGCGCGCCTTCGACGGCGACGAGGGACCGAACACCGGCGGCATGGGCGCCTATTCCCCGGCTCCGGCGATGACGCCGGCGCTGCAGGAGCGGGTGATGCGCGAGATCGTCGAGCCGACGGTGCGCGGCATGGCCGCCGAGGGCCGGCCCTTTCGCGGCGTGCTCTTCGCCGGCCTGATGATCGCCCCCGACGGCACGCCGCGGCTGCTCGAGCACAACGTCCGTTTCGGCGACCCCGAGTGCCAGACCCTGATGCTGCGCCTGGAGAGCGACCTGCTGCGCGTGCTGGCCGCAGCGGCGGCGGGGCGGCTGTCCGAGGTGAGCCTGGCCTGGTCGCCGCAGGCGGCGATCACCGTGGTGCTGGCGGCCGAGGGCTACCCCGGCGACTATCGCAAGGGCACCGAGATCCGCGGCCTGGAGCAGGCGGCCCAGGTGGAGGGCGTCACCCTCTTCCATGCCGGCACGACCCGTGACGACAGCGGCGCGCTGCGCGCCGCCGGCGGCCGGGTGCTGAACCTCTGCGCCAGCGGCCGCGACCTGGCGGAGGCGCGCGACCGCGCCTACGAAGCGATCGGGCGGATCGACTGGCCGGAGGGCTTCTGCCGGAAGGACATCGGCTGGCGCGCCCTGGCGCGCTGAGCCGGCTTCACGCCTCGAAGCCGTAGTGGGCGAGGATGAGGGAGACCGGGCCGCCCGCCGTCTCGGTGAAGGGCAGCGACAGACGGGTGTAGTGGTGGTGCTCGCGGTCGACCAGCGTCATGCTGCCCGCCACCAGGCGCGGCCGCGGATCGGACAGCATCGCCTTGGCGGCGGCCTGCGCCGCTCTCCGCCGCGAGACGGGGTAGAGCTCGCCCAGCCTGCGACCGCGCAGGCTGCGGCCGACGCGATCCTCGAAGTCGCCGCCGGGCAGGCGGATCAGCAGGTCGTCGCCGCCGTCGAGGATCTGGTAGAGCACGAGGCAGGGTACCAGCGTCCAGACCTCGAGCGGATCGAAGCGCTTCCAGACCGGTGGGTCTCGCTCGGCGGCCAGCCGCTCCCAGTAGGCGAGCAGCCGCTCCTGCTCCTCGGTGAGCCGTGGCGGCTCCGTCGCCTCGGCGGTCGTCGTGACGACCAGCCGCCTTGCGCTCGCATCATCCATGGCGCCCCCGACACTGCGGCCGCCCGCCCGGGTCTCTGCCGCCCTGGGTGCTCACCGCTCGTCCAAGAAGAGATAGTGCACCAGCAGAAAAGCGACAGGACCAGCGTCTTCCCGGGCGAAGGGCAGGGTGAGGCGACGATAGCGATGATGCTCGCGCCCCGCCATGACCAGCGCGCCGTCGCGCAGCCGCGGCCGCGGGTCCTGCAGCATCTCCCGCGCCTTCGCGCAGGCCGCCTCGACGCGCCTTTCCGGATAGAGCTCGCTGAGCCGCTTGCCGCGGAGGCTGCGGCCGACCCGCTCCTCCAGCGCACCGCCCGGCAGGCGGTAGAGCAGGTCGGCGCCGCCGTCGAGAATCTCCAGGACCACGAGGCAGGGAACCAGGGGCCAGACCTCGAGCGGATCGAAGCGCTTCCAGGCCGGCGGATCGGCCACCGCGGCCAGGCGTGCCCAGTAGCCGAGGAGCCGCGCCTGCTCCGGGTCGAGACCGGGAGGCGTTCCCTCTTCCACCAGAAGCCGAGTCTCCGGCCGGTCGACCATGCCTCACCAGTCCCGATCCCATAAGGCGAGTCTATAGGGTCGTCGCGGGTGGTGGAACCGAGCGCCGCAAACGCCTATCTGGTGTAGCAACGCCCGCAGGAGGCGAAACAGCGGAGGGAGGAGAGAATGGCGGCACAGCCCCCGGTTTACGACTTCGGCTGGAAGGCCCCGGACTTCGAACTGCCGGCCACCGACGGCCGGCGCTACGCCCTGGCGGACGTCCGCGGCCCCAAGGGCACGCTGATCGTCTTCATCTGCAACCACTGCCCCTACGTGAAGGCCATCGCCGACCGCCTGGCGCGCGATCTGGCGGAACTGCGGGCGCTCGGCATCGGCGTCGCCGCGATCAACGCCAACGACGCCACCAGCCACCCCGAGGACTCCTTCGAGAACATGCAGCGCTTCGCCGCGCAGCACCGCTTCGACTTCCCCTATCTGCACGACGAGAGCCAGGCCGTGGCGCGGGCCTACGACGCGGTCTGCACGCCCGACTTCTTCGGCTTCGACGCCGACCTCGGCCTGCAGTACCGCGGCCGCCTGGACGAGTCGAAGACCCAGCCCGTGCCGAACGCCCGCCGCGAACTGGTCGAAGCCATGCGCCTGGTCGCCGAGACCGGCCGCGGGCCACAGGAGCAGGTGCCCTCCATGGGCTGCAGCATCAAGTGGAAGGCGGCTTAGGGAGCCTTCCGCCCCTCCGCCGTCTCCAACCCCTCCCGTCATCCTGAGCGTCAGCGAAGGATCTCGGGCCGGTTGGAGCTCCCTTCCGACGAGATCCTTCGCTGACGCTCAGGATGACGGGGAAGGAAGCTCGTGACACCGGCGGAGGAAGGCCTGGTTCCTACTCCGCCGCCTCGCGGTAGCTCGACAGGTCGGGGCAGGTGCAGACCAGGTTGCGGTCGCCGGCGGCGTTGTCGATGCGGCCCACCGGCGGCCAGTACTTGGCCTCGCGCAGCGCCGCCAGCGGATAGGCCGCGACCTCGCGGCCGTAGGCGTGGCTCCAGTCCTCGGCCAGCGCCACCGCCGCGGTGTGCGGGGCGTTGTGCAGCGGGTTGTCGTCGCGCGGCCACTCGCCCTTCTCGACCCGGGCGATCTCGCCGCGGATGGCGATCATGGCATCGCAGAAGCGGTCCAACTCCTCCCGGCATTCCGACTCGGTCGGCTCGATCATCAGCGTGCCGGCCACCGGCCAGGACATGGTCGGCGCGTGGTAGCCGTAGTCCATCAGCCGCTTGGCGATGTCGTCGACCGTTACCCCGGCGCTGTCCTTGAAGGGCCGCGTGTCGATGATGCACTCGTGCGCCACCAGGCCGTTGCGCCCCTTGTAGAGCACCTCGTAGTGCCCGGAGAGCCGCTTGGCCACGTAGTTGGCGTTGAGGATCGCCACCTGGGTCGCCCGGGTCTGGCCGGCGGTGCCGGTCATGGCGATGTAGGCCCAGGAGATCGGCAGGATCGAGGCCGAGCCCCAGGGCGCCGCCGAGACCGGACCCGGGCCGCTCGCCAGCCCCGCCTCCGGCACCAGCGGGTGGTTCGGCAGGAAGGGCTTCAGGTGCTCGGCCACGCCGATCGGCCCGACGCCCGGCCCGCCGCCGCCGTGCGGGATGCAGAAGGTCTTGTGCAGGTTGAGATGCGCCACGTCGGGCCCGAAGGTCCCCGGCGTGCAGAGCCCCACCAGGGCGTTGAGATTGGCCCCGTCCATGTAGACCTGTCCGCCGGCCGCGTGGACCTTGCCGCAGATCTCGACGATGGTCTCCTCGAAGACGCCGTGGGTGGAGGGATAGGTGATCATCAGCGCCGCCAGGCGCTCGGCATGGGCCGCGATCTTGGCGTCGAGGTCGGCGAGATCGACGTTGCCGGCCTCGTCGCAGTCCACCACCACCACCCGCATGCCGGCCATCACGGCGCTGGCCGGGTTGGTGCCGTGCGCCGAGCTCGGGATCAGGCAGACGTCGCGCCGCTCCTCCCCGCGGCTGGCGTGCCAGGCGCGGATCGCCAGCAGGCCGGCGTACTCCCCCTGGCTGCCGGCGTTGGGCTGCAGCGAGATCGCCGCGAAGCCGGTCAAGCGGGCCAGCTTGTCCTCCAGGTCGGCGATCAGGGCGCGATAGCCCTCGGCCTGCTCGGCCGGCACGAAGGGGTGGATGCCGGCGAAGCCCGGCAGCGTGATCGACAGCATCTCCGCGGCCGCGTTCAGCTTCATGGTGCAGGAGCCGAGCGGGATCATCGAGCGGTCCAGCGCCACGTCTTTCTCGCGCAGGCGGCGCAGGTAGCGCAGCATCTCGGTCTCGCTGCGGTAGGACGAGAAGACCGGGTGCGTCAGATAGGGGCTGCGGCGCGCCAGGCCCGCCGGCAGGCCGTCCGGCGCCTCGGCGTCCAGCGCCTCGAGCGAGAGGCCATGGCCGGCCTTGCCGGCGAAGACGGCGAAGAGCCGCTCCAGCGTCTCGCGCGTCGAGGTCTCGTCCAGGGAGATGCCGACCCGGCCGGCATCCACCGGACGCAGGTTGAGTCCGGCCTCGCGCGCCTTGCGCAGAACGGTTTCGGCGTCGCACTGCACCACCAGGGTGTCGAAGAAGCTCTCGGCCTCCAGCTCGCAGCCGAGCCGCCGCAGGCCCTCGGCCAGGATCGCGGTCAGGCGATGGACGCGCGTGGCGATCCGCCGGATGCCCTCGGGCCCGTGCCAGACGGCGTAGAAGCCGGCCATGACCGCCAGCAGCACCTGCGCGGTGCAGATGTTGCTGGTCGCCTTCTCCCGGCGGATGTGCTGCTCGCGGGTCTGCAGCGCGAGGCGGTAGGCCGGGTTGCCGTGGGCGTCGGTGGAGACGCCGATGATGCGTCCCGGCACGCTGCGCTTGTAGTCCTCGCGCGTCGCCATGAAGGCGGCGTGCGGGCCGCCGTAGCCGAGCGGCACGCCGAAGCGCTGCGCCGAGCCGACCACCACGTCGGCGCCCCACTCGCCCGGCGGCGTCAGCAGCGCCAGCGCCAGCAGGTCGCTGGCCACCGTGACCAGCGCCCCGGCGGCATGCGCCGTCTCGACCAGGGCCCGCAGGTCCTTCGGCTCGCCCCAGGTGTTGGGGTACTGCAGGATCAGGCCGAAGCAGTCCTCGGCCGCGAAGTCGGCCTCCGGGTCGCCGATCTTCAGCTCGATGCCGAGCGGCGCCGCGCGGGTCTGCAGTACCGCGATCGTCTGCGGGTGCAGGTCGCGGGCGACAAAGCAGGCGGCCGCCTTGGAGCGGCTCATGCGCCGCATCAGCGTCATGGCCTCGGCCGCCGCCGTCGCCTCGTCCAGCAGCGAGGCGTTGGCCAGCTCCATGCCGGTGAGGTCGACCACCATCTGCTGGAAGTTGATCAGCGCCTCCAGCCGGCCCTGGGCGATCTCCGCCTGATAGGGCGTATAGGCCGTGTACCAGCCGGGGTTCTCCAGCACGTTGCGGCGGATCACCGGCGGGGTGAAGCAGTCGTGGTAGCCGAGGCCGATGAGGGAGACGAGCCGCTCGTTGCGCCCGGCATAGCCGGCCAGCGCCGCCAGCGCCTGGGCTTCGGTCATGGGCTCGGGCAGGACCGGCGGCTCGGCCCGGATCGCCTTCGGCACGGCCCGCTCGACCAGCGCGTCGAGCGAGGCCAGCCCGAGCGTCTCCAGCATGGCGGCGGTCTCGGCCGCGTCGGGACCGATGTGGCGCCGGGCGAACTCGCCGCGGTCCTCCAGCTCGGCCAGGGTGGGGCGCTTCTCGCTCATGACCGCGGCTCCGCTCATTCCAGGCCCTGCACGAAGGCGGCGTAGGCCGCCTCGTCCATCAGCGCCTCCAGCTCGCTCTCGTCGCTCAGCGCCAGCTTGAAGAACCAGCCCTTGCCGAGCGGATCCTCGTTGACGAGGCCGGGCGTGCCGGTGAGCGTCTCGTTGACCTCGCGCACCGTGCCGGAGACCGCGGCATAGACCTCGCTAGCCGCCTTCACGGACTCCACCACCGCCGCCTCGTCGCCCTTGGCGACCTCCTTGCCGACATCGGGCAGCTCGACGAAGACCACGTCGCCGAGCTGCTTCTGCGCGTAGTCGGTGATGCCGATCACCGCCTCGCCGCTCTCGACCCGGACCCACTCGTGCTCGTCGCTGAAATAGACCTTCGCCATCTTCCTCGTCCCCCTCGCTCAGCCTCGGTGGTAGTTGTGCGGGCTGAAGGGCAGCTTCGCCACCTCCAGGCCCAGGCTCTTGTTGCGCACGCTGGCGGCCACCTTCGTGCCCGGCGTCGCCAGCGCCGCGGGCAGGTAGCCCATGGCGACCGGCGCCTCGAGCGAGGGGCCGAAGCCGCCGCTGGTGACCCGGCCGACCGGCTCGCCCTGCTCGTCCAGGATCGCCGCGCCCTCGCGCACCGGGGCGCGGCCCTCGGGCCGCAGGCCGACGCGCTTGCGGTCGGCGCCCTTGGCCAGCTGCTCCTGGATCACCGCCGCGCCGGGAAAGCCGCCCTCGGCCCGGCGGCGCTTCTGGATCGCCCAGGTCAGGCCGGCCTCGACCGGCGTGGTGGTCTCGTCGATGTCGTGGCCATAGAGGCAGAGGCCGGCCTCGAGGCGCAGCGAATCGCGCGCGCCCAGCCCCACCGGCATCACCTCTTCCTCGGCCAGCAGGCGTCGGGCCAGCCGCTCGGCCTCGTCGGCCGGCACCGAGATCTCGTAGCCGTCCTCGCCGGTGTAGCCGGAGCGGCTGACGCGGCAGGCCAGGCCGTCGATCTCCACGTTCGCGACCGCCATGAAGGACAGCTTCTCGACGCCCGGCGCCAGCCGCGCCAGCACGGCGGCGGCCTGCGGCCCCTGCAGCGCCAGCAGCGCCAGGTCCTCCAGCATCGCCGCCCGTACGCCGTCGCCCAGGCCCTGCTGCAGGTGCGCCAGGTCCTGGGCCTTGCAGGCGGCGTTGACCACCAGGAAGAAGCCCTCGGCCTCGCGCGCCACCATCAGGTCGTCGAGGATGCCGCCGCTCTCGCTGGTGAAGAAGGAGTAGCGCTGGCGCCCTTCGGCCAGCTCGGCCAGGTCGACCGGCAGCAGCGCCTCCAGGCCGGCCTCGGCGCCGGCGCCGGTGACGCGGATCTGCCCCATGTGGGAGACGTCGAAGAGCGCCGCCGCGGCGCGGCAGTGGCGGTGTTCCGTCAGGATGCCGGCGGGGTACTGCACCGGCATGGCGTAGCCGGCGAAGGGCACCATCCGCGCGCCGAGCTCCAGATGGAGGGCGTGGAGCGGCGTCTGCAGGAGATCGTCGTCGCTGTCGGTCAAGCCGCGGGTCCTTTCGACAGAGGCGGCCGCCGCCCACCGGCAGCCCAGCCCCCTCTGTCCCGGGACCTGAGAGATTCGTCGCCGCCCCGACCGAGGTGGGGGGGCCGACTTACTCCTTCGGTGGGGCGCGTGTCCGGGAACCCTGTCCGGCCCCACGCCCGCTTTCCAGATGTGCCTAGCCCGCTCGGTCCGTTTGCCTGAGAGTTTCCGGGGCGGTTGCTCCTTCGGCGCCGCGCCGGCCCCGGCTTCCCGGGACCGCGCGATCTCTCCCGGGCGGGATGATCGGCTGTACCAACGCCCGGCACGTTAGCCGAAGCCCGGGCTTTGTCAACAAGGGGCGGAGGTATCGCCTCCTGGCGGCAAAAGAGGGCAACCCAGTGGGATCGCCTGTTGAATCATAACACTATGTGTTATACATACGGTAAACGGCGGGAAGCAGAGCGGTGAGGGTCTTCAAGAACGCTTGGTTCCATCGCTTCGCCCGTAAGGAAGGAATCAGCGATTCGGCCTTATGCGAAGCTGCGGCCCGAGTAGCCGAGGGGCGAATCGATGCCGACCTCGGCGGTGGCCTCGTCAAACAGCGGATCGCCCGGTCTGGAGCCGGAAAGTCCGACGGCTATAGAACGCTGATCTTCTTTCGGAGCGGTGTCCGAGCGATCTTCGCTTTCGGTTTCGCCAAGAACCGCAGAGACAATATCGGCAAGGACGACGAAGCGACTCTCAAGAAGGCGGCAAAGCTCGCGCTCGCCTTCTCGGAATCGGAGATCGACCGTCTCCTTCTGTCGGGCGCACTCGTAGAGGTGACATGCGATGGCCAGGAAGGGCTCGAACAGAACCTATCGCAGCGAAGCGGCCGCGGCCGTCCACGAGATGATCGAGGGCTTCCATGACGCGGGGCTAATCGACAAGCAGACCCTGCGTGAGTTCGACGCCTCCTGCCTTTCGCCGGCCGAACCCATGGCGCCGGAAGAAATCAAGGCACTCCGCGAACGGGAGCAGGTATCCCAGCCGGTATTCGCGCGTTACCTGAACGTATCGAAGAATCTCGTCTCCGACTGGGAGCGTGGCGTGAAGCGCCCCGGTGGCCCGGCACTGCGCCTCCTCACCGTGATCCGCAAGGGCGGCCTGCAGGCCATCGCCTAGAGAAGTTCGCGATCGGGTGTCATCAGCCGATCGGGTCGCGCTCTAAGGTCACCCTCACCCGCCCGCCTGGATCGCCGCCAGTTCCGGCTCGTCGAAGCGGAAGTCGCGGGCGCAGAACTCGCAGGTCATGACGACCGCGCCCTCCACCTTCATCGGCTCCAGCTCGGCCGGCGGGATGGAGCGCAGCACGCCCTCCAGCTTCTCCCGGCTGCAGCGGCAGCCGACCGTGACCGGCCGGGTCTCGAAGACGCGCACCCCGTCCTCGTGGAACAGGCGGTAGAGCAGCCCTTCCGGCGCCAGCGCCGGATCCAGCAGCTCCTTTTCGGTCAGGCTGGCCATCAGGATCAGCGCGCGGCGCCAGTCCTCCTGCGAAATCTCTCCCGCCTCGCCGCCGGCCGTCTCGGGAATGCGCTCGATCAGCAGGGCGCCGGCGCGCCAGGTGCCTTCCACCCGGCCGCAGGCGACCAGGATGCCGGCATTGAGCTGCTGCGACTGGCGGAAGTAGTGCAGCAGGCAGTCGGCCAGCCGCGGCCCGGTCAGCTCCACCAGGCCCTGATAGCGCTGGCTGTGCTCTCCCTGGTCGACGGTGAAGGCCATGTGCCCTGCGCCGAGCCAGGGCTCGACCTCCAGTGCCGCGCCCTCCGCCTCGCGCGCCGCCACCGCCTCGGCGTCGTAGCCGGCATAGCCGCGCAGCTCGCCGGCCGAGGTCACGTCAGCGACCATGGTGCGGACCGGCCCCTCGCCCTTGATCTGCAGCGTGAAGACGCCCTCGTACTTCAGGGTCGCGGCCAGCACCCCGGCCAGCGCCGCCAGTTCGCCGAGCAGCGCCGCCACCGGCTCCGGATAGCCGGGGCGCGTCAGGATGGTGTCGATCGCCGGCCCCAGGCGCAACAGCCGCCCGCGGATGCCCGAACTCTCGATCAGGAAGGGCAGGACCAGGTCGTCGGCCGGCGGCGCGCCGGCCGCGCTCTCCTTCACGCCAGGCACCAGAGCAGGATCCCCTTCTGCGCGTGCAGGCGGTTCTCCGCCTCGTCCCAGACCACCGACTGCGGCCCGTCGATCACCTCCGCCGCCACCTCCTCGCCGCGGTGCGCCGGCAGGCAGTGCATGAAGACGGCCGAGGGCTTGGCCTTGGCCATCAGCGCCGGCGTCACCTGGAAGGGCTTCAGCAGGTTGTGGCGGCGGATCGTCTCGCCGGCGTCGTCGCCCATGGAGACCCAGGTGTCGGTGACCACGCAGTCCGCCCCCTCCATGGCCGCCGCCGCATCGTGGCTGACGCGCACGCGGCCGCCCTCGCCCTGGGCCCAGGACAGCACGTCCCTCGGCGGCATCAGCGAGTCCGGGCAGGCCAGGCGCAGCTCGAAGTCGAAGCGCACGGCGGCGTGGATCCAGGAGGCGGCCATGTTGTTGCCGTCCCCCGACCAGGCGACGACGCGCCCGGCGATCGGGCCCAGGTGCTCCTCGAAGGTCATGACGTCGGCCATCAGCTGGCAGGGGTGGGTGCGGTCGGTCAGGCCGTTGATCACCGGCACCGAGCTGTACTCCGCCAGCTCCAGCAGCTTCTCCTCCTTGGTGGTGCGGATCATGATGGCGTCGACGTAGCGCGACAGCACCCGCGCCGTGTCCGCCACGGTCTCGCCCCGGCCCAGCTGCGTGCCGCTCGGCTCCAGCACCACGGGCTCGCCGCCGAGCTGACGGATGCCGACCTCGAAGGAGACGCGGGTGCGGGTCGAGGGCTTCTCGAAGATCAGCGCCACGGCCTTGCCGTCGAGCGGCCGCTCGCGGCCCGCGGTGCCGGACTTGCAGGCCTTGCCCAGCTCCAGGATGTGGCGCAGCTCCTCGGGCCGGAAGCGGTCGAGGTCGAGAAAGTGCTTGGATTCCTTCATGACGCCCGCTCCGTCGCCGCGGCGAAGCTGCCCGCGGTCTCCTCCAGGATGCCGAGTGCCGTCTCGGCCTCGGCCCGCCCGATCACCAGGGGCGGCAGCAGCCGCACCACGTTCTCCGCCGCCGCTACGGTCAGCAGGCCGCGTTCGCGCGCCGCGGCGATCACCTCGCCGTTCGGCACCCGGCACTTCAGCCCCAGCATCAGGCCGGCGCCGCGCACCGCCTCGAAGACATGGGGATGGCGCTGCACCAGGGCCTCCAGCTTGTGCCAGAGGAAGTCGCCGGTCTCCTTCACCCGCTCCAGGAAGCCCGGTTCGAGCAGCACGTCGAGCACGGCGTTGCCGCAGACCATGGCCAACTGGTTGCCGCCGAAGGTGGTGCCGTGGACACCGGGGCCGAAGGCCCGCGCCACCTCCTCGGTGGTCAGCAGCGCGCCGATTGGGAAGCCGCCGCCCAGCCCCTTGGCCAGCATCATCACGTCGGGCGCGACGCCGGCCCAGTCGCAGGCGAAGAGCTTGCCGGTGCGGCCCATGCCGCACTGGATCTCGTCGAAGACCAGCAGCAGCCCGAACTCGTCGCAGATGCGCCGCAGCTCGCGCAGGAAGTCCAGCCGCGCCGGGCGGATGCCGCCCTCGCCCTGGATCGGCTCCACCAGGATCGCCGCGGTCTCGTCGGTGATGGCCGCCCGCAGCTCGTTGGTGTTGCCGAAGGCGACCTGGTCGAAGCCCGGGACGTTGGGAGCGAAGCCTTCCAGGTACTTGGGGTTGCCCGAGGCGGCGATGGCCGCCAGCGAGCGGCCGTGGAAGGAGCCGCTGCAGGCGATGATGCGATAGCGCTCCGGCTGGCCCTTGTCGTCGAAGTGCTTGCGCACGACCTTCGCCGCCGCCTCGAAGCTTTCCAGGCCCGAGTTGCAGAAGAAGACGCGCTCGGCGAAGGAGGCCTCGGCCAGGCGCGCGGCCAGCCGCTCACCCTCGGGAATGCGGAAGAGATTGGAGGTGTGCCAAAGCTTCGCCGCCTGGGCCTGCAGCGCCTCGACCAGGTGCGGATGCGCGTGGCCGAGCGAGCAGACGGCGATGCCGCTGGTGAAGTCGAGGAATCGTCGGCCCTCGGTGCTCACGAGCCAAGCCCCCTCGCCGCGGTCGAAGGCGAGGTCGGCGCGGGCGTAGTTCCCCATCAAGGCGTCGCGCATGGCCGGATCCTCCGAAGACGAGCGGCCGCCGCAAGCCCGCGGCGGCCGCCGTGAAAGGCGGCACGATGCCGCCGCCGCGCAGGGCTGTCAACGGCGCGGGCCGCGCCTATACTGCGGTTCGGCCGGCCCCCGCCGGCGCAGCGGTGGAGGGCCGTGTCTTCATCGTCCTGGACGGGATACTGATCTTCCTGGTGCTGCTGACCGCCTGCGCGATCGCCGGGCTGGCCGCCGTCGTGCTCGCCGGCTTCTGGTGGCTGCGCCGCCGCCGCGGCGACAACGTCGGAGCCGCCGCGGCGGCCCGCCACCTGCGCGGCGCGCTCGCCGTGCTGGCGCTCTCCCTGCTCGGCTTCGCCGTCCTGGAGGAGGCGCAGAACCACCACTTCTGGTACGCCCGCTCCTACGTCCGCTGGGCCGAGGACCGCTGGCTGCCGCTGCTCTGGGTGCTGCCCGCGGCCCTGGTCTGGTGGCTCGCCTCGCGACCGTGGGGCCGCCCCTGAGCCCGCCCTCGGCAGATCCCCGTCCTCGAACAGGACCCGCGTCATCCTGAGCGACAGCGAAGGATCTCGTGCGAGTGGAGCGCCAACTGGCGCGAGATCCTTCGCTGTCGCTCAGGATGACGGCGAGAAGAGGAGACGGGGACTCCCACCCAGACCCGCGACAGAAAAAGGGCCCGGTGGTTTCCCACCGGGCCCAGGTCGGCGGAGGATCGCCGTTGCTGAAAGGTGAGGCTCAGAGGCTCTTGGAGCCCTGGCCGAACTCGGGATAGGCCTCCAGACCCAGCTCCGAGCGGTCGAGGCCCAGGGCCTCCTCCTCCTCGGAGACGCGCAGCCCGATCACGGCCTTGATGGCGAGCCAGACGAGGCCCGAGGTGACGATCATGAAGACGCCGACCGCCGCGATGCCGATGATCTGCACCATCAGGTCGCCGCCGCCGAAGATGCCGACCGCCAGCGTGCCCCAGATGCCCGCGAAGAGGTGCACCGGGATGGCGCCGACCACGTCGTCGATCTTCAGCTTGTCGAGCAGCGGCACCGTGAAGACCACGATCACGCCGCCGATCGCGCCGATGATGATCGCCAGCAGGGGGTTGGTCAGGTCCGGGCCCGCGGTGATCGAGACCAGGCCGGCCAGGGCGCCGTTCAGCGCCATGGTCAGGTCGACCTTCTTGTAGATGATGTTGGTGAGGATCACCGCCGCCACCACGCCGCCGGCGGCCGCGAGGTTGGTGTTGGTGAAGACCAGCGACATCTCGATCATGATCGCCGCGCTGTCCATCTCCAGCGCCGAGGCGCCGTTGAAGCCGAACCAGCCCATCCAGAGGATGAAGGTGCCCAGCGTGGCCAGCGGCAGGTTGGCGCCGGGGATCGGGTTGACCTTGCCGTCGGGGCCGTACTTGCCCTTGCGCGCGCCGATGATGATGGCGCCGGTCAGGGCCGCCCAACCGCCCACCGAGTGGACGATGGTGGAGCCGGCGTAGTCGGAGAAGCCCATGGCGTCGAGCCAGCCCTCGCCCCAGGTCCAGGAGCCCTGGATCGGATAGAGCACGCCGGTCAGCACCACGACGAAGATGAGGAAGGGACCGAGCCGCACGCGCTCGGCCACGGTGCCGGAGACGATCGAGGCGGCGGTGGCGACGAAGACCATCTGGAAGAACCAGTCGGACATCACCGTGTAGCCGTTGTCGAGAACGGCCTCGAGCGCCGCCTCGTCACCGTCGAGCAGCGCCAGCTCCTCGCCGCTGGGATTGTAGAAGAGCGAGATCGCGCCGATCCAGCTGCCGACGTCGACGTACATCATGTTGTAGCCGATCAGGTAGTACATGATGCCGGCGATCGAATAGAGCGAGATGTTCTTCAGGCAGATCGTGGCCGTGTTCTTGGTGCGGACCAGGCCGGCCTCCAGCATGGAGAAGCCGGCGGCCATCCACATCACCAGCACGCCGCCGAAGAGGAAGAGGAAGGTGTTGAGGATGAAGCCGGTCTCGTCGGAGACGCCGGCCAGGGCCGGTGCCATCTCCTCGACCAGTTCCTCGGTGTCCTGGGCCAGGGCGGCGGTCGCCGTCAGGCACGTCGCCAGCGTCGCCGCGGCGCCGAGCGAAAGCTTGCGCAGCATCATGGTTCCCCCTTTGCTTGAAATCTCAGAGCGCATCGACGTCGGTCTCCCCGGTGCGGATGCGCACCGCCTTCGAGACGTCGAGCACGAAGATCTTGCCGTCGCCGATGCGTCCGGTGTTGGCGGTCTTCTGGATGGACTCGACCACCTGCTCGACCATGTCGTCGCGCACCGCGACCTCGATCTTCACCTTGGGCAGGAAGTTCACGGAGTACTCCGCACCGCGGTAGATCTCCGTCTGCCCCTTCTGCCGCCCGTAGCCCTTCACCTCGCTGACCGTGAGGCCTTCGATGCCGGCCGCCGTCAGCGCCTCGCGCACGTCGTCCAGCTTGAAGGGCTTGATGATCGCAACGACCATTTTCATCAGCCGTAATCCCCTCTCTTGTCCCCTGCGTCGGAGCCCGGCTACACCCGGCCCCGGTCGCTTCCGGGCCCTCCCGACGGCGCGGCCGCCGGGCTCGGCTGGAAGAGAGATCAAGTTCCGTGCCAAACATGGTGCGGCGCACAAGAAGCCAGGGAATCCGCCCCTGCCGCGCCTGCCGGCCCGAAACGGCGACGCCAGGGTGCCGGCCCGGCGTTGCCTAGCACGTAGGCAAACAATCAGAAGTGCCTAATTCATAGGCAAGCATGCGGCACCCCGCCACGCTGGACAAGCCGGGGGGTCGGGGGCGATCCTGGGGCATGACCACCAGCCCCGAGAGCCGCCGGCGCCGCACGGCACCCCGCGCCGCAGCGCCGGCCGACTTCGATCTGCTGATCTCCGGCGGCGGCCTCGTCGGCCTCAGCCTCGGCGTGGCCCTGGCCGACGCGGGCCTCGCCGTGGCGGTGATCGACCGCGAGGAGCCGGCGACGCTGGTCGACCTGCCCTTCGACGGCCGCGCCTCGGCCATCGCCCTCGGCTCGCAGCAGGTGCTGACGGGGATCGGGGTCTGGCGACACCTCGGCGGCGAGGCCGCGCCGATCCTCGACATCCGCGTCAGCGACGGGCAGGTCGGGCGCCGCCCCTCGCGGCTCTTCCTGCACTACGACAGCGAGGAGCTGGGCGAGGGCCCCATGGGCCACATCGTCGAGAACCGCCTGCTGCGCCGGGCGCTGCAGGCCCGCGCGGCCGAACTGCCGGGCCTGCGTCTCCTGGCGCCGGCCAGCCTGGAACGGGCGGAGCGGCGCGAAGCCGGGGTTTCGGCGCGGCTGGCCGACGGGCGGGAACTGCGGGCGCCGCTGGTGGTGGCCGCGGAGGGGCGCAACTCGCCGCTGCGCCAGGCGGCCGGCATCGCCGTGACCGCCTGGGACTACCCGCAGTCCGGCATCGTCTGCACCCTCTACCACGAGCACGACCACGGCGGCACGGCGCACGAGCACTTCCTGCCCTCGGGGCCCTTCGCGGTGCTGCCGCTGACCGACGACGCCGAGGGGCGCCACCGCTCCTCCCTGGTCTGGACCGAGAAGCGGGCGCTGGTGCCGGCGATCATGGCGCTCGACGACGAGGCCTTCGCCGGTGAGATCCAGCGACGCTTCGGCGACGGCCTGGGGCGCATCCGAGTCGAGGGGCAGCGCTGGTCCTATCCGCTGTCGCTGATGCACGCGACCCGCTACCACGACCGGCGGCTGGCGCTGATCGGCGACGCCGCCCACCTGGTCCACCCCATCGCCGGCCAGGGCTTCAACCTGGGCCTGCGCGACGTGGCGGCGCTGGCGGAGTGCCTGGTCGACGCCCGCCGGCTGGGCCTCGACCTCGGCAGCGCAGCGGTGCTGGCGCGCTACGAACGCTGGCGGCGCTTCGACAACCTGGCCATGCTGGCGGCGACCGACGGCATCAACCGCCTCTTCTCCAACGACCTGGCGCCGCTGCGCCTGGCCCGCGACCTGGGCCTGGCGGCGGTGCAGCGCCTCGGCCCGGCCCGGCGTCTCTTCATGCGCCACGCCATGGGTCTGGTCGGCGACCTGCCCCGCCTGGTGCGCGGCGAACGACTCTAGGGAGCAGGGCCGTCAGCCCGGCAGCGCCCGCGGCACGATCACCGCGTCGACCCCGGGGATTTCCTCGGCGAGCTGGAGGCTCATGCGCTCGGCGAGGAGCGAGGCCTCCCCCACCGTTCGGGCCGGATCGAGGAAGAGTTCCAGCTCCACGTGCAGCACGTTGCCGGCGCGGCGCGTGCGGATCCGACCGAGCTGCTCGAAATCCTCGATGTTGCGCGCCAGCACGCGGTTGACGGCCTGCTGCACCGCCTCCGGCAGCGAGCGGTCGAGCAGGTCCGGCAGCGCCTCGCGCAGCATGACCACGGCGGTACCGACCATGATGACGATGACGATCAGCGTGCCGATCTGGCTGGCGCGGCGCGACAGCTCCGGGTCCCCCGCGATCATGGCGAGCGTCACTGCGACGACCACGAAGGCCGAGGCGACGGTCTTCACCCAGCGCGCCTGATACTGCGCGCGGACGATGATGGAGCCGCCGTCGCGGCTGGCGCGATGCAGGCTCCAGAGCTGGACGCTGTTCAGCACCAGGTTGACGAAGACCAGGACGACCGCCGAGGTCGCCAGGAGGGGACTCGCCGGCGGCGTCGGCGCCAGCAGGGCGACCCGCCAGAGCAGCAGCCCGGCCGCGAGCAGCAGCAGGGCGGCGATCGAGAGGGTGATGGCCTGCTCCAGCTTGCCGGCGCCGTAGTCGTAGCCGCCCAGCTGGCCGCGGTGGATGCGCCGCAGCGTGATCAGGGAGATGATGGCGACCACCAGCAGCAGCCCGCCGCGCAGGCTCTCGGCGATGATGGGCCAGGAGGGCGTGGCGATCCCGATGACGATGTAGGGACCGAGGATCAGCAGATCGAGACCGATCGCCAGGCCGACGGCCACCTCCCGACGGCGCTGCACCGCATCCACCATACCCCCGCCCCCGCCTGCTTGGCCTGTTGTTGCAACGGAAGGATAGACCGCCGGCAGTCCTCATTTCCAGCGGTGCGGCCGACCGTCGGCCCGCGCAGGGCTTCCATGCTCGGCGGAAGATTGAAAAGCCCGGCGCGCACCTCATTTGCGGCGGCATGAGTCTCGATCCCGTCACACCGCCTGCAGCCCCCGACCACCGCAGCCACTGGCAGACCCTGAAGGACCTGCTGCCGGAGCTCTGGCCCGACGACGAGCGCGACCTGCGCTGGCGCGTCGTCGCCGCCATGGTCTGCCTGCTGGCGGCCAAGGTCGCCATCGTCCTGGTGCCGCTGCTCTACAAGCAGGCGGTCGACGCGCTGACCGCCTACACCGAGGCCGGCCCCGGGCTGCGCGGCGAACTGCTGCTGCCGCTCTGGGTGATCCTGGCCTACGGCGCCGGGCGCGTGCTCTCGCTGACCTTCCAGGAGCTGCGCGACTTCTTCTTCGCCCGCGTCGGCCAGCGCGCCATCCGCCGCGCCGGCCTGCGCACCTTCCGCCACCTGCACGCACTGTCGCTGCGCTTCCACCTGGAGCGCCAGACCGGCGGGCTGTCGCGGGTGATCGAGCGCGGCACCAAGGCGATCGACACGCTGCTCTCCTTCGCCCTCTTCTCGATCCTGCCGACCTTCCTGGAGCTCGGGCTGACCAGCGCCATCCTCTGGTGGCTCTACGGCTGGGAGGTGGCGGCCATCACCTTCGTCACCGTCTCGGTCTATATCGTCTACACCTACCGCATCACCGAGTGGCGGCTGCGGCTGCGGCGGGTGATGAACGAGAGCGACCAGCGCGCCAACACCCGCGCCATCGACTCGCTGCTGAACTACGAGACGGTGAAGTACTTCACCGCCGAGGGGCGCGAGGCGGCGCGGCTGGAAGAGGGGCTGCGCGCCTACGAGCGGGCGGCCACCGCCTCGAAGACCAGCCTCTCGCTGCTCAACATCGGCCAGGCCGCCATCATCGGCGTCGGCGTCACGGCGCTGATGGTGCTGGCGGCGATGCGGGTGCAGGCCGGTACCATGACGGTCGGCGACTTCGTCGCGGTCAACGCCTACATGATGCAGCTGGCCCAGCCGCTCAACTTCTTCGGCTTCGTCTATCGCGAGGTGAAGCAGGCGCTAGTGGACATGGAGACCATGTTCACGCTGCTGCGGGTCGAGCAGGAGATCACCGACCCGCCCGGCGCCCCGCCGCTGCGGATCGAGGGCGGCCACCTGGTCTTCGAGGCGGTGCGCTTCGGCTACGGCCCGGAGCGGCCGATCCTGAAGGGCGTCTCCTTCGAGATCCCGCCCGGCCGCACCGTCGCGGTGGTGGGCGCCAGCGGCGCCGGCAAGTCGACTCTCTCGCGCCTGCTGTTCCGCTTCTACGACGTGGACGGCGGGGCCATCTCCCTCGACGGCCAGGACATACGCGCCGTCTCCCAGGCCTCGCTGCGCGCGGCCATCGGCATCGTCCCGCAGGACACGGTGCTCTTCAACGACACCCTGGCCTACAACATCGGCTACGGCCGCCCCGGCGCGACCCGCGAGGAGATCGAGGAGGCGGCGCGCATCGCCAGCCTCGACGCCTTCGTCGCCTCGCTGCCCGAGGGCTACGAGACCACGGTCGGCGAGCGCGGCCTCAAGCTCTCCGGCGGCGAGAAGCAGCGCGTCGCCATCGCCCGCATGGTGCTGAAGCGCCCGGCCGTCATGGTCTTCGACGAGGCCACCTCGGCGCTCGACAGCAAGACCGAGCAGGAGATCCTGGCGGCGCTGCGCGAGGTCAGCCGCGAGCGCACCACCCTGGTGATCGCCCACCGCCTCTCCACGGTGGTCGAGGCCGACGAGATCGTCGTGCTGGACACCGGCCGCGTCGCCGAGCGCGGCACCCACGCCGAGCTGCTGGCCCGCGACCGCCTCTACGCCACCATGTGGCGGCGTCAGGCCGAGGGCCAGACCGAGGGCGCCGCGGTTCAGGCGCCGGCGAAGTAGGCTTCGGCCGGCACGAAGCCCGGCAGGCGCACGGCGGCGGCGCGGCGGCGCTCCAGCGAGCCGTCGCCGACCATGATCAGCTGCGCCGGCGACAGGCCGTGGCGTTGCAGCAGCGCCGCGAGGGCACCGCCCGCGGGCCGGCCGGGGCCGGGCCAGGCTTCCGGCTCCTCGAAGTCGAGCGACCAGTCGGCGAGGCGCCCGCGCAGGGCGGCGGCGACCTCCTCCGCGCAGCGCTGCAGCAGCGGCCGCAGCGACTCCTCGCCGGCCGCCAGGGGATGGCCGCCGACCAGGAAGAGGCGGCAGTCGCGCAGCCGCTCCAGCTTCTCCAGGCTGGGCCGCAGCAGCTCCGGCCGGCCGCGCCGGTCGAACCAGACCCGCCCGTTCATGCCGCGCACCAGCGTCCCGCCCAGGCCGAAGACCAGGGAGTCGGGCCAGCGCCCCGTATCCTGGATCGCCCCGCCGAAGACCGCGTAGGGCAGCCCCAGGTCGCCCGCCCGCCGCGCCCGGCGCGTCGCGATCCGCGGCAGGATCTTCTCCTTCTGCCGCGCCTTCGCCTGCTTCCAGCAATAGAGCGCCCAGCCCCCACCCTGCCCGAGCGGCGGCCCCTGGTTGTGGCCGAGGAGGGTGGGGGTCGGGGTCATGGGCGATCTGCGTGGGTCGGGGTGGACAAGCGAGAAGGCTACCGCAGCAGCGCTGCCGGCGCCATCTGCCTCATCATCGTGTGCCTCGTCATCCTCGGCACAGCGTAAGGACGACGAGAGTCGTTCGAAGGCTCGCTGGTATCAGAGACAGCTTTGCGTGCCTTGCAGTGCCCGGCCATTGGCCGTACATTCCGCGCTGGAGGAACGATCATGACGAACGCCGTTGCGACGACACCGCGACGACGGGCCAAAGGGGAGCGCCTCGAGGCCCGGCTGACCGCCGAGCAGAAGAGCCTCGTCGAGCGGGCGGCCGCGCTGCAGGGGCGCAGCGTCACCGACTTCGTGCTGACGAGCGTCCAGGACGCCGCCCGCCGTGCCATCGAGGAGCATCGGCAGCTGGAACTGTCGGTTCGGGACAGCGAAGCCTTCGTCGAGGCGCTGCTGAACCCCGCGCCGGCGAACGATCGGCTGCGCGAGACGGTCCGCCGCTATCGCGACGCGACCGGCAGCTAGGCCGTGGCGGACCCGCCGGCCGGCCTGCGGGTCGAAGCGCTCGGCGCGCACCACGACCGCGGCAGTTTCGCGAGCGGTGTCGAGCCGCTGGACCGCTACCTCCGGACGCAGGCCGGGCAGGATGCCCGCAAGGACATGGCCGCGACCTTCGTCCTCCTTCTCGAGAACGGCTCGCTCGCCGGCTACTACAGCCTCTCCTCGACCGCGGTGAAGCTGAGCGAGCTTCCCGCGCCGACGGCCAAGCGCCTGCCGCGCTATCCGCTGGTGCCCGCGACGCTGCTCGGACGGCTCGCCGTCGACCGGCGGCAGCAGGGGCGCGGCTACGGCCGCTTCCTGCTCGCGGACGCGCTGATGCGCGTGGTCAGGAGCGAGATCGCCTCCTTCGCGGTCGTGGTGGACGCCAAGGACGCGGCAGCGCGGTCCTTCTACCAGCGAGAGGGCTTCCTCCCCTTCCCGGATCGGCCGATGCAGCTGTTTCTGCCGCTCGCCGCCATCCGAAAGCTGTTCGACTAAGCCGCCGTCGTCTTCGCCTTGTAGCCGCAGAGGTCGGCGACGATGCAGGCCGCGCAGTCGGGCTTCCTCGCCTTGCAGACGTAGCGGCCGTGCAGGATCAGCCAGTGGTGGGCGTGGAGGCGGCGGTTCGGGGGCACCGCCTTCTCCAGCTTGCGCTCCACCTCCAGCGGCGTCTTGCCGGGCGCCAGGCCGGTGCGGTTGCCGACGCGGAAGATGTGGGTGTCGACGGCGATGGTCGGCTGGCCGAAGGCAATGTTCAGCACCACGTTGGCGGTCTTGCGGCCGACGCCCGGCAGCCGCTCCAGCACCGCGCGCTCGCGCGGCACCTCCCCGCCGTGCTCCGCCAGCAGGATCTGCGAGAGCTTGATCACGTTCTTGGCCTTGGTGTTGAAGAGGCCGATGGTGCGGATGTGCCGCTTCACCCCCCTCCTCGCCCAGCGCCAGCATCTTCGCCGGCGTGTCGGCCTCGGCGAAGAGGCCGCGGGTGGCCTTGTTGACGCCGACGTCGGTGGCCTGGGCCGAGAGCACCACCGCGACCAGCAGGGTGTAGGGGTTGCTGTACTCCAGCTCGCCCTTGGGCTCGGGCAGGGCGGTGGCGAGGCGGTCGAAGAAGGCGGCGACGTCGGCCTTGCGCATCGGCGGTTCCGGGTTCGGCTGCGAAGAAAGGCGGGGCGGCACGATAGCGCGGCTTTGCCCCGGCGGCGAGCACGGCCTATCTTGAGGGCCATGACCGCCGAAGCCACCGAAAAGCCCGCCGGGGAAGGGCCGGACGAAGAGCTGCTCTTCGACGCCCTGCTCACGCCCTACCGCAGCCTGCCGCCCCAGGGCTTCTTCCTGCTGATGGCGGCGGTGGGCGGCGTCGGCTTCCTGGCCGGGCTCGGCTTCTTCCTGATCGGCGCCTGGCCGGTGGTGGGCTTCATGGGGCTGGAGTTCCTGCTGCTCTATCTCGCCTTCCGCCTCAACTACCGGCGGGCGCGGGCCTTCGAGACCCTGGCGCTGACCCGCGAGGCGCTGGAGGTCCGCCGCGTCGACCACCGCGGCCGCGCGCAGAGCTGGCGCTTCCAGCCCTACTGGCTGCGGGTCGAGCTGCTGCCGCCGGAAGGTCCCGACCCGCAGCTGGCGCTGACCAGCCACGGCCGCCGGCTGGTGATCGGCGGCTTCCTGGCGCCGGAGGAGCGGATCAGCCTGGCCGGGGCGCTGCGCGGCGCCCTCGAGCGCCTGCGCGGCGGCGGCTGACGCACGCATGCGGCCTGCCCTGGTGATCTTCGACTGCGACGGCGTGCTGCTGGACAGCGAGGCGCTGTCGGCGCGCGCCTGGAGCCTGGCCCTGGCCGACTGCGGCCTGGACTACGGCGAGGCGGAGCTGGCCCGCCGCTTCACTGGCTACACCGATGCCATGATGACCGAGATCATCGGCCGCGAGCGCGGAGCGCCGCTGCCCGGCGACATGACGCGGCGGGTGCTGGACCGCAGCCTGCGCCTCTTCGCCGAGGAGCTGCGGCCGATCGAGGGGATCGTCGAACTGCTGGGCCGCCTGCAGACGCCGCGCTGCGTCGCCTCCAACTCCGGCGTCGAGCGCCTGCGCGAGAGCCTGCGCCTGGCCGGCCTCGCCCCGCTCTTCGCGCCCGAGGCGGTCTTCAGCGCCGAGCTCGTGGCCCGTCCCAAGCCGGCCCCTGACCTGCACCTCCACGCCGCGCGCAGCCTCGGCTTCGCGCCGGCCGACTGCTTGGTGGTCGAGGACAGCGCCACCGGCGTCGCCGCGGCGCGCGCCGCCGGCATCCCCGTGGTCGGCTTCCTCGGTGCCAGCCACCTGCCGCCGGACCAGGCCGAGAGCCTGCAGGCCGCCGGCGCCGAGCGGGTCGTCGCCGACGCCGCGGAACTGGCCGCGCTGCTGGGGGTGTAGGGTGCCGGGGGTGTAGAGGGGCCTCTTCGCTCCCTCTCCCCTCCCCGAACCCGCTCATCCTTCGCGGCGCCCGGACCGTCACGACAGCGACGAGAGGCCCGGGCGTTAACCGATTATTAATATAAAATACGTTATTTATTCCGCGAAAACCCGCTGCGCCTCCCTCCTTTGCCCGCGTGCCGCATGCCACAGCACCGCCCCCGCCAGCACTTCGTCGACCGGGCGCCCGACCGGGCCCGCCTGCTCGACCCGCTCTTCGACGAGCTGCCCGCACCCCGACACGCCGGCGCCGCCGGGCTTCACGCCGAATGGCGCCGGCTGCACTCGCCCGAGGGCCTGCCGCGCCGCGCCGACTTCTCCATGGAGCGGATTGCGGCGCTGGGGCTGCTCGGGCAGTTCTTCGTCATCGAGCCGCTGGACGGCGGCCGCGACTGGCGCTACCGGCTGCTGGGCTCGAAGCTGATCTGGCTGTTCGGCCGCGACGTCACCGGCATCCCCTTCAGCGAGCACTTCTTCCCCGACGAGGCGGAGCGCTGCATCGCGCTCTCCAACCGCGTCGCCCGCAGCGGTCGTCCGGTCTTCCTGCGCGCCCGCTTCGCGTCCGGCGGGCATCCCGGCGAGCTGGAGACCCTTTCGCTGCCGGTCCGCGACCCGGAGGAACGGGAGACCTGGCTGGTCGGCGCCACCTTCCCGGAGGGCAAGGCCGCCCGCTGGATGGGCTTCTGACCGCCGCGCTGCAGCCCCTTGCGATTCGCTGCGAAAAACCACAGCCCGGTACCTCGGACAGCGGCGGCGCCCCGCGCTAGTGTTCCGATGCTGACGGAAGGGAACCTTCCGTTGGCATCAGACCACTAGGCTCGGACGACCGGCTCGCGGCGTTCCCGCCGCAGCCGCAGCGAGCGATAAGGAACAGGCGCATGACCGCAAACCGCAAGCGACGGCCGCGCATCTCTCTCGAAGGGCTCGCCGCGGCGGGTCTGGCGCTCTGTCTGGCGAGCCTGCCCCTCGCGCCGGCAGCCGCCGCCGAGCTGCCGCCGCCGGCGCAGACCGTCGGCGTGCCGATCCCCGAGGGGCAGGTCGAGCGGGCCGTCGCGCAGCTCGACACGCTGGCCGAGGCGCTGCTGCGCAAGAGCGGGATCCCGGGCCTCGCCGTCGCCGTGGTGCACCGGGGCGAGACGGTTTATGCCAAGGGCTTCGGCGTCCGCCGGGTCGGCGAGGCGGCGCCGGTGGACGCGCAGACGGTCTTCCAGATCGCCTCGCTGTCCAAGCCGGTCGGCGCCACGGTGATCGCACGACAAGTCGGCGAGGGCCTGGTCGGCTGGGACAGCCGGGTGGCCGAGCTGCTGCCCTGGTTCCGGCTGGCCGATCCCTGGGTCGGCGACCACCTCACGATCGGCGACCTCTACGCCCACCGCTCCGGCCTGCCGGACCACGCCGGCGACCTGCTGGAGGACCTGGGCCATGACCGTCGCACCGTGCTGGAGCGCCTGCGGCTGCTGCCGCTGGCGCCCTTCCGCGCCGGCTACGCCTATACCAACTTCGGGCTGACGGCGGCC
>SR_TP_S13solDRAFT_1000081_pt1 | contig 50953 bp, 48 predicted proteins | sample SodReaTP_S13sol_FD_11159 | JGI IMG/M metagenome (IMG submission 11159) | reverse complement strand
AACCGAAGGCATTGATCCGAGAGAAAAAATGGAAAGAAACGAAGATAAGAGTTGACAGGTCAATCCATATCAGGGTGGATAAGCGAAGCGCATCCACCATTCAAGTCCCGAAAAGGTGGATGCGCTTTTGCTTATCCACCCTACGCCGACAGGGCCGGAAGGATTAGCGGACTCTGAACACCGGCACCTTGTTCCAGACCGCGCGCAGCGGTTCGGACAGATCCCACCAGCGCGCGCGGCGATTGGCGCGCTTGAAGTCCTCGATCAGTTGCAGCATCGGGCCGAGTTCGCGGTATTCGGCCTGAAGCGCCTGCCATTGTTCCCACAACCCGGGGTCCTCGATGGTCGGGTTGTCGCGTGCCATCGCCGACAGCAGCAACGCAGATTTGCGCACCAGCGGAAGCAGATTCCGATCCTTTCTCAGCGTTTCGTCATCGAACCGCGTATGGCGCCAGTCATGGCGCAGAAATTCGCCGGAGAACTGCCGGATGCCGGCTTCCACTTCAGGTCCACGCACGATTGAAAGCGCATCGGCAACCCGGCCGAGTTCATGCTCGGGCTGCTCCAGCAAGCGGTCGTAATCGACCACGACCAGGCGCCGGCCCTGCAGCCGGTCGATATGCGGCAGGACATTGGCCAGCCATTCAAGCTGATTGTGCCCCGGATGTGCGCGGGCGCGGTTGAGCTTCTCGCGCGAGGCGCGAATGCTCAGCGGATTGCGGTAGGCGAACACGAACGCCGGCTCGATCTCCATGCGTTCGAACAGTGTCAGCCAGAACGGGATGAGACGGCCGTTGCCGGCATACTTGAAGGCCCACACCGGCGCGTGGCCGAACCAGCGGTTGACCGCCTGCTGCATTTGGTGTGACAGTTCGCGGGGCCTGGGGTGGTCGAAGGCGGCCTGATCGACCAGGTGCACGCTGTCGGCGCGCATGCCGAGAGAATTTCGCACCTGTTTGCTCAATGTCAGCAGATGCTTTTCCTCGTAGTTGCCGCGCGGGTTCTTGCGCACCGGCCGGCGAAAGTGGGTGCCGATATCCACGCCCAGCGCGGCCAGGCCGCGGGTCAGCGTACTGGTGCCGCTGCGCCCGGCGCCCAGCACCAGTACGCCTATCGGTTCCGAAGATCCGGAAGTTTCGGAGTTCATGGAAAATCCAGAATTGAGTTTGCCGCACCGCCATGGCGCGCTAGAAGGTCCAATCCGATAGAGTATCGTGAATCAGCTCTCGCGAATCGGCTTGATTGGCTTCGTACACCAATTCCTTACCTGATCATGTACGTGTTTCAATCATCCCTAAAAATCTCTCCACAGATTACGCAGATTTACACAGATTATTGAATATGACATTTTTCCTGTTCGTGGATAGTTGCTTCCGAAATTTCCTGCCAGAACACTCATTGTGAATAATCGACTCCCTCGCCGCGAATTTACCGGCATCAAGGCATTCCCCGGCGCGTGCGGAAGGGTTGCGCGGGGGTGATCTGAACCATGGTCGGCTCCCCTTCATCGCATCCTTCGATCTGGATCCTGCGCTCCACCGGCGTCGGCGCCGACCGCCAGATGCTCAATCTGGCCGAGGCGCTGGGCGGCGAGGTTCGTTTCATCGACGTGCTGGATTCACCGGCGCGGGCGGTGCTGGACCGGCTGAAACCGGGATCGGCGCAACACATTCCGGAAGCCAAGCGAGCGAAACTTTCGCCGCCGTGGCCGGAGCTGGTGTTGTTCGGCGGTGGCCGGTCGCTGGTTGATGCCGAGCGGATTCGCACAGCCTCCGGCGGTCACGCAAAAATCGTCTGCATCGGTCGCATCGCTGCCCGGCTGGACCGGGTCGACCTGCTGCTGACCACTCCGCAGTACAGCCTGCCGGACCATGCGCGCGTGGTTCATCTGGATCTGCCGCTGAACTTCGTCGAGCCGTCGGCGCTGGAAGCGGCGGCTGGGAAATGGCGCGCCCGGTTCGCATCCCTGCCCCGGCCATGGCATGGCGTCATGCTCGGTGGCCCATCCGGCTCGTTTCGTTTCGACGGTGGCACCGGGCGCAAACTGGGTCGGCAGTTGCAATCGCTGGTGCGGCGTGTCGGCGGCAGCCTGCTGATCACCACCAGTCCGCGCACCGGGGCGGATGTGATCGAGGCGCTGCTGGCCGAAATCGACGCGCCGAACTGGTGTTATCGCTGGCAGCGCGATGACCCGGACAATCCGCTGACCGGCATTCTGGCGCTGTCCGACGATCTGGTCGTCACCGCCGACTCGGCCTCGATGCTGGCCGAGGCCTGCAGCCTGGGCAAACCGGTGGCGGTGTTCGAGCCACCGCTGACCTGGCCCGCAAGACTGTTTGCCAGGCCATGGCTGCCGCGCCCGCTTGCCCGTTTGTGGCGGCCGCTGCGCGCGCGCCTGGTGCTGGCCGGCTTGTGGGTGCCGGCACGCCGCATGGAGCGGATTCATCAAGGCCTGATCGAGCGGGGCAGAATCGTGACGGTCGCCAATCTGGCGCAGGATGAACCAACCTCCGCATGCAAGGATCGAAATGAAGACCTGCATCGGGCGGTCAGTGCTGTCTGCCGGCTCATGGAAGCTGACGACCGGAATTCGCGAAATCGATGAGCATTATTGCGAGCGGCGTCAGCATCGCTCTCCGCCCACCATCTCGGCCGGCTCGCCGACGGCAATGCCGACAGGCAAACCGACTTGTTGTTGATCCAACCGAACCAGGACAGACTCGATATGACTCTCAACGAAAAACAGCAATCGCTGTGCGAAAACCACGACTTCGATTTCTCCGACCTCAAGGCGCTGTTCATCAACTGCACGCTCAAGCGCTCGCCGGAGTTTTCCCACACCGAGGCGCTGATGAACGTCTCGCGCGAGATCATGGACGCCAACAAGGTCGGCACGGACATGGTGCGTGCCGCCGACCTGACGCTGCCGGCCGGCGTCTATCCCGACATGACCGAGCACGGCTTCGAGCGCGACGACTGGCCGGGCCTGTGCGAAAAGGTCATGGCCGCCGACATCCTGGTCGTCGGCACGCCGATCTGGCTGGGCGAGGAATCCTCGGTCTGCCGGGTGCTGATCGAGCGGCTGTATGCCGAATCCGGCAAGCTCAACGAAAAGAACCAGTCGATCTACTACGCCAAGACCGGCGGCTGCATCATCACCGGCAACGAGGACGGCATCAAGCACTCGGCCATGTCCATCCTCTACGCGTTGCAGCACCTGGGGTACATGATCCCGCCGCAGGCCGATGCCGGCTGGATCGGTGAGGCCGGCCCCGGGCCTTCCTACGCCGATGAAAAATCTGGCGGCCCGGAAAACGACTTCACCCAGCGAAACACCACCATCATGAGCTGGAACCTGATGCACACCGCGCGCATGCTCAAGGATGCCGGCGGCCTGCCGTCGCACGGCAACGACCGCAAGGCCTGGGCCGCCGGCTGCCGTTTCGACCACCCGAACCCGGATTACCGCGCTTGATCGGCCTGGCCGGTCAATCCGCCTGGCGGAGCTGGGTCAGGCGTAGCGGATAAGTCTCCAGGCCTCTGGCTTCGGCCTCCCGGGCCAGCGCCTGGCACACCGATTCCAGGGCCTGGAGACGGGCATGGCGTTTTGAATTGGCCGTGATCAGCGTCCACGGCGCGGCGCTGGTATCGGTTTGTTCGAACATGTCCTCGGCGGCCTGGACATATTCGTCCCAGCGCGAACGGTTGCGCCAGTCCTCGTCGGTCATCTTCCAGGCTTTGAACGGATTGGCCAGGCGCGCCTGGAACCGGCGCAGTTGCTCTTCCGGATCGATGTGGAACCAGAGCTTGACCAGAATGACCCCGTCATCGACCAGTGCGCGCTCGAATTCGTTGATCTCGCGGTAGGCTTGGGCCCAGCGCTCCGGCTCGGCAAAACCCTCCACCCGTTCGACCAGCACGCGCCCGTACCAGGAGCGGTCGAAGATGACCAGCTCGCCGGGCGAGGGCACCCGGGTCCAGAAGCGATACAGATAATGCTTTTCCTGCTCCCATCGCTCCGGCGCACCGATGCGGAAGACCTTGAACCCCCGCGGGTCCAGCCTTTCGACCATGCGCCGAATACTGCCACCCTTGCCGGCCGCATCCATGCCCTCGATATTGACGATCATGCGCCCGCCCCGGCGAAGCACGCCCTGCTGCAGGCTGAGCAGATCGTACTGCCAGTCCCTGAGGTCCTTGCGATAGCGCTGCTTGTCCACGGAGATGTCCAGCTTCAATTCGTTCAGACGGGCCATGTCGGGCGCACCGGAAAAACCAGCCGACAGCTTAGCGCACCTTATGGCCGGCACACTTGACCCCAACCGTACATTCCGGTATCAATGGAGGCCATGAACAGAACAAGTGTAATCGGAAGCTGGATCGTTTCGTACGGCTTTATTATTCCGTCTCTAGCTTTGGCGTGGCTGGCCTGGAGCTGTCTTGAGGTTCCGTTTAACATGGCGGCAGGAGTATTTCTGGCAACAATGTTTCCAAGCCACAGTCTTCTGAATTATAAATCCAGACGAGTCGATGGCGGCAGGTTCAGGTTCGGCCTACTAATGGGCGCTGGTCTTTATGTTTTACTAATCGCCAGCTATATCGATTTAAGGGTTGTCGATTTTTTCAACCCGGGGCCGGTCTGGATAGTTGTCGCGATTCTTCCAGCGATGATTGCCCACTACGTTTTTCCGCTGGACAATGACGAATCTGATGATGAATAAACATCACCATGAGAAGTAAATGATCGGACTGGACCATTGCTTCTCTATTTATTGCGATACTTTTATCGTTTGCGTTCCTTGGAACAGCCGTTAATTTACAGAAACTCGGTACGTAAGCTTCATGGAGTGACTTGATTTCGAACCTTGAGTTGAAAGTGTTTTTCCTTAGCCAGCCTGCGTTCGTTTACTTTAGCGGGGTTGGTGTTGTCATTGCTTTCATGTTAATGACCAGGGATTAAGCTCAAGCGCAACCTTCGGGATCGCTCATCAGCCCGGGTGCCGTTCGGATTAGAATCAGGTCCGATCCGCCAGAGAACCTGCCGTGGAAAGCACAACCCTTCAGCCCGCTCATGAACGCTGCCGGCATCTTGACGTTCTGCGGGGTTTTGCCCTGCTTGGGATTCTGCTGGTCAACTTCGAATGGTTCACCCGGCCCTTGCAGGCAATCATGCTGGGTTCGGAGCCCGGGCTGGGCGGCGCCAATCTGGCGGTCGACTGGCTGATCACGATTTTCGGCGAAGGCAAGTTCTATCCACTTTTTTCGATGTTGTTCGGTGCCGGATTTGCCCTGATGGCCGATCGGGCATTGCAGCGCTCGGCGCCGTTCTGGGGCATTTACATGCGCCGCCTGCTGCTGCTGTTTCTGTTCGGCCTGATCCATTCAATTCTGGTCTGGGCAGGCGACATCCTGCTGATCTATGCACTGTCGGCATTCGTCATGATCCTGCTGTTTCGCCGCACGCCGGCGCAGCGGCTCTGGAAATGGGCGCTGGTTTTTCTGATCTTGCCGGTCGCGCTGATGTGGCTGGGTGCGTTGTCCATCATGGTCGCCCAGACCCAGCCGGATGTTCGGGCCGAGGTGATGGCTGAATTCGAGGCCGACGAGAAAGCGCTGCTGGCCGACGTCGAGCGCGCCGAACGGATTCATGCCGAGGGCAGCTTTGTTGAAAACGTAGTCCAGCGCATCGACGACACCGTCTTCAAGCTGATCTACTTCCTGTTCTGGGCCACGCCCATCATCGGGTTTTTCCTGATCGGTCGCTGGCTGATCGTGACCGGGCGGCTGATCCGGCCTCAGGATCACCAGTCTTATTTTCGCCGCTGGCGCGCTCGCGGCCTGATCGTTGGCCTGATCTGCGCAGTTCCCGCGACCTGGATGATGCACGACGCCAATGCCATGGTCCCGACGACTGATGTCGCCATCGGCCTCACGCTGGCGACCCTGGCCAGCGTCTTTCTGGCACTGGGCTATCTATCGCTGATCACGTTGGCAACCGAACGCCTGCGTTTTCTGGCGCCCGCCGGCCAGATGGCCCTGACCAATTACCTGCTCCAATCATTGATCTGGACGTGGCTGATCTACGGCTATGGCCTGGGCTTGTGGGGCGAGCTGCCGCGCTGGTCGCACATCCCCCTGTCGCTGGGGTTCTTCGGGCTGCAGATCGTCTTGAGCAGGTGGTGGCTGGCCCGCTTCCGTTTCGGCCCGGCCGAGTGGCTGTGGCGAAGCCTGACGTACTGGCAAGTCCAGCCGATGCGACGTTAGATCGACTAATCGTGAAACCCGGATCGAAGCCTGGGTTTGTCGCCAACGAATTGAACCGGCGGGCCGCCGGCAGGGAGAAATCATGCGCAGCTACCACCATCGTTTTCGGGCGTTCATGACCGATGTCATCGAGCGCACCCCTTTCATCCGGGTCGTCGCGGCGCTGGTGGTGCTGTGGCTGGGCTTTTCGGTTGCCATGTGGATGGTCGAGCGCAGCGCGCAGGAAAGCCCGCTAGACAGTCTTGGCGCGGCGCTCTACTGGGCGGTAGCGGCGTTCTCGACTGCCGGAATCGCAAGCGAGCCGGCCACCGGCTTGGGCCGCCTGGTCGGGGCGCTGTGGATCGTGATCGGTTCGGTGCTGTTCTTCGGCGCGATCATCGCCACCATCACCGGCTACTTCCTGCGGCCGCTGCAGCGACCAGTGCGCAACCTGATTGACACCATCGAGAACAACCTCGAGCACCTCGAGGATCTTTCGGTCGATGAACTCGAACTTCTGCGTCAGACCGCCGACGGGCTGATCGAGCACATGGAGCGGCTCAAGGCGAAAAGCCACGGGACTACGCCGGAGACCTGAATTCCGAACAGGTTCTGCGCACGCTGATCTCTCACGGAAGGGAACGCGACAACTATCCTGACAGGGGAGCTGGTGGGCGTCCCGATTGAAGTCGCCGATTAAAGCCGGGTGAGTTATTGTAGGAGTCCTGATTGTGATCTCGGGCGTCTCGATCTGCACCGTCCGCTCCGGGCAATGGACATGCGCCCTGCACCGGTTCAGCCGGCGTTGCCCGACCACGATGGCGCTTTGCGTTAAGCTGGGTCTGTTACAGCCATGCGACAGACGAGGTTGCGATGAACATGCTGATTTTGCTGGCGACCATGACCGGCGCGATTGCAGCCGATGCGTTGACGCCGGAGCAGGTATTCGAGCGCGTGCACGCGCATGATTTTCATCCGGTCGGTGAGGACAGCTTCACCAACGACCGGGCATTGGGCCGGTACGGCATCGCCGACCTGGATGACCGCGACTGGCGCGTTCGGCTGGTTGCGGTGCGGGACCTGGTTCAGGCCGGGGATGTGCGCGCGATCGCGGCCGGGCTGGGCCATGTCGACGTTCAGGTGCGCGTTGTCGCCGCGACCGCACTCGGGGTTCTGGGTGATGCCGCTGCGGTGGAGCCGCTTGTCCGGGTCGCGGTGGAGGATTCCGATGCGCTTGCGCGCTCGGCCGCGGTGGTCGCACTGGGCCAGGTCGGTGCCGAATCGGCGCTGCCGACACTGCGCGACATTCACGCCGACGATCCATCCAAGGATGTCCGCCATCAGGCCGGCCTGGCAATCGATCAGACCGAGAAGGGCATGGGCGCGACCGATGCGCTGGCCGAGGCGTTCCGTGCACTGGACGAGAACGAATTCGGTGCGGTAGAACCCGGCCAACGGGCATCGGATTTCGAGTTGCCCGATACCGAGGGCCAGCGCTGGCGGTTACATGAACAGGGCGCCGATCGCTGGACCGTGCTGGTCTGGGTGTTCGCCGATTGGTGCCCGGTATGTCATGGCGAGTTCCAGGAGCTGATGGAACTGCGCGAAGAACTCGAGCGCATGAATATCGCGGTTGCGACGATCGAAGCGCATGATCTTTATCGCGGCCGGGTCATGGTCGGCAAGGAACTCGATCCCGACTACTGGTTCGCCGAGGAGTCGTTCCAGCAGGCCTACACCGAAAACATCTGGTGGCCGCACCTGCTCGATCGTGCCGGCCGGGTTGGTGCACGCTACGGCATCGACCCGATGGCATTTGCCGTCCATGCCGAATACATCAACCGGCCGGCAACCATCATCATCGATCCGGAGGGCGTGGTCCGGTTCGCGTATTTCGGAACCTACTGGGGCGACCGGCCGAAGATGATCGAAGTGCTCGACATGATCCGCAGCGAGCAATTCGATTTCGTGCATCCCGAGCGGTTGGCTGTCAATAAAGGCTCCGCAGCCGACTGAAACCACCGCACGAGAGCCCGGACACCCGCCTCGCAGGAAATGTCCGTGACTACCCAGGGCACACCGATCGTACAGGCGGGAACCGCATCATATCCTGTTCAGAATTTGCCCTGATCACGTAGCTGATTCAGCCACACCCCGACGAAAACCTTGAGCCCACAGATCACGCGAATTCGCAAAAGCAGGAAAGCTTCTGCAACGTTGGGGTCAAGCCAGCGCCTGTGAGGAGTTTCCGGGCCTGCTGTAGGGGAAAACCCCGTTTGAAGCCGGGAGCGGCGACAACTAAGCTGCACCGGAGCCCAGTGCCGCCCCTGTATGGCACGATATTTGCAATCGATATAAAAACAGAGTTTCGATCATCGGGGTCAGCCCGATCATTCGAAGTCCCCATCGCCAGACCAAACCGAGATGACTGAAGACAATCCGAGCCAAAACCGGAGTGCCACAGCACGCCCGCCGCGCAGCCCCGCCGATCCGGCAGATCCGGGCGTGCGCTTCGCCGAGTTACATTCAACCACGCCGCGCCGGGGCATCCAGGCCTGGCTTGACCGGTTCAGAACCGACTTCCGGTTCGCGATGGCGACCCTGTTCGGGTTGATTTCCGCCATCGTGATCTTCCCGTTCGCGCTGTTCCGGTTCCATGTCGGCGACTGGATGGTTGCCCTGTTTGATCTGGTGATCATGATGGTGTTCCTGTCGCAGGTCGTACTTGCGTGGCGCTTCGAAAACACCGAAACCGTGGGCAAGCTTGCTGCGCTGCTCCTGACCCTGTCCGCACTGGCCGCGGTAATCGGATTCGACCAGTCCGCGATCTGGGTATTCGCCGTTCTGGTCGCCAACTTCCTGCTCGTGGCGGGCTTGTACGCGGCGATTCTCAGCGCGCTTCTGATCGGCGCGATCATGCTGCAGCATGGGGCTTTTGACGACCCGGTCGAATACTGGACGTTCCTCTCGGTCGCCGTCCTGGTGGCGCTTTTCTCCTCCTTGTTCGCATATCGCTCGAACCTGCAGCACGAATCTCTCAGCGATCTTGCGCATCGCGATCCGCTGACCGGCGCCGGAAACCGCCGCGCCCTGCGGCAGGATCTGACCCGAATGGTCAGCCTGGCCCGGGAGCGCAATTTTGAAGCCGGCCTCGCCTTGCTCGACCTCGATCAGTTCAAGCCGGTCAACGATCGGCACGGTCATGACATCGGCGACCGGATTCTCGTCGAGTTTTCCGAGATCATCAAGGCGACCCTGCGAACCTCGGACCGCTGTTACCGATTCGGCGGCGATGAATTTGTCGTGCTGCTGCCGGGCACCAAACGCGAAGGGCTTGTCGTCGCCGTCACCAAGCTTCGGGAGAGCATTCGCGCCGAACTTGAGTCGCCCGACGGCCCGGTTACCGCGTCGATCGGCGCGACCGGGCTTTTGCCTGGCGATACGGTTCACGCGTGGCTGAGTCGCGCCGACCGTGCGCTGTATCGGGCCAAGGCAGCAGGCAGGGACAAGGCGGAGATCCTCTGAGTCTGGCTCATGAATAAGCCGCATGAACAAGCCGGATGTCCGGGAGCTCAGACCTGCCCGTTTTCGGTGTCAGCCGCAGGGTCCGGTCCGGTCTCCGGGCCTTCTTCCGGTTCCGCCTGGGATTCGTCTTCGTGCTCCTCATCAGGCACCGGCTCGGGCTCCGGCGGTGGTTCGATCATCTGACGGTATTCGCCTTCGATCAGGCTCGGTGCGATCTGCAGGAAAGCAACGATATTCCAGACGGTAGGGTCATCGAGCTGTTCGGCCGGGTAGGCCGGCATGGCCGACATCTTGATGCCGTTGCGAACAACCCAGAACGTCCCGGCCGGATCGGGCTGGCCGCGAGTCAGTGCCGGCGGTGCCGGTTCCCAGCGGTCGCGCGGCGGCCTGCCGGGCCGTCCATGGCATCCGGCGCAGCCGTTGTCGTAGGCGATGGCACCCTCGGCAATCATGGCCGGGTCGTTCAGCGCAGGGACTTCGATGGTGGCCGCCCGGCGTTCGATCGAGCGGTCCCTGAGCGTATCCAGGTACCAGTGGGTCAGCGGATTGTGGCCGCTGCCGACCGAAATGTCGTAAAGCCCGCTCCAGGCGTAGGTGATTGCCCCGCCGATGACGATGACGATCAGAATCAGCGTGGTTCTCAGAAATCCCTTTATCGCGGTCATGCCTCTCTCCCTTCCATGGCAAGCGCAAAAGCATACATTGCCGCCGCCTTCGTGACCAGCCCCGCCGCGACGCCCCGCGATCGAACAAAATGGATGCGACAACTGGTTACACTCGCCTGGCATTCCACCGGAGCAGCGTGATGTCAGATGAGGCAAATTTCAGGATCTGGATCAACGGCGAACTGGTGCCCGAGAACCAGGCGCGGGTTTCGGTGTTCGATTCCGGCTTCGTGCTTGGCGACGGGGTCTGGGAGGGCGTGCGGGTTGTGGCCGGTCGGCCGGCGTTCCTGGATGCGCACTTGAGACGGCTGCTTGAGGGTGCGAAGACGCTGATGCTTTCGGATGTGCCGGGCTTCGATGAACTGCGCAATGCCGTGGGTGATGTAATCGTCGGCAACAACCTGGTCGACGGCGCTCACCTGCGTATCATGCTGACCCGGGGCGTTCGCCGCGAGCCGTACCAGAACCCGCGTCTGGCCGGTTCGGGGCCGACGCTGGTGATCATCCCCGGCCATCATCCGGTGACCGACGAAATCCTGACCCGGCCGCAGGCCTTGTTCACCGTGCATGTGCATCGCGGCGCGCCCGACGTGCTCGACCCGAAGCTCAACAGCCACAGCAAGCTCAACTGCATCCTGGCCTGCATCCAGGCCAATGTGGCCGGCGCCGACGAGGCATTGATGCTCGACCCCGACGGCTTTGTCGCGACCTGCAATTCGACCCACTTCTTCATCGTTCGCGACGGCGTGGTGATGACCTCGGACGGGCGTTACTGCCTGGGCGGCATCACCCGCGGTCACGTGATCTCGCTGTGCCGCGAGCACGGGATCGAGTGCCGGGAGACGACCTTCAGCCTGACCGACGTCTATTCCGCCGACGAGGCGTTCACCACCGGCACACTGTCCGGATTGCGTCCGGTCGGCACGATCGACGGGCGCGTCATCGGCAGCGGCAAGCGCGGGCCGGTGACCGAGCGCCTGCAACAGGCGTACGCGGAGCTGCTGGCAGGCGATGCAGCCAATGGCTGAACCGCTGCGGATTGCGATGTGGTCCGGCCCGCGCAATATCTCCACGGCGATGATGCGCGCGTTCGAGAACCGGCCGGACTGTTTCGTTTCCGACGAACCGCTGTACGGCGCGTGGCTGAAGATCACCGGCGAGCCGCATCCGATGGCAGACGAGATCATCGCGGCGATGGAATGCGACTGGCGCCGGGTTGTGCGCGGGCTGTCCGGACCGGTGCCGGGCGGCTCGCCGGTCTGGTACCAGAAGCACATGACCCACCACTTGCTGCCGGAGATGATGGAGCGTGACTGGCTCTCCAGGCTCACCCATGTGTTTCTGATCCGCAACCCGGCCGAGGTCGTCGCCTCGTATCTGAACATGCGCGGGACCGTCAGCGCCACGGAAATCGGCGTGCCGCAGCAGCTCCGGCTGTATGAATTCGTGCGCGATGAACTGGGCCAGGAACCGCCGGTGATCGATTCCGGCGAATTCCTGCGCGACCCGGAGGCCCACCTGCGCGCAGTGTGCGATCGGCTTGGCATCGAGTTCAGTCAACGCATGCTTGCCTGGCCGAAAGGCCTGCGCGATACCGATGGCGTCTGGGCACCCCACTGGTATGAAAACGTCTGGAACTCCACCGGCTTCGGCCCGCCGCGTGAGGAGATGCCGCTGCTCGACGGCGCGGCGCGCGAAGTTGCCGAGGCCTGCCGCCCGGCCTACCGGCGCCTTTATGCACAGCGTCTTGCCCTGCCCGGGTGAATTTCCGACGCGGCGTCGGCAACATTTCGCTTGTCCGCCCCTCCCCCCTCAGGCTGGCTGCTGCAATCGAACCATCGAACCGGTAGTCTGTCGAAATACATGAAGAGGCGGGGCCAGAATCAACAGTGGGTATGGCAAACCCCTCGGATCTTCGGAGAAGTGGTCATGATGAAGAGAAATCGTGCATACGGAATCGTACTTGCCGGGCTGCTGTCGTTGAGCGGCACGGGGCTCGCTCTGGCGGGCGATGAAGCGCCGGCCGAGCTCGAATTGCCCGAGCCCGTGGCCCGGCTGGTTGTCGCGATGCCGGAAGTCAAACGCGTGGAAGCGGATACCGACGGCACGTTTCTGATTTACAGCAAGATGCGCGTCACCGGCAGCAGGATCATGCGCAATGTCGAAGTACGGGTGGCCGAGGATGGCACCGTGCTGGATTGGGGCCAGATGCCTTTCGCGTCACGGCGCTACACCCAGGAGCAAATTCACAGCACCGGGCAGACCAATATCGGTGATGCGCTGGCCCAACTGGATCCTTCGATCACAATTGTTCGTTGACAATTGTTCGCTGACCATTGATCGCTGAGGTTGGCCCTGGCAACAAGAATTCCCTCAGCCCGTGTTTTGACGGTATGGGTCAGGCGGCATGGGTCAGGCGCTTCGGGGAACGCCCAGAATATCCTGGACCCGGGCCAATACCTGCTCCAGTTCCCCGGCCGTGTCCGGGTGCAGTTCGATGATGCGCTTGATGATGTAGAGCGCGTCAGCCCGGTCCTTTTCCGACGCCAGCATTTTCGGCAGGGCTGCCAGTGCGGCCTCCTCGTCGAATGCGACCATCAGCGCCGCTTCGCGCGCCTTCTCGATGAATTCGTCGCGATGCAGTTCAGCAAAGCGTTCATGACCCTGCCAGATCTCGCGCGCGGCGGCAAACGCCTGGGCATCGATCCGACGGCCGGCCTTGATCGCGCAGTAGACCACGCGCAGCACCGCATCGGCAAAGTCGCCGTCCTGCTCGCGTGCCGCGATCGCGCGAAGTTTCAGTTCGCGCAACTGGCGCAGCGTGCGCCGGCGACTGGCGGCTGGCTTGTTCGAATCGGCATGGCTGGCGGCCTCACCAGCCAGCGCCTGGATCAACGGGTGGGTCCAGATCGCCTTGAATACCCGCTCCAGTCCGAGATCGCGCTGCGCGGTTGCCTGTTCGATCAGGTGTTCGAATGATTCGACCAGGCCGCGCTCCAGCTTGCGCCAAGGATGATCGGCCGGGGCCTCGACCCGGTTGTCTCGCACCACATCGGCCCACGCCTTGACCCCGGCCATCCATGGATTGGCGTCTGAAAACATGGTGTAGCGCAGCCGCTGCGGATGCAGCATGCGAGTCATCGCGGCACCGCCCGGATTGGCAGCTGCCTTGATCCACGGCGAGACGAAGGTCGAGTACAGCCCCTCGTTGATTTCCGAAAATCGCGCCACGGCCCGGAACGGCTCCTCGTCGGCGCGGCCGTCGTCGTACGCCCGGATGTCATCGAGTTCGCGCGGCTCGAAATGCAAGCGGTAACTTTCACCGGGCTGATCGTCCCGGTGCACGACATCGTCGATGACCATCTCGTAAAGCCCCGGCGGCAGCGTGTCGATCAGGTCCAGCGAATGGACCAGCGAATCGTGCTCGCGCGCCGCGACCCGGCCGGAAACGAAGATGCCCAGGTGGCCGATGTCGGGGTGCACGGTATAGACGATGGTCTGCTCGTTGGAGCGGATCTCGTCGACATCCTCGTACAGGTCCAGGATCCAGTTCAGCGCCTGCGGCGGTGGGGTGATGTTGTCGCCTTCCGAGGCGATCACGACAATCGGCGCGCGGATCGCGCGCAGGTCGATGGGTGAGCCGTCGTCGGCCAGAATCCTGCCCTGGGTCAGTTTGTTGCCGATGAACAGCTCGGAGGTCAGGCCGACGATTTCATCGCGCGTGAGCAGAAAATAGCCGCCCCACCAGCGCTCGAAATCCAGGTAGCGCTGCGCCTCGGTATCGACATTCGAATACAGCCGGTAGGGTTTGCCGACCAGCGCGTTGGCCGGGTTCAGGCTTTCGAAATTCGATACCAGGTGGGCGCCGTCGAACACGCCGGCACCGAGGTCGGCCGACATGGCCGACAGCCAGTTGCCGCCGGCAAGACCGCCGAAATAGCGCATCGGGTTCTTGCCCTCGACGCCGGCCCAGTACGACAGCGGCGCGCCGGAGATGCCGACCAGCGATGCCAGGTGCGGCGCGTGTGCGGCCAGCATCATGATTGCCCAGCCGGCCTGGCAGTTGCCGACGATGGCCGGGCGGGGTGAGTCCGGATGCAGTCTGGCGACTTTCTTCAGGAACCGGATTTCGGCCGCGGCCACGTCGCGCAGCGTCTGGCCCGGTTCCGGCTCGGGCCGGAACGAGACGAAATACACCGGATGCCCGGCGCGCAGCGCCACGCCGACCTGGCTGGATTCCTTGGAGCCGGAAATGCCCGGGCCGTGCCCGGCGCGCGGATCGAAGATCACGAACGGACGCCGGCCGGGATCGGTTGGCGCCTCCTCGGGGGGCTTGATGCGCAGCAGCAGGTAATTGCACGGACGTTCGAATGCCGCGCCGTCGAGCACGGTCTCGTAATCGAACACCAGCACCGGCGGCTTGCCGGCATCGCGGTGTTCCATCGTCTGGTTGCCGCGTCGGCGCAAGGTGTCCATGAACAGCACCGAGCGCTGCGCGCTGTCGACCAGGTAACGCGCGGTCTCGCTGGCCACTTCAAATGGGTTGAAAAGCATCCGGTACCCCGGTTGGCAGTCGTTTTCGGGAGACAAGAGTACACCCGGATGGTGCAATGCACAATGACGCGGCCCGAAACAGACGTTAAATTGTCGCGTCCGGATTTCTGATCAAGGGAAGCGTGCACCATGCAGGATCTCGAATCCCCGTTGCCGCTGGTCGCGCCGTGCCGCTCGGTTTCCGCCCGCGCCCCTTTGGGCTGGGTGAGCGCCGGCTGGCGCGATTTTCGTGCCGCGCCCGGCGTCAGCCTGGCCTATGGGCTGGGCATTTTCCTGATCAGCGCCGCGGTCAGCGGGCTGGCCTGGTGGCTGGGAACTTATGTGCTGGTGCTGGCAATGCTGTCGGGCTTCATCTTCATTGCCCCGCTCTTGGCCACCGGCATGTACTCGATCAGCCGCCAGCTCGGCCGCGGTGAGCGGCCCTCAATGATCCGGTCACTCAGGCAGATGCGCCTGGTGCTGCGCGATGGGCTGGTGTTTGCGCTGGTGCTGATGGTGATCTTCCTGGTCTGGGTACGCGCCGGGGCCATGGTGCATGTCTTCTTTCCGCCCGGCGAGACGCTGGACTGGTTCGCGCTTGTACGCTTTCTGGCCATCGGTTCGGTGGTCGGCTCGATTTTTGCGCTGATCACCTTCGCCGCCGCGGCGTTTTCCCTGCCCATGATCGTCGATCGTGATGCCGACATGATCACCGCCTGTATCACCAGTGCCAACGCGGTGCTGCGCAACAAGCCGGCAATGGCGGTCTGGATCGGCCTGATCGTGCTGCTGACCGGCCTGGGCTTTGCCACCGCCGGGCTGGGGCTGATCGTCGTGATCCCGCTGCTGGGCTACGCGACCTGGCACGCCTATGTCGAGACCATTGATGCCGGGCAATGGCCGAAGTCTTCCGACTGACTGTCGAATCTGAAACAATCCGAACTTTGATCAGGGAAACGAACCAATGACGAAATCCGCCTTTTTCCCCGCCTTGCTGATGGCAGCCTCAATATCCATGGCCAATGAAGACCCCTACCTGTGGCTGGAAGAAGTCGAAGGCCCGAATTCGCTGGCCTGGGCGCGCGGCATGAACGAGCTCTCGCTTGCCGAACTGGAAGCCCATCCGCTGTTCGATGAGATTCATGCGCGCGCGCTGGAGATCCTGACTTCCGATGAGCGCATCGCCTACCCGTCGCTGATGGGGGGCGAGGTTTACAACTTCTGGCGCGACGCCGGGCACGTGCGCGGCATCTGGCGCAAGACCACGCTTGCCGAATACCGCAGCGACAATCGTGACGACAATCGCGACTGGGACGTGATCCTGGACATCGACGAACTGGCGGCGGCCGAGGAAGAGAACTGGGTCTGGGCCGGTTCCGGCTGCCGCTACCCAGATTACGACCGCTGCCTGGTGGGGCTTTCCATCGGCGGTGCCGATGCCGCGGTGCGGCGCGAATTCGATCTGGAAACCCGCACGTTTGTCGACGATGGTTTCGTGCTGCCGGAATCGAAAAGCCGGATCGGCTGGCGCGACCGCGACAGCGTGTTCTACGCCCCGGCGTTTTCCGATGATGAAATGACCGATTCGGGTTACCCGCGCACGGTTCGGATCTGGCGTCGCGGCACCGCGCCGGAAGACTCCGAACTGGTATTCGAGGGCGAAAAGACCGATGTGGCGGTATCCGGTATCCGGGTCTGGGATGGCGACGAATATCATGACTTGATCGTGCGCTCGCCGGGGTTCTTCACACGCCAGTTCTACCACTACGCCGACGGTGAATTGACGCGGATCCGGATTCCGGATGACGCCGAGTTTTCCGGCCTGCTCGACGGCCAGTTGCTGGTCCAGTTGAAGTCCGACTGGCAGGTCGGTGACACAACCTTTGCCCAGGGCGCGCTGATCGCCGGGCCGATGGAAAGTTTCCTGGGGGATACCCCGCGCATCGAAGTCGTATTCCAACCCGACGAGCGCGCCTCGATCTCGCGCGTGATGACCACCGAATCCACGGTCATTGTGACCGTGCTCGACAATGTCGTCAGCCGGTTGGTGCGTTTCACCCATGATGGTGAAGGGTGGCACGAGGCACCATTGGACGCACCGGCCATGGGCAGCATCGGTGTCGTCACGGCCGACGACAAGTCCGACCGGTTTTTCTACAACTACACCGGCTTCCTGACCCCGTCGACGCTGTATGAGGCCGACGCGATGGCCGATACTCATGTCGAAGTCCGGTCTGAGCCGGCCTGGTTCGAATCCGAAGGCATGGCCGTCGCGCAATACGAGACGACCTCTGCCGACGGCGAAACCATCCCGTACTTTGTCGTAACACCGCCCGGCTTCGAGGCCGACGGCAGGAACCCGACCCTGATCTCGGCCTACGGCGGCTTCGAGATCTCGCGCACCCCCTCGTATTCCGGCCTGACCGGCTCGGCCTGGCTGGAACGCGGCGGGGTCTTCGTGCTGGCCAACATCCGCGGCGGTGGCGAATTCGGGCCGAAGTGGCACCAGGCCGCCCTCAAGGAAAACCGCCAGCGCGCATTCGACGACCTGATCGCGGTGTCCGAAGACGTGATCGAGCGCGGCATCACCTCGCCCGAGCACCTGGGCATCCAGGGCGGCAGCAACGGCGGCCTGCTGGTTGGTGCGGTCATGGTGCAGCGCCCGGATCTCTACAACGCCGTGGTCTGCCAGGTGCCGCTGCTGGACATGAAGCGCTACCACAAGCTGCTGGCCGGAGCGAGCTGGATGGCCGAATACGGCGATCCGGACGACCCGGAACAATGGGACTACATCAGCAGGTACTCGCCGTACCAGAACGTTTCAGACCAGGCCAGCTACCCGCGTGCGTTTTTTACCACCTCGACCCGAGACGACCGCGTCCACCCGGCGCACGCGCGCAAGATGGTCGCCAGGATGCTCGATCAGGGCCACGACCTCTTGTACTACGAGAACATCGAAGGCGGCCACGGCGGTGCGGCCAATCTCAAGCAGCGCGCCTACCTGAGCGCGTTGATCTATGCTTACCTGCATGGCCATCTGGCCGGGGACGCGGACACATAGGCCACAGAAGCCGCGTCCGGATTCAGGCGCAGGCCTGCTTGGCATGACCACCCAATTTGATGCTTTCAGGGCCGTTTCTGGTCAGATTCTTTGATGGAAGGCGGGTAATCCCCCTCGGAGAGCTTGACTAAAAGCCCCCGAGGGGGTTTTCTTCTTTGTTACCACACAACGAAGAGGCCTCCACTGTCCCACAAGTTTCTGCTCAATGCCAGTCTTCATGAAGGGCTTTTTGTTCTTGACGCCGAGTTGGCAGGGCAATGCCGGCAGTCCGGCTGCTGGTTTTGCGGTTGCCGGCTGCATGCCAGCAACTATCCGCCCAAGCCGCGCGGGGGGCCGGTTGCATTACCCAGCATTTCATCAAGCAGGTCATCGCCAGCGCTCAGCGGGCGAAGCACCCGGCCGGCCGAACGCGGCCGGAATCCGGCCAGGTCGCCGACCGGGCGCAGGCGCTCGCGCCGGTACAACTCCATGGCCTCGCGGATCAGTTCCGAAGTCGGCCGGCCCGCCGATTTCGAAGCGGCCAGAAATTCCGCGTACACGGGCTCGGATACATTGATCGTAATGGTTTTCATACATGAAGTTTAATGTATATGCTTTCGGCCCGCAATATCCACCCTTGATCCAGATCCCGACACCCACGATTACTCCACTACTGGTCCGTCATGCATTGCTGTCATGCGAAGAGAACCCGGGGGTTGGGCTGTTCGTCATGACGAAACGGAATGGTCTTTCCGTCGTGCGATGAAAAACAGCAGCGTGCCAACCAGTGCGAAGCCGCCCAGCATCTGCCATTGGGTCGCATTGGCCTGCGTCGCCGCCCAGAAGCTGAGCGCAAGCGCAATGGGAGCAGCCAGCACGATGGTCGCGTTGAACGCCGCCATGCCCGCTCGTCGCCGAAGCGTGGGCAGGGCCGCGATCGAGGTGATATAGGCCATCAGACGCGCCAGGGTGCTCACGGCAGCCAGTGCCAGGAAATCATTCCAAAACGAGAGCAGAATCGCCCCGAGTCCGAAAACAACGATCGAGTTGGCCGGCGTGCCCCAGCGCGATACCTGGCCGAACCAGGCGGGCAGCAGCCCATCATCGGCCATGGCCGAGGGCATTCTGCTCGCCGAGGTGTGGCCTGCGGTGAGGTTGGCAAGCACGCTCATGACAATGGTTGCAGCGATCAGCAACGCGCCGATATCGCCGCCGTATTCGCCGGCCAACGCGGTCAGCGGCGCCCCGGGCCCTGTCCCTGCGATCACGCTGTGGCTATAGGCCCACTGCAAGCCGAAGTAAATCAAGGTCACGACAGCCAGGCCCAGCATCAAGGCGCGCGGCATGGCGCGCTGCGGATTCCGGGTCTCACCGGCCGGAATGGTCGCATTTTCAAAGCCCACGAAGGCGTAAAGCGCCGCCAGCGCGATGCCTTCCACGGCGCTGAACTGCGGTAGTACCAATGGCCCCGGGTTTGCAGCGGCACCAATACCGACCAGCATCAGCACAACCAGCGGCAGCAGCTTGAACAGGGTCATCGCGCCCAGCAGGGCCACGACCCGCTTGATGCCAATGACGTTGATCACGGTAATTCCGCCCAACACGCTGATGATCAACACGACCTTTGCCGCCCCCTCGCCTGCAACCGGCCACAGCGCCGCCGCATAGGCCACCAGCACCAGTACGTTGGCCCCTTGGCTGATCAGCCGCGCTGAAAAGAAGGTCCAACCGACGATGAAACCCGGGTAAGCACCAAACGCATCACCGACAAAGCGCTGAGGTCCGCCCGATCGGTCGGTCAGCTTCGTGAGCTCGGCAAAGCAGATGGCGATCGCCATGACGAGCACCCCGCCCATCAGCAGCAACCACGGAGCAAACAAGCCGACGGCAGCATGGAGCGCTTCGGGCAGGCCGAAAATCCCGGCGCCGATGAGTCCGTTGACCACAATGAAGAGAACGCCAAGCGTTCCCATGTCGCGGCGATACTTCGAAGATTCGGTCTGCATCAATCCGCCCCGCCGGGCTGGCGGAGACGGCTGATGTGCATTGGGTGAATCTGTTGGCGCCTGCTGTTCATCTTGTCCCTCGCTTTCGGCCATCATAGCGTGGCTCCAGGATGGCCAGGAGACCCGGGAATCCGGCCCGGTCCCTGACAGCCGGGCGGCATGTGCCTGTGCCGTGATGGTGCCGGCGCTAAACTCTCGGACTCATGAAAACCCCGACCCGACTGAAACCGCTGGCCGATGATGGCCTGATCGACGAAGTGCTTGCCGAGCTGAAAAGCGGCAAGGAGGCCGATGTCTTCATTGTGCGGCGCGGCGACCAGCGCTTTTGTGCCAAGGTCTTCAAGGAGGCCAACAAGCGCAGCTTCAAGCAGGCGGTGATGTACCAGGAAGGCCGCAAGGTTCGCAATACGCGGCGCGCGCGGGCCATGTCACGCAAGACCAGCTATGGCCAGAAAGAGCAGGAAAAGATCTGGGTCACTGCCGAGGTCGACGCTCTCTATACCCTGTCGGCCGCCGGGGTACGGGTGCCGCGGCCATTGGCATTCGTTGACGGCGTGTTGTTGATGGAGCTGATCACGGATTCGCAGGGCCGGGTCGCGCCGCGCATGGACGGCCTGGAACCGGATGCCGACACCGCGCGCAGATACCATGATCAGTTGATTGCCGAGGTCGTGCGAATGCTGGCGGCCGGGTTGATCCACGGTGACCTGTCGGAGTTCAATATCCTTGTCGATGAACACGGCCCGGTCATCATCGACCTGCCGCAGGCGGTCAACGCCGCGGCCAACAATTCCGCCGCCATGTTGCTGATTCGCGATGTCGATCGCCTGCGCCGCTGTTTTGGAAGATTTGCCCCGGAGCTGCTCGAAACCGATTACGGCAAGGAAATGTGGGCCCTCTATGCCGCCGGCCGGCTGCAGGCCGATACGCGTCTGACCGGCCGCTACGTGCCGGAGCACACGGATGTCAACCTGACCGAACTCATGGGCATCATCGATGCCGCGCGCGAGGAAGAACGCGAGCGGCGGGAGCGGTTGAATGCCGATGAGGTGGAGGAGTCCGGTTAGCGTCCTCAGGTCATTTCGAGGCGATTCATGATCTGGGGTGTGATCAATTTGAAACAGGCTGAAATCGGGTAGCATGGATTGAAACCCGGGGTGTAGCCGCCCGATTGGTGCGGCTTGCCGGGTTGTCACGCTCATGCCTGCTGTGCGATCTGCAAGCCGGTCGGCAGGACGGTTGACAACCAATCGGGGGGAGAACCCCACCCGGGTGCTCGCTGGCGTCACGCGGCCGGGAGTGGGCTGCGGGCGTGTGCCTGGAGATGCATCGTGCAGTGGTTGCGTTCGGCAATTGCGGTGTTCGTGTTCTGGATGGTTCTGGCCATCCCGGCCGGGACTTCCGATGTCGTCTGGGGAATGCTGCTGGCTGCCGCGCTTGGCCTGTGGTCGGTCCGGGTGTTGTGGCCCGGGGGCGGGCTGCCGCTGCGCTTGCGCCAATGGCCGAGCGTTCTGGGTCATCTGATCGATCTGCTGCGCGCCGTCGTGCCGGCAGCCCTGCAACTGGTGGGCATTCTCGTCCGCCGCCGCCTTCGCATCGACCCGCATGTTTTTACCTACCGGACCGCGCTTGAAAGCCAGGCCGCCCGGGTAGCGCTGGCCAACAGCATTACCCTGACGCCCGGCACGCATTGTGTCGAGATGGCCGGGGCCGAACTGACCATTCATTGCCTGGATGAGTCGTTCGCTGCGCGCATCCGCTCCGGTGAGCTGGAGCGCGAAATCAGACGGGTTTTCGAACCGGAGCGTGCGCCATGACCGCATTGCTGTGGGCCGCGGTGTTTTTCCTGCTGGTCAATTCGCTGGCCTGCCTGTGGCGCGTGCTGGCCGGGCCGGTCATGGCTGACCGCATTCTTGGCGCCAATGTCGTGGCGACCAACACCATGCTGGTGCTGGTACTGCTGGCCCGATTGCTGGATCAGGGCTTCTGGCTGGATGTTGCCATCGTCTATGGTCTGCTCAGCTTTACCCTGACGCTGGTCGCGAGTCGATTGCTGGAAACCGGCCGGCTCCGGATCGAGGAGCCCGAACCATGATGATCCAGGCGCTGGCAGTGGTGCTGATGGTGGCCGGTCTGGGCTTTCTGATGTTCGGAACCCTGGGCTTGTTGCGGCTGCCCGATCTGTACTGCCGTGCACACGCGGCCACCAAGTGCGATGCCCTGGGCGCCGGCCTGACCTTGCTGAGCCTGGCGATCCTGGCCGGCCCGGGTGGCGATGCTTTGCGCATTCTGGCCCTGATCGCACTGGTGCTGCTGGCCAGCCCGACCGCCGGCCATGCGCTGACGCGCGCCGCCTGGCACGCCGGCGTGCGCCCCTGGACCCGGGAGCGCGGCGATGATTGAGGCCTTCAACCCGGTCGTATTGTTTGACCTGCTGATCCTGGTGCTGCTGATCATTTGCGTCATCAGCATCGCCCGCACACGCGATCTGGTTCGTGCCGCAATCCTGTTTTCTGTCTACAGCCTGACCCTGTGCCTGTTGTGGGTGCATCGCGGGGCGCCGGACGTGGCGATGACCGAGGCGGCCGTGGGCGCCGGCGTGACCGTGGCGCTGTTCCTGGTCGTCATTGCCCGGGTCGGGAGGCGCGAAAGATGAAGCGACGGGCGTACAAACTGCTGGTCGTCGCATTGGGTCTGGCGCTGCTGGGGGGATTGCTGTGGCTGCCGCCGCCCGGGCAGCCGGGCGGCCCGGTGCACGAGCATGTCGCGGCCCGATACGTGGAGGGCGGGACCGAAGCGGCCGGCGCGCCCAACCTGACCACCGCCGTGCTGCTCAATTATCGCGGGCTGGATACGTTCGGCGAGGTCACGGTGATCTTCGCCGCGCTGCTCGCCGCACTCGCGGTGCTGGGTGTGGGTGCGGCGGCGCGAAACGCGTCCGGGACCGGAAAACCACGTGTGGACGCCCGGTTGCCGGCCAGCCCGGTGGTCAACTTCATCATCCGGCTGATGGCGCCGTTCATGGCCACCTTTGCCGCGTTCGTGATGATCCAGGGCGATGTGCTGCCCGGCGGTGGGTTCCAGGGCGGCGTGGTGCTGGGCGCAATGATGATTCTTCTGTCCGTGGCGATCGGGCCTGATCGGGTCTCCGGGATGGTCGCGCCGGCCCCGTTGGGCTGGCTGCGCGCCATCGCGCCGTTGGTGTTCCTGGTCGTGGCCGTGAGCGGTCTGGCGCTTTCCGGCGCCTGGTTCGGCCTGTCCGATCAGCCTGCGCTGGGGCATGCGTTGATGGTGGTACTCGAACTGGCGATCGGCATGGGTGGCGCCGCGGTGATCACCGGAATCTACCTGTCCCTGGCGCGCGAGGTGGAATGACCGGATGTTGCAGGCACTGTTCAGCCATATCGACTATGTCGCGGTCACGGTGCTGTTCTGCGCCGGCCTGTACATCATGATTGCCCGCGGCAACCTGCTCAAGAAAGTGATCGGGCTGAACATCATGGAAACCGCGGTGTTCGCTTTCATCGTTACCACCGGCATGATCGACGGCGGCGATCCGCCGCTGCTGGAGCAGGGGCTGGGGCCGGACTTCGCCAGCCCGCTGCCGCACGCGCTGGTGCTGACCGGCATCGTCGTGGCCGTCAGCGTGACCGCGGTGGCGCTGGCGCTGATCGTGCGCGTCAAGCGTGAGCACGGCACGATCGAATTCGACGAACTGGGTGAACCGCGGTGAGGGCATTGGCCGCGTTTGCCGACTGGCCGCATCTGTTGCCCGCGCTGTTCCTGTTGCCCCTGGCCGGCGCCGCGCTGTTGCCGGCGCTGCTGCGCACGCGGCCGGCGGTTGCCTGGGCGAGTGCACTCGCGGTTGCCCTGGCGACCACGATGCTGGCCGTGCTGGCGTTGGTACGTCTGCTGGGCGATGGTGATTACGGCTACGCGATGGCCGGCTGGGCGCCGCCGCTGGGCATCGAGCTTCGCTACGATCGGCTCTCGGCAATCACGCTGCTGACCGGCGCACTGGTCAGCCTGGCGTTGCTGTTTGCGCGCCGGGAGATGACCGGTGCCGGGCGCCGGCAGGCAGTGCTGTACTGCAGTCTGGTGTTGATCCTGCTGGGTGGCATGAACGGCTTTGTCATCACCGCCGACCTGTTCAACCTGTTCGTGTTCATGGAATTGCTCTCGCTTCCGGCCTACGCGCTGGTTGCGATGTCGCCGGCCCGGGGCGCGGCGCTGGCTGCGCTCAAGTACCTGCTGCCCGGCGCGGTTTCCTCGTTGCTGGTGCTGTTCGGCATCGGGGTGCTGCACGCACTGACCGGCTCGCTGAACATGGCCGATGTGGCGGTGAGGCTGACGCCCGGCGGACCGTCGCCGGCCACCGTGCTGGCGCTGGTGCTGATCAGTGTCGGCCTGCTTGTCAAGGCGGCGCTGTTTCCGTTGCATTTCTGGTTGCCCGATGCGCATTCGGCCGCGCCGGGGCCGGTCAGCGCGCTGCTTTCCGGGCTGGTGGTCAAGATGGGCGTGGTCGGTGTGGTGCGTATGTTCGACGTGTTCGGGCCGGCGCTGGGCGGTGCCATGCAGGCCTTCGAGAACCTGCTGTTGATCCTCGGCGTACTGGCAATCCTGACCGGAGCCCTGGCCGCGCTGGTGCAGCATGAGCTCAAGCGCATGCTGGCCTGGTCCACGGTGGCCAACATCGGGTACATTTTTGTCGGCCTGGGGCTGGCCGGCAGCGCGGCGGTGAGCGGCGGCATCGCGCATGTCTTCTACCACGGGCTGACCAAGGCGGGATTGTTCCTGGCCGCTGCCGCGCTGGTCGAGCGCACCGGCCTGCACGATATCGACGACTTGCGCGGCCTGGGCCACCGCATGCCGCTGGCCGCGACGGCGTTGTCGGCCGGGCTGATTGCCGTGGCCGGGGTGCCGCCCACGGCCGGTTTCGTGGGCAAATGGCAGATTGCGCTGGGTGCGCTGGAAGCCGGCCGGCCGGAACTGCTGGTCGTGGTGCTGGGCGGTGCGTTGCTGGCGCTGGCCTATGGGATGCGCGTGATCAATGCGCTGTTCTTTCGCGCGCCGGTAAGCGATCAGGTCGTGACCGCCAGCGAGGCGCCGGCATCGATGCTGGTTCCGTCGGTGCTGCTGGTGGCGCTGGCGCTGGCCGGCGGCCTGAGCGGCGCGCGGGTGATCGAATTCATCCTGCCGTTTGCGGAGAGTCTCGGTGGGCGCTGAACTGCTGGACGCGCGTCCGGCCCTGGCCCTGCTGGTGTCGGCAACCGGTGCCGGCTTGATCATGCTGATCGGCTACCGGGCGCGCCTGCGTGCCTGGCTGGCGGTCGGTGCGGCAGTGCTCAAATTCGTCATTGTCTGGTCGATGCTGCCCGGCGTGCTGGCCGGGCAGGTCTACGGCTTGACACTGTTCGAGGTGCTTCCCGGGCTGGCGCTGGAGCTTCGCGTCGATGCGCTGGGCCTGTTCTTCGCGCTGGTCTCCTCGACGCTGTGGATTCCGGCCACCATTTATGCCCTGGCCTACATGCGCGGCCGGCAGGGCCAGCGCCGCTTTTTCAGCTTCTTTGCCCTGTGCGTGGCGACCACGGTCGGCATTGCGTTTGCCGAAAACCTGCTGACGCTGTTCGTGTTCTACGAGTTGCTGACCGTGTGCACCTATCCGCTGGTGATTCACGAAGGCGGGCTGGCGGCGCGACGGGCCGGTCGTCGCTACCTGATCTACACGTTGTCCGGCGGGGCGCTGATCCTGACCGGCATGGTGGTGGTGCAGCACCTGGCCGGCACGCTCAGCCTGTCCGGTACCGGCATTCTCGACTCGATCGACAATCACGCCGCGTTGCTTGCGATCTTCGTATTGCTGGTCGCCGGTTTCGGCGTCAAGGCAGCGATCATGCCGTTGCACTCATGGCTGCCCGCGGCGATGGTTGCGCCGGTCCCGGTCAGCGCCTTGCTGCACGCGGTGGCCGTGGTCAAGGCCGGTGTATTCGGCCTGATGCGGGTGGTCTATAACGTGTTCGGTGTCGAGCACATGCGGGTGCTGGGCTTTGCCGGATACCTCGGGTTGCTGGCGGGCTTTACCATTCTGGCCGCCTCGGTGATCGCGCTGCGCCAGCACAATCTCAAGCGGCTGCTGGCCTGGTCGACCATCAGCCAGCTTTCCTATATCGTGCTGGCGATTTCCCTGCTGACCCCGGCCGCGACACTGGCCGGCATCATCCATCTGGCCAACCAGGCGTTCGCCAAGATCACGATGTTTTTTGCCGCCGGCGCGATTCAGCGTGCTACCGGCAAGACGCGCATCGATGAACTCGACGGCATCGGACGGCAATTGCCGGCGGTGATGGCGTCTTTCACGGTCGCCGGCCTGAGCTTTATCGGCGTGCCGCTGCTGGCCGGATTCATCACCAAATGGTATTTGTCGCTGGGCGCGTTGCAGGCCGGCTCCGGCGGTTATATGGTCGTGCTGGCATTGAGCGGGCTGCTGAATGCGGCCTACTGGCTGCCGATTCTTTACCGGGCATGGTTCAAGCCCCCCGCCGGCGTGGCGGCTGCCGGCAACACCTCACCGTTGGCCGGTTCGGCGGCCTTGTCCCCGATGATGCTGGTGCCGCTGTTGATCTGTGCGGCCTATGTGCTGCTGCTGGGTGTGGGCGCCGAAGCCCCGGCAATGCCGTTTGTGCTGGCCGAGGCGGCGGTGAGGCTCGTTTTCGGCCTGCCGGGGCCGGCGCCGTGAGCGGGGGCGGCAACATGGCGCTGCTGGCCCTGGCAGCGATCGGGGTGCCGCTGGCCGGTGCGGTGCTGATGATCGGGCCCGGGCGGCATTCGCGAAGGGCAGCGGCGGCAATCGTCGTGGTCGCTACCGCCGTCACGGCAGGGTTGTGCCTGTTGCTGGCCGCGCACGCCGGGGCTGCGCCGCCGGCCGGGTTGACGCTGATCCAGCTTGTGCCGCCCATGCCCATCGCCCTGCGCGTGGACGCCATGGGTGCGCTGTTCGCATTGACCGTGGCACTGCTGGGGGTACTGGCAACCCTGCACGCACTGGTCTGGTTGCGCGAGGACCGGCGCTATTGGCAGTATCACGCGGTCCTGCTGTTGTGCATGGGTCTGATGTTGCTGGTGGCATTTGCCGCCAATCTGATCACGCTGCTGGTCGGCTATGAACTGTTCTCGCTGGCCGCCTTCGTGCTGATCGTGCACCAGCGAAGCCCGAAGGCATTCGCCGCCGGTTTCAAGTACCTGGCTTATATCCTGCCGGCCTCGGCGCTGACGCTGATCGGCACGGTGCTGCTGGTGTTTCATTTCGGCAGCATCGAATTCATGCCGGGGGGTGTGCTCGACAGGGCGATCCCGCCCGCTGCGTATGTGGCCTGGATCTGCCTGGTGCTGGGCTTTGGCGTCAAGGCCGCGCTGTTCCCGCTGCATGGCTGGGTGCCCGATGCGCACCCGGCTGCGCCGGCGCCGTTCTCGGCCGTGCTGTCGGGCGTGATGGTGGCCACCGGCAGCTTCGCCATGCTGCGGGTGTTGTTCGAGCTGTTCGGTCCAGCCGCCCTGGGGCAGATGGGCGTGATGCCCTGGCTGGGCACGGCGGCCGGCGTCGGCGTGATTCTGGCCGGTGTGCTGGCGCTGGGGGAAGACGACCTCAAGCGGCGGCTGGCCTGGTCGACGATCAGCCAGATGGGTTACGTATTGCTGGCCGCCAGCCTGCTCGATACCCAGGCACTGGCCGGCGCCCTGGCGCATCTGGCCAATCACGCTTTCATCAAGGGCGGGCTGTTCTTCTGCGCCGGGGCGTTCATCTTCAGCGCAGGTGTTCACAAGGTCTCGGAACTGGGCGGGCTGGCCTGGCGCATGCCGCTGACCGCGGTGGTATTGACCGTGCTGTCGCTGGCCCTTATCGGCGTGCCGCCGTTGTCGGGTTTTGTCGGCAAGTGGATGATGGGCGGTGCGATGGCCGCCGACGGTGCATTGCTGCCGTTGTCGGTACTGTTGCTGGGCTCGCTGCTGGCGGCGCTGTATCTGTGGCCGGTACTGGCCGCGATCTGGTCGCCGGCCGAAGACAATGCAGCCGTTGAGCCACCGGCCCGGGGTGGCGGTGATCCGCCGCGGTTGATGTGCCTTGCGCTGGCAGGATCGGCCCTGTTCAGCCTGCTGTTTGGCCTGGCCGCGGTGGTGACCGGCTATCCGCTGGGCCTTGCCGTGCGCGCTGCGGCCGTCCTGACGGGGGGTGCCACGCCATGACCCGGCCGGGCGAGGCCAGCGTGCTGTTGGCGCTGATCGTGCTCTGGCCAATGCTGGCCGCGGGGATCGCGGCCTTGTGGCAGGCTACCGTGCGCAAGGGCTTCAACCTCCTGGTGGTGGCCGCTACCGCGGTGACCCTGGTCGGGGTGGCGGCATTGGTCCCGGCGGTTCTGGCTGAATCCCGCGTGGTCGCTTCGTTGCCGGGGCTGCTCGGTTCGGTCGAGTTCGCCGCTGATCGTTTCTCGCTGCTGTTCGCGCTGGCCGCGTCGCTGGTCTGGTTCTGCGCCAGCCTGTATGCCACCGCCTATATGCGGGATGATCCGGGCGGCGCGCGCTTTCAGGCCATCAGCCTGGTGTTGCTGTCGACCACGCTGGGGGTGTTCCTGGCCGGCGACTTTCTGACGCTGTTCGTTTTCTTCGAAGCGCTGGGCCTGACAGGCCTGCTGTTCGTGCTGCACGAAGGTTCCGCGCGGGCGCGTCGCGCCGCGGTCAAGTATTTCTGGATGACCTTCGTCGGCGGTGTTGCACTGCTGGCCGGCATTCTGCTGCTGGCCGGTCAGACCGGTTCCAGCGCCATGACCCCGCTGACCCAGGCGGCGGACCCGGCGTTGGTGGGCTTGGCATTGCTGTTGATGCTGGTCGGATTCGGCGTCAAGGCCGGCATGCTGCCGTTGCATGTCTGGTTGCCGGACGCGCATTCGGTGGCGCCGACGCCGGCCAGCGCGGTGTTGTCCGGCGTGATGATCAAGGCCGGCGCCTATGGTGTGTTCCGCTGTCTGGGGCTGCTGTCCGCGCCGGACGCGACGGCCGGTTTCGGCCAAGCGCTGGCCGCGCTCCAGCAGCAGGCGGGAATGCTGGTGGCCTGGCTGGGCATTGCCGGGATGCTGGTCGGCGTGGTGTTTGCGCTGGGCCAGCACCAGGCCAAGCGCATGCTGGCCTGGCACAGCGTCAGCCAGATGGGTTTCGTGCTGACCGGCCTGGGTGTTGGTGCCTGGCTGGGTGCCGAAGGCGCGTTGGGTACCGGCGGGGGGTTGATGCATGTGGTCAACCACGCATTGTTCAAGGCCTGTCTGTTTCTGGGCGTGGGCGCGGTGATGGTTGCTGCCGGCACCGGCGACATGTATCGGTTGGGCGGGCTCTGGCGCAGGATGCCGGTCACGCTGGGCCTGATGCTGGTGGCCGCGGCCGGGATTGCCGGCGTCCCGCTGTTCAATGGCTTTGTCAGCAAGTGCATGATTCACCACGCGCTGGTCGAAGCCGCCGGACAGCCCGGTGGTGAAAGCTTCGTACTTGCCGAGTGGTTGTACTTCGCAGCCTGCGTGGGTACTGCCGCTTCTTTCATCAAGCTGATCGGGCTGGTGTTTCTTTCGCACCCCCGGGAACAATCATCCGTGCCCGTGCATGAAGCGCCGAAGGCGATGCTTTGGGCCATGTTGCTGCTTGCCGTGCCCATCGTGCTGCTGGGTGTGCGGCCGGATTTGCTGATCGAGCCGCTGATGATTGGCGGCGTGGTCGGAGCGGCGCAGGATGCCGCGACGCTGAATCATTACCTGGACGCTTATTTTCTGAGCCCTGCCGACCTGCGTTCGTCTTTGCTGATGCTGCTGGGCGGGCTGGCCCTGTTTGTGGCCGGGATGCGCCTGGGACTTTTCCATTTGCGCATCCCGCAGCGGATCGGGGTGGACTACTGGTACCGGGCCGCGGGCCGGGCGTTGCTGACCGGATGCCGCTATCTGTCGAAAACCGCTGCCGTCGGTCGAGGCGTGGTTACCCGACGATTCCTGGCGATGGTGGCCGCCGGTCAGCGCATGCTCGCGCTGACCCGGGCCGACCGGCCGCGGCTTCAGGCATGGGGTGCGTCCGCGCGCCTGCCCGAGGACGCGCTGTACGCCCATCTCGACCGTCAGCGCGATGCCGTCATCCGGGAGGCCGGGCAGAGGGCGCGGGCGCTGGCAGGATATTCGCTGTCCACCCATGAATGCCTGCAGGACCGGGCCCGCCATTACGCTGGCTGGCTGGGCACACGGCTGATCCACGGTGGTTTGCGCATGGAGCATGGCCCGGCGATGCAGCTTGCCGCAAGCGCAGACTGCCGCCTGCAACTGGCCGAGCTTGCCGTGCAACTGGCTGAAGCTGAAACGCGCCACGGCGAACCGCAATCCGGCGCCGGGGAGTCCGTTGTCGCGCGTGCAGACCGGCTGCTGGAATCGCTGCTCGACCTGCCTGCCGAAAAGCGCGAGCCGGTCAACCGCAAGGGGTGGCGCGAGCTGCGTTCCATCCTGATTCACCTGGCGACCGACCCGGGGGTTCGGCATTGGCCGGCCAGCGAAAACCTCGCCCAGGGCGCCTTCGCCACCCAGCTGCGCCGCGCCGCTTCCCGGCTTGCCCACGACCCCGGCTTCGGCCTGGCCCTGGCCGGCGTCGTGATGATCGTGCTGTTTCTTGCAATGCTCTACGGCAGCCGGGGAATGTAGCTGCCGGCAGTCCTCGCCTGCCTGAATGAATCGCTGCACGCAGCACTGCTTGACACCATAAGCCGCTGGCTGCAAGCTTTGCACAATGGCTTATTCGCAAAGCGCACCAAACGGCAGCCGCCTGTTCGACTGGCCGACCTTCCTGGCCCACATGCTGTTCCTGCTCGCCGCCTGGTCGGTATTCATCAAGTACCTGTTTCCGATCGCCTTCGCGTGGGCCGAAGGCGTCGGGTCGACGACTTACATTTTCTGGGATCTGTGGCCGGTCGCGCATGTCTGGCTGGGCTGGGCGTTGCTGGCAAAGCCGGGTTACACGCGCAAGCTGGCCATTGGCATGTCCATTGTCGAAATTGTCATCATCGTCACGCTGTTCACGCTGTTTCTATCGGACCCGGAGTGGTCGATCTGGCGCACCAACTGGTTCGTCAACAAGGTTTTCGTGATCGCCTGTTTCGTGCTTGTGCTCTACGCCGCACTGCGCCATCCGGAACGGTTTGCCTCGCGCGCGGTCGATTCAACCACGGATTGATTCATCAACGAGGTTTCGCGCATGCCCCATCTTGATCGCAGACAGATGCTCAAGCTCATCGTCGCCGGCGCCGCGGTTTCGGCGCTGCCGGCCGGATGGCTGTCCGCCGCGCCCGAAGGGATGCTGAAAAAGCCGATCCCGTCCAGCGGCGAGCGTATCCCGGTCATCGGCATGGGCACCTGGAAGAGCTTCAACGTCGGCAACGACAGGCAGCTCCGGCTGGCCCGCACCGAGGTGCTCGAGGAATTCTTCCGCCACGGCGGCGGCATGGTGGATTGCTCGCCGATGTACGGTTCATCCGGCGAGGTGCTGGGCTTTGCGCTGGAGCAGCTCGGCCATCCCGAAGGTCTGTTCGCCGCCGAAAAGGTCTGGACCGAGGACGGCACGGCGACCCGGAAGGTGGTCTCGGAGCTTGAATCGACCTGGGGCATACAGCCCTTCGACCTGATGCAGATCCACAACCTGGTCGCCTGGCAGCCACACCTGGAGATGCTTCAGCAGATGAAGGCCGAGGGTGCGGTGCGCTATATCGGCATCACGACCTCGCACGGCCGCCGGCACGACGAGTTCGAGCGCGTTATGGCCAACGAGGATATCGACTTCGTGCAGTTGACCTACAGCATCACCAGCCGCGAGGTCGAAACCCGGCTGCTGCCGCTGGCCGCCGAGCGCGGCATTGCCGTGATCGCCAACATGCCCTATGACCGCGGGCCGCTGATCAAGGGCCTGAAGGCGCGTGAGCAGGTGCCCGAATGGGCGGTTCAGGAGTTCGACTGCAAGGGCTGGGCCGACTTTCTGCTCAAGTTCATCGTCAGCCATCCGGCACTGACCTGCGCCATTCCTTCGACCACGCAGGTCGAGCACATGCGCGAGAACATGCTGGCCGGCACCGGCCCGATGCCGGATGCCGAGCTGCGCCAGCGCATGATCCGGCATATCGAAGCGCTGTGATTGACGACTGGTCGACCTATGCGGTGGCGGATTTCATCCCGTTTACCGCCGAGGTCTATTTCCGGTTGATCGAACGCATCGGCGAGCGCTTCTGGCCGCTGCACCTGCCCGCCATTGCCCTCGGGGGCGCCATCGTCTGGTTGGGCCGAACCGGGCGCACCGGCATCGCCTGCGTCCTTCTGGCCATGGTGCTTGCCTGGGTTGCGGTGAATTTTCATATCCGCGAGTATGCCGAGCTGAACTGGGCCGGGATCTGGGCCGGCTATGCATTTCTGGCGACTGCGGGGCTGCTGGTGCTGTTCGTCCTTCTGCCCCCGGCGCGGCAGTGGACGGCATCAGCCGGCTCGATCCGGCCGGCGATCGGATTGTTGCTGGCTGCCGTGGGTCTGTTCGGCTATCCGCTGATTGCCCCGTTGTCCGGTCATGGCTGGATGCGGGCCGAAACCTTCGGCATTCACGCCGATCCCACGGCGGTGGTTGCGCTGGGCTGCGCATTGATCCTGCTGCGCGGCCTGCGCCTGTGGCTCGTGGCAATCGTGCCGCTGTTGTGGTGCATGATTTCGGCCCTGACCCTGCACACACTGGAGGCTGCCTGGGCCTGGGTGCTGGTTGCCGCGATCGCGCTTGCCGGGGCCGGGCTGATCATCGGCAGTTTGCCCCGGCGTCACACTGCACGGTAAGCGCATACCGGGCGCGGCAGCATCAGGGGCCGGATCAGCCCACGGCCGGCACGCCGATCAGGATCGGATGCAGCCAGAACGCGAATGCGACATACAGTGCCAGGCCGCCGACGATGACGATGAGGTCGTTGAGCTTGCCTTGCGGCAGTTGCACCGACGGGCCGGAATCGCGCTTCTTGACCGAAATGCGGTCGATCACCGCCCAGGCGAGAAAGCCGCCAAACAGCAGCACATCGGCCAGCGTGCCGTTGACCAGCAGGTGGCTGAGCGCCCACAACTTGACGGCGACGAGCATCGGGTGTTTCAGCGTGGCCTGGATGCGCCCGGGCAGGTAGGCCGCCAGCAGTGCCGGGAAGACGAACAGCATCAGCAGCATGTTCAGGTGACGCAGCCCGGCCGGCGGTTGATAGAGCAACACCGGTTCCAGTCGCGCCTGGCCGTACCCGATGATGATCAGGACCAGCCCGAGCAGTGCGACCAGGCCGTAGACACCCTTGTAGCCCCACTCGCCCAGCCGGGCCACCATCCCGGCGCGCAGCGGCTCGGCCACGATGCGGATGGAATGGGTCGCGAAAAACAGGATCAGCCCGATGATCAGCAACGTCATGATAAAACTCGCCTGCGCATGGTCGGAATCGTCAGTGTAGACGCAAGCCGGCCGGCATGGTGTGCAGGCCGGCTTGCGATTTTACGAATGTCATTAGAAATCCCGACCCCGATTTTGATCGAGCCGGTTCAGCGCAGTTTGCCGCTGCGCGCCGGGGCGACCAGCACGGCGTTGACCAGGAGCTGGTTCAGCCCGTCCAGGTAGGCGCGCACGGCCGGGCCTTCGGTGAAGCCGATGACCATGCCGCGCTGCCGGTTCTGGACCACGACGAACGGCTTGAAGGCCAGTTGCAGGCGATTCTCTTCCCACAGGTAGCCGCCGGCCGGCAGCGCATCGGCGGCCGCGAAGCGCGCTACATTGCTGCCCTCGTCCAGGCTCAGCGGCGTGAAGCTGCGCCGGCCGCGGACCAGCACGTTGACTTCATCGGCCACGCCGGCGGAAAGCCAGTGATCGGGATCGAGCACGGCGCGCGCAAGGACCCCGGCGACCGAATCGAGTTGCTTGTCCTCCGGCCGCAGAAGCTTGCGGTATTCGTCTTCGCTTTCGATCACCCGGCCCGGCACGCGAGCGCTGTCTTCGTCATCGTTGCCGCCGGATTCGGCATCTTCCGGCTCGGCCTCGTACTCGGCGCGGATGGCCAGCAGGTCCACATCGGGGTGTGCCGCCCATTCGGTGCCGCCGGCTACGGTGACCAGCACGCCGCCGGCCTCGACCCAACGGGTGAGATTGCCGGCGCCGGCCTCGCCCAGGAACTGCCGGTAGCCGCCGCCGTAGCGGCCGGTTTCATCGGACAGGATGATGACATCGAAACGGGTGAGGTCGGCGCGGGCCAGGGTGTGCGTGCGGATCGGCGTGACCGGATAGCCGAACTGGCGCTCCAGCACGAAGCGCAGCGATCCGGGCGAATTCACGCTGGTCGGCGCATCCCAGGCCATTGCGACCCGCGGCGCGACCAGGTTGTGCACGAAGCGGCTGCCGAAGCTCGGACCCTCGGTGACCCAGCTGGTGTCCATGCCGACCACGGAGGCGCCGGAATCCCATGCAATGCGGGTCAGCACTTCGGCGACATCGTCCGGATTGCCGGCGGCTGGAATGATCAGGCTGCCGGACGGGAATTCGCGGCCCGTGACCGTGAACGCGCGTTCGGAGATTCGGACGTGCAACCCCTTGCGCAGTGCTGCGGCCATCAACTGCGCCGTGGCGCGCGAGCCGCCCGGCACGATCCAGGCCACCGAGGCCTCGGCGTTTTCGACCTGGCCCGGCATGGGCTCGCCGGACTCGACTTGCGCCAGTCCATTGACCGGCAGCGAATCGCTGCAGGCGAGGGTTTCGATGTTGAACATGGCCGGCAGGGCCCAGGCGGTGACGTCATAGATTTCATCGCCCAGCCCCTTGGCCCGGCGCCGTTCCTGCTCGGCGACGAAGTCGGCTTCCATCTCGATGTTTTCATCGAGCAGCACGCGCAGCTTGCGGTACTCGGGCTGCGCGCCGGGAATCAGATAGCTGCCGCCGGCCAGTTCGCGGCCGCAGGCGCGCAGGCTTGATTCGTTGCGGTAGACCTCGATGCCGTGGCGGGCCAGCAGGCCGCCCAGCCGGTCGGCGCCGCCCTGATCGCGCTGGGCCGGGATGACCCAGCCGCGCGGCCCTTCACTGGCCGCCAGCTCAGGGCCGGCCGCGCGCCAGTCGCGGAAATCCCGCCACAGCCGTTCGCGGTGATTCGAGACCGTCTGTGCCGTGGCCAGCATCGCAACGAAATACTCGCGTACCGTCTCGCGGTAGTTGAACTCGCTGCCGTCGCGCCGCCGCGCCTTGAGCCCGCGCGCCGAGGCCTGCTCGTAGGTCATGGCGATGCCGCCGTAATACGAAGGCCAGCTCGCGCCGTAGCCGGGGTAGAAGGCGTCGAAGATGTCGCGCGTGAAGTAGTCGAATCCGAAGCGATCGAACCAGCTGGCGTTGTTTCGGCCGAACAGATCCAGGCTGGCGCGTTGGGTATCGGCCAGCAACGGGTTGTACGGAATCGCCTCGGGCGCGAAGAAGAAGGTCGAATCCGAACCCATTTCATGGGCGTCGACAAAGGCCAGCGGATACCACTCCAGCAGTGCCGCGACATGGCCTTTTGTTTCGGGCTGGGTGATCGTCAGCCAGTCCCGGTTGAGATCGAACAGGTAATGGTTGACCCGCCCGGACGGCCAGGGCTCGTCACGCTCGGCGGCCAGCCGGCTGGATTGCGGCTCCAGCCCTTGGGCCATCTCGAAGCCGTGAATGAAGCGCGCCCGGCCGTCCGGATTCTGCAGCGGGTTGATGAACACCAGCGTGTTGGCCAGAATCGCATCGACGACCTCGTCGCCTCTGGCGGCCAGCAGATGCCAGGCGGTGACCATCGCCGCATCGGCCGGGGAAATCTCGTTGCCGTGTACCGAAGCGGCCAGCCACAGCGTGCCGGGCACGCGCTCCAGCGCGCGATTTACCGCCGCGCGGTCGTTGCGGTGGGGGTGGGCAATCGTCTGGATGTCGTCGCGGATGGAATCGAGATCGGCAATTCGTTCCGGGGCGCCGACCACGGCATAAAACAGCTCGCGACCCTCCCAGCTCGTGGCGTAGGGAACCAGCCGGATGCGGTCGGGATAAGCCTCGGCCAGCGCATCGAACCAGGCCCGGATCTGTTCTGGTCGGCTGATTCTCTCGCCTGCGGCATGGCCCAGCACCTGCTCGAACGACGGGGCCTGCGGGTCGTATTGCGTTTCGGGAAGGAAGTCGTTGGCAGCGGCCGCCGGGAATGCGGCGGCGACGAGCAGGATGATCGACAGCAAGGTTCGCATGGTTCGGGATCCGGGTAACTCAGACATTCAAGCATAACCAAGATCGTTCGGCTTGATCGGCGAAAATGGCGAAGTGCAGAGCGGATGCCGGGTTGACAAATTTCGGGTCCAGGCTCGAACATGGAAGCCCGCAAGCGCAGGAAACCGGCAGGAGGGAGTCGATGGAAGTCGAGCAGGTCGAAATCAGGAATCACCTCAAGCGCTTCCAGCCGTTCAGCGCGCTGCCGGAGAGGCGTCTGGACGAAATTGCCCGACAGGTCGAGATTTCCTATTTTCGGACCGGCGCACAGATCGTCTCGATCGGTGACCCGGTTCATGATCTGTGTTTCATCCGCAGCGGATCGGTCGAGATTTCACGCCGGAACGGGGAAATCTACAACCGGCTCGGCGAAGGAGACATCTTCGGTCAACTGGCGTTGATGACCGGCAAACCTGCGCGTTTTGCAGTCCGCGCGTTGCAGGACAGCCTGATCTATTTCATCCCCGAGGCGGTCTTTCGACAACTGTTCGACGAAGAAGAGCAGTTTGCCGACTTCGTTGAGGTCGAGGACCGCACGAGGCTGCGTCAGGCCGCATCGGCACCGGCCGGGGGCAGCAGCTTCATGACCAGCCGGGTCGAAAAGCTGATCAGCCGCGAGCCGGTCATCGTCACCGAATCGACCTCAATCGCCGGTGCAGCCCAAAAAATTGCCGACGAAGGAGTATCCTCGCTGGTCGTTGTGGCGGATCGCGACCCCGATGCCGATCCAGACCAGGCCGACGATGCCGCCCTGCCGCCGATGGCCGGAATCGTCACGACCCAGGACCTGGTCGAGCGCGTGCTGGCCAGGGGCCTGTCCCCGGAGCAACCGATTTCTTCGGTGATGACGCCCGAACCGCACTCGGTCGATGCCGAGGCTTTCCTGTTCGAGGCGATGCTGGTGATGCTGCGCAACAACATCCATTATCTGCCCGTGCTGTCCAGGAATCGGCTGGTCGGGGTGATCGATCTGGCCGATGTCGTCGGCCTGGAAACACAAAGCAGCCTGTTCGTGGTCGGCAACATCTTTGTTCGAAAAAGCGTGCCCGATCTGAAGCAATTGCTGCCGGATGTGTCGGCGTGTTTCGTACGCATGGTCAACGAGGACGCCAACTCACACATGATCGGCAGCGCGCTGTCGGCAATCGGCAGAAGCTTCAAGCAGCGCCTGCTGGAGCTGGGGGAGGAACAGCTGGGTCCGCCGCCGGTGCCCTATTGCCTGCTCGCGCTGGGGTCGATGGCTCGCGACGAACAGATCCTGTTCAGTGATCAGGACAACGCGATCGTGCTGCACGATGACTATGATCCCGGGAGCCATGCCGACTACTTTGCCAGGCTTGCCGATTTTGTCTGCGATGGCCTCGCCGAGGTCGGTTATCGCTATTGCAGCGGCGGTTTCATGGCCAGCAATCCAGCCTGGCGAAAGACGCTCACGCAGTGGAAGAAAGAATTTGCAGGATGGATCGAGAAGCCGAAGCCGGAGGCGTTGCTGCACAGCTCGGTATTCTTCGACCTCGACGGTGTCGGTGGCGAGACACGCCTGGCAGATGAACTCCAGGCTTTCTTTGCCGAGCACGCTGCCGCTTCGCCGCGCTTCCTCGCCAGTCTCGCACTCAACGCCCAGAAGCGCACTCCGCCACTGGGGTTTTTCAAGGATTTCGTGCTGGAGAAAAGCGGTCGTTACCAGCGCACGATCAATCTCAAGCGGCGTGGTACGGCGCCGCTGGTCGATGTCATCCGGGTCCACGCGCTGGCCAGCGGCTCACGCAGTCAGAACTCTTTTCGCCGCCTCCAGGACGTCGTTGCAACCGGATTCCTGACCGGCGGCATGGCCGATGATCTTCGCGACGCGCTTGAATTCATTTCCATCATTCGCGCGCGCCACCAGGCATTCGAAATCGAAGCTGGTCGTGTGCCGAACAACAACCTCGACCCCGAAACGCTACCCCGGCTGGACCGTCGCAGCCTGAAGGATGCATTCACGGTGCTCGCCAACGCCCAGAAGTTCATCAAGTTTCGCTACCGTGGTTGATGCGATGACGACGCACGGGAACAGGCCGGGTCGTCGATGAGGCCGTGGCGTCGAATCCCACCTGCCGTGCAGCCCGGCCTGGACTGGCCGGGGATCTTCGATCAACTCGAGGCGGAGGCGCAAACGCCACTGCTGAAAGACTTTTATGGCAGGCGGCCGGTTTGCGGCAAGACGCCGTTGTCGCAGGTGCCGTTCGTGGCGCTCGATCTGGAAACCACCGGCACCAATCCGGACATCAACGGAATCGTCAGTGCTGGCCTGGTGCCGTTCACGCTGGATCGCATCCAGTGCGCGGGAGCCCGCTACTGGCTTCTGAAGCCACGAAGATCCCTGTCGGAAGCTTCGGTCAGGATCCACAACATCACCCACGAGGATCTGGAACGGGCACCGGATCTGGAGGAAGTGCTGGGCGAGCTGCTCGCCGCCCTGGCCGGTCGCGTCGTGGTGGTTCACTATCGCGGGATCGAACGGCCGTTTCTCAGGCGTGCGGTACGCGAAAGAACCGGCGATCGGCTGGAGTTTCCGGTTGTCGACACGATGGAACTCGAAGCCAGGATCCGGCGTGGCTGGAGGACCAGCCCGCCGGTGCGTTTCATCGCCGGACTTTTCGGCCGGCAGTTGCCTTCGATTCGCCTGGCGCAGAGCCGGGATCGTTATCACCTGCCGACATACGGCGCCCATCATGCACTTACCGACGCGTTGGCCAGCGCGGAGTTGTTTCAGGCCCAGGTGGCCCATCATTTCAGCGCTGATATGCGAATCGACAGCCTGTGGTGCTGAAACGGCATCCGGGTCAGCGCCCGCCGCCGCCGACTGGCACTGCTCAAAGGGCCCGGCTCCGGCATCGCTCCGCCAGCCAGCGCCCTCAGTCGACCGTTGAACCGGAAGCGGCGGGAAAGGCGTTCAGCACGGTCTCGCGCCGGCGCCAGTCGGGCAGGAATCGGTCCATGAAATTCCGGAAGCGCCGGTTGTGGTAGCGCTCCAGCAGGTGCACCATTTCGTGCACCACGATGTATTCCAGGCACTCGGGTGGGGTTCTGGCCAGGCTCATATTCAGCCAGATCCGGCGCGCCCCGATGTTGCAGGTGCCCCAGCGCGTTCTCATCTTCCGGATGCGCACTTCGGCCACCGTCACGCCGATTCGTTGCTGCCACTCATCGATCAGTGCCGGCAGCAAGACCTTGAGTTGCGCCCGGTACCAGTTCTCCAGAACGGCCAGCCGCGCCGCGCGGTCGCTGCCGGGGCGGACCTGCAGGCGCAGGGTCCGGTCGTCGGCGACGGCCACTGACGGCCGCACATCGAGCTCAACCACGTTCAGGCAATAAGGTTGGCCCAGGTACCAATGAGACTCGCCGCTGCGCATGCGCCGGGTCTCGGCGGGCGGGCGGTTCAGCAGCTTTTTCTGCTGTCGCCGGATCCAGTCCAGCCGGTCGGTCACCGCACGCTGCACCAGCGCATTGCCCAGCCTCAGCGGCACGCGCACCTGCACCCGGCCATCCGGCGGGCTGACGCGCAGGTAGACATGCTTGATGTCCCGGCGCATCACTTCGACCTCGAGGTCGCCGATTTTCATATGTTGCGTCGTGTCTGGCAGCGTTCGAATCCGGATCCGGCAGTGTACCGATTTTGTCGGCCCACGCCTTCGCTCTATATGCGCTCAGGGCCTCGCGGGTCTGGCCGGCAAGCCTACCGGTGCGATTGGAGTTAATGTCGCAGCCCGGCCGGCGTGCCTGCGCCGTCGCTGGTCAGAATGAAGCTGTTTACGCTCGATCACAGGCCGATTCAATCGGCGCTCGGGTCGATCGGGGAGCGGGATTGCCGGGCGGTCTCGGACGCACTGGCGCGGTTGCTGCATCTGCGCGGAGAGCCCGGCCTGGAGGAGCCCGGCCTGGATGTCCCGCCTTGACCAGGAGCCTGTCGGATTGAAAGGCGCCGACCGCGACCTGTGCAGCGAACTTATGCGCACGATCGGCGTCAAGGGATATCACGACACCATTTACGCTGGCGGGATTTATCCGGTGGGAGGTGGCACCGGCTGATTCGCCAGCGCCAATCCGGGGCGCCGGATCGGACGCCAGCCCGTATTCTGCCCAGCCTGGAATTCAATCTGCTCGTTATGGTCGAAGCGCCCATGCAAACTCTGCTCACAGAACTCAAGCGCCGCAATATTTTCCGAGCGGCCGCGACTTATGCCGTTTCGGCCTGGGTGCTGGCGCAGGCCGCCGGCCTGTTTCTGCCGGCGTTCGACGCGGCCGATTGGGTGCTGCGCGCAGTCTTCGTGGTGCTTGCCCTCGGTTTTCCTGTCACCATCGCCGCCGCCTGGCTCTACGAGATCACTCCGCGCGGTCTGCGCCGCACCGATACCACGGCGCGCAGGGAAGGAAGCGGCACCGGCCCGCGCGCCGTCGATTCGGTGATCATCATTGCCCTGGTTATCGCGGTGGTCCTGGTCGGCATCGGCCGTGACGGCTGGCTGATCGGCCTGCAACTGATTACTTCCGAGGACGTGAAGACGCTACTTGATGCAGGCGCCGAGGAGCAGAAAGTCGTGGTGGTTCCGTTCGTTTCCGTCAACTCCGATCCGGACAGTCAATTGATTGCCGAGGGGCTCACCGTGGCGCTGGCCGACCGACTGCAATCGGCCCACGGCCTGAGCGTGATCGGGCTTGCAGCGAATCCGGAAGCGCAGCGCCGCGAGGGCATGGCCGACGTGGCCGGGTTGCTGGGTGCCGGCCGGATGATCGAAGGCAGCCTGCGCCGCAACGGGGATTCCCTGATCATCACCGCACAGTTGATGCGTACGGCCGGCCATGAGACGCTGGCCACGTACAGCGAGGAAGTGCCGCCCGCCGGGTTCGAGCGGGCGCTGGACCGGATTGCCAGAAAACTTGCCTCTGCGGCCGGAGCCCGAGCGCCGGATGCTGCAGCGATCGAATTCGCGACGGCCGAATTCACCGACTGGTTGCGTATTCTCGGCGCCCTTCAGCGCGGGGGTGCGGAAGATCTGCGCCTGGCCCGGGAGCTGGCGCGCGGGTTGTCCGACGCCGAACCCCGCTCAGGGCATGCGCAGGCGGCTCAGGGAATTGCGCTGCTGCGCCTGGCCGAAATCGAGTCCGTTGATTTCGACGAATCGGCCCGCAACAGCCTGGCTTCGCTCGACCGGGCGATGTCGCTGGCGCCGGAGTCGCGCAGGGTTCTGCGCTGGCGTGCCTCGGCCAGGAGCCGGGTCGTTCGCTGGCGCGGCCGGGACGTCGATTTCCGGGCCATTCTGGATGAGCTGGATCATGCCCTGGAGCTCTTTCCCGGCGATCCGGTATTGCTTGGTCTGCGGACCCGCCACTGTGCGCTGTTCGGCAATTTCGACTGCGCCATTTCGACCGGACGCCGGGCGCTGGAAGTCAATCCGTTCGATTACGAGCTGCACCTGGTCGTGGTTGATGCGCTGGTGGCGACGGGTCGAAACAAGGACGCGGTGAAGATCGGCGCGCAACTGCGCCGGCAGGGCGCGCCGGCGGATTTCGTGGCCGATCTGGATGCCCGGGTCGCGCAGGCGCGCGGCGAGTGGGCTGTCGCGCTGCAGGAATTGGAAAGGATCGAACGGCCGGACAGACAGGTACGCCTGTCCCGCCTGAAGCTGGTGGCCTCCCTCGGCCGCATCAGCGAAGCACAGTCACTGCTGGCCGGCGATGCAGCCTCAAATCACGTCGGCCTGAGCGGGGTCTGGGCCGCGACACTGGCCGGCGACTTCGAGGCCGCCTACCGGCAGGCTGCGCAGACGCTGCGGGCGGATGCGCCCGAAGCCGCGCTGCAACTTGGCCAGCTTGCGGCCCAGGCGGGAGCCTTCGATGATGCAGTGTCGGCATTCGACCGGCACTTTACCGACTGGTTGAAGGACTCCGGCCCGCTGCTCGGGCCGGCAGCGTGGACCTACGCACCCTGGTATGCGCTGGCGCTGGCCCAGACCGGTCGCGGCCAGGAGGCGGGCAGGCTGCTCGACCGCCATCTGGCCGGCGTACTGGTCGTCGAGTCGACGCTGGAAGCTGCGCGGCGCAATCTCTATCTGGCCGCAAACCATGCCGTGGCCGGCCGCAGCGTTGAAGCCGCAGCACGCCTGGAACAAGCCGGGAGGAGCGGGCTGGCCACGACTTTCGGCGTCCTCGGCGGCCTGCATTCGCTGGCCGACTGCCGCATTCTCGGGGAGCCGGCGCGCGCCCCCGGCATGGCCCTGGTGTTCGAGGGCGCCGGAGTGCCGGGCGTGGGCTCGGAATGATGCGGTGACCGATTGCTGACCGCTTGCAGTCTGCCCCGAGCGGAATCGGCAACGGCGCCCCGGGAACATGGAAAAAATTTGAAGACCAGCTCTCCGCGGCGATTCGAGCTGCTATAATTCCGGGGCTTTGCGGCTCCGAGTTTTTTTCGAGCCGCTTGTTTTTAGCGCCGCGGGAGTTCATGCCACTCGTGCCGACAAATTCCGCAAGTGCCGGGACAAGTGCCGAAAGCGGTCGGCCAGGGCCTTCGGGAGATGGCTTTGCCCGCACGGTGGTATGGTTGTTTCGGACCCAGGCCTTGCTGGTCGTGACGGTTGCCGTGGTCACAGTGTTCGTGCTGGGGACAGCCTCGGCGCTGGCGGTGGTTTGCGGTGGCGCGGCCGGAATCGTGCTGACCGCAGTGGCTGCGTTGCGTGCCGGCACCTCGGCGGAATCGCCGGATGCGATGATCGGCGCGTTCTATCGCGCCATGGCGCTGAAACTGGTGCTGGCGGTGGTGCTGTTCGTCATCGTCGCGCTTTGGTTTGCCGCGTATTTCGGCCCGATTCTGGTCGGTTACGTGCTGACCCTGCTGGCCAACTGGCTGGCACTGTGGCGCCTGGCGCGTTTGCCGGGGCCGAATCGGAAAAACTGAGAAAGTGGTCGGTGCCCGCACGGTGGCGCCGGAACAATCAACGATACGGATTTGACGACTTGCCATGGCTGCCGGCACACCGACACCGAACGAGTACGTACAGCACCACATCACCAACCTCAATATTGGTGAAGGGTTCTGGTCGTTCAACATCGACACCCTGGTGGTGTCATGGATTCTCGGCATCTTCTTCCTGTTCTTCTTCGTGCTGGCCGCGCGCCGCGCAACGGCCGGCGTGCCGGGCAAGCTGCAGAACTTCGTCGAGATGCTGGTCGACTTCGTCGAGAACTCGGTCAAGGAATCCTTTCACGGGCCGCGGAACTTCGTTGCGCCGCTGGCGCTGACGATCTTCGTCTGGGTCTTTCTCTGGAACCTGATGGATCTGGTGCCGGTCGATTACGTTCCCTACATGACCTGGAAACTGTTCGGGCTGGAATACACCCGTATCGTTCCGTCGGCCGACATCAATGCGCCGTTCGGCCTTTCGATCACCGTGCTGGCCATCATTCTGGTCTACAGCGTCAAGGGCAAGGGCTTCGGCGGCTTCGGCCGCGAGCTGCTGTTTCATCCGTTCGGGAAAAACCCGGCGTTGTGGATTCCCAACCTTCTGCTCAACATGGTCGAAATGATCGCCAAGCCGGTTTCGCTTGCGCTGCGACTGTTCGGCAACCTGTACGCGGCAGAACTGATCTTCGTGCTGATTGCGCTGCTGCCGTGGTGGATCCAGTTTCTGCCCGGCGGTGCCTGGGCGGTGTTCCATATCCTGGTCGTGCCGCTGCAGGCCTTCATTTTCATGACGCTGACGATTGTCTACCTTTCGCTGGCCTATGAAGAACACTGATTGACTTAAATAGAATGGTTTTTTAGACAACCCTTGAACCAAGCACTACTACAGGAGAAGTAAACGTGGAAGCTCTGATCGCTCAAATCCAGGCCAACACAGCAATTGCGGTCGGCATGATTTTCGCCTCTGTCGCACTCAGCACCGGGATCGGCTTCGGCCTGCTCGGCGGCAAGTTTCTGGAAGGCGCCAGCCGCCAGCCTGAGCTGGCCGGCATGCTGCAGGTCCGGATGTTCATCATCGCCGGCCTGCTCGACGCGTTGTCGATCGTCGGTGTGGCCTTTGCCGCCCTGCTGATGTTCGCCAATCCGCTGCTCGGCGCGCTGGGCTGATTGGCCATCCAACCCTGGAATCTGAAACACTCGGGAAACCGACATGGATATTAGTTTCGGCACCCTGATCGGTCAGGCCGGCACCTTTCTGGTCTTCATCTGGGTCACGATGAAGTATGTGTGGCCGCCGCTGGTGCAGGCCATGGAAGAGCGCCGGCAAAAAATTGCCGAAGGTCTGGCCCAGTCCGACGAGGCCGAGAAGGCACTCGATCGTGCTCGCGCCGAGGCCGAGCAGATCATTCGCGATGCACGCGCCAAGTCAAGCGAAATCATTGACCAGGCAGGCAAGCGTGGCAACGAATTGGTCGATCAGGCCAAGGCAGACGCGATTGCCGAGCGTGATCGTCAGGTTGCTGCGGCCGAGGCCGATATCAGGCTGGCCGTCAACCAGGCGCGTGAACTGTTGCGCGGAAAACTGGCTGAACTGACCATCACTGGAGCGCAGCGAATCATCGAGCAGGAACTCGATGGCGAGCGGCATCACAAGCTGATCGACAAGCTGGCCGCGGAGCTCTAGGGGCATGTTCGCTGAGACCACGCTGGCCCGGCCCTATGCACGCGCCGCTTTCGACCTGGCCGACAAGGCCGATACGGTCGAGGCCTGGAGCAATGCTCTGGAAGTTACGGCCCAGGCAGTCGCCATGCCGGAGTTCGCACGCCTGATCGGTCACCCGAAGGTGGACGAGGATCGTTTGCTGGCACTGATCGAGGATGTGCTGAAGGACGGCGGCGACAAGTCGTTCACCGGCTTCCTCAAGGTGTTGATGCACTACCGTCGGCTGACCCTGGTGCCCGAAATCGCGGCCCAGTTCGAAATGCTCAGGCGCGCGCGTGATCAACGCCTTCAGGTCAACGTGACATCTGCCGTGGAAATGAATCCCGAGCAGATCGAGCGCCTGGCCCAGCGCCTGCGCAAGCGGTTCGGCAGCGACATCGAAATGGAAACCGCCGTCGACGACACGCTGATCGGCGGCCTCATCGTGCGCGCCGGCGACAAGGTCATAGACGCCAGCGTGCGCGGCCGGCTGGAGCAACTTGGCCGGCAACTGGTACGCTGACATTCGATCCCATGCGGCAACGTAAACGAAATCAAGAGTAGACAAGTCATGCAGCAGACTCTCAATCCGACCGAAATCAGTGAACTGATCCGCAAGCGCGTCGAGCAGTTCGATGTCGTCTCCGAGGCGCGCAATGAAGGCACCATCGTCAGCGTCTCCGACGGCATCTGCCGCATCCACGGACTGGCCGATGCGATGCAGGGGGAAATGATCGAATTCCCCGAAGATACCTACGGCCTGGCCCTCAACCTCGAACGCGATTCGGTCGGGGTAGTGATCATCGGCGACTACGAACACCTGCGCGAAGGCGACACTGCCCGTTGCACCGGCAAGATTCTGCAGGTGCCGGTCGGTGAGGGGCTGCTTGGCCGCGTGGTCAACGCGCTGGGTGAGCCGATCGACGGCGCCGGCCCGGTCGAGGCGGCCGGTTCCGAGCCGATCGAAAAGATTGCCCCGGGCGTGATCACGCGCCAGTCAGTATCGCAGCCGGTCCAGACGGGCCTGAAGTCCATCGATGCGATGGTGCCGATCGGGCGCGGACAGCGCGAGCTGATCATCGGAGACCGGCAGACCGGCAAGACGGCGGTGGCAATCGACGCCATCATCAACCAGAAGGGCACAGGCATCAAGTGCATCTATGTCGCCGTCGGCCAGAAGGCTTCATCGGTGGCCAATGTCGTGGCCAAGCTCGAAGAGCACGGCGCGATGGAGCACACCATTGTCGTGGCCGCGAATGCGTCTGATTCGGCGGCAATGCAGTACATTGCGCCCTATGCCGGATGCTCCATGGGCGAATATTTCCGCGATCGCGGTGAAGATGCGCTGATCGTCTACGACGATCTGACCAAGCAGGCCTGGGCTTATCGCCAGGTTTCGCTGCTGCTCAAGCGCCCGCCGGGTCGTGAAGCCTATCCCGGCGACGTGTTCTACCTGCATTCGCGCCTGCTCGAACGCGCATCAAGAGTCAATGCCGACTTCGTCGAGAAGGCCACCAACGGCGAAGTCAAGGGCAAGACCGGTTCGCTGACCGCGCTGCCAATCATCGAAACCCAGGCAGGTGACGTTTCGGCGTTCGTGCCGACCAACGTGATTTCGATCACCGACGGTCAGATCTTCCTGGAGACCGACCTGTTCAACGCCGGCATCCGCCCGGCCATCAACGCCGGTCTGTCAGTCTCGCGCGTCGGTGGGGCGGCCCAGACCAAGATCATCAAGAAGCTGGGCGGTGGTGTGCGACTGGCGCTGGCCCAGTACCGTGAACTGGCTGCTTTCTCACAGTTTGCCTCCGACCTGGACGAGGCCACGCGCAAGCAGCTCGAACGCGGACAGCGTGTGACCGAGCTGATGAAGCAGGCGCAGTACGCACCGTTGACGGTGGCCGAAATGGCCGTCAGTCTGTATGCCGGTAACGAGGGCTACCTGGATGACCTGGCGATGGACAAAGTGGTGCCGTTTGAAAATGCCCTGCGTGATTACATGAACAACTCGCATACCGCGCTGATGGACAGGATCAACGAATCCGGCGATTGGAATGACGAAATCGAAGGCGAGATGAAGAACGCGCTGGATGAGTTCAAGAAGACCGGGTCATGGTAAGTGGAAAAGCGTAAATGGTTCAGCCCGGAAATGCGTAAATGGTAAATAGTGAATGGTAAATAGCAACCGGCTCCGATCAGGATTTTGCTTGCCATTTACTATTTACAATTCACAATTTACGCCTTTAATCGTCGGACAGAAAGCACACCGGCGCAAAGTAAAGCACTAGCCACACGGATAGCGCCACCATGAGCAACTCCAAGGAAATCGTCGGCCAGATCAAGAGCATCAAGAACACGCGCAAGGTTACGCGCGCGCTGGAGATGGTCTCGGCGTCCAAGATCCGCAAGGCCCAGGACCGCATGCAGGCTTCGCGACCCTACGCGCGAATGATCCGTCAGGTCATTGGTCACCTGGCCCACGCCAGCCCGGAATACAAGCATCCGTTTACCCAAAGGCGTGACGAAATCAGGAGGGTCGGTTACATCATCGTCTCCAGCGATCGTGGCTTGTGTGGCGGGCTGAACAACAACATGTTCCGGCAGTTGCTCAAGCGGTTTGCCGAGCACCAGGAAGCCGGCCAGGAAGTCACCTTGGTGCTGATCGGCAAGAAGGCCCAGCAGTTCTTCAAGCGTATCCGGGTCGAGATTTCCGCGACCATCCAGGACCTGGGCGAGCAGCCGCAGCTGGAAAAGCTGATCGGTTCGATCAAGATCGTGCTGGACGGCTATCGCGACGGCTCGATCGACGAGCTGTATATCTGCTACAACGATTTCGTCAACACCATGACGCAACACGCCACCATCGACTTGCTTCTGCCGCTGCCGCCGGCAACCGATGAGCCGATGCTCAAGTACTGGGACTACCTGTACGAGCCGGACCCGGAATCGCTGCTCGACGATGTTCTGGTGCGCTATATCGAATCGCTGGTCTACAACGCCGTACTGGAAAACCTGGCCAGCGAACAAGCGGCCCGGATGGTCGCAATGAAGAATGCTTCCGACAATGCCAACAACCTGATCGATGAGCTGAACCTGGCCTACAACAAGGCGCGGCAGGCGGCGATTACTCAAGAAATCTCCGAGATTGTCGGTGGCGCGGCGGCAGTTTGATGAACTTTTAACGGCGTAAATGGTGAATGGTAAATGGTAAATGGCAAGCAAAACCGTGACCGAAGCCGGTTGCTATTTACTATTCACTATTTACCATTTACGCCTTGTGCAGATTGAAACCCGAAAACCGGATGGCTCCGATGACTAACCCCGGAGCCCCAGGAAGGAAACGAGGAAAGCAATGAGCCAAGGAAAGATTGTCCAGATCATCGGTGCAGTGGTTGACGTGGAATTTCCGCGTGATTCAGTGCCGCGTGTCTACCACGCATTGATTGTCGAGCAGGGTAACGTGATGCTGGAGGTCCAGCAGCAGCTTGGTGATGGCGTAGTGCGTACGATCGCGCTGGGTTCCACCGATGGCCTCAAGCGCGGCATCGAAGTGCGCAACACCGGTGAGGCAATCACGGTACCGGTCGGCAAGGAAACGCTGGGCCGCATCATGGACGTGATGGGCAATCCGGTTGACGAGGCCGGTCCCATCGGCGAGAGCAAGCGCATGCCGATCCACCGCAAAGCCCCGGCGTTCGAGGAGCAGGCGGCCAGCAACGAATTGCTGGAGACCGGCATCAAGGTCATCGACCTGGTCTGCCCGTTCGCCAAGGGCGGCAAGGTCGGCCTGTTCGGCGGCGCCGGCGTGGGCAAGACCGTCAACATGATGGAACTGATCCGCAACATCGCCATCGAGCACGAGGGCTACTCGGTATTCGCCGGGGTTGGTGAACGTACCCGCGAGGGCAACGATTTCTACCACGAGATGAAGGATTCCAACGTCCTCGACAAGGTCTCGCTGGTCTATGGTCAGATGAACGAACCGCCGGGCAACCGCCTGCGCGTGGCGCTTACCGGCCTGACCATCGCCGAGAATTTCCGCGATGAAGGCCGCGACGTGCTGATGTTCATCGACAACATCTACCGCTATACGCTCGCCGGGGTGGAAGTCTCCGCACTGCTGGGCCGCATGCCTTCGGCGGTGGGTTACCAGCCGACGCTGGCGGCCGAAATGGGCGCGCTGCAGGAGCGCATTACCTCGACCAAGACCGGATCGATCACCTCGATCCAGGCGGTCTACGTGCCTGCCGACGACCTGACCGACCCGTCACCGGCCACGACCTTCGCTCACCTCGACGCCACCGTCGTGCTGTCGCGCCAGATCGCCGAGCTGGGCATCTACCCGGCCGTGGATCCGCTGGACTCGACCTCACGCCAGCTCGATCCGCTGGTCGTCGGTCAGGAGCATTACGACGTCGCGCGCAAGGTTCAGAATACGCTGCAGCGCTACAAGGAACTCAAGGACATCATCGCCATTCTCGGCATGGACGAGCTGAGTGAGGACGACAAGCAGACCGTGGCGCGCGCGCGCAAGGTCGAGCGCTTCTTCAGCCAGCCGTTCTTCGTCGCCGAAGTGTTCACCGGAAGCCCCGGCGTCTACGTACCGCTGAAGGAAACCATCCGCGGCTTCAAGGGCATCGTCGACGGCGAATACGATCACCTGCCCGAACAGGCCTTCTACATGGTCGGCACCATCGAGCAGGCGGTGGAGAAGGGTGAGAAGATGCTTGAGAAGAAGGCGGCGTGAGCAGCCGCATGCGCGGCGTGAATGGTGAATGGTAAATGGTGAATAGCAGGCGCAACCTTATCGAAGCGGATCGCCATTTACCATTTACTATTTACCATTTACGAATTTACAAGTCATCACCTCGTCCGGCCGATCTCGAATCGGTCGAAACGCCAGAACCAGGACAACCCCAATGAGCACAATCCAAGTCGACATCGTCAGCGCCGAGGCCGAGATCTTTTCCGGCCAGGCATCCCTGGTCGTCGTTTCCGGCGAGGAAGGCGAGCTGGGGATTGCGCCGCGGCATGCGCCGCTGCTGACCCGGATCAAACCCGGCCAGGTGCGCGTGGTGCTGCCCGATGACGCTGGTGAAGAGTTCTATTACGTCTCCGGCGGCATGCTTGAGGTTCAGCCGCATGTCGTGACCGTGCTGGCCGACACCGCTGCGCGTGCCAGCGACCTGGACGAGGCCGCCGCCGTGCGCGCCAAGGAAGAGGCCGAACGTGCACTGGCCGACCGAAGTGCGGACATGGGCATGGCCGAAGCGCAGGCCCGCTTGGCCGAGGCGGTCGCGCAGCTGTCCGCGCTGGAGCGTCTGCGCAAGAAGATGAAACACTGATCCCGACTTGTTCGCGGCATCTGGAACCAGCCCGCAACGGCTGGCCCGGCAATGATCCGGGCCTGGTCGGCCACGCGGCTGAACGTTACCTGATTGGCCGCGTGGCCCACTAGAGCCGAAAACCTGCGCAACTCCCCGAATCTGCTATGCTTGTGGGCATAACACGTATCAGGGGTAGACCATGCGGATTATCGGGTTTTTGATGATCTCTTCGCTGATCCTGGTGCTTGGGGGGTGTGGGGGAGAGGCACCACTCTCCAACGACCGGCTGATCGAGAGTTTCGAGCAGGGACGTACGGGCATCTGGGTCAGCGCGGAGGCTCCGGTTTCAGTGCTGCTGGGTGATGAAACCATCGCCGGCAAACTGCACCAGCGCTTCGCGATCAGGCCCAATGAAGAGATCACGATTCAGGTGCGCCACTCTGTGGTCGATTCCGAACGCGTTCCCGTTCAGGTCGGAGATATCATCCGGGTCCAGGGCTACTACCAGTGGGACGCGCGCGGCGGCTTCATCTCACGAACCTTTCATGATCCCTCGCAGCCGGGCAGCGGCGGCTGGGTCGAACACAAGGGCCAGAGATACGAGTAGCGCGCGCAGCACTCCGCACCAGCCCGGATCATCACCCCCCCCCCC
>SR_TP_S13solDRAFT_1000080_pt1 | contig 52719 bp, 50 predicted proteins | sample SodReaTP_S13sol_FD_11159 | JGI IMG/M metagenome (IMG submission 11159) | reverse complement strand
GGTCTGCACTCCTTCCACGGCATCCGGGCCTCCCCCGCAAATGCCGAAAAGTGTTACCCATGTCTCCGGTATCCGGTGTCACCTATGTCTCGGGAAGGGCATGGGTCGCTGTTGATCGCGTCGCCCCAATGAGCAGCCTCGATCAGTAGGTTGCCGGAGTTGTTGAGAAGGAAAAGGGCGCCGGACACGCCGGGCTGAAAGAGCTCGGCGAAGTGCGCGATAGTGGCTGCGAACTCGCTCTCGTCCTCGCAACGCTGCAGACGCTGTGCCGCTCTCGCCAGCAGGGATGTGAACTGTCCCTGCGCTTCGACGCGGGCGCTCTCCCGCTCGAGTGCTGCATTGGCCTCGCGGAGATCACGCAGCGCTTCCCGACGCACCTGCTCCGCCTCGGAAAGCCGCACCGCCATCGTGTTGAAGTCTTCGGCCAGCGCCCCGAACTCGTCTCCGCGCGGCACGGCGACCGGCTTGGAGAGGTCTCCGGCACCGACGCGGCCCGCCCCTTCGTGAAGGGCTGTCAGCGGAACTCGGATCCGACGGACGATGCCGTAGATCGCCAGAAGCATGATCGACATCGTGAGAGGTAGCGCCAGCAGCACGCCGACCCGCGTCTGTCCGACCAATCCTTCGGTTGCTTCGACTTGCGCGCGAAGGCGGCCTTGCTCGCTGTTGATGATGCTCTGAGCCATGGTCCGGAGGGCGTCCATCTGCAGGCGGCCGCGATCGAGCAATTCCTCGAGCCGTGCATCTTCGATGGCCTCCTGTCCGGCCAGGTCGACAACCTCGTCGACCTGCGCCATACGCTCCTCGGCCATAGTCCGAAACGCGGTCACGCGCTCGACCTGGTCGGACTGACTCGCCACCAGTTGTTCCAGCCGATCCAGACGCCGCGGCAGCTGTTGGCGCGCCACGGTCAAGGGATGGAGGTAGTTGCGTCTGAAGGTGAGCAGGAAGCCTCGCTGAGCGGACTCCGCGTCCTTGAGATCGGACAGGGCAAGGTGTGTGGTGTCGATCAGGTCTCCCGATCGGTTGATGTAGGCGTGGGCGCGCTCCAGTTCCAACAGCGTCACCGCCAGCAACCCCAGCATCGCCGTGAAGACGCCAGTGACCAGCAGTCCACCGATCCAGATGCGAAGAACCAGAGAGTTACGGGCGGGCAAGTGCATTGGGAATTGGGATCTCGTGCGGGGCTGCTGGCGGCGCCCGCGAGCAGTTCGATGCGTCTCTATTTTCCAGTTGTCATAGCCGCCATGCAAGGCGAAGCTATTTTCACGAATGCAACTACTATTATGTGTCGAGAACTCTGTATAGCTGTTCGCGATATGATGCAGGCATTGAAATTTGCCAATCCACAATAAATCCTCTGTTGTTTTCATAATTCAAACGCGCTCATAGGAAAAATTCCAGCACAGGCGCTTATAAAATATCAAAATAACCTATCTATAATTGTTGTCTACAAACGCATTATATAAATGCTATTGCATAGACAATAAGCCCTGTTGCGCCAATGCAACGCTCTAAGCCATATTACCTTTTCGGTTGAGAGGATTATATCGTTCTATGTATGATTCGACGAAGTTCTCACCGCCGCATGGTGGCAGGAGCCGCTTGTGTTAGGGTGATTTCGCAATGGCTCTACGGCGAAGGCCGCCGAGGGACAGGGGGTGGCCGTGAAAGCAGTCCCGCGCGAATCTCTCCGCGATCGCCGCCTGCTGATATTCGACGACGACGAGCAGGTGGGCGCGACCATGGCCGCCGCTGCGGAGAGGCTGGGTGCCGCGGTGCGCACCGCGAGCGAGCCCGAGGCCTTCTTTCGCCTGCTGGCAAGCTGGTCGCCGACCGACATCCTGCTCGACCTGGTGATGCCGAAGCTGGACGGCCTGGAGGTGATCGCCCGGCTGGCCGAGAGCGGCTGCCGGGCCTCCCTGATCCTGGTCAGCGGTACCGGGCCGCGTGTGCTGGACGCGGCGCGGCGTGCCGCCGACGGCAGCGGCCTGACGGTCGCGGGCGTGCTCGCCAAGCCCTTCAGCAGCAAGCGGCTGGCGATGCTGCTGCAGTCCACGGCCTCGGCGGCCGACGAACAGGGTGCGGCGACCGAGGCGGAGGAGGGCGGCGGGCCGCCGGTGACGGCCGACGCGCTGGAGCGGGCGCTGCGGACGGGAGAGATCCGGCTCTTCTACCAGCCCAAGGTCGCCTGTGCGGACGGAACCCTGGCCGGCTTCGAAGGGCTCGCGCGCTGGCAGCATCGCGATCTGGGACTGCTGGCGCCCCGGCACTTCATGCCGCTGGCCGAAGGCGGTGACCTGATCCATCCGCTGACCGACCGCGTGCTGGAGGTCGGCCTGCGCTGGCTGGCGATGCTGCCGTCCGGCGTCTCCAGGGCGCCGCCCGACCTGTCTCTCAACCTTTCGGCGCGCTGCCTGGAGAACGCGACGCTCGTCGAGCGCGTGCTCGCCGCCTGCACGCGCCACCGGGTGGCGCCGGAGCGGCTGGTGCTGGAGGTGACCGAGACCAGCGCCATGAGGGATCCCGCCGCCACGCTGGAGATCCTCACCCGCTTCCGCCTCAAGGGCGTGCGGCTCTCGCTCGACGACTTCGGCGTGGGCTACTCCTCGCTGATCGAGCTGGCCCGCCTGCCCTTCTCCGAGCTGAAGATCGACAAGAGCTTCGTCGCCGGCATCGCCCGCTCCGCGGAGGCGCGCAAGATCATCGCCGGCATCGTCTCGCTGGGCCACAGTCTGGACCTGCAGATCGCCGCCGAGGGCGTGGAAAGCGAGGAAACCCTGGATTTTCTGCGCGACATCGGCTGCGATCTGGCCCAGGGCTACCTGATCGGCCGGCCGCTGCCGGCCGAGGGCGTCGCCGCCTGGTGCGCGTCGCGCGCCGGGCGGCCCTGAGGGGGAGGCCGGGCCATGGCGCAGCCGGAAGGCGATGCCGTCGCGCTGGAGCGGGAGATCCTGGTGGCGATCGCCACGGGCACGCCGCTGCCGGCCGTGCTGGACCGCATCGTCGGCGCCGTCGAGGCGCTCGCCCCGGGCGGCCTCGCTTCGGTCCTGCTGCTCGACCGCGAGGGCCGCCGCATCCGGCTTGTCGCCGCGCCGGGCCTGCCCGAGGCCTACAACCGCGCCGTCGAAGGCCTGGCGATCGGCCCCGACGCCGGCAGCTGCGGTGCCGCCATGCACCGCGGCGAGCCCGTCGTCGTCGCCGACATCGCCGAGGACCCGCTGTGGCGCGACTATCGCGACCTCGCCCTGGCGCAGGGGCTGCGCGCCTGCTGGTCGGTTCCGGTCCGCCTCGCCGACGGCCGGGTGGCGGCGAGCCTGGCGCTCTACCGCCGGGAGCCGGGCGAGCCCGCGGCGGCGGAGCGCCGGCTGGTGGAGCGCTTCGTGCACCTGACGGCGATCGCCGTGGACCGCAGCCGCGGCCTCGAGGAGCTGCGCGAGAGCCGCGAGCGTTTCGAGGAGCTGGCCCGGCGTGTCGAGGAGGTCTTCTGGGTGCGCACCCCGGGGGGCGAGCAGATGCACTACGTCAGCCCGGCCTACGAGCGCATCTGGGGGCGGCCCTGCGCCGAGCTCTATGCCGACCCCTGGCGTTGGCTGGAGGCGATCCTGCCGGAGGACCGCGCCGGGGTCGCCGAGGCGGCGCGCCTGGCCCGGGACGGCGACGGGCACTATTCGGTCGAGTATCGCATTCTGAATGCCGAAGGGGCTGTCCGCTGGATCGCCGACCGCGGCTATCCCGTGATCGAAGGCGGGGAGATGGTTCGGGTCGTCGGCACGGCGCAGGACATCACCGCGCGCAAGCTCGCCGAACTCGCCCTGCGAGAACGGCTGAAGGAGCTGCACTGCCTCTATGCCGTGCTGAAGCTGACGGCCGACCAGAGCCGCTCGATCGGCGCCGTCTGTGCGTCGATCGCCGACCTGCTCGCCCCGGCCTTCCAGCACGAGGCCGAGGCGATGGGCCGGGTCGTCCTCGACGGCGAAGACTACCCCTGCGAACGCTGGGTGGAGCCGGCCGTGCGGTTGCGCGCGCCGGTGCGCAGCGGCGGCGTCGAGATCGGCTTCGTCGAGGTCGGCTACCGTGCATCGCGGGAGGCGGGAGCGGCGGGCGGGAACGGCTTCCTGCCCGAGGAGCGGGCGCTGCTCTCGGCGGTCGCCGAGCACCTGGGCCGCATGATCGAGAGCCGCGAGATAGTGCAGCGGCTCGCCCACTCCGAGCGGCTCAAGGCGGTCGGCGAGCTGACCGGCGGCATCGCCCACGACTTCAACAACCTGCTGACCGTGGTGCTCGGCAACGCCGAGCTGCTGAGCGAGCGCCTGGCCGAGGAGTCGGCCCTGCGCGGCCTGGCCGAGACGACGCGGGCTGCGGCCGAGCGCGGGGCCGAGCTGACCGCGCGCCTGCTCGCCTTCGCGCGGCGGCAGGTGCTCGATCCCCATGTCGTCGACGTCAACCACCTGGTGCGCGACCTGGAGCGGCTGGTGCGCCGCAGCGTCGGCGAGCAGGTGGAGCTGGATCTGGTGCTGGCCGACGACCTCCGGCAGGCGCGGATCGACCCGGCGCAGCTGGACAACGCCCTGCTCAACCTCTGCATCAATGCCCGCGACGCCATGCCCGGCGGTGGCCGGCTGACCATCGAGACCGCCAACGCGCGCCTGGATGAGGGCTACGCGGCCCTGCACGGCGAGGTCGAGGCCGGCGACTACGTCCTGGTCGCCGTCTCCGACAACGGCCAGGGCATGGAGCCGGCGACCTTGGCCCGGGCCTTCGAGCCCTTCTTCACCACCAAGGGCTTCGGCCAGGGCAGCGGCCTGGGCCTTTCCATGGTCTACGGCTTCGTCAAGCAGTCGCGCGGCCATGTGCGGATCTATTCGGAGCCGGGGCAGGGCACCACGGTGCGGCTCTACCTGCCGCGCGCCGGCTCCGACGCGCCGAAGGCGGGCGCGGAGCAGGAGGCGCCGGCGGCGGTCCGGCACGGCGGCGGGCGGATCCTGCTGGTGGAGGACGACCCGCTGGTGCGCGAGCACGCGACGCGGCTGTTGGAGGGCCTGGGCTACGCCGTGGTGGCGGTCGGCGAGGGCGCGGCTGCGCTGGCGGCGCTGCGGGACGGCGCGGCCTTCGACCTGCTCTTCACCGACCTGGTGATGCCGGGCGGCATGAACGGCCGGCAGCTGGCCGAGGCGGCGCAGCGGCTGCGGCCCGGACTGCCTGTGCTCTACACCTCGGGCTATACCGAGACCACGGTGACCCGGCGGGGCGACCTGGAGCCGGGCACGCTGCTGCTGCAGAAGCCCTACCGCCGCACAGAGCTCGCGGCCAAGGTCCGCGCCGCCCTGGAAGAGGGGGCGGCCGCGCAGGGCGGTTGAGGCCGCGGGGTTCGAAACGTCCCGGAGAAAATCCCGCAGAAAGTCCCGAGGGGCCCCCGTTCGGGGGATGTGCCGTTCGCCGCGATCGTGCTCCGATCTGCTCTGGCTAAACGGAAAGGACAGATCGGACGATGCGCAGACTCCTGACGGCCGGGATGCTGGCCCTGGCGGCCGCGGCCTGGCAGGCGCCGGAAGCGGTGGCCCAGTATGCCGACGAGCAGGCCCTCGAACAGGCGATCCGCGAGGCGCGGGCGATGGGCCTGAGCGGCCCGCAGATCGAGCAGCTGGAGGAGATGCTGGCCGCCTTCCGCGCGCGCGGCTCCACGGCGCCGGCCGGGCCGACGATGCTGCCGAGCCACTTCGAGACGATGAACGCCCGCGACTACGCCGACTGCGAGCAGTACCTCGACGACCAGGCCTATACCTTCTGCGGCGCCGCCACGGTGGGCTACCTGCAGTACACCCAGATCTTCGTCCAGCAGGGCGACAGCGATGCCGCCCGCCAAACCTACGACGCCCATGCCGCGACCGTCGAGAATCTGGTCAACTACGTCGACAACTTCATGACCGCGCCGCGACGCTACTGACGCAGCACGCGCCGCGTTCCTACTCTTCCGGGGCTTCCAGCGGCTCCTCGCCGCGCAGGATGTCGGTGGCGCTCGCCGCGCCGTCGCAGATCTCGGCGGCCAGAGCCTCGCTGCCGCCGGGCAGGGTGCGGGCGAAGAGGCGGCAGGCGTTGCGGCCAGCGATGTCGCGCACGGCCTCGGGGTCGAAGGGCTGCGTGCGCTGGCGCATGATCGCCGTCAGCACGTCGAGGTGGCCGACCTCCACCAGCGGCGTCACCGAGCCGTCGTAGTCCGAGCCGAAGGCGGCGTAGCGGCTCGGCTCCAGGTTCAGCAGCGCGGCGGTCTCCTTGATGTGCTCCATGATCTCGACGATGCGCCAGACGCTGGGGCCGACCGCCTGGGGCCAGAAGCCGACGCCGATCAGGCCGCCGGCGCCCAGGATCTTCCCGATCTCCTCCTCGGAGAGATTGCGGTCGATGCGGCAGGGCGGGTCGCATTCCGCCTGGATGCCGGCGTGGGAGACGACGAAGGGCCGCTCCAGCAGTTCCACCGCGTCGCGGATGCCGGCGGGCGAGAGGTGGGCCAGGTCGACCACCATGCCCAGGGCCTCGGCCTCGCGCAGCGCCACGCGCCCCTGCGCGGTCAGGCCGTAGCGCTCGCAGCCTTCGCTGGAGCCGGCCAGGTGGTTGTCGAAGCGGTGCACCGGCGCGAACATCCGCACCCCCGCCTCGTAGAGGTCGCGCACCTCGCGCTGCACCTCCTCGGGCTCGACGTCCGGGCCGCCGATCCAGTGCGCGCCCTCGACGCCGAGGACGCCGCCGATCACCGCCGCGCCGGCGGTGCGGTCCTCGATCAGCCGGCGCAGGTCGTCGGCGGTCTCGATCAGCCGCAGCTCGGCCTCGCCCTCGTGCAGCGAACGGGCCGCCGCCTCCTTGAAGCGCTCGACCCGGGCATAGGCGCGGTCGCGCACGTCGAAGACGGGCCGGCCGTGCAGCAGCGCCAGCAGCGCCGCCCGGTCCGGCGCGCGCGGCGTGACGCAGCCGCTCCAGGGCAGCATCACCGGGCTCCGGGTGACGACGGTGAAGACCTGCAGCGCGACGTTGCCGTCCAGCAGCCGCGGCACGTCGACGTGGCCGAAATAGGAGCGCGCCAGCGGGTCGCGCGCCCAGTTCAGGGTGTCGGCGTGCAGGTCGGCGACGAAGAGGGAGCGGTGGAAGGCGCGGTCCTCGGGCGTCGGCTCCGGCGCCTCGGGGTCGACGCCGTAGGGGTTCATCATGCGGTCGTAGCGGCCGGCGGCGTAGTAGAGCCAGGCCGCGTAGTCGCGATAGGCGAGGTGGCCGGCCCAGAGAATCCAGACGGCGACGACGATCCAGACGATTCGCTGCAGCTTTCCCGGGCCTCCGCCGTTGCTCCCCTCGCCCTAGCCAGATAGGGGCGGCGGCCGGGGCTGAAAACCCCCGGCCGCCACGGGAAATTTCGGCAAGGCCCCGGACGGCGCCGCCGGGTCAGGCGAAGGCGTCGGGCGTCGCGGCCTTCTTCTCGGCGATGAAGGCCTGCAGCGCCTCGTCCACGCCGGGGTCGATCGCCGGCGCCTCGTAGTCGGCGAGCCACTGCTTCCACTGCTTGTTGGCGCGCTGGGCGGCGTCGAGCCCGCCCTCGCTCTCCCACTGTTCGTAGGAGTTGTTGTCGGCCAGCGAGGAGCGCCAGAAGGCGGTCTGGAAGTTCGCCTGGGTGTGGGCGCAGCCGAGGAAGTGCTTGCCCGGGCCGACCTCGCGGATCGCGTCCATGGCCTGGCCGTTCTCGCTCATGTCGACGCCGCCGGCCATGGCCTGCAGCATCGAGAGCTGGTCGGCGTCGAGCATGAACTTCTCGTAGGAGGAGACCAGCCCGCCCTCCAGCCAGCCGGCGGCGTGCAGGGTGAAGTTGACGCCGCCCAGCAGGGTCGGCAGCAGGGTGTTGGCGCTCTCGAAGGCGGCCTGGGCGTCGGCCGCCTTGGAGCCGCAGAGGCCGCCGCCGGAGCGGAAGGGCACGCCCAGCCGCCGGGCCAGCTGGCCCATGCCGTAGAGCACCAGCGCCGGCTCCGGCGTGCCGAAGGTCGGCGCGCCCGACTGCATCGACATGGAGCTGGCAAAGGAGCCCAGCACCACCGGCGCGCCCGGCCGCACCAGCTGCGCGAGCGCCATGCCGGCGAGCGATTCCGCCAGCGTCTGGGTCATGGTGCCGGCGACGGTGCAGGGCGCCATGGCGCCGGCCAGGATGAAGGGGGTGCAGATCACCGCCTGGTTGTGGCGGGCGTAGACCTTCAGCGCCCCCACCATGGTGTCGTCCCAGACCATGGGCGAGTTGGCGTTGATCAGGGAGATCATCACGGTGTTGTTCTCGACGAAGTCGCCGCCGAAGAGGATCTTGGCCATGGCGACCGAGTCCTCGGCCCGCTCCGGCGCCGTCACCGAGCCCATGAAGGGCTTGTCGCTGTAGCGCAGGTGGGCATAGAGCATGTCGAGGTGGCGCTTGTTCACCGGCACGTCGACCGGCTCGCAGACCGTGCCGCCGGAGTGGTGCAGCGCCGGCGCCAGGTAGGCGAGCTTCACGAAGTTGCGGAAGTCCTCGATGGTGCCGTAGCGCCGGCCGCCGTCCAGGTCGCGCACGAAGGGCGGTCCGTAGACCGGGGCGAAGACCGTCGCGTCGCCGCCGATCTGCACCGAGCGCTCGGGGTTGCGGGCGTGCTGGGTGAAGACCTTGGGCGCGTTCTCCGTCACCAGCTTGCGGCAGAGGCCGCGCGGGAAGCGCACCCGCTCGCCGTCGACGTCGCAGCCGGCGTCCTTCCAGAGCGCCAGCGCCTCGGCGTCGTCGCGGAACTCCAGCCCGACCTCCTGCAGCACCGTGTCGGCGTTGTGCTCGATGATCTCCAGCGCCTCTTCGTTCAGCACCTCGAAGCAGGGGATCTTGCGCAGGATGTAGCCGAGCTGCTCGCGGCCGCCGCCGCGCCGCGCCGCGCGCCGGGTCTCGGCCCCGCCGCGTCCGCGCCGGCCGGCACGGCCGCCCTCGGCCGGGATCTCGCCGGGGATCTCGCCCGGGATCTCGCTCGCCGCCAGGGGCTCTTCCGGGTTCGTCACGAAGCCCTGATCCGTCATCGCGTCCGCTCCGCTCACGCACTGGACCAACGGCGAGGCCTCCCACGGAGTTCCACGCCGACTCGCCCCCTTGTCCGCCCGCGCCGGCCCCGCGGCTTGCGCCCCTGCGACAGCCAACCCCGCATCCGCGCCTCCGGCCCGCCCTTTGGTCTCGGGCGGAGCCGCGGAGGCGCGGAGGAACAAGCGAAACACCCTCACCCCGGCCCAGAGGGAGAGGGAGAACCGAACGCCCCTCTCCCCTTGGGAGAGGGGTTGGGGTGAGGGTGTCTGGTTCGCCGCGCCTCCGCGTCTCCGCGTGAGATCTCCCCTCTTCTCCCTTCTGTCGACCTCGGCGAGGGCCTGGAGCCCGACCGGATCGAGATCCTTCGCTGACGCTCAGGATGACGCGCGTATCAGTGTGAAATTGATTTAATCAACACTGTCTGTATATATTTTCCTGTTGACTCCCACTTCAACCGTGGCAAATTGCAGGGGCCTTCGCACAGCGGGGCACGCGGGATTTGAGGGGCAGCTTGCGGCCGCGTCACCAACCGCTAAAGCGCCACGGAGAGTCGCTCCGTGGTCCCGATCTCCGGCCGAGAGCCGGTCGACAGGAGGACCCGATGCGGCATTTCCCGGCCTTCCATGATCTCCAGGGGCGCCTCTGCCTGATCGTCGGCGGCGGCGAGGCCGCCGCCCGCAAGGCGCGGCTGCTGCGCAAGGCCGGCGCCCGGCTGCGGGTCGTCGCGCCAGAATTGCATTCCGAATTCGATGATGAGACGGCAGCGGCACCGGAGCACCGCGCGCGGGGCTTCCGCCCGGCCGATCTCGAGGGCGTGGTGCTGGCCTTCGCCGCCACCGGCGAGGCGGCCGCCGACGCCGCCGTCTCCGCGGCGGCCCGGGCCGCCGGCGTGCCGGTCAACGTGGTCGACCGCCAGGATCTCTCCTCCTTCCTCACCCCGGCCATCGTCGAGCGCGATCCCCTGGTGATCGCCATCGGCAGCGGCGGTGCCGCGCCGCTGCTGGCCCGGCGTGTCCGCGAGCGGATCGAGCGGTTGCTGCCCGCGGGCCTCGGCCGCCTCGCCCTCTTCGCCGAGAGCCTGCGCGCGCGCGTCGCCGCGGCCCTTCCCGGTGCTCCCGAGCGGCTGCGCTTCTGGGAGGGCTTCTTCGACGGCCCCCTGGCCGACGCGGTGCTGCGCGGCGAGGAACCGGCGGCGCGGCAGGCGGTGGCGCGGCAGTTGGCCGAGGCCGCCGCGCCACCGCGCGGCGAGGTGGCGCTGGTCGGCGCCGGGTCGGGCGACCCGGAGCTGCTGACCCTGCGCGCCCTGCGGCTGCTGCAGTCGGCCGATGCCCTGGTCTACGACCGCTCGGTGGCGCCGGCGATCCTCGACCGCGTGCGCCGCGATGCCGAGCGCCACCCCCTCGGCGCGGCGCGGGAGTGCCACGACCTGCTGCTGCGCCTGGCCGGCGAGGGCAAGCGGGTGGTGTGGCTGGAGCCCGGCGATCCTTCCCTCTTCGGCCGCGCCGGCCAGGCGCTGGCCTGGCTGCAGGCCGGCGGCATCCCGGTGCAGCGCGTGCCCGGCGTCGCGGCCGGCGGCCCCCTCACCCCAACCCCTCTCCCGCCAGGGGAGAGGGGCTCTACCGCGCCGGCGGTCCCTTTTGCGCCCCCTCTCCCCTGGTGGGAGAGGGACGGGGNGAGGGGGGAGCCCTCGCGCCAGGAACGGGAGTATGCGCGATGACGCAGCAGGTGGTTTCCGCCAACCGGCTGGCCGACGGCCGGGTGGTCTACCTCGCCGCCGAGGGCGGCTGGACCCGCGAGCTGGCGGCGGCGCGCCGTGCCGACGGCAAGGAGGCCGGCGCCGCGCTGCTGGCCGAGGCCGAGGCGGGCGTGCGCCGCTGCGAGGTGGTCGCCCCGACGCTGGTCGAGCTGCAGGAGGAAGCCGCAGAGACCCCGGGCGAGCTCCCGGGGCTGCGGCGCCTGCGCGAGCGCATCCGAGACCGCGGCCCGACCCGCGAGACCGGGCGCCTGCTGACCGAGAAGCCGGCCGCGACGGCGGCGGCAGGAGGACTCTGATGTACCGCTACGACGAGTTCGACCAGGCCTTCGTGCGCCAGCGCGTGGCGCAGTTCCGCGACCAGGTGAACCGCCGCCTCGCGGGCGAGCTGAGCGAAGACGAGTTCAAGCCGCTGCGGCTGATGAACGGCCTCTATCTGCAGCTCCACGCCTACATGCTGCGGGTCGCCATTCCCTACGGCGTGCTCTCGGCGGCGCAGCTGCGGCAGCTCGCCTTCATCGCCCGGCGCTACGACCGCGGCTACGGCCATTTCACCACGCGCCAGAACATCCAGTACAACTGGATCCGCCTGGACGAGACGGTGGAGATCCTCGAGGCCCTTGCCGAGGTGGAGATGCACGCGCTGCAGACCAGCGGCAACTGCATCCGCAACACCACGGCCGATCCCTACGCCGGCGTCGCCGCCGACGAGATCGAGGACCCGCGGGTCTGGTGCGAGATCATCCGCCAGTGGTCCTCTCTGCATCCGGAATTCAGTTTCCTGCCGCGCAAGTTCAAGATCGCCGTCAGCGGCGCCGCGCAGGACCGGGCGGCGGTGAAGTTCCACGACATCGGCCTCTACCTGCGGCGCAACGCCGAGGGCGAGGTGGGCTTCGAGGTGCTGGTCGGCGGCGGCCAGGGGCGCACCCCCGTCGTGGCCGAGACCGTGCGCGACTTCCTGCCGAAGCGGCACCTGCTGTCCTATCTCGAGGCCATCCTGCGGGTCTACAACCTGCTCGGCCGGCGCGACAACATCTACAAGGCGCGCATCAAGATCCTGGTGCAGTCGATCGGCATCGCCGAGTTCGCCCGCCTCGTGGAAGCGGAGTGGGCGCAGATGGACGGCAGCTCCCTCGACCTGCCGGAGGAAGAGGTGGCGCGCATCCAGGCCTACTTCGCGCCGCCCGACTATCCCGCGGCGCCGGAGGTCGATCTGGCCGCGCAGCGCCGCGCCGAGCCGGCCTTCGACCGCTGGCTGGCCGCCAACGTCGCCCGCCACCGCGTGCCGGGCTACGCCATCGTCACGCTGTCGCTGAAGCCGACCGGCGGCATCCCCGGCGACGCCACGGCGGAGCAGATGGAGCGGGTGGCCGACCTGGCCGAGCGCTACGGCCTCGGCGAGATCCGCACCACCCACGCCCAGAACCTGGTGCTGCCCGACGTGCGCCGCGCCGACCTCCAGGCCCTCTGGCGGGAGCTGGAGACCGCGGGGCTGGCGGCGCCCAACATCGGCCTGGCCGGCGACATCATCGCCTGCCCCGGCCTCGACTACTGCAGCCTGGCCAACGCCCGCTCCATCCCGGTGGCCCAGGACATCAGCCGGCGGCTGGGCGACCCGGAGCGCCAGCGTCTGCTGGGGCCGCTGCAGATCAAGATCTCCGGCTGCATCAACGCCTGCGGCCACCATCACGCCGGCCACATCGGCATCCTCGGCGTCGACAAGCGCGGCGAGGAATTCTACCAGGTCACGCTCGGCGGCTCCGGCGAGGAGGACGCGGCCATCGGCGGCATCCTAGGCCGCGCCTTCTCCGCCGAGGAGATCGGCCCGGCGGTCGAGGCCCTGGTGGACACCTACCTCGAGCTGCGCGCCGATGAAGGCGAGCCCTTCCTGCAGGCCTACCGCCGCCTCGGCGACGCTCCCTTCAAGGAGAAGCTCTATGGCACTGCTTAAGGACGGAGCCCTGGCCGAGGACCCCTGGACGCTCCCCGGCGAGGCCGACGAACTGCCGGCCGAGGCGCCGGCCTTCGTCTCGCTGGAGCGCTGGCAGGCGGAGCGGGAGCGGCTGCTGGGGCGCAACGCCCCGCTCGGCCTGCGGCTGCGCGCCGAGCAGTCGCCCGATACCGTGGCCGAGGAGCTGCACCGCTTCGCGGCGATCGCCCTGGAGTTCCCGCGCTTCCAGGACGGCCGCGCCTACTCCCACGCCCGGCGGCTGCGCGAACACCACGGCTACCGCGGCGAGATCCGGGCGGTCGGCCAGGTGCTGCGCGACCAGCTGCTCTTCATGCAGCGCTGCGGCTTCGACGCCTTCGAGATCGCCTCCGACGAGCCGGTCGAGGCCTGGCTGGCCGCCATGGCGGAGTTCTCGGTCTTCTACCAGCCGGCCAGCGACGGCAGCCGGCCTGCCTGGCGCCACCGTCTGGCGGGGACCCAGGGGGGAGAGGCGGCATGAACGCCCTCTCGCCGGCACAGGTGCTGGGCGGCGGCTTTCCGCTCGACGCCCCGCTCTCGGTGCCGCAGGCGCTGCTGCAGGGCCTGCGAAGCCGCGCGGAAGGGCTGGACGACCTGCGGCTGCTGGAGCTGGTGATCGGGCGGCTCTACCAGGGCCGCATCGCCGTGGTCTCCTCCTTCGGCGCGGAGTCCGCCGTGCTGCTGGACCTGGTCGCCCGGGTCGACCGCGGCACCCCGGTGCTCTTCCTCGACACCCTGAAGCACTTCCCGGTGACGCTGCGCTATCTCGAGGAGCTGGTCGACCACCTGGGGCTGACCGCCGTGCGGGGACTGCGCCCCGACCCGGCGGCCCTGGCCGCCGAGGATCCGGACGACAAGCTCTGGAGCCGCGACGCCGACCGCTGCTGCCATCTCCGCAAGGTGGTGCCGCTGCAGAACTCGCTGCGCGGCTTCGACGCCTGGATCAACGGCCGCAAGCGCTTCCACGGCGGCGCCCGCGGCGCGCTGGAGCGGCTGGAGCTGGTGGAGGGCCGCCTGAAGGTGAACCCGCTGGCGCACTGGAGCGCCGAGCAGGTGAAGGAGCGCTTCCTGGCCCGCGGCTTGCCGCGCCACCCCATGGTGGCCAAGGGCTACGCCTCGATCGGCTGCCTGCCCTGCACCGCCTGGACCGGCGGCGAGGAGGCCGGCCGCGCCGGCCGCTGGTCCGGCCTGGACAAGACCGAATGCGGAATTCACAACCGCCCCGCTTCCTTCACCCCCGTTTCGCGAGTGCCGCAATCATGAGCAACGAGACCGTGGTGCCGCTGGAGCGGCCGATCGAGACCGACATCGTCATTGTCGGCGCCGGGCCGGTGGGCCTCTTCGCCGTCTTCCAGGCCGGCCTGCTGGGGCTGCGCTGCCACCTGGTCGACTGCCTCGACCGGCCGGGCGGGCAGTGCGCGGAGCTCTATCCCGAGAAGCCGATCTACGACATCCCCTCGCGCCCGGTCTGCACCGGCCAGGAGTTGGTGGACGACCTGCTGCGCCAGGCCGAGCCCTTCGAGCCGGTCTTCCACCTGGGCCAGCAGGCCGACGGCCTGACGCGCATGGCCGACGGCCGCTGGCGTCTCGCCACCGACGCCGGCACGGTGCTGATCGCGCCGGTGATCGTCATCGCCGCCGGGGCCGGCGCCTTCGTCCCGCGCCGGCCGCCGCTGGAGAACCTGGAGGCCTACGAGGGCAGCTCGGTGCACTATGCCGTGCGCCGCATCGAGGCCTTCCGCGACAAGCGCGTGGTCATCGCCGGCGGCGGCGATTCCGCCCTGGACTGGAGCCTGGCGCTGCAGCCGGTGGCCGCGCGGGTCACCCTGGTGCATCGCCGCGACCAGTTCCGCGCCGCGCCCGACTCGGTGGAGAAGCTGCGCGCCCTGGTGGCCGCCGGCGCGCTCGACCTGGTGCTGGGCCAGCTCGACTCCCTGGAGGGCGACGAGGGGCGCCTGCAGGCCGTGACGGTGGCCGGGAACGACGGCACGCCGACGCGCATCGAGGCGGAGGCCCTGCTGCCCTTCTTCGGGCTGAAGATGGAGCTGGGGCCGATCGCCGACTGGGGCCTGCGGCTCGACCGCGACCTCATCGCCGTCGACACCGAGAAGTTCGAGACCTCGGTGCCGGGCATCTTCGCCATCGGCGACATCAACACCTATCCCGGCAAGCTGAAGCTGATCCTCTCGGGCTTCCACGAGGCGGCGCTGATGGCGCAGCAGGCCTTCCGCTACTGCCGGCCCGAGGAGCGGCTGATCTTCCGCTACACCACCTCCTCCACCGACCTGCAGAAGAAGCTGGGGGTGCTGTGAGCCACATCCTCGTCGTCGACCGCGAGGGCCGCGAGCACCGGCTCGACGCGCCGGAGGGCTGGCGGGTGATGGAGATCATCCGCGAGCACGGCCTGCCGATCCGCGGCGAGTGCGGCGGCGCCTGCGCCTGCGCGACCTGCCACGTCTACGTCGATCCGGCCTGGGCGGAGCGCCTGCCCCCCGTGAAGGAGGAGGAGGAGGCCATGCTGGACGAGGCCTTCCGCGTCGGCGCCCGCTCCCGCCTCAGCTGCCAGCTGCTCTACGCCGAAGCCCTCGAAGGCCTGCGCGTCGAGCTGGCGCCCGAGGGTGGCTGAGGGAGGCTGTTCACGTGGAGCCGCGGATATCAAAAAACCCTCACCCCGGCCCTCTCCCAAAGGGAGAGGGAGAACGAGAGGTGCCCTCTTCTGGCGGCCCTTGTTTCTCCCTCTCCCTTTGGGAGAGGGCCGGGGTGAGGGTGTCTGGTAGGTTCTCCGCGCCCTCCGCGTGAGACAAAGCGCCGCTCACTCCTCCCCCTCGTGCGCCTCCGTCGCGCAGAGGCCGTGGTCGGCCAGGGTCTCGATGACGCGGCAGTGGGCGACCGCGCCGCCTTCGCAGTGTTCCAGCATGCGCGCCAGCTCCGATCGCAGCGACTGCAGCCGGGCGATGCGCCGCTCCACCGCCTCGAGCTGGCGGCGGGCGATCACGTCGGCCTCGGCGCAGGGCTCCTCGGGATGGTCGGCCAGGCGCAGCAGCTCGCGCACCGCCTCCAGCGGAAAGCCCAGCGCCCGGGCGTGGCGGACGAAGGCCAGGCGCCGCACCGTGGCGGCGTCGTAGAGCCGCTGGTTGCCCTCCGTGCGCGGCGCCGGCGGCAGCAGGCCGATCTGCTCGTAGTAGCGCACGGTCTGCACCTTGGTGCCGGTCTCCCGGGCGATGGCGCCGATGGTCCTGCGGCGGGCCATGCGATTTTCCCCTTGAAGCTACAGTTACTAGAGACACTAGGTTTGCTGCGATCGCTTCGCAAGACCGCGTAGAGGCCTCGCCCTCTCCCCGGTCATTGCGAGCGCAGCGAAGCAATCCAGGGGCCGCAAGCCCTGGCCCCTGGATCGCCGCGCTCCCTTCGGTCGCTCGCGATGACGGGGGAGATGCCGGCGCCGAACAGGAGAACGGAAGAACCATGAGCGCTTCCTGCTGCAGCTCCCAGCCCCGCTTCGAGGGCCTTTCCCCCGCCTATCGCCGGGTCCTCTGGGCCGTGATCGCCATCAACGGGTCGATGTTCCTGGCGGAGATGATCGCCGGCCGGGTCGCCGGCTCGCAGGCGCTGCAGGCGGACGCGCTGGACTTCGCCGCCGACAGCCTGACATACGCTCTCACCCTGGCGGTGATCGGCCGCTCGCTGCGGCTGCGCTCGGCGGCGGCGCTCTTCAAGGGCTTCAGTCTCCTGGCCCTGGGCCTCTGGGTCGCCGGCTCGACGCTCTGGCGGGTCTGGGCCGGCGGCGTGCCGGAGGCGCAGATCATGGGGATCTTCGGCGTGCTGGCCCTGGCGGCCAACCTGCTGAGCCTGGCCCTGCTGCTGCGCTGGCGCGAGGGCGACGCCAACGTCCGCTCGGTCTGGCTCTGCTCGCGCAACGACGCCATCGGCAACGTCGCGGTGATGCTCGCCGCCCTGGGCGTCTTCGGCACCGCCGCCGCCTGGCCCGACCTGCTGGTCGCCGGCATCATGTCCGCCCTCTTCCTCTCCAGCGCCTGGCAGATCATCCGCCGCGCGCTCGCGGAGCGGCGCGAGGCGGCGGGCCTGCCCGAAGTCGTGCCGTCATCCTGAGCGAGAGCGAAGGATCTCGTGGGAAGGGGGGCGCCAGTCGGCCCGAGATCCTTCGCTCTCGCTCAGGATGACGGGAAGATCGGGATGGCGGGCGAGAGGTGACTACGGCCCTCTTCGCCGGCCCCTGGGCTTGCCGCTGCTGCCGCGGCGGGATTTCTTGGCGGCGTCGGCGCGGGCCACCCGGGCGGCGAAGGTCTCGGCCTGGCGCGGCGGGGCGTCGGCGGGGAGTTCCAGTTCGCTGGCCTCCAGGCGCTTGATCTCGTCGCGCAGGCGCGCCGCCTCCTCGAACTCCAGGTCGGCGGCGGCGGCGCGCATGCGCTGCTCCAGGTCCGCGAGGTAGGTCTTGAGGTTGTGGCCGACCAGCTCCGGCCGTTCCGCGTCGCCGGTCTTCACCGTGACGTGGTCGCGCTCGTAGACCGAGGCCAGGATGTCGGCGATCTGCTTGCGGATCGACTGCGGGGTGATGCCGTTGGCCTCGTTGTAGGCCAGCTGCTTCTCGCGCCGGCGCCCGGTCTCGTCCAGCGCGCGCTGCATGGAGTCGGTGACCTTGTCGGCGAAGAGCAGCACGCGGCCGTCGAGGTTGCGCGCGGCGCGGCCGATGGTCTGGATCAGCGAGGTGGTGGAGCGCAGGTAGCCCTCCTTGTCGGCATCGAGGATGCAGACCAGGGCGCACTCGGGGATGTCGAGGCCCTCGCGCAGCAGGTTGATGCCCACCAGCACGTCGAAGACGCCCAGGCGCAGGTCGCGGATGATCTCGATGCGCTCCAGCGTGTCGACGTCGGAGTGGATGTAGCGGACCTTCAGCCCGGCCTCGTGCAGGTACTCGGTCAGGTCCTCGGCCATGCGCTTGGTCAGCGTGGTGACCAGCACCCGCGCGCCCTTTTCGATGGTGGTGCGGCACTCGGCGATGACCTCGTCGACCTGGTGCTCGGTCGGACGGATCTCGCAGGGCGGGTCGATCAGGCCGGTCGGGCGGATCACCTGCTCGACGAAGACGCCGCCGGTGCGCTCCAGCTCCCAGCGGCCCGGCGTCGCCGAGACGTAGACCGTGGGCGGGCGCATCAGGTCCCACTCCTCGAACTTCAGCGGCCTGTTGTCGATGCAGGACGGCAGGCGGAAGCCGTACTCCGAGAGCGTCGACTTGCGGGCGTAGTCGCCGCGGTACATGCCGCCCAGCTGCGGCACGGTGACGTGGCTCTCGTCGACGATCAGCAGCGCGTCCTCGGGCAGGTACTCGAAGAGCGTCGGCGGCGGCTCGCCCGGCTGGCGGCCGGAGAGGTAGCGGGAGTAGTTCTCGATGCCGGCGCAGGAGCCGGTGGCCTCGATCATCTCCAGGTCGAACTGGGTGCGCTGCTGCAGCCGCTCGGCCTCCAGCAGCTTGCCGCCGGCGACGAACTCGTCGAGCCGCAGCTTGAGGTCGCGCTTGATTTGCTCCGCCGCCTGGATCAGCGTCGGCCGCGGCGTGACGTAGTGGCTGTTGGCATAGACCTTGATTGCGTCGAGCGTCTGCGTCTTCTCGCCGGTCAGGGGATCGAACTCGAAGATCGCCTCGACCTCGTCGCCGAAGAGCGAGACGCGCCAGGCGCGGTCCTCGTAGTGGGCCGGGAAGATCTCCAGGGTGTCGCCGCGCACCCGGAAGGTGCCGCGCACGAAGTTCAGGTCGTTGCGCTTGTACTGCAGCTCGGTCAGCTGGCGCTGCAGCAGCTTGCGGTCCAGCATCTCCCCCACCTTGATGGCGCGGGTCATGGTGGCGTAGGTCTCGGGCGAGCCGATGCCGTAGATGCAGGAGACCGAGGCGACGATGATGACGTCGCGCCGCTCGAAGAGCGCCCGCGTGGCCGAGTGGCGCATGCGGTCGATCTGCTCGTTGATCGAGGACTCCTTCTCCACGTAGGTGTCGGTGCGCGGGACGTAGGCCTCGGGCTGGTAGTAGTCGTAGTAGGATACGAAGTACTCCACCGCGTTGTCGGGGAAGAAGGACTTCATCTCGGCGTAGAGCTGCGCGGCGAGCGTCTTGTTCGGCGCCAGCACCAGGGTCGGGCGCTGCAGGTTCTGGATGACGTGCGCCATGGTGAAGGTCTTGCCCGAGCCCGTGACCCCCAGCAGCACCTGGTCGCGCTCGCCCTGGCCCAGCGCCCCGGTCAGCTCGACGATGGCCTGGGGCTGGTCGCCGGCCGGCTCATAGTCGGAGACGATGCGCAGCGGCGGCGAGGCGGTCTCGGCCGCGGGCAAGCCGTTGCGCGCGCCGCCGAGGGGGTGGAAGAGGGCTGTCTCGGACATGGCCTCAGTGTAGTGACGGCGCAGGCCCTCTGCCAGGGGCGAGAAGGGGGCGAGGCCGTCGGCCACACTCGCCATAAATCGCGATCCGTTCTTAAAATCGTTCCAGAAAACTCTTGACCGCTGTAGTGCAGCAGACTATCTCTGCGGCGAACGCAGATTAGAAGCGTTCCAGTTCAAGGCCCGGTCTGCGGCGCGGGGCGCGCCGCGAACAGCCCGCCGTCATCGAAGGCGCCCCTTCGGCGCGCCGCAACGCAAGCGAACGAGAGGACAGAACCCGATGCTCACCGTTGGTAACCAGCTTCCCTCCTTCTCCCTCAAGGCCGTCCCGGCCGGCCAGCCGAAGAACCCGAGCGAGGCCTTCGTCGAGCTCTCCGACAAGTCCTATGCCGGCAAGTGGCTGGTGGTCTTCGCCTGGCCGAAGGACTTCACCTTCGTCTGCCCGACCGAGATTGCGGCCTTCAGCGCGCTCAACGAGGAGTTCGCCGACCGCGACGCGCAGATCCTCGGCCTCTCCACCGACAGCGAGTTCGTGCACCTGGCCTGGAAGCGCGACCACGAGGACCTGCGCGACCTGAAGTTCCCGATGCTGGCCGACGTCAAGCGCGAGCTGTCCGAGGCGCTCGGCATCCTCGACGTCAACGAGGGCGTCTGCCTGCGCGCCACCTTCATCGTCGATCCCGAGGGCGTCATCCGCCACGTCTCGGTCAACGACCTCAGCGTCGGCCGTAACCCGCAGGAGACCCTGCGCATCCTCGACGCGCTGCAGACCGACGAGCTCTGCCCCTGCAACTGGCAGCAGGGCGAAGAGGTCCTGAAGGTCGCCTGACCCCCTTCTTCGGTCTCCGGGGCGCGCCGCCGGCGCGTCCCGGCCCCCAACGCGAGCCAAGAAAGGAGACGCGCCGTGGCCATCGACGCGCTCAAGGCCCGGCTGCCGGGCTACGCCAAGGACATCAAGCTCAACCTCTCCAACATCTTCCAGTCGACCGCGCTGACCCCGGCCCAGGTCTGGGGCGCCGCGCTGGCCTCGGCGCTGGCGACCCGCAACGCCGCGGTGATCGAGGCTGTCGCCGAGGACGCGGCGGCGCAGCTCACTTCCGAGCAGCAGGAGGCCGCCAAGGCCGCCGCCGCCATCATGGCGATGAACAACATCTACTACCGCTCGGTGCACCTGCTCTCCAACAAGGAGTACGGCAAGCTGCCGGCGCGTCTGCGCATGAACGTCATCGCCAATCCCGGCGCCGACAAGCTCGACTTCGAGCTCTGGTCGCTCGCGGTCTCGGCGATCAACGGCTGCGGCATGTGCCTGGACGCCCACGAGCGCGAGGTGATCGGCAAGGGCGCGAGCAAGGAGGGCGTGCAGGACGCCTTGCGCATCGGCGCCGTGATCCACGCCGCCGCAGCCGTGCTGGACGGCGAGGCGGCCCTGCCCGAGAGCCAGCGGGCCGCGGCCTGACGCGAGCTCGGATCAGATACCCGCCCCGGGACCGGTCTCCGGCCCCGGGGCGCCGGCCCCGCCGCCCCGCGCCCCCGGGCGGCGGGGCCTTCGTCTTGGCTCCCCGCCGTGGCGGTTACACCAGCCGCGGTGCCCTGGCGCGGCGGGTCAGCTCGTCCTCCTGCGGGCGGAGGTGGGCGGAGAGGCGGTGCTCGACCCGGCGGAAGACCCAGAGCACCAGGTAGGTGCAGGCGAGGTAGAGCAGGCCGGCGGTGATGTAGATCTCGTAGACCGCGAAGCTGCGCGCGACGATCACGCGGGCGACCCCGGTCAGGTCGAGCAGCGTGATGATGGAGACCAGCGAGGTCGCCTGGAAGAGGAAGACCACCTCGTTGGAATAGGCCGGCAGGGCCAGGCGGAAGGCCTTGGGCAGGATGATGCGGCGGTAGAGCAGCCCGCGGCTCATGCCGCAGGCGCGCGCCGCCTCCACCTCCCCGTGCGGCACCGCCTGGATGCCGCCGCGCAGGATCTCGGCGGTATAGGCCGCGGTGTTGAGGGTCAGCGTCAGGATGGCGCAGAAGTAGGGCTCGCGGAAATAGGTCCAGAGGCCGAGGGATTCCAGCTCGACGCGGAACTGGCCGGAGCCGTAGTAGACCAGGAAGAGCTGCACCAGCAGCGGCGTGCCGCGGAAGTAGAAGATGTAGCCGTAGACCGGCATCCAGGCGAGCGGGTTGCGCGAGACCCGCAGCAGCGCCAGCGGCACCGCCAGCGCCAAGCCGAGGAGCAGCGCCGCGGCGGTGATCTCCAGCGTGACCAGCAGGCCGGTGAAGAGCTGCGGCAGGGAGTTGTAGGCGAGTTCCAGGTTCACGCCCTCAGGCCCTCCGCACGCCGCGGTTCGACCAGGCCTCGAAGCGCTGCTGCAGCAGCATCGAGACGATGGTGATGCCGAGGTACATCAGCGAGGCCGTGAAGTAGAAGGTGAAGGGCAGCTTGGTCGCGCCCACGGCGATCTGCGACTTGCGCATCAACTCGTCGAGCTGGATCACGGAGATCAGCGCCGTCGCCTTGATCAGCACCATCCAGACGTTGCCGAGGCCCGGCAGCGCGAAGCGCCAGACCTGCGGCAGGACGATGCGGCGCAATGCCAGGAAGCGGCTCATGCCGACGGCGCGCGCCGCCTCGATCTGGCCGCGCGGGATCGCCTGGAAGGCGCCGCGGAAGACCTCGGTGGCGAAGGCGCCGTAGATGAAGCCGAGCGTGATGGTGCCGGCGACGAAGGGATCGAGGTCGACCCGGACCGTGTGGCCCCAGCGCGCCGCGGTGTTCTGGATCAGGGTCGGGGTGCCGTAGAAGATCAGCAGGATCAGCAGCAGTTCCGGCACGCCGCGCACCACGGTGGTGTAGGTGCCGGCCACGCCGCGCGCCACGGCCGAGCGGGAGAGCTTGCCCCAGGCGCCGAGCAGGCCCAGCAGGACCGCCAGCACCAGGGCGCAGAGCCCCACGAGCAGCGTGAGCTGCAGCCCCTCCCACAGCATCCAGCCGTAGCCGCGCAGGTCGAACACGGCTCAGCGCGTCCGCGGTCGCAGGGCTGCGGCCGGCCAGGATGCCGTCATCCTGAGCGCAAGCGAAGGATCTCGTGCCAGTTGGAGCTCCATCGGATCGAGATGCTTCGCTGCGCTCAGCATGACGGGAAGAGAAGCCTCAGTCGCCGAAGACGTCGAAGTCGAAGTACTTCTCGTTGATGGCTTGGTAGGTGCCGTCCTCGCGGATCTGGGCGATGGCGGCGTTCAGGGCCTCGCGCAGATCGTCCTCGCCCTTGCGCAGGGCGATGCCGGCGCCCTCGCCGTGCCACTCCTCCTCGGCGTAGTCCGGCCCGACGAACTCGAAGCCGGCACCCTCGTCGGTCTCCAGGAAGCCGTCGAGCAGCGCGACGGAGTCGGCCATCACCAGGTCCAGGCGGCCGTTCACCAGGTCGAGGTTGGCTTCGTCCTGGGTGGCGTAGACCCGGACGTCGACGCTGGGGAAGTTGTCGCGCAGGAAGTTCTCGTGGATGGTCGCGCGCTGCACGCCCACGACCTTGCCGGCCAGGGCCGCATCGGCCTCCGCCTTGTCGTCGGGGATCTCCAGCTCCACGCCCGCCGGCTTAACGAACTTCGCCGGCGTGGTGTAGTACTTGCCGGTGAAGTCGACCACCTGGCGGCGCTCTTCGGTGATCGACATGGAGGCGATGATGGCGTCGTAGCGGCGCGCCAGCAGGCCCGGAATGATGCCGTCCCAGTCCTGCACCACGAACTCGCAGTCGAAGTTCGCGGCCGCGCAGAGCGCCTCGGCGATCTCGACGTCGAAACCGACCAGGTTGCCGTCGGAGTCGAAGTAGTTGAAGGGCGGGTAGGCGCCCTCCGTGCCGATCACGACCTTGCGCTGGTCGGCTGCCGCGTCGCCCAGGGCGAGGCCGAAGACGGCCGCCGCCATCACACCCAGAAGTAAGCCCCTCATTCCTCTCTACTCCCTGTCCTGCGGGCGCCTTGCCGGCGCCCTGGTTGCCCGCTCACGCGCCGGCCGCCTGCACCCCGCCCAGATGCGAGGCGAGGAACTGGCGGCAGCGCTCGGAGCGGGGATCGCCGAAGACCTGCTTCGGCGGCCCCTGCTCCTCGATCCGCCCCTGGTGGAGGAAGATCACTTCGTTCGAGACTTCGCGTGCGAAGCCCATCTCGTGGGTGACGATGATCATGGTGCGCCCTTCCTCGGCCAGGCGGCGCATGACCCGCAGCACCTCGCCGACCAGCTCGGGGTCGAGCGCCGAGGTCGGCTCGTCGAACAGCATCACCTCCGGCTCCATCGCCAGGGCGCGGGCGATGGCCGCGCGCTGCTGCTGGCCGCCGGAGAGGTGGGCCGGATAGGCCTCGGCCTTGTCGGCGATGCCGACCTTGTCGAGCAGCGCCATGGCCCGCTCGGTGGCCTCGCGCTTCGGCTGGCGCAGCACGTGCACCGGCGCCTCGATCACGTTCTGCAGCACCGTCATGTGGGTCCAGAGGTTGAAGGACTGGAACACCATGCCGAGGCGGCTGCGCATGCGGTCGACCTGACGCCAGTCGGCGGGCCGGCTGCGGCCGAGGCGGTCTCGGACCATCTCCAGCAGCTCGCCGCGGAGCCGGATGCGGCCGGAATCGGGAACTTCCAGTAGGTTGATGCAGCGCAACAGGGTCGACTTGCCCGATCCGCTCGCGCCGATCAGAGCGATCACGTCCCCCTCGGCCGCGGAGAGCGAAACCCCCTTCAGCACCTCCAGCGGGCCGAAGGACTTGTGAATGTCCTCCACCGCCAACGCCGGCTCGGCTCGCGCCATAGCCAGATCCGATCCTCTGCCCCTCCTCGTCGGTCCGGGAGGTGCGCCCGCCGGACCGCTTTGTTCAGACGTTAGTCGGCGGCGGCGCCAAGGGACAAGCGAAAAGCCGCCGCCGCGGCCGGGCGCGCTCAGGAGCCCTCTCCCAGCAGCCGCAGGCCCTCGGCCACGGCGCGGCGGCGGCGGTCGTCCTCCGGCAGGGTCTCGACCAGCGGCTCGGCCCGGCGCAGCGCCGCCAGTGCCGCCTCGGGCTCGCCCAGCACCAGGCGCGCCTGCACCAGACGCAGCCAGCCGTCCAGGTCGTCCGGCCGCTCCTCCAGCCGCGCCGCCAGTCCCTCGACCATGGAGCGGACGTAGGCCTCGCGCTCCTCGGCGCTCAGCTCTTCCGCGGCGGCCAGGTCCTCCGGCGACGGCCCCGGGCCGGGTGTCCCGGCCGCCCCCTCGGGGATCCGCAGCGCGGTGATCGGCAGGCCCAGCGCCTCGGCCGCGCCGACGATCTGCTGGCGCAGCAGCGGCCGCCAGCCGGCGTCGGCCGGCGTGTCGGCGGCCAGCGCCATCCAGGCGTCGAGCGCCTCGCGCTGCCGGCCGGCCTGCTGCAGGGCCAGGGCGCTGTAGTAGCGGGCGCGCGGTTCGCCGGGGTCCAGGGCCAGCGCCGTGTCGAAAGCGGCTCGCGCCTCCGGCGTCACCACGCCGTCGGCCGCCGCGGTCACGGCCTCGCCCAGGGCGGACTGCAGCCCGGCGCGCTCGGCGCCACCGCGGGCCACCGCCTGGCGATAGGCCTCGGCGGCCTCGCGCCACTGTCCCAGTTCGGCGCGGCTGCGCGCCAGCAGTTCCCACCCCCGGCCATCCTCGGGGTCGCGCTCCAGCCGCCGCTGCAGCTGCTCGGTCAGGCCCCGCATCTCCGCCACGCGCTCGAACTCGGCGCCGCGCTCGGCCAGCGGCAGGCTCGGCAGATCCGGCGCGCCGAGATGGAGGTAGAGGCCGAGGCCGCCCAGCGGCAGCAGCAGCGTCACGGCGAGGGCCGCCGCCCTGGCCCCGCACCGGGGACCCTGGGCCGCCGGCGCCGGGCTCCGCCGCCGGTCGGCGGCCAGCAGCCGGCGCTGCACCTCCAGGGTCGCCGCCTCGGCCTCGGTGGCGCTCAGCAGCCCGCGGTCGCGGTCGCGGGCGATCTCCCGGAGCTGGTCGCTGTAGACGCGGATGTCGTAGTCGGCGCGTTCCGGGGGGGCCTTCTCCGCGTCGGAACCCGGCTCACCCGTCCCGGGCGCCGCGGCCGCACGGCGCAGCAGCGGCCGCAGCAGGAGGCCGACGCAGGCCGCGGTCAGCAGCGCGGCGAGCGGCCAGAAGAGCCAGGTCACGCCTTCCTCCCCGGCTCGTCGCGCAGCAGGGCTTCCAGCCGCCGCTGCTCCTCGGGATCGAGCGGCGCCGGCCCGGCCGCGCCGCGCCGCCGGTGTCGGCGCAGGGCCAGCGCCAGGCCGCCGGCGCCGAGCAGCAGCACCAGTCCCGGGCCGAACCAGAGCAGCCAGGTGCCCGGCCGCAGCGGCGGGCGGAACAGCACGTAGTCGCCGTAGCGCGCCACCAGGAAGTGCCGCACTTCGTCGTCGCTGTCGCCGGCCGCCAGGCGTTCGCGCACCAGCAGCCGCAGGTCGCGGGCGATCCCGGCCTGGGAGGAGTCGATCGATTCGTTCTGGCAGACGACGCAGCGGATCTCCCGCTGCAGCTCCCGCGCCCGGGCCTCCAGCGCCGGATCCTCCAGCCGCGGCTCCTGCGCCAGGGCGGGCGCGGCGAGGAGGAGGGCGACAAGCAGCAGTAGGGTGCGGGCGGCCCCCTCACCCCAACCCCTCTCCCACGAGGGGAGAGGGGCTATGGAGTGCCGGCGGTGCAGTTTGCGCCCCCTCTCCCCTGGTGGGAGAGGGACGGGGTGAGGGGGCCCTTTGCGCGGAAGGAGGCTGGTGATCACCGCAGCCGCTCCAGGATCGGCAGGATCAGCTCCTCCAGTTCGACGGCGTGGATCGGGCCGACGTGGCGATAGCGGATGGTGCCCTCGCGGTCGACCACGAAGGTCTCGGGCACGCCGGAGATGCCCCAGTCGATGCCGGCGCGGCCCTCGCGGTCGGCGCCGATGGCGGCATAGGGATTGCCCAGCTCCTGCAGCCAGGCGATCGCGTCCTCGGGGGCGTCCTTGTAGTTGATGCCGACCACCTTGACGCCGCGGCGCTCGGCCAGATCGACCAACAGCGGGTGCTCGGCGCGGCAGGGCAGGCACCAGGAGGCGAAGACGTTGACCAGCGTCACCTCGCCGCCGAGGTCGGCGCTGGAGAGCTCGGGCCAGGAGCTGCCCTCGATCGGCGGCAGGGCGAAGGCCGGCACCGGCTGGTCGATCAGCACCGAGGGGATCGCGGCGGGATTGCGCTCGGGGTTGAGGCCCCAGTAGAGGAAGGCCGCGCCGACCGCGAAGACGGCGAGCGGCAGCACGAAGAGCAGGCGCTTCAGCATGGTTTCCTCACTCGGCCGGGGCGGGTCGCGGGGCCGCGGCGCCGGCGCGCCGCGGGGCGCCGACGCGCAGCCGGCGGTCGCTCAGCGACACCAGGCCACCCAGCACCATGACCGCGGAGCCGAACCAGATCCAGGGCACCAGCGGCTCGAAGTAGAGGCGCAGCGTCCAGGCCCCGTCTCCCTGGGGGTCGCCGATCACGGCGTAGAGGTCGTAGAGCCCGTTGGTGCGGATCGCCGCCTGGGTGGTGTGCATGGACTGGACGGGATAGTAGCGCCGCTCCGGGTACATCACCCCGCGCACCCGCTCGCCGTCCAGGACCGTCAGGCGGCCGGTCTCGCTCAGGAAGTTCGGGCCCTGCAGGCGCTGGGTGCCCTCGAAGCGGAAGACGTAGCCGGCCAGGGCGACGCTGTCGCCGGGGCGCACCACGGTCACCTCCTCCTGCTGCCAGGCGGAGGAGCCGATCATGCCGGCCATGGCGACGGCCAGCCCGGCGTGGGCCAGGCTCATGCCCCAGGCCGCGCGCGGCAGGCCGCGGGCGCGCTGCCAGCTCTCGGCCGCCGGGGCGCGGAACAGGCGGATGCGCTCGCCCAGCTCCCAGAGCGTCGCCAGGAAGAGCCAGACCGCGAGGCCGAGCGAGAGGGCGGCCAGCACCGGCCCGCCCCGCTGCAGGTACCAGGTCGCCGCCGCCGCCAGCACGGCGGCCAGGGCCACGAACTTCAGCCGCCCCAGCACGCCGGCCAGGTCGGCGCGCTTCCAGGCCAGCAGCGGCCCCACCGCCATGACGGCGACCAGCGGCAGCATGATCGGCAGGAAGGTGGCGTTGAAGTAGGGCGGGCCGACCGAGATGCGGCCGCCGCCGAAGGCCTCGACGAAGAGCGGATAGAAGGTGCCGAGCAGCACCGTCATGGTGGCCGTGGCCAGCAGCAGGTTGTTCAGCACCAGCCCGCCCTCGCGGCTGACCGGCGCGAAGAGGCCGCCGGCCTTCAGCGCCGGCGCCCGCCAGGCGAAGAGCGCCAGCGAGCCGCCGATCGCCACCCCCAGCATCATCAGGATGTAGAGCCCGCGCGCCGGGTCGACGGCGAAGGCGTGGACCGAGGTGAGCAGGCCGGAGCGCACCACGAAGGTGCCGAGCAGCGAGAGCGAGAAGGTCAGGATCGCCAGCAGCACGGTCCAGACCTTCAGGGCATCGCGCTTCTCCACCACGATGGAGGAGTGCAGCAGCGCCGTACCCAGCAGCCAGGGCATGAAGGAGACGTTCTCCACCGGGTCCCAGAACCACCAGCCGCCCCAGCCGAGCTCGTAGTAGGCCCACCAGCTGCCCAGCGCGATGCCGGCGGTCAGGAAGACCCAGGCGGCCAGCATCCAGGGCCGCACCCAGCGCGCCCAGGCCGGGTCGACGCGGCCCTCCAGCAGCGCTGCCACGGCGAAGGAGAAGGCCATGGAGAAGCCGACGTAGCCGAGGTAGAGCAGCGGCGGGTGGAAGGCCAGGCCCGGGTCCTGCAGCAGCGGGTTGAGGTCGTTGCCGTCGAGCGGCGGCGGCCAGACCCGCTCGAAGGGGTTCGAGGTCAGCAGCGTGAAGGAGAGGAAGCCGAGCGCGATCCAGGCCTGCACGCCGAGCACCCGCGCCTTCAGGGTGGGCGGCAGGTTGCGCCCGAAGGCGGCGACCGCGGCGCCGAAGACCGTCAGGATCAGCACCCAGAGGAGCATCGAGCCCTCGTGGTTGCCCCAGACGCCCGTCACCTTGTAGAGCATCGGCTTCGCCGAGTGCGAGTTCTGCACCACGTTCAGCACGGTGAAGTCGCTGACCACATAGGCCCAGGTCAGCGCCGCGAAGGCGACCAGCGTGGCGGCGCACTGCAGCAGGGCCGCGGGCACCGCCACCGCCATCCAGTCGGTGCGGCCGCGCGCCGCCCCCAGCACCGGCAGGCTGCCCTGCACCAGCGCCAGCACCAGTGCCAGGATCAGTGCGAAGTGTCCGAGTTCGGGGATCACCGGCTCAGCTCCCGCCGCCCCCGCGCGGGGGCGCCTCACCGGACTCCGGCCGCCAGACGCCGGCGCGCTCCAGGGCGTCGGCCACCTCGGCCGGCATGTAGTTCTCGTCGTGGCGGGCCAGCACCTCGACGGCGCGGAAGCTGCCGTCGGGCTCCAGGCTGCCCTGGGCCACCACGCCCTGGCCCTCTCGGAAGAGATCAGGCAGCAGGCCGCGGTAGGTCACCGGCAGGGTCTCGGCGAAGTCGGTGACGCGGAAGGCGACGACCCCGTCGCCGCCGCGCTGCAGCGAGCCCTCCTCGACGATGCCGCCGATGCGCACGATGCGGCCTTCCGGCAGCTCCTGCGCGCGCAGGTCCGAGGGGGAGTAGAAGAACAGCAGGTTGTCCTCGAAGGCGGTCAGCGCCAGGGCCGCCGCCGCGCCGAGCGACAGCAGGCCGAGCCCCACCACCATCATGCGCCGGCGTTTGCGGGTCATGCTTCTTCCTCGCGGCGTTCGGCCCGGGCGCGCCGGTGCGGCGCCAGGGCACGCAGGGCGGCGATCTCGCGCTCGCGTCGGCGCAGGCCCCGCAGCGCACCGAGGAAGAGCGCGGCCAGCACAAGCGCGGTCAGCAGGTAGCTGCCCCAGACGTAGAGGGCGTAGCCGCCCATGGCGAGATAGTCGGCCATCAGCGCCCCTCCACCGAGAGGCGGCCCAGCGCGCGCAGCCGCGCCGCCAGCAGCTCGCCGCGCATGCGCAGGATCAGCACGACGGCATAGTAGAACATGAAGCCGGCGGCCATGATCAGCAGCGGCCAGAGCATCGAGGAGTGGATCGCCGGCGTGCCGATCCGGCTGACGCTGGCCGGCTGGTGCAGCGTGTTCCACCAGTCGACCGAGAACTTGATGATCGGCAGGTTGATCAGGCCGACCAGGGCCAGCACGGCGGCGGCGCGGCGGCCGCGCTCCTCGTTCTCGAAGGCGTTGGCCAGCGCCATGTGGCCGAGATAGAGGAAGAAGAGGATCAGCACGGAGGTCAGCCGCGCGTCCCAGACCCACCAGGCGCCCCACATGGGCTTGCCCCAGAGCGAGCCGGTGGCCAGTGCCAGGAAGGTGAAGGCGGCCCCGATCGGCGCGCTGGCCTGGGCGGCGACGCCGGCCAGGGGGTGGCGCCAGATCAGCAGCGAGGCGCTGGCCGCCGCCAGGCCGGCATAGACGAAGAGCGCCATCCAGGCGGCCGGCACGTGCACGTACATGATGCGCACCGTCTCGCCCTGCTGGTAGTCCGCCGGCGAGGCGAAGAGCGCGAGATAGAGCCCGGCGCCCAGGCAGAGCAGCATGCCGCCCAGGCACCAGGGATAGGCCGCGTCCGCCAGCCGCAGGAAGCGGCCGGGGTTGGCGAAGCGGTGCAGGCTGGAGGTCGTGGCGGTCGCGGTATCGGTCACTTCGATCGGATCGCTCTGCTGCTGCCGGTCGCGGCCGTCCCATCTCTAACCGGCCGAGGCCGCGTTGTCGGGTAAAGCGCAATCACGAACCCGAGATCGGGTCGCGGCACCGGCCGGACCCCGGTACGGGCTCGCCGCCCAGGTCGCCAGCTAAAATGGCGCTTCCCACCCGCCAGGTCCAGCGCGATAGGCTGGTTTGCCCGCGTCATTCCGCCGCTTGCCGCAGCCCGGCCGCCCCGGCGAAGGCGGTGACCGGCAGGGCGGCGAGCAGCAGCGCGCCGAGCAGCAGCAGGTGCGGGCGCACGGGCAGCCCGGCCAGGGCGGCCTCGACCGCGGCGGTGCCGAAGATCAGCACCGGCACCGTCAGCGGCAGCACCAGCAGCGGCAGCAGCACGCCGCCGCGCCGCGCGCCAAGGCAGAGCGCCGCGCCGACCGCGCCGAACAGCGAGAGGCAGGGAGTGCCGAGCAGCAGGCTGGCCAGCAGCACCGCATAGCCCTCGGGCGGCAGGGCGTAGAGCAGGCCGACCAGCGGCGCCGCCAGCACCAGCGGCAGACCGGTGGTCAGCCAGTGCGCCGTCGCCTTGGCCAGCAGCAGCGCCTCGGCCGGCAGCGGTGCGAGCAGCAGCAGGTCCAGGCTGCCGTCCTCCTGCTCCAGGGCGAAGAGCCGCTCGAGCGACAGCAGCAGCGCCAGCAGGGCGGCGACCCAGACGATCCCCGGCCCGAGCCGCAGCAGCAGTTCCGGGCCGGGACCCACCGCGAAGGGGAAGAGCGCGGCCACCAGCAGGAAGAAGGCGACCGCCAGCAGCAGGTCGCCGCGCTGGCGCCAGGCCAGGCGCAGGTCGCGGCCCACCAGGGCGAGCCAGGCCTTCATGCCGTCTCCCTCATGCCAGCAGGTCCTCGGCGTCGGGCGGCGCCGGGCGGTGCCGCGCCATGTCGAGGCGCTCGGCCCTGTCGGTGACGCCGGGCAGCGACTGGTGCGTCGCCATCACCACCAGGCCCCCGGCCGCGCGGTGCCTGGCGATGACCGCGGCCAGGGCCTTCTGTGCGGCGGCGTCGAGGCCGACCGTCGGCTCGTCCAGCAGCCACAGCGGGCCGGGCGAGACCAGCAGCCGCGCCAGGGCCAGCCGCCGCCGCTGTCCGGCCGAGAGCAGGCGGCCCGGGCGCGCCGCCAGGTCCTCCAGGGCGAAGGCCTGGAGCGCCTCCTCCACCAGGCGGTCGGGCTGCGCGTGCAGCGCCGCCCAGAAGGCCAGGTCCTCGCGCGGGCTGAGCGGCGCCTTCACCGCGTCGAGATGGCCGAGGTAGCGGGTGCGGGCGCGGTGGAGATCCGGGTCCTTCGTCACCGCCACCCCGTCCCAGAGCAGCGCGCCGGCGGCGGCGGGCAGGTAGCCCGCCAGCAGCCGCAGCAGGCTCGACTTGCCGGCGCCGTTCGGCCCCACCAGCAACAGCGCGCCGCCACGCTCCAGGGCGAAGGTCACGCCGGCGAAGACCGGCCAGCCGCCGCGCAGGCAGCCGAGGTCGCGCGCCTCCAGGCGGCTCACGGTCTCTCTCCGCAGGAGTGGATGAGGGCGGGCGGGTGCATCGCCGCCTGATAGCAGATCGTTTCCCCGAGGCCAAACGCGGCGATCGGGCGGCAGTTGGCGGAACTCGGGCAAGCGAGGCTGCACGCCACGAGGCGGCACGACGGTTGTGGCCGCTGCCGGTAAGGCCTATGTTATCAGGCATAGGCTAAATGGGAGGGCGCCATGGGCTCGGAACGACGGGTCAGGCTGTTCCGCAACGGGAGGAACCAGGCGGTCCGGATACCGCGCGAGTTCGAGCTGCCCGGGGAATCGGCGATCCTGCGCCGGGTCGGCGACAGGCTGATCCTCGAGCCGGATCGGGAGGATTCGCTGCTGGCCTTCCTCGACGCCCTGCAGCCGATCGAAGAGGCCTTGCCGGAGATCGAGGACAGGCCACCCGAGCCGGTCGAGCTCTGATGCGCTATCTGCTCGATACCAACATTCTCTCCGACCTCCTGCGCCATCCGCATGGCCGCGCGCGCGACCGCCTCGGCCGGGTCGGCGGCCGTGCCGTCGTCTGCACCAGCATCGTCGTCGCGGCGGAGCTCCGCTATGGTGCCGAGAAGAAGGCCTCGGCGCGCCTGTCCGAGGCGATCGAGGAGTTGCTGCAGCGCCTGCCGGTGCTTCCACTGGACGAGCCGGCGGACCGCCGCTACGCGCGCTTGCGGCTCTTGCTCGAACGCGGCGGCATGGTGATCGGCGCCAACGACCTGCTGATCGCGGCGCACGCCCTGGCGCTGGGATGCACCCTGGTGACGGACAACGTCGCCGAGTTCGGGCGTGTGCCGGATCTGGCGGTGGAGAACTGGCTGCGCTGACTCCCGCCGGGTGTTTCCGTCGGCCCCAAAAAAGTGCGGCCGCCGGGGGTCGGAGCCGGCGGCCGCGGGTCCCGGTCTATGCTTGGGGGGCATTTCGAGGCCGACCGGGAAGCCTCTGACAGAGAGGGGAAGTCTCCGTGCCACGTAAGCTGGGCCCGGATTGTGGTTCCGATTTGCTGCGATTGGGGCGGAAATGTGATTCTTGGACGCCTCCAGGCCCCCTCTCAGGCCAGGGCCGCGGCGTGGTGGCGCAGGTGGTCCTCGATGAAGCTGGCGATGAAGAAGTAGGAGTGGTCGTAGCCCTCCTGCCGGCGCAGCTGCAGCTTCTGTCCGGCGGCGGCGCAGGCCTGCTCGAAGAGCTCGGGGCGAAGCTGCTCGGCCAGGAAGCCGTCGGCCGTGCCCTGGTCGATCAGGACGGTGGCGCCGGACGGCCGGGCGCGCACCAGCTCGCAGGCGTCGTAGGCGCGCCAGGCCTCGCGGTCCTCGCCGAGGTAGCCGGTGAAGGCCTTCTGTCCCCAGGGCACCTGCATCGGCGCGACGATGGGGGCGAAGGCCGAAACCGAGCGCCAGGTCTCGGGGTGCTTCAGGTGGATGGTCAGGGCGCCGTGCCCGCCCATGGAGTGGCCGCTGATGCCCTGGCGCTCCCAGTCCGCCTCGAAGCCGCCGCGCAGCACGGCCGGCAGCTCCTCGGTGACGTAGGAGTACATCCGGTAGGCCCGCGACCAGGGCTCCCGGGTGGCGTCGAGGTAGAAGCCGGCGCCGCTGCCGAAATCGTAGCTCTCGTCCTCGCCGGCGATGCCCTGGCCGCGCGGCGAGGTGTCGGGTGCCACCAGGATCAGGCCGAGTTCGGCGGCGACGCGCTGGGCGCCGGCCTTCACGGTGAAGTTTTCCTCGGTGCAGGTCAGCCCCGAGAGCCAGGTCACCACCGGGCGGCGGGCGCCGGCCAGGGCCTGCGGCGGCCGGTAGAGCGCGAAGCGCATCGGCCCGTTGCAGGCCTCGGAGGTGTGGCGGTAGACGCCCTGCAGACCGCCGAAGCAGCGGCTCTCCGAGAGGGTTTCCAGGCTCATGACGGCTCCTTTCCGCAGGTTGGGGCCGCGACCGGGCTTCCCCTGCCCGGCGGCGGCTGGCATGGTCCTTCGATGCCGCTCGCCGGGCAAGGGCGGAGCGCTGGAAAATTCGGGGAGGAGTGCCTTGCGTGGACTGCTGATTGGCGGCGTCCTGCTGATCATCGCCCTGCTGGTGGTTCTGCTGCTGCCGGGGAACTAGAGAGGCTCGCACGCGAGTCCGCCCATAGAATTCCGAATTCCGTCAAGGCGACTCGGTCGGGCTAGAGCATTTCCCGATCGCGATCTGCTCCAGCGCCTCTGCACCGGGGCGCTCCGACCAAAGCGGCCGATCCGCCTTGCAGAGGTACTACCGCCGGCTCGTCTCGGAGTCGGGGCGGCCGTAGACGTCTTCCAGGCGGACGATGTCGTCCTCGCCGACGTAGTCGCCGCACTGCACCTCCACCAGCACCAGCGGCTCCTGCGTGCGGTTCTCCAGGCGATGCTTCTCGCCGGTGGGGACGTAGATCGACTGGTTCGGCTCCAGCTCCAGCGTCTCCTCGCCGCGCTGCACCGTCGCGCGGCCCTCCACCACCACCCAGTGCTCGGAGCGGTGGCGGTGATACTGCAGCGACAGGCGGCCGCCCGGCGCCACCAGGATGCGTTTGACGCGGAAGCGCGGCCCCTCGGCCAGATCCTCGTAGCTGCCCCAGGGCCGGTGGCGCACCGAGGGCTGCAGCACCTCCTCGCGCCCCTCGGCCTTGAGCGCGTCGACCAGAGCGCCGACCTCGGCGGCGCGCTCGCGCGGTGCCGCCAGCACCGCGTCGCGGGTCACCACCATCACCAGGTCGCGCAGGCCCAGCACCGCCAGCAGGCGGCCGTCGTCGCTGCGCAGGTAGCAGCCCTCGGCGTCGCGGCTGCGCACCAGGCCGCGCGCCACGTTGCCGGCCGGGTCCTTTTCCCCGCGCTCCCAGAGCGCCTGCCAGGCGCCGAGGTCGCTCCAGTCCAGCCGGCAGGGCAGCACCGCCGAGCGGTCGGTGCGCTCCATGACCGCGACGTCGAAGGAGACCGCCGGCGCCGCCTCCAGCGCGGCGCGATCGAGCCGCTGGAAATCCAGATCCTCTCGCCGCCCCGCCAGCGCCGCCTCGGCCGCCGCCAGGACCTCGGGCGCGAAGCGGCCCAGCTCGGCCAGCAGGGTCTCGGCCCGGGCCAGGAACATGCCCGAGTTCCAGAGGTAGCCGCCGGCCGCCAGATAGCTCTCGGCGGTCGCGCGGTCCGGCTTCTCGACGAAGGCCTCGACCGCGGCGACGCCGTCGTGGCCGGGCAGAGGGGTGCCGCTGCGGATGTAGCCGTAGCCGGTCTCGGGCCGGGTCGGGTCGATGCCGAAGGTGACGATGCGGCCGGCGGCGGCGGCCGGCCGGGCCTGCCACAGCAGCGCGCGCAGCGCCGCCGGATCGCCGATGTCGTGGTCCGCGGGCAGCAGGGCCAGGACCGTTTCCGGGTCCCGCTCGGCCGCGGCCAGGGCCGCCACGGCCACGGCCGCTGCGGTGTTGCGCCCGACCGGCTCCAGCAGGATGGCGCGCGGCGTCACGCCGACGCTGCGGAGCTGCTCGGCCACCAGGAAGCGATGCTCCTCGTTGGCCACCAGCAGCGGGTCGGCGAAGTGCGCCGGATCGGCCACCCGCAGCGCCGTCTCCTGCAGCAGGCTGCGCTCGCCGGTCAGCGGCAGCAGCTGCTTGGGATAGCCGCGCCGCGACAGCGGCCAGAGCCGCTGCCCGGCGCCGCCGGAGAGGATCACGGGCAGGATGGGCTGCATGCGGAGACTTCCTTCGGCCGAAGGCGGGAGGGTTTCAGGCGCGCTCGGCACCGTCGTACAGCGTAACGACGTGCTGCGCCTCGGCAAAGAACAGCCAACGCTCCACCGCGGCGGCGAGCAGCACCGCCGGCACGGCCAGCAGGGCCGCCGCCGGGGCGGCGGGTCCCGGCAGCAGCGGCACGGCGCCGGCGAGCAGCGCCGCCAGGCCCAGCGCCACCAGCACCAGGCGGCGCAGGCGGGCCGCGTGGCGCCGGGCGACGCGGTAGCCCATCTCGCGCTGCACGAAGCTCTCCGCGGTCTGCGCCGGCTCCCACTGCCGCACCGGCCCGAGCTCCGGCAGGCCGATCGCCGCCGCCGTGTCGAGGTCGCGCGGCGCCCGGTCGATGGCCTGCCAGTAGGCGCGCTTGAGGACCAGGGCCAGGACCAGGGCGAGGACCGCCACCGCCGCCTCGGCCGTGCCGGCGAGGCCCGCCGGGGCGGCCAGGGCCAGCAGCAGCACGGCGCCGCTGGCCAGCGCGAAGGCGAGGTAGACCGGCACCACCAGCGGCTGACGCCACTGCCGGATGGTGGGCAGCGAGGCGTAGATCATGCCGGTCGCCGCCACGGTCGCCGCGCAGAGCAGGGCCGTGGCGAGGCCGAGGCCGGCGAGCAGTGTGATGCCCCCGGGAGCAGCGCCCCCGGGCGTCGCCAGCCAGAGGCCGCCGAAGGCCAGCGCCGGCGGAAAGACGGCCAGCGCCAGCACGCCCTCGCGCGACAGCCAGGAGGAGCGCCACTGCGAGAGCGCCCGCCAGGCCCGCTCGGGACGCCCGAGGTGAAAGGTGGAGGCGAGCAGCCCGCCGACGATCAGGCCCAGTGCCAGGACCAGGGCGACGGCGGCGAAGCCGCGGTCCGGCACCGCGCGGCCCAGCGCGGCGGCGAGGCCGAGCAGGGCCAGCAGGCCATAACCGGCGCCCGAGGCGGTGGTGAAGAGGATGACGGAATAGGCCGGATGCATCGCGTCGGTCAGCGGTCCAGCATGCGGTCGACCCAGCGGAAGAAGCGGTCGGCCGCCCCCTCCTCGCCCTGGTCCTCGCCGTCCCGGCCCGCTTCGGCGGCGAGCGGCGCCAGCGCGGCCGACGACGGCGACCGCCGGCGCGGCGGCAGGTAGCGGTTGACCGGACGGTAGCCCAGTTCCGGCAGCAGTTCGCGGCCGTCGCGCTCCGCCACCAGCTGCGAGACGGCGCTGTCGGGATCGCCCAGGTCGCCGAAGTGGCGCGCGCCGGTCGGGCAGGCCTTGACGCAGGCCGGCACGCGGTCCTCCGGTGCCAGGTTCTCGTTGTCGATGCGGTCCACGCAGAGCGTGCACTTGCGCATGATCCCCTGGTCGGGGTCGTACTCGCGCGCGCCGTAGGGACAGGCCCAGGCGCAGAGCTTGCAGCCGATGCAGGTCTCGGGGTCGACCAGCACGATGCCGTCCTCGGCGCGCTTGTAGGAGGCGCCGGTCGGGCAGACGGTGACGCAGGCCGGCGTCTCGCAGTGCAGGCAGGAGCGCGGGAAGTGGACCGTGCGCGACTGCGCCCCCTCGCCGGCCTCGTAGCCGTGCACGCGGTTCAGCCAGACGCCGCTCGGCGCCGCGCCCCAGGGCTCCAGATCGGTCAGCGGCGCCGACCAGCCCTGGTCGTTCCACTCCTTGCAGGAGACGGCGCAGGCCTGGCAGCCGACGCAGGTGTCCAGGTCGATGACGAGGCCGAGCTTGCGCTGCCCCGGGCCGCTGTCGGGCAGGGAGGTCATCCCGGCGCCTCCGAGGTCTCGGGTCGGGGGCCGGCGCGCCGGCGCGGCCGCTCCGGCGTGCCGGGCGGGCTCGGCAGGGCCGTGAAGCGCGGCTCGGTGAGCACCGGGCCCTCGGCCGCGCCGAGCCGCTCGATGCGCACCCGCAGGTCGTACCAGGCGGCCTGGCCGGTGACGGGATCGCAGGCGGCGTAGCGGTGGCCGTCGGCCTGCGCGGGCAGCAGCTCGCCGATCAGGTGGTTGAGCAGGAAGCCCTGCTTCGCCTCCGGCGCCTCGGGGTCCAGGTTCCAGGCGCCGGCGCGCTTGCCGATGGCGTTCCAGGTCCAGACCGTGTCGGGATTGACCCCCTCCATCAGCGCCAGCTGCGCGACCAGGCGGCCGTGCGCGCTCTCCAGCGCCACCCGGTCGGCCTCGGCCAGGCCCAGAGCCTCGGCCCGCGACCGCGCCATGTAGAGACGGTTCCAGCCGAAGATCTGGCGCAGCCAGGCATTCTGCGAGCCCCAGGAGTGGTACATGGCCATGGGCCGCTGGGTGACGGCGTGCAGCGGGAAGCCCTCGGCCCCGCCGGCCTCCTCCTCCAGCGGCGGGTGCCAGAAGGGCAGCGGGTCGAAGTAGCGTTCCAGCCGCGCTCGCTCGCGCTCGGGCGGCTGCGGGTCGCCGTGGCCGCGGGCGGCCAGGCGGAAGCGCTGCAGCGGCTCCAGATAGAGCCGCAGGGTCACCGGCTCGGGCTCGGCGAGTAGGCCGAAGCCCACGGCCCAGTCCAGGTAGGCGTGGTTGGCGAAGCGGTAGTAGCGCTGCTCCGGCGCCAGCTCCCGGCGCCAGAAGCAGCCCTGCTCGACGTAGCGCTCGAGCTGCGCCGGGTTGGGCGCGCCGCGCCCCTCGGCCCGGCCGTCGGCGCCGCGGAAGCCGGCCAGCGGGCCGATGCCGGCGCCGCGCTCGTGGTTGACCAGGTAGTCGGCATAGCCGCCGGGATAGCGCGGCTCGCCCTCCGCCGTGGTCATGCCCGGCAGGCCCAGGCGGACGCCGAGGTCGAGCAGCACCTCCTGAAAGGGGCGAACGTCGCGGTCGGGCGCCACCACCGGCTGGCGGATCGCGTCGGCGACGGCGTGGGCCTCGGAGATCGGCCGGTCCAGCAGCGAGATGCAGTCCCAGCGCTCCAGGTAGGTGGTGTCGGGCAGCACCAGGTCGGCATAGGCCACCATCTCCGAGGCATAGGCGTCGGAGTAGATGATCTTGGGGATCACGTAGTCGCCGGTCTCGGGGTCGCGGGCGGTGAGGTGGCCCAGGGTCTCCGGCACGTTGACCGCCGAGTTCCAGCCCATGTTGGCCATGTAGAGGAAAAGCACCTCCAGGCCGTAGGGGTCGCGGGCGGCGGCGTTGGCGATGACCCGGTGCATCAGGCCGTGGGCGGCCAGCGGCGCCTCCCAGGAATAGGCCTTGTCGATGCGCTGCGGCCGCCCCTCGGCGTCCACCAGCAGGTCTTCCGGCCCGGTGACGAAGCCGAGCGGCGGCCGCGGCAGCGGCGCGCCGGCGCGCACCTCGCCCGGCTTGCCGGCCGGGCGGGTCTCGGGCGGGGGCTGCTTGGGATAGGGCGGCTTGTAGAGGAAGCCCCCGGGCACGTCGATGCTGCCCAGCAGCAGCTGCAGCAGGTGCAGCAGACGGCAGGTCTGGAAGCCGTTGGAGTGGGCCGAGATGCCGCGCATGGCGTGCATCGAGACCGGCCGGCCCCGGGTCGTTGCGTGGCGCCGCCCGGCGCTATCGGTCCAGGGGATCGGCAGCTCCACCGCCTGTTCGAAGGCGGCCTCGGCCAGCTCGGCGGCGAGGCGTCGGATCGTCGCGGCGGGGACGCCGCAGCGCGCGGCCGCGGCCTCCGCCCCCTGGTCCTCGGCCAGGAAGCGCTCGGCCAGCAGGCGGAAGGCCGGCACCGCGAGCCGGCCGTCGGGCAGGCGCGCCTCGCCGGCCAGGTCGGGCGCGACGCCCTCGCCGGCCGGCACGGCCGCGCCGCCGGCCCGCTCGCGCACTAGCGGCCGGCCTTCGGCGTCGCGGGCGATCAGGCCGTCGTCGGCGGCGCCGGGGTCCCGGATCACCAGCCAGGCGGCGTCGCTGTAGCGGGCGAGGTAGTCCAGGTCGACCTTGCCGGCCCGCAGCAGCTCGTGGATCAGGGCCGCGACCAGCAGGCCGTCGGTGCCCGGGCGGATGCCGATCCACTCGTCGGCGATGGCCGAGTAGCCGCTGCGCACGGGATTGATCGAAACCACCTTGGCGCCGCGGGCCTTGAGCTTGCCGAGCCCGATCTTCAGCGGGTTGGAGGCATGGTCCTCGGCCACGCCGAAGAGCAGGAAATAGCGGGTGTGCTCCCAGTCCGGCTCGCCGAACTCCCAGAAGGAGCCGCCGATGGAGTAGAGTCCGGCGGCGGCCATGTTGACCGAGCAGAAGCCGCCGTGGGCGGCGTAGTTGGGGGTGCCGAACTGCTGCGCCCACCAGCCGGTCAGCGCCTGCGACTGGTCGCGGCCGGTGAAGAAGGCGAGGCGGCGCGGGTCCTCGGCGCGCACCGCGCCCAGCCAGTCGGCGGCTGTGGCCAGCGCCTCCTCCCAGGAGATGGTCTCGAACTCCCCCGAGCCGCGCGGCCCGACGCGGCGCAGCGGCGCGGTCAGGCGCGCCGGCGAGTGGTGCTGCTGGATGCCGGCCGCGCCCTTGCCGCAGAGCACGCCGCGGTTCACCGGATGGTCCCGGTTTCCCTCGATGTGGCGGACGCGCCCGGCCTGCAGGTGCACCCTGATGCCGCAGCGGCAGGCGCACATGTAGCAGGTGGTCGCCTTCACCTCGTCCCAGGTTTTCGGCGAACGCTCGACTTCCGGTTCCGCCATCGGCGGTTTCTCTCCCTCCCCTGTGCGGCGCCAGCTTAGAGGCGGCGGTACCGTCTGGACAGGTCCACTCGTCGCCCGATACCGGGAACGATACGCGAACCGGCGTTCCCTCTACCGTTCTGGCGGGCGGACGAAGGGGGCACGGCAATCCAGGGAAGTCGTACAGCGGCGGCCGGCAGGGGTCCTCTGCCCGGACCGGGGGAGGGGCCTGCGTGCGCGATTTCCCCAAAACAATATAATTTCCCGAGAATGCCGTGTAACCTGCTTCTCGAACCGATATGGCACAGGGGGGAGACCATGACCGACGACGATCCGCAGGCCCCGAACGATCGTGGGCGCCGAGACTTCTGCCGCTATGCGACCGCTTCGGTTGCCGGCGCGGCCATCGCCGCCGGCCTGCCGTCGTCGTCCGCAGTGGCCTCCACCTCTCCCGACCGGCGAAAGTTCATGGAAGAGGCCGGCCGGCTGGCGAAAGAAGCGGTGGAGAAGGGCTGGGGCGGCCCCTTCGGCGCCGTGGTCGTCAAGGATGGCGAGATCATCGGCCGGGGCCAGAACCGGGTGTTGCTGACCGGGGTACCAGTCTATCACGCCGAGGTCACCGCGATCATCGACGCGGCCCAGCGGCTGAACCCCAAGACCCTGCTCGGCGCCGGAAGCGAAGAGGGAACCCTGCTGGAACGCATTCCCCGGCCGCCCGGCTCTCCCGACCTGGTCGAACAGCGGGCCAAGATGCTCGCGGGCTGTGAAATCTACGTCAACGCCGCCCCCTGTCCGATGTGCATGAGCGCGATCTACTGGGCGCGGATCGATCAGCTCTACTTCGCCGCCAGCCTGGAGGACACCAGCAGCATCGGCTTCAGCGACGCCTTCCAGTACGAAGACTTCGCCCTTCCCTGGGCGGAGCGCAAAGGGATCAGGGCGACACCGAACTTCGAGCGGGAACTGGGGCTCGAGGCCTATCGTGCCTGGATGGCGCAGGACGATCCCCACTACTACTGACGCAGGCGGCCACAGGCTCCTGTGCCGGGGGCTATAAGCCCGCCACCTCGGCGACCAGCGCGGCGGCCGCCATCCCCTCGCGGGCGCCCAGCGCGGCCGCCAGGGCGTTGGTGCGCGAGATCGTGCCGTCGCGCCAGCTCGACTCGGCCTCGCCGATGCGGGCGCTGGCGGCGGCCACGGTGACGGCGGCGATGCCGCGGCCCTGCAGCGCCGGCAGGCGCGAGGCGCCGACCTCCTCGGGCCCCAGGCCGGCGTCGTTGAAGACGGCCAGCCGCGCCGCGGCCTTGAGCGCATTGGCCGGGTCGCCGCCGAAGAGCGCGCCATGGGAGCCGGTGACCACCACCTGGCCGGCGTCCTCCGGCCGCACCAGGGCGGCGGAATCGACCAGCACCAGGCGGCAGTGCCGCCCCTCGATCACCCGCCGCGCCTCGGCGACCGCCGGCGGCGTGCCGCTCGCCGGCGCGGCGGCCTGCAACGCAGCGGCGGCGGCCGCACAGTCCTGGCCCGGCGCCAGACCGCAGGCGCGCGCGGGCGCGTTGGCGTGGGAGAGGCGGCCGCGCGCCAGCATGTCGGCGGCGTCGCCGATCCGCGCCGTGCGGTGGTCCACCGCCGCGGCGGCGATCCCCAGGGTCTCCAGCCAGGCCAGGCCGGCGATGCCGGCCGCGTCCAGACCGACGCCGGCGTCGTTGAAGACGGCGGCGCGCACGCCGGCCTTAGCGGCCAGATAGGCGGCATAGAGGCCGCCGTGCGAGCCGGTCACCAGCACCGCGCCGGCGGCCTCGGGCCCCAGGCGCGTGGCGCTGTCGGCGAGCAGGGGAGGGGCTTGCTCCACGCGCGTCAGGCCACCCGGTCGCCCTTGCGGACCTGGGCCGTGCGGTTGTCGACGCCGGGCAGCATCTTCGCCGGGTCGCGCGTCACCACCACGTCCAGCACCGTCGGCCGGCCCGGCTCGGCCAGGGCGGCCTCCAGGGCGCCGCGCAGGGCGCCGGGCTCCTCCACCCGGATGCCGCGGCAGCCCAGGGCCTCGGCGACGCGGGCGTAGTCGGTCTCGGCCAGGTCGCTCGACTGGTAGGCGCCCTCGCCGTACATCAGGTGCTGCAGCGCCTTGACGTAGCCCGAGGCGGCGTTATTGACGACGATGACGGTCACCGCCAGACCCAGGCGCCGCGCCGTCTCCAGCTCGCCCAGCACCATGTTGAAGCCGCCGTCGCCGGTCAGCGCCAGCACCGGGCGGTCGGGCGCGGCCAGCTTGCAGCCGATCGCGCCGGGCAGGCCGTAGCCGATCGAGGCGAAGCCGCGGTCGGGCACGAAGCCGCGGCCCGGCCGCTTGCTGTCGTAGAGCAGCCCGCCCCAGTGCGCGGCGAAGCCGCCGTCGGCGACCAGCAGGGCGTCGTCGGGCAGCACCGCGTTGAGCTCGCCCAGCAGGCGGCCCATGGAGACCGGCACCTCCGCACTCTCCAGCTTCTCGCGCACCTCTTCGCGCCAGGCCGCCATGCGGCTCTCGACCCGGGCCAGCCAGGGCGCGCGGGCCTCGCGGCCACGGCTGCCGATCGCCTCCGCCAGCGCCTCGATGCCGGCCTTGGCGTCGCCCCAGAGCGGCACGGTCGGGGGGTAGCAGCGGCCGATCTCCTCGGCCGAGACCTCGAGATGGATCAGCGTCTTGCCGGGAGAGGGCACGGAGTAGCGCTTGGTCGCGATCTCGCCCAGCTTGCAGCCCACCACCAGCAGGCAGTCGCTCTCCTCGATCAGGGCGTTGGCGATGCGGTCGTAGCGGCCGAAGAGGCCGGCGGAGAGCGGGCTGCTGCAGGCGATCGCACCCTTGCCGCTCATGGTGTGGGCGACCGGGATCCCGGCCTGCTCGGCGAAGGCCTGCAGCGTCTCGGCGGCCTGGGAGAGATGGACGCCACCGCCGGCCAGCACCAGCGGCCGCTCGGCCGCGGCCAGCAGGGCCGCGGCCTTCGCCAGGTCGCCGGCGTCCGGCCGGGCGCGCAGGGCCGGTGCGGCCTGCCAGCGCGGATCGGCGCTCAGCTCCTCGGGCGCGAAGGGGTGGCTGTCGTGGCAGACGTCCTCGGGCACCACCACGGCCACCGGGCCGGGGCGCCCGCTGGTCGCCACCTGGAAGGCGCGGCGCAGCAGCTCGGGGATGCGCTCGATCCGCTCGACCCGCAGCAGCTCCTTGCAGGCCGGCCGCAGGATCTCGCTCTGGCGCGCCTCCTGCGTCATGTTCTTCCAGGCGTGCAGGCGGTGGGTATCGCCCACCAGCACCACCAGCGGGCTGCCGGCGTTGAGCGCCTCCACCAGGCCGGTCACCAGGTTGGTGGCGCCCGGGCCGAGCGTCGCGTCGCAGACTCCCACCCGGCCGCTGACCTTGGCATAGGCGTCGGCGGCGAAGACGCCGCAGCGCTCGTCGTTGATCAGGGAGTGGGCCAGGCCCAGCCGCCGCGCGGCGTCGTAGAAGGGCAGCAGCTGGAAGCCGCCCATGCCGAACATCGGGCCGACGCCATGCGCCTGCAGCATGCGGGCGAGCGCCTCGCCCCCGGTCATCTCGTTGCCGCGCGCGGCGTCGGTCATGGAAAGAGCTCCTGTCGGGTCATCAGAGAATGCGGGGTGTTGCCGGGCGAGCGAAGTCGGTCATCGCGAGCGACCGCAGGGAGCGTGGCGATCCAGGGGCCAAGGCCTCTTGCCCCTGGATTGCTTCGCTTCGCTCGCAATGACGGAGGGATCGGCTCGTGCTCGCCGCAACAGCGGGGGAGAGGGAAAACCAGCGGCATCATCACCCCCTCACGTGATGCGGTAGCCGAGCACCCGGGGCAGCCAGAGGGCCAACTCGGGGAAGGCGATGACGAGGCCGAGTGCGCAGGCCATGGAGAGCAGCAGCCAGCCGACCCAGCGGAAGGTGCTCTCGATCGGCACGCCGGCGATGCGCGCGGTGACCATGAGATTCACGGCCACCGGCGGGGTGAACTGGCCGATGGCGATGTTGATCGCCATGACGATGCCGAACCAGACGAAGGACCACTCGAAGGCCTGGGCGATCGGCACCAGCAGCGGCAGGGTGATGAGGTAGATCGAGACCCCGTCCAGCACCATGCCGGCCAGCAGCAGCAGTCCCATGACCAGCAGCAGGATGGTCCACTGGTTGTCGCTGACGGTCAGCAGCGCCTCGGCCGCCAGGCGGAAGGCGCCCAGCGTCGAGCCGGCCCAGGCGAAGATGCCGGCCAGCGAGATGATGAGCATCAGCACCGCCGAGATCTTGGCGCTCTCCACCAGCACCGCGTAGATCTCGCGCCAGCCCATGGTGCGGTAGAGCAGCGTGCCGACGGCCAGGCCGTAGAAGACCGCCACCACCGCCGTCTCGGTGGGCGTGAAGAGGCCGCTGCGCAGGCCGCCGAGGATGATGACCGGCGCCATCAGCCCCGGCAGGGCGGCACGGAAGGCGGGCCAGAAGCGCGGCCGGCCGCCTTCCGCCTCGACCTCTGCGTGGCCGAAGTCGTGGGCGCGGCTCAGCAGCAGGGTCGGCACGGCGATGGCGAGGCCGACCAGCAGGCCCGGGATCAGCCCGGCGGCGAAGAGGGCGCGCAGGTCGGTGCCGGGCACCAGCACGGCATAGACGATCAGCGCGATCGAGGGTGGGATCAGGATGGCGGTGGAGGCCGAGGCGGCGATGACGCTGGCGGAGAAGGGCCTGGGATAGCCCGCCCGCAGCATCGAGGGGATCATCACCGTGGCCACGGCGGCGGCGTCGGCCGGGCCCGAGCCCGACATGCCGCCCATGATCAGGCAGACCAGGATCGCCACCAGCGCCAGGCCGCCGCGGCGCGGGCCGATGCAGGCCTGGGCGAAGGCCACCAGCCGCGCCGCCACGCCGGAGCGCTCGAAGACCATGCCGGTCAGGATGAAGAGCGGGATGGCGATCAGCGGGTACTTGGCGACGGCGTTGTAGGTGTTGGTGCCGACCGTCCCCAGGGCGTAGAGGTCGAGGCCCAGCAGGATGCCGACCACGCCGCCGATGCCCAGCGCCACGGCGATCGGCGTCCCGATCAGCATCAGCACGACGAAGACGCCGAGCAGCGCGAGGTTGGCGTCAAGCATCGCGCCGCTCCTCCTCCGGCACGAAGCGCCGGGGGCCCTGGCGCAGATGCGCCCAGGCGCGGCCGAAGACGCGCAGCAGGATGGCGAGCGACAGCAGCGGCAGCCAGACCGAGTAGATCCAGGCGGGATAGCCCAGGCCCGGCGAGGTCTCGCCCCAGTACCACTCGTCCCAGGTCACCTCGGCGCCGTAGTAGACCACCAGGGCGAAGAGCGCGGTGGTGGCGAGCAGCGTGACCACCTCGCAGGCCCAGCGCAGCGGCCGCGGGAAGCGCTGCAGGAAGAAGGCGATGCGGATGTGCTCGCCGCTGGCGAAGGCGGCCGAGGCGCCGACGAAGGTCATGAAGACCAGCAGGAAGACCGAGAATTCCTCGGTGAAGGCGAAGGAGACGTTGGTGGCGTAGCGCACCACCACGTTGCCGAAGGAGATGAGGCAGATCGCCGCCATCGCGGCGGCGCCCAGCGCCTCCTCGATCCTCACCGGCACGCGGACGTGCGCGGCCGGATCGACCGGCCGCTCCTGCCCGGCCGGCGGGGGAATCTGGTCGCTCATGGCTGCTTCACCGGCTTCGCCGTTCCTTGCCTGCCCCCTGTCGCGTCATCCTGAGCGTCGGCGAAGGATCTCGCGGGAGTCGGAGCTCCGACGGATCGAGATCCTTCGCTTCGCTCAGGATGACGGTGACGCGAGGCGGGTCAGCGCCCTGCCACCGACTCCTCGGCCAGGCTCACCAGGTCGGCGCCGATGCGCTCGCGCCACGCCTCGTAGACCGGGCGGGTGGCGTCGACGAAGGCCTGGCGCTCCTCTTCGGTCAGGCGGGTGACGGTGACGCCGTAGCCCTCGATCTCGGCGATCAGGCTCTCGTCGTCGGCGGTCAGGCCCTTGCGCGCCACCTCGATGCCGTGGGCGCCGGCCTCCAGCGCCGCCTCGTGCACGATCTGCCGGTCCTCCTCGGTGAAGGACTCCCAGACCTGCTGGTTGACGGCGAAGATCAGCGGGTCGGCGACATAGTGCCAGAGCGTAACGTACTCCTGGCCGAGCTCGTGCATCTTCAGCACGGAGTAGATGGTCAGCGGGTTCTCCTGGCCGTCGACCGCGCCGGTGGTCAGCGCCGGCTGGGCGTCGGCCCAGCTCATCTGCGTCGGGTTGGCGCCCAGCGCGGAGAACATGTCGTTGTAGATCGGCGAGCCGACCACGCGCATCTTCAGGCCCTGCATGTCGTCGGGCGTGCGGATCGCGCGCTGCGAGTTGGTGACCTCGCGGAAGCCGTTCTCGGCCCAGGCCAGCGGCACCACGCCGTTCTCGCGGATGATCTCGAAGAGCCGCTCGCCCACCGGGCCGCCGGTCAGCGCGTCCAGCGCCGCGTAGTCCGGCATCAGGAAGGGCATGGAGAAGATGTTGAGCTCGGCGATCTGCGGCGACCAGTTGATGGTGGAGCCGACCGCCATGTCGATGACGCCGCGGCGCATGGCGGTGAACTCGCGGGTCTGGTCGCCCTGCACCAGCTGGGCGCCGGGATAGATGCGCAGGTTGATGCGGCCGTCGGTGCGCTCGGCCACCAGCTCGGCCCACTTCTCCGCGGCGATGCCCCAGGGGAAGGGCGCCGGCACGACGGTGGAGACGCGGTACTCGTCCTTGTAGTCCTGGGCCAGGGCGTGGCCGCCCTGCAGGCCGGCGGCGGCGATGACGGCGGCCGCCAGCAGATGCTTGATTCGGGACATCGCTTCTCTTTCCTCCCTCGTTGTCGCGGGCGGCGCCTTCTCCGGGCCGCTCCGCTTCGCTCAGGCGGCGGCGGGCGCGCGCTGCGCCCGTGCCGCCGCGACGACCGCCGCCGCCGTGACCCGCACGCGGGCCTCCAGCGGCGGCGCATAGGATACCGGCACGCGCGGCGCGCCGAGGCGGCGCACCGGCGCGGCCAGGCGCGCGTGCAGCGCCTCGGCGACGCTGGCGGCGATCTCGGCGCCGAAGCCGGCCACCGACACGGCCTCCTGCACCACCAGCAGGCGCCGGGTCTTCTCCACCGAGGCGAAGACCCGGTCGCGGTCCCAGGGCCAGAGCGTCCGCAGGTCGATCACCTCGGCCTCGATGCCCTCGGCGGCCAGGCTCTCGGCCGCCTCCAGGCAGGTCCAGCGCTGCGCCGACCAGGTCACGATCGTCAGGTCGCGGCCCTCGCGTACCGTCTCGGCGACCCCCAGCGGCACCAGGTGCTCGCCCTCGGGCACCGGGCCCTCCAGCGGCCAGAGGTTCTTGTGCTCCAGGTAGACCACGGGGTCGTCGCAGCGGATCGCCGACTTGAGCAGGCCGAGATTGTCGGCCGGCGTCGCCGGCGCCACCACCACCAGGCCCGGGATGTGCACGTACCAGGCCTCCAGCGACTGCGAGTGCTGGGCCGCCGAGGAGCGCCACATCCCCGTCGGCTGGCGCACCACCAGCGGCACCTTGGTCTGGCCGCCGAACATGTAGCGCGCCTTGGCCGCCTGGTTGACCAGCTCGTCGACGGCGCAGAGCGCGAAGTCGGAGAAGCGCATCTCCACCACCGGCCGCGTGCCGCTCATGGCCGCGCCCACGGCCGCGCCCATGATGCAGGCCTCGGAGATCGGCGTGTCGGTCACCCTCGCCGCGCCGAACTGCTCGGCCAGGCCGCGGTACTGGCCGAAGACGCCGCCGCGGCCCAGGTCCTCGCCCAGGGCCCAGACCAGCGGGTCGCGCGCCAGCTCCTCGGCCAGCGCGCGGCGTCCCGCCTCGAGATAGGAAATCTGCGGCATCAAAAGGCCCTCTCCCGCGGGTCGCCCATGTCCTGCACGTCCTCGAAGGCCCGGGCCTCCTCCGGCCAGGGCGAGTCCTTCGCCGCCCGGCAGGCCGCATCCAGCTCGGCGCCGGCCGTCTGCGCGATCGCCGCCAGCCGCGCTTCCTCCACGCCGGCCTCGCGCAGCAGGGCCGCCAGGCGCGCGATGGGGTCGCGCCCGCGCCAGTCCTCGACCTCTTCCGCCGGGCGGTAGGCGGCGGGGTCCACGGCGGTGTGGCCGGTGATGCGGTAGGTGCGGCAGAGCAGCAGGCGCGGCCCGCCGCCGGCGCGGATCGCCGCCACGGCGGCGGCGGCGGCCGCGTCGACCGCGAGCAGGTCGTTGCCGTCCAGCTCCTGAGCCGGGATGCCCAGGGCCTCGGCGCGGGCCGCCGCGCCCGGCCCGGCGGTCATGCTGCCGGTGCGCGTGGTGGCGGCGAAGCCGTTGTCCTCGCAGACGAAGAGCACCGGCAGCTCGAAGACCTTGGCCCAGTTCAGCCCCTCCAGGAAGGGGCCGCGGTTGATGGCGCCGTCGCCGAAGAAGCAGGCCACCACGCGGTCCTCGCCGCGCAGCTTGACGGCATGGGCGGCGCCGGCGGCGATGGGGATGTTGGCGGCGACCACGCCGTTGGCGCCCAGCATGCCGACCTCGAAGTCGGCGATGTGCATGGAGCCGCCCTTGCCGCCGCAGGTGCCGCCGGCGCGGCCGAAGAGCTCGCGCATCATCGCCAGGGGATCGGCGCCCTTGGCCAGGGTATGGCCGTGGCCGCGGTGGGTGGAGAGCAGCAGGTCGTCGCGCCGCAGCGCCGCGCAGACGCCGGCCGCCACCGCCTCCTGGCCGATCGAGGGATGGATGGCGCCCAGCACCAGCCCCTCCTTCTGCGCCGCCACGGCCAGCTCCTCGAAGGCGCGGATGCGCAGCATTGTGTCGTAGGCCGCCAGCAGGCGCGGCAGGTCGAGGTTGCCGCCGGGGCGGCCGTGCCGGGAGGGGGCGGGCGATAGCGGGCCGTGGTTCATGAGCGCGGAATTCCCTCCTCTGTGCGCAGCTGCAGCAGCCGGCCCAGCGCCTGCGCCTCGCGCTGCAGCAGGGCGGCCAGCTCGCGGACCCGCGGCGCGCGCATGCGCTCGCGGATGGCGGCGATCGAGAGCGCCGCCGCAACCCGGCCGTCGGGGCCGAAGACCGGCACGCCCAGCGCCATCATGGCGCCGACGATGCGGCCGTCGTTGAAGGCGTAGCCCTGGCGCCGGGCCCGGGCGATCAGGTCCTGCAGCGCCTCCGGCCCGAAGGCCGGATAGGCGGCGCGCGCCGCGGCGTTGGCCGCCAGCACCCGCGCCACCTCGGCGTCGTCCTGGAAGGCGAGCAGCGCCAGGCTGCCGGCGCCGACGCCGAGCGGCCGGCGGTCGCCGAGGTTCAGCGTCAGGGTCTTGATGGGATAGGCGCCGGTGCAGCGGTCGGCGCAGAGCGCCTCGTCGCCGTCGCGGATGGAGAGGAAGACCGTGTCCTCGGTTTCGGCGGCGAGGCGCAGCAGCGACGGCCGCGCCAGCTCCACCACCTCGAAGCGCCGCGCCGTCGCGCCGAGGGCGAAGAGGGCGTAGCCCAGGCGATAGAGCTTGCCGGCCTCGCTGCGGTCGGCGAAGCCGACCTGGACCAGGGCGGTGAGCAGGCGATGCACCGTGGCCTTGCCGAGGCCGCTGCGCGCCGCCACGTCGGACAGGCGGCTGCCCTCCGGGCTGCCCTCGGCCAGGCAGCGCAGGACCAGCGCCGCACGGTCGATGGTCTTGACCGCAGAGGCCTCCTCCGGCGCCCGCACGACGGCCGCCGCCGGTCGGGCGGCCTCGGTCGGCGCCTCGCTGCTGTCCGCGCGCATCCCGCGGCGTTCTCCCTCGCGTCGCGGCGCCCCTGGTGGACGCCGTCATTTGTTCCGACAAGCGGAATGAACGGCATTAGAAAGTGGAACCGCGGGGGGCGTCAAGGTGATTGGTCGCTCCGTCGCCGTGAGCCGGCGGTGGACGCGGCGGCCGCCATTGGCATACTGCGCCCGCCAGCCCATCCGCAGGAGCCGCCCGTGACCCTTTCCCTCGACGCCGACGCGCTCGCCAGCGACCGCGTGGTCGCCGCCGGCGCTCGCCTCGCCGAGACCTTCCGGCCGGCCGCGGGCGCCTTCCACTTCCTGCGCCACGGCCGCACCGAATCCAATCGCCTGGGCATCATCCAGGGCCACAGGGACGTGCCACTGGACGAGGAAGGGCGGCGGCAGGCCGCGGCGGCCGGCGCGCGGCTGCGCGACGCCGGCCTGCGCCCGGCGCGCATCGTCGCCAGCGACCTCTCCCGCGCCGCCGAGACCGCGCGCATCGTCGCCGCGGCGCTGGAAGCCGAGGTGAGCGCCTACGATCCCGGCCTGCGCGAGCGCAGCTTCGGGCCGATCGAGGGCAGTTCCGCGCGCCATCTCGCCTGGACCGACGATCCCGAGGGCGCGGAGAGCGTGGCCGACTTCGTCGCCCGCTGCAGCGCGGCGCTGCAGCGGCACCTGACGCAGGAAGGGGTGCTGGTGGTCGCCCACGGCGGTGTGCTGCGCGCCGCCGCGGCGCTGCTGCGGGTGCCGCTGGCCGAGGAAGCCCGCGCCAATGCCGTGCCGCTGCGCTTCGCGCGCGAAGCGGCGGCCTGGCGGCTCGAGTTCCTCTCGCCCGCTTCCTGATTCCGGCAGGGCTGCCCCGCCTCCCGCGCGGTCCCCTTTCTGCTGCGCCCGCTCCCCGGAGCCGTTAGGGTCCTGCAGCGGATTTAGGGTCCTGCAGCGGATAAGGACAGGGGAGGACGAGAGAGCATGACGGCGAGCGGTGAGCTGCGGGCCCTGGTCTTCGACGTCTTCGGGACGGTGGTGGACTGGCGCTCCAGCCTGATCCGCCAGCTCGAGGCCTTCGGCGCCGAGCACGGCCTCGGCGAGGCCGACTGGGCCGGTCTGGTCGACGCCTGGCGCGGCCGCTACAAGCCCTCGATGGAGAAGGTGCGCGACGGCCGGCGCCCTTGGACGGTGCTCGACGAACTGCACCGGGAGTCGCTGCTGACGCTGCTGCCCGACTTCGACCTGGAGCTGCGGCTCAGCGAGCCGGAGGTCGACTGGATGGTGCAGGCCTGGCACCGCCTCGACCCCTGGCCCGACGTGCCGCCGGGGCTGGCCCGGCTGCACGAGTCCTTCCTGCTGGCGCCGCTGTCGAACGGCAACGTCGCGCTGATGGCGAACCTCAAGCGCCACGCCGGCCTGCCCTGGGACTGCATCCTCGGCGCCGAGGTCGCGCGCCACTACAAGCCCGACCCCGAGGTCTACCTCACCGGCCTGGAACTGCTGCGGCTGGCGCCGGCGCAGGTGATGCTGGTGGCCGCCCACAACTACGACCTGGCCGAGGCCCGCCGCCACGGCATGAAGACCGCCTTCGTCCACCGCCCGACGGAATACGGCCCTGGCCAGACCACGGACCTGAAGGCCGAGGCGGACTGGGACTTCGTGGTGCGGGACATGGAAGAGCTGGCGGAGCGGCTGTGCCCGCCCCCGGCCGTGTCATCCTGAAGGAGAAGAAGCAGGCATGAAGCGCTATCGCATCGCGGTGATGCCGGGCGACGGCATCGGCAAGGAGGTGATCCCGGCCGGGGTCGAGGTGCTGCGGGCCGTGGCCGCGCGCGACGGCGGCTTCGCACTGGAGACCGAGGACTTCGACTGGGGTTCGGACCACTGGCGCGCCACCGGGCGGATGATGCCGGAGGACGGGCTGGAGCGGCTGCGCCCCTTCGACGCCATCTACTTCGGCGCGGTCGGCGACCCCGACATTCCAGACCATGTCACGCTCTGGGGCCTGCGGCTGGCCATCTGCCAGTCCTTCGACCAGTACGCCAACGTCCGCCCGGCGCGCCTGCTGCCCGGCATCGAGGGGCCGCTGCGCAAAGGGAAGCTGGACTGCGTCATCGTCCGCGAGAACAGCGAGGGCGAGTACGCCGGCCAGGGCGGACGCAGCCACCGCGGCCTGCCGGAGGAGGTGGCGACCGAGGTCGCGATCTTCACCCGCCGCGGCGTCGAGCGAATCATGCGCTTCGCCTTCGAGCTGGCCATGACCCGGCGCAGGCACCTGACCGTCGTCACCAAGTCCAACGCCCAGCGCCACGGCATGGTGCTCTGGGACGAGATCGCCCGCGAGGTGGCGCGCGACTTCCCCGAGGTGACGGTCCGCTTCGAGCTGGTCGACGCCATGACCACGGTCTTCGTGCTGAAGCCGGAGCTGATCGACGTGGTGGTGGCGACCAACCTCCACGCCGACATCCTCAGCGACCTGGCTTCGGCTCTGTCGGGCAGCCTGGGCATCGGCCCGACCGCGAACCTGGACCCGGAGCGGCGCTTCCCCTCGATGTTCGAGCCGATCCACGGCTCGGCCTTCGACATCACCGGCAAGGGGGTGGCCAACCCCCTCGGCAGCTTCTGGACCGGCGCGATGATGCTGGAGCACCTGGGCGAGCCGGCGGCGGCGGCGCGGCTGCTGCGCGCCATCGAGCGGGTGACGGCGGCCGGCCGCCCCTTCACCCCGGACCTCGGCGGCTCGGCCGGCACGGCCGAGGTGACGGCGGCGGTGATCGAGGCGGTGCGCAGCGGCAACGACTGAGGAGGCCGCCGAGGGGATCGCCGAGGGGGCCGGGGGAACCTTCTTCGCCGGACGCGGTTCAGGCAGGGACCAATCCCCGAAAGGAACCCCGCATGCGACCCCTGCTGCTCTGGCTGCTCGGCATCCCCCTGCCCATCGTCATCCTGCTGCTGATCTTCGGCGTGATCTGAGGCGCGCGTTCAGGCCGTCGCGGCCAGGGCGGCGAGCCGCTCGGCCAGGGCCGCCGCCGTGCCGCCGCGCGGACCCTCCGGCGGCAGCAGCAGACAGGGCCGCTCGGGAACGGCCAGCCGCAGCGCGAAGGGCGCCACCAGCGCGCCCCGCGCGAGTTCACGGGCGACCAGGCTCTCCCGCCCCATGAGCAGGCCCTCGCCGTCCAGCGCCGCCTGCAGCGCCACGGCGTAGAGGGAGAAGCGCGTGCCTGCGGCGGGATCGGCGGCGGGACGTCCCGCCGCGGCCAGCCAGCGCCGCCAGTCGGCCGCCCA
>SR_TP_S13solDRAFT_1000079_pt1 | contig 52980 bp, 42 predicted proteins | sample SodReaTP_S13sol_FD_11159 | JGI IMG/M metagenome (IMG submission 11159) | reverse complement strand
CCCCGCCGATCAGGCCGGCGATGGCAAAGGCAAAGGCCACGGCAAACCCGACATAGCCCATGTACAGCAGCGGCGGGTGGAAGATCATGCCCGGGTCCTGCAGCAACGGGTTCAGGTCGTTGCCGTCGGGCACGCCGGGCAGAATGCGCCAGAACGGGTTGGAAGTGATCAGCGTGAACGACAGGAAGCCGACGCAGACCATGCCCATGACCGCCAGCACCCGGACGCGGAAGGCCTGCGGAAGCTGCGAGGAAAGTGCGACTACCGCCACCATCCATCCGGCCAGCATCAGCAGCCAGAGAAGAAGCGAGCCTTCATGCCCGCCCCAGATCGCGCTCAGGCGGTAGTACCAGGGCAGCAGCAGATTGGAATTGTTGGCGACATAGGCGACCGTGAAGTCGTTGTCGAGAAAGGCCTTGGCCAGTGCCGCAAAGGCCAGTGCGGCGAACACGAACACGCCGATGGCCAGCGACGGTGCCGTGGCCATCAGGCGCTCCTGGCCGCGCCAGGCGCCGATCAGCGGCAATATCGACAGCAGCAGCGACAGGACCAGTGCGAGGATCAGGGCGACCTGGCCGAATTCAGCGGTCATTCGCCATCCCCGCCATGGTGGTCACGATTGTAGTCACGGTTGCCTTCACGGTAAGAATCGTGCTTGTCCAGCGCCCGCTGGACTTCCGGCGGCATGTAGGTCTCATCGTGCTTGGCAAGCACTTCGTGGGCGTGAAACCGACCGTCACGCAGGGAGCCGTGGGCGATGATGCCCTGGCCTTCGCGGAACAGGTCGGGCAGGATGCCTTCGAACACGACCGGCACCTGGTGTCCGCCGTCGGTAACCTCGAACTCGACCCGCAGGGTATCTTCGGAGTGGCGAATGCTGCCGTCGACGACCAGCCCGCCGAGCCGGAATGCACGGTCCGGCGGCATTTGCTCGGTCAGCAGGTCGCTGGGCGAGATGAAAAACATCATGTTCTGATTCAGCGACACCACTGCCACGGCCGTGGCCGCGGAAATGCCGATGACCAGAACGCTGACGAACAGGGCTCGTCTCTTGCGGGTCGGGGTCATGATCTTATCCTCCGGGCGGCGTCGCGTTCGGCAATTGCTTCGCGTAGTTGATGCTCGATCCGGCGTCGCCGGATCAGCGGCTGGGCGAATTGCCAGGCCACCACGGCCACGAAAATGGCATAGCTGGACCAGACAAAGGGTGCATGCGTAAGTTCTGGAATCATCGCTGTATTTTCAGTCCGATCATGGTCATTCAAATGAACATTCTATACACCTCAAAGGGTGCCACCTTTGAGCCAGATCAAGATCGCGCGGCAGTCCCCTGGACGACCAGATTCTCGACCCATTTCTTGGACCGGTCCTGCTCCAGGAGTTCATTGCGTGAGCGATCCAGCAGTGCTGCGCCGAACAGCAGCTTGGTTGCGATCACCATCCAGATCAGCGGCGGCAGCATCGAGGCGTCCATGGCCGATTCGCCCATCAGCCGGATGGTGGCGGGCTGGTGCAGCGTGGTCCACCACTCGACCGAGAAATGGATGATCGGAATGTTGACCGCGCCGGCCAGCACCAGGATCGCGGCCACGCGCGCGCCCTTGCGCTTGTCGTCGTAGGCGGCGTACAGCCCCATGATGCCGATGTAGATGAACAGCAGTACCAGCATCGAGGTCAGCCGGGCATCCCAGACCCACCACGTGCCCCACATCGGCTTGCCCCAGATCGCGCCGGTAGCAAGGCACACCAGCGTCAGGCCAGCCCCGATCGGGGCACACGACATGGCCATGATCTCGGTCAGCCGGATCCGCCAGATCAGGGCGATGACGGCAAGCACTGTCATGACCATGTAGCCGAACATCGCCTGCCAGGCCGCGGGCACGTGGATGTAGAGAATCCGCATGCTGTCGCCTTGCTGGTAGTCGGGCGGCACCACGTACAGCGCCAGGTACATGGCGTAGATCGCGGTGATCGCAAACCCCGCCCACAGCCAGGGTGCGACCCGTTTCGCGAACACGTGGAAGGTCGGCGGTGAGCCGAGCATGTGGAACCAGAGCTTGAGTTTTTTCCAGATCATTCCAGGTTCATCCTCAGTGCGGCGGCGATGCCGAGCGGGGCCAGGGTCAGGGCCAGTATGGTAAAGGCGGCCAGCAGCCCCAGGTGAGCCGACGGATCCAGTCCGTCGGCAACCATCGAGACCGCACCGGTGGCAAAGATCACCAGCGGTACGATCAACGGAAATACAAGGATCGAAAGCAGCACGCTGGCCCCGCGGGTCGACAGCGTCAGTGCCGCGGCCAGTCCGCCCAGCAGGCTGAGAGCCGGTGTGCCGATGACCAGGCTGAGCACCAGCGTGCCCAGCGCATGGTTCGGCAGATACAGCATCTGGGCGGCCAGCGGAGAGAACACGATCACCGGCAGCCCGGTGATCAGCCAGTGCGACAGCATCCGCGCCAGAACCCGGCCCACCACCGAATCGCCACCGACGAACCACTGCTCCAGCGTGCCGTCTTCCAGATCGGGCCGGAACAGGTGCTCCAGTGCCAGCAGGCTGGACAGCAATGCAGCCACCCAGATCATTCCCGGCGCCATGCGTGCCAGCAGGTTGGGGCCGGGGCCCACGCCCAGCGGGATCAGGATGATGACCGTGAACAGGAAAAACAATGGCAGCAGCGATTCACCCAGGCGGCGAAAGGCCAGTTTCATGTCGCGCCGGAAAAGCGCCATTGCCGGGCTGGCGGAGGCATGTTTGCTCATCGGCCGGGCAACTCCGCAGCGGTTTCCATCACGATATCGACAATTCTGTCGGGGGCTACCCGGGGGTGGCGCTGGTGGGTGGCCAGGATGACCGCGCCACCGTCTTGCAGGTGGGCTGCCAGCAGATCATCGACCCGTCGGCAGCCGGCATCGTCCAGGCTGGCATAGGGTTCATCCATCAGCCAGACGCTGCTTTTTCGGACCAGCAGTCGGGCCATGCCCAGACGCCGTTTCTGCCCGGCCGAAAGTGCGCGCGCCGGGCGTGAGCCCAGCCCGGCAAGGCCGACCTCGGCCAGCGCCTCGGCCGGGCTCATGCCGGACTCGCCCAGCGCGCTCTCGTGGGCCAGGTTCTCGCGGCAGGTCAGGTCGCCCTTGACGGCGGGCAGATGGCCGACAAAAGCGAGGCTGGAGCCAATGGTCAGCTTGCCGGCCACAGGTTGCAGGACTCCGGCCAGCATGCGCAGCAAGGTGGTCTTGCCGACCCCGTTGGGGCCGGTCAGCACGATTGCCTGGCCGGGGGCCAGTGCAATATCGACCGGCTTGAACACCGGTTCTCCGTAACGATGAAATTCGAGCGCGTCGGCTTCGAGCAGAAAAGTCATGCGGCCGGCACCCGGACATGGGCCGGCAATGGCCGGAATCCGGGCCGCGTCATCAGCCACAGTTCCGGGATGCCGCCCCGGCGGGCACAGACCACCCCAAGCTGGCCGAACTGTCGCGCCAGTTCGAACACATCGTCGCGCTGTTTCCAGCTGAACAGGAAGCCAGGCTCATCGGGCCAGCCGCCGCCGGAACCGTCGTCATCGGTGACATTGACGCTGGGGTAGAGATGTCGGGGGTTCATGGCCAGCAATTCCTGCTTGAGCGATTCCGTGGCGCTCAGATTGTAGCGGTCCGATGCGCGGCTTGCCCGTGGATTGCAGGCGGTGAGAATGCACCAATTCGATGCGCCGGTTCGCTCAACAAGCTCCGGGCAGGGGGTTCCGATCGATAGTTCGCAGACATTCGAGTCCGCTTTCACCCGGTAACGAGTGGCCAGAAACGCTTCAATGAGCCCTTTCGACGGTGCCTGTGCGGCTGCAAGCGCCCGACCGGGTTCCCGGTTCTGTGCGCTGATACTCGATGACGACCGTCTTGCTGGGCTAGAATGCAGATTGTTCAAGCGCGACCTTCCCTGTCAGAACCATGGCTGATGCACCTGCTATTCTACTCGGCTGTTCAAACGCTTCTTGATGAATGACAAATTTCGATTTTGATCTGTTCGTGATCGGCGGCGGTTCCGGCGGCGTTCGCGCTGCGCGCATCGCGGCCGGCCATGGTGCCCGCGTCGGCTTGTGTGAGGAGTCGCGCCTGGGCGGAACCTGCGTGATCCGCGGCTGCGTTCCCAAGAAACTGCTGGTCTACGCCAGCCAGTTCAGCGAAGCGTTCGAGGATGCAGCCGGCTACGGCTGGACGGTGGGCGAGTGCAAGTTTTCCTGGCCGGACATGGTTGCGGCCAAGGAGCGCGAGATCACCCGGCTGGAGGGCGTGTACGGCAGGCTGCTGGCTGATGCCGGGGTCGAGGTGTTGCAGGGTCGTGGGCGGCTGCTGGATCGCAACACGGTTGAGGTCGGCGAGCGTCGAATCACCGCCGAACGGATTCTGATCGCGGTCGGCGGACGACCGAGCCGGCTGGACATTCCGGGCGCCGAGCTTGCCATTGTTTCCGATGATGCCTTTGATCTGCCCGAATTCCCGGACCGGATCCTGATTGTCGGCGGCGGCTATATCGCGGTCGAGTTCGCCGGCATCTTCAACGGCCTGGGCTCGCAGGTGGTGCTGAACTATCGGCGCGAGCGGATTCTGCGCGGGTTTGACGAGGATGTGCGCCGTGTGGTCGAGGCCGGAATGCTGGGGCGCGGGGTCGAGATCAGGTACAACGCCAGCCCGGAGAGCATCGAGGACGTGAATGGGCGGCGCAAGGTGAGGTTTTCCGACGGCAGCAGCGACGAATTCGACCAGGTCATGCTGGCGACCGGGCGGGCGCCCTACGTGGGCGGCCTCGGGCTGGAAACCGCCGGCGTCGAAACCGCTCCGGGAGGGCGGGTCGTGGTCGACGAATACAGTCGCACCTCGGCCGACAACATCTTTGCCGTGGGTGATGTCACCGACAGAATTGCGTTGACTCCGGTGGCGCTGATGGAAGGGCACGCGCTGGCAGACACGCTTTACGGCGGCATGGATCGGCCGGTCGAGCACGCCAACGTGCCTTCGGCGGTGTTCAGCCAGCCGCAGGTGGCCTCGGTCGGCCTGACCGAGGAACAGGCGCGCGAAGAGTGCGAGCAGGTGAAAGTTTTTCGCTCTGAATTCACTCCCATGAAGTACACCTTGAGTGGTCGCGAGGAAAAGGGCCTGATGAAGATTCTGGTTGATGCGGCCAGCGACCGGGTGGTCGGGCTTCATGTGGTCGGACCGGAGGCCGGCGAGATCGTCCAGGGTTTTGCAGTGGCGGTAAGGGCCGGCTTGATCAAGACCGATTTCGATCGCACCATCGGCATCCATCCGACCAGCGCCGAGGAGCTGGTCACGATGCGCTCTCCGGTGTCGTGATCCGGGTGATCGCGAATCCTTTTCATTTTCGCGTAGTCGTACTATATGCAGGCTCATATTTATCCAGGATTGTTTTCATGACCAGAATTTCCCCGCGGGCGTTCGTTTGCTGTTCTCTCGCCGTTATGTTGATGTCAGCCGGCGCCCTGGCGCGCGGCCCCGTGAGCGAGGACATGTGGATCGTGGAGTTGGAGGATGCGCCCACGGCCGCTTTTGCCGGCGACACGCTGGACCGCGTCACTGCCGGCGGACAGATCGCCCGCAAGCACTACGCGCCGACCGCGCCCGCAGTGACCGGAGCCCACCGCCTGCGCGCCGATGCGCCCGAAGTGGTCAGCTACGTTGCCTACCTGGATCAACGTCGCGACTCGGCGTTGCAGGCGGCAAGCGCCAGGCTCGGGCGTGAAGTCAAGCCCCGGTTCGTCTACCGCCACCTGGCCAACGGTTTTGCCGCGCGCATGAGCGAGGCCGAGGCGCGGGCACTGGAGAAACTGCCCGGCGTGAAGTCGGTCCAGCGCGACATCATCCAGTATGTGCAGACCGATGTCGGTCCATCGTGGATCAATGCCCCGCAGATGTGGTCCGGTTCCACCGGCGCGCCCAATCCCAATCGGGGCGAGGGCATGGTGCTGGGCGTGATCGATACCGGCGTCAACTGGGAATCGCTGTTTTTCAAACTTCCGGACGACGGTCCGCCGGTCATCACCAATCCGCGCGGCGAGTTTCTCGGTCTGTGCAGCGACCCGGATGTGCCGTGCAGCGCCAAGCTGATCGGCGTCTACGACTTCACCGACGAGGGCACCAAGGGCTTCGACCCGGATGGGCACGGCACGCATGTGGCCTCGACCGCGGTGGGGCTGCCATTGAACTTTGGTGTGGACTTCGACGGCCCGACAGGGCCCGCTCCAAGCATTTCTTTTTCTACTTCCGGCGTTGCGCCCAACGCCAGTTTCATCTCCTACAAGGCTTGTCGAGAGCCAACTGAGGAAGAAGATGCCGGCGGCTTCGTCTGTCCGGGGACCGCGACCAGCGCTGCACTGGAGCAGGCGATCGAGGACGAGGTCGATGTGGTCAATTTTTCCATCGGGGGAGATGCGTTCAATCCCTGGAGCTCGGACGGCAATCAGCTGCGCTTTCTGAACATGCGCGATGCCGGTATCGTGCCGGTGGTCGCGGCCGGCAACAGCGGACCGCAGGAGGCCACGGTCGGCAGCCCGGCCAACGTGCCGTGGGTGCTGGCGGTGGCCAACGCCGAACATGGCCGGCTTCTGGCCAATCGGCTGATCAGCGTCTCCGGGGGCGCGACCACGCTGGGCCCGCTGGCCGGTGAGGGCGTTACCGGCGGCACGGGCACGACGCGGACCATCGTCCATGCGGCCGATTTCGGCAGCGCGCGGTGCGGCACCGGGCCGCCCCAGCTGGGTCCGGATTGCGACAGCAACACCGGCGCAAGCAATCCGTTTCCGCCGGGGACCTTCAACGGCGAGATCGTGGTCTGCGATCGCGGTGGCTACGGCCGGGTCGAGAAGGGCCGCAATCTGCAACTGGCCGGCGCCGGCGGCATGATCCTGGCCAACACCCCCGAGGAGGGCGGTGAGAGTACCAATGCCGACCGGCACTGTCTGCCGGCCATGCACGTGGGCACAGCCGACGGCGACCGGTTGCGCAACTGGCTGGACCAGGGCAGCGGTCATCGCGGTCAACTGACCGGCACCGACCGGTTTGTCGACCTTGCCCGCAGCGGCCGGCTGAATTCTTCGAGTTCGCGCGGCCCGGCCGTGGGCGCCCCGGACGTGATGAAGCCCAACGTGACCGGACCGGGCACCAGCATTCTGGCCGCCTTGTCCGAAACTGACGAGGATGGAACTGGACCGGGTGCCGACGCCGCCAATCAGATCGGATTCCTGACCGGCACTTCGATGTCCTCGCCGCATGTTGCCGGCGCGGCTCTGCTGCTGCGCGCAGCCCATCCGAACTGGCGGGTCGATGACGTGATCAGTGCGCTGGAGACCACCGCCGAAGCGGTCGCGGTGCGCAACGGCGATGATTCGCCGGCGTCGACCATCGATTCCGGTGCCGGCGCGGTGCGGGTGGACCGGGCCGCACGCATCGGCCTGACCCTGCGCGAGACCCGGATCCGGTTCATCGCCGCCGATCCCGCCACATCCTCGTCGGTGGACCCGGGCGGGCTGAACCTGCCGGGCATCGCCAGCGATGCCTGCGTATCCGAGTGCAGTTTCACGCGCACGCTGACCGCACTGCAGACCGGTTCCTGGACGCTGACCACCGAGGGTGAGCTGGCCATCGAAGTCTCACCCGCCTCCTTCACCCTGCAGGCCGGTCAGCAGCAGCAGATTGAAGTCACCATCCGCCGCGGCGAGGTGGATCTGGGTCAGTGGGGTCGCGGCAGCGTGGTGCTGACACCTGCTTCGAGCAGCCTGGTCACGCAGCGACTGGCGGTGGGTGCAAGAATTGCGGTCGGGGATCTGCCGGATGGCCGGGAGGTTTTTGCCGGCGCCAATCGCGGTCGTGAGGACATCCTGATCGAGGGGCTCGTCGATCTGGAAGAGTTGGTGATCCGCACCAGCGCGCTGACCCGGGCCGAGCAGCGCGAAGTGCTGCTGCCCCAGGATCCGGCCAATTCCAGCGCATTCAATGGCGAGGAGGGCACGTATACCGAATTCTTCGAAGTCCCGGCCGGCACGCTGATGATCCAGGCCCGAACCTTCGAGAGCACGGCGGCGGACATCGATCTCTTTGTCGGTCGCGACAATAATGGCGATCGCAGGGCGCAGGAAGGCGAGCTGGTCTGTCAGTCCATCACGCCGGATGATATCGAGCTTTGCCGGATCGAGCAGCCCGAGCCCGGCACCTGGTGGGTGCGGGTGCAGAACTGGCGGTCCTCGCTCGCCGGAGAAGACCAGGTGCCGTTCGATTTCGTGGTGATGACCGAATCCGACGACCCCAGCCTGAGCGCAACCGCACCCGGGCGCCACCCCGGCGGCAACCTGACGCTGCCGGTGTACTGGGATCAGCCGGCCATGGCGCGCACCGAGCGCTGGGAAGGCGTGGTCGTGCTGGCGTCCTCGCCCGACGAAGTCGCCGATATCGGCATGATCCCGGTCTCGATCCGCCGTTTCCAGCAGAACCAGCCGGCCGAGACGGCGCTGTTCAACGATCAGTCGCTGCCGGTTGCACTGGCGGCCAACAGCACGCATGATCGCTTGTATATCGACGTTCCGACCAGCGCCAACCGCTTGCAGGTCGAGGTGCAAGGGGATCTGAATTCGGTCAGTCTGAGGCGTCTGGGCTTCGATGAGCTGCTGGAAACCGTGCCGTTGACTCCGCCCGCACCCGCGCAGGTGCTGGCCGAAGCCAGCCGCGCCGGCAACACCTTCACCATCGACTTGCGGCCGGCTTCAGGGGCAAACCTGGAGGCGGGCCGCTACTACGTGGTGTTGACCAACAATTCAGGTGAAGAGCGTTTTGTTGAGGTCCGGGCAACCGTTTCCGAGCTGGCGCCAGTGACCACGCTGCGGGGGTTGTGGAGTTCGAGCAGTCGCGGCTTTGATCCGCGCCAGGGAATCGATTGGCAGCAGGGCGGTCCGAACTCGTTTGTGATCTGGTACACATATGAGGAGAACGGCACGCCTGTGTTTTACATCTCTGAGGGCACGCCAATTCCCGATGGCAGTTCGTTCTATACGTCGACGTTATTCCGCTTTACCAGCAACAACCAGCGCCAGACGCCGCTCGCGGTTGGCGAAGTGCAGCTGACGCAGGTCGACAGTCAGCGCATGATGTATGCATGGCGGTTGTTCGGCGAGCATGGCGCCGAAATGCTCGGGCCCATTCACGGGCCGGGATGTCCGCTGGTCAACGGCCAGCGGCAACAACTATTGGGGAGCTGGTTCATTCCGGACGAACAATCCGGCGGCGTGAGCCTGGCATTTACCGATGTTGCAGAGGCGTGGCTTCGCTACTACTATGACGATTCCGGTCTGCCGCGCTGGGTGATTTCGGACGATAGCGGCCTGATGCCAACGCTTGCGGGCGGCAAGCGCATGTCGCTGTTCGAGTTCCGTGGCTTCTGCCCCAACTGCGAAGAAATCGAACCGACGCTGGAAGAGATCGGAACCCTGGAACGTGTGTTCCTGGATCCCAATCGGGCACGCGAAGTGCTTGATTTTGTTGCCGGCCCGCCGTTGAATACCAGTGTCATGGAGGACCGCGAGATCACCCGCCTTTCCAATCAGGTCGCCTGCCCCAATTGAAGGAGAGTAATTTACTGGTGAACAGAATGAAAAGATCCCGAGTTTCGAGTGCTGCACGGATGGCACATGAATAGCGCGCAATCGAAGTCACAATCGAAGTCACAGTCGCAGCCACAGTTGCAATCGTCCGAGGACATGAAGGATCTGGTGCTCGAAGTGCTGGAGGACGCCAAGGCCCAGGAAGTCGCGGTGTTCGATCTGCGCGAGCGCAACACGTTCGCCGACTTCATGGTGGTCGCCAGCGGTACCTCGACGCGTCAGAACAAGGCCATGGCCGATCGTCTGGTCATGAAGGTCAAGCAGCTTGGTCTTGCGCCGCCGCTGGGTGTGGAAGGTCAACAGGACGGCGAATGGGTGCTGGTCGACCTGACCGATGTCATTGTTCACCTGATGTTGCCGCAGACCCGTGCCTTCTACAATCTCGAGAAGCTCTGGGATGAGTCGATCCGGGCGCGCCCGGCGCAAACGCTTTGATTCTCGCGTAGGGGCGGAAAATGGCGTTTGCGATCAAGGTGGTCGCCATTGGCCGCAAGATGCCGGGCTGGGTGGCCGAGGCCTGCTCGGACTATGCCCGGCGGCTGCCGCGCCAGCTACAGCCTGAGTTGATCGAGATCGCCTCCCCGCGGGGGCTCCAGGGCACCGGGCTTGTGCAGGCCGAAGGGCGCCTGCTGCTGGAGCGATGCTCTGACGACACGCTGCGGGTGGCGCTGGATGGCCGTGGCCGGGCCTGGTCGACCCGTCAGCTTGCAAACCGGCTGGCCGGCTGGATGGAGGATGCGCGGCCGGTCGCATTGTTGATTGGCGGTGCCGCCGGCCACTCGCCGGAGGTGATTGTACAGGCCAGTCAAACCTGGTCACTGGGGCCGCTGACCCTGCCGCACATGCTGGTGCGGCCGATCGTTTACGAACAGATCTATCGTGCCTGGACGATCCTGTCCGGGCATCCCTACCATCGGCAATGACATGAATGAGCAAGCGCAGGCACCGGCGACCGGCGCCAACCTGGTTCTGGCCTCGGCATCGCCGCGCCGGCGCGAGCTGCTGTCCATCCTGATTCGCGGTTTCGCCGTCGTGCCGGCCGATATCGACGAGCAGCGCAGGCCCGACGAATCAGCGGCCGGACACGTCGCGCGCCTGGCCGGCGAGAAAGCCCGTCGCATTGCCGGTGATCATCCTGAATGCCACGTTCTGGGATCGGATACCGAGGTCGTTGTGGGTGACCGGTGTCTGGGCAAACCGGCCAATGCCGATCATGCGCGGGAGATGCTGGAAAGTCTTTCGGCCCGGGAACATGAAGTCCTTTCCGCGGTCTCGCTGGTGGCCCCCGGTGGGACCGAGACCCGGCGAATCTGCCGCACGGTGGTACGATTCGAATGCATGCCCGGACCATGGATCGAGCGCTACATAGAAAGTGGCGAGCCGATGGACAAGGCCGGCGCGTATGCCATCCAGGGCGCTGCCGCAGCCTGGATTTCAAGGATCTCGGGCAGCTACAGCGCGGTGGTCGGCCTGCCGCTGCATGAAACCGCCTGCCTGCTGCGCGAGGCCGGTCTGCTCGACAGATGATGGTCCCGGACCCGATCGATGAATCGAGCCGCATGGAGTTGAACGGCCCGCCCGACTGGAGATGCCGAAGTGAGCCATGAACTGCTGATCAACGTTGCGCCTTCGGAAAGCCGCGTGGCCCTGGTCGAAAACGGCTTGCTGCAGGAGCTGCACCTGGAGCGACGCGGTGATGTCAGCTATGTCGGCAATATCTACATGGGCCGGGTCGAGCGCGTACTGCCCGGCATGCAGGCGGCATTTGTCGAGATCGGGCTGAATCGAACCGCATTTCTGCATGCCGGCGAGGTGGCCCGGGCGCGGATGGAACTGGAATCGGACGCTGACGGTGAGGTCGAGGAGCGTCCGGTTCCGCCGATCGGCGAGATGCTGCGCGAGAGCCAGATTCTTCCGGTCCAGGTGATCAAGGACCCGATGGGGTCCAAGGGAGCGCGGCTGACGACCCGGCTCAGCCTGCCGTCGAGGTACCTGGTCTGGCTGCCCGACTCCGGCTCGGTCGGCGTCTCGCTCAGGATCGAAAATGACCTTGAGCGCGAGCGCTTGCGTACGCTGGTCGAGGGGCTGATGGCCGAGAACGAGATCGGTGGCGCCGGGCTGATCGTGCGGACCAATGCCGAGGGCCTGGGGCGCGAGGAGTTGCAGCGTGACCTGGTGTATCTGCGCCGGCTGTGGGCTGAAGTTTCTGCCCGTCTGGAGAACGCCCTGGAGCCCGGTTGCCGCGTCTACGAGGACCTGTCGCTGCCGATCCGGGCCTTGCGCGACCTGATGAACCCGGTCATCGAGCGGGTTCGTATCGACGATGCCGAAGCGTTTCGCCAGGCGCATGACTTCATGGCCAGTTTCATGACCGAATGGCTGGACAGGATCGAGTTGTTCTCCGGTCCGGGACCGCTGTTCGATCTGTACGGCGTTGAAGATGAAATCGCGCGCGCCCTGCAACGCGACGTGCCGTTGAAGTCCGGTGGTCACCTGACCATCGACCAGACCGAGGCCATGACCACGGTGGATGTCAACACCGGCGGATATGTCGGTGCGCGCAACTTTGCCGATACCGTCTACAAGACCAACCTGGAAGCCGCCCAGGCACTGGCCCGCCAGCTCAGGTTGCGCAACCTGGGCGGGATCGTCATTGTCGATTTCATTGATATGGAAGATGCCGAGCACAAGCGTCAGGTGCTGCGCGTGCTCAACCAGGCGCTGGCGCGCGATCCGGCGCGCACCACGGTCTCCGGGATTTCCGAGCTCGGCCTGGTCGAGATGACCCGCAAGCGGACCACCGAAAGCCTGGAGCACCGGCTGTGCGAGCCATGCCCGCACTGCAACGGCCAGGGCTGGCAGAAATCGGTCGAAACCGTCTGTGCCGAGATCTTCCGTGAAATCCTGCGTGCGGTTCGCCAGTTCGAGACCGGCAGCCTGATGGTGCTGGCCGGTCCGGGCGTGGTCGACCGCATGCTCGATGAATACACCGGGCCGTTGGCCGAGTTGACCGAGCGGCTGGGCACCAGCGTCCGCTTCCAGGCCGAAGAGCAATATGCCCAGGATCAGTTCGACGTGGTTCTGCTTTGACCGCCGGGATCGACACCGAAACACGCTGGCAGCGCTGCAGGCGCGGATTCCGCCGTTTTCGGCGCCAGTGCTGGAAGGTTGGCTTGTGGTTCATCGTGGCCTCGGCGGTGCTGGTCAGTCTTGGCCGGTTGTTTGCGCCTTACGCCGATGTTTCACGTCCGGCACTGGAAGCTTTCCTTTCCGGCATGTTCGGGCAGCCGGTCATGATCGAACGCGTCGAGGCGCGCTGGCCGCGGATGTCGCCGCAGGTGGAATTGCTCGGATTGCGTGTCGGGCCGGAGCAGGCTCCGCTGCTCTTTGCCGAACAGGCACAGCTTGAATTCAAGCTCTACCACCTGGTCCGTCCGGGTCGCAACAGCCTCGAACTGATCGTGCTCGGGCTGGATCTGGTGCTGGCCGAGGATGAAAATGGTCAATGGAGCTGGCGGCTCGATCGTGGTGGCACGCTTGCCGAGGGCTGGGAGCAGGCCATTTCGGCCGGGGATGTGCGGCTGCGTGATTCCTCGGTTCGGATCACGCCGCATACGCTGCCCGATCTGAACTGGTCCGTGCCGGAAGCCAGTCTGAGTCGCAGTGGCTCGACGCTGATGGTGCTGCTGCAGGCGTTACCGGCCGTCACCGCGGGCGAGTCGCTGGAAGTGCGCATGAAACTGCAGATGCCGGATTCGCGTCTGGCCTCGATTCAGGCCTACGCCGTTTCGCCGAATTTTGCGCTGACCCACGTGGCGATCGATTCCACCGACGCCGCGGTCGACGATCTTCGAGCACAGATGCAGGCCTGGTTCGACTGGCGCCGGGATTCGGATGCCCGTCTTCATGCACGGCTGGATCTGCATTCACTGGCACCCGAGGGCATTGCCGGGCACATGTCCAGTCGCTTCGAGATCGATGGCAACTGGCGGCAAGGGGAGTTCGGAATCGAGCTCAACGCGCGGGAGTTCGGGCAGCAGCCTTCGGTCTTGATCAACCGCCTGTCCTGGGTTTCGCAGGGCGAGCATCAGGGGCTGGCGGCCGATCATGTCGAACTCGATTACCTGCATGCCTTGCTCAGCCCGTGGCTGGATTTTCATTCATGGTGGCCACGCACCCTGGGTGGCCGCGTGCGCGACCTGCAGCTGGCCGGGGACCTGTCCGGTTCGCTGTTCAATGCCCACGGTCAGGTCGATGCACTGCAACTGGAGTTGCCCTGGTTTTCAGTGGATCGCGCGAGATTCGGGCTCGGGCTCCGTGGTGATCGCCTGCATGCCCGGGTTGGCGGAGATCTGCAGATTGATTTGCCGCAACTGTACCCGGAAGCGGTCGACTTTCGGTCCATCGAAGGCAGCTTGACCGTCGGTAAGGGGCTGCTGGAGGTCGAAGAACTGGTCGTTCAACACAATGAATTCGATGCCCGGGTCGATGGCCGGATTCTGCTGGCCGACCAGGCCCCGTTTCTGGACCTGCTGGTCGATATTCCGCGTCTGCAACCCGAGTCTCCGCGCGCCTGGCTGCCGCTGACAGGAATTCCGGAAAATACCCGGGACTGGCTGGACATGGCATTGGAGCGCCTGGATTCATTGCAGGCCGTGACCAGCCTTTTCGGCGACCCCACCACATGGAGCGAACATGTCGCGCAGGGCGAACTGCACAGCGTGGCAGCGTTCCAAGGCTTGCACCTGCGCTACGGTCGGGACTGGCCGGTGGCACAGGCGCTGGAAGGTCGGGTGGAGTTTTCCGGCCAGCGTCTGGATGCGGTGGTCGAGCGCGGGCGGCTGGCCGAGCTGTTGTTGCAGGCACCGCGAGTCCATATCGAGAACACCCGAGATGCCGAGGTGGAGCTGTCGCTGGCCTCGATCGATGCCAGCGCTCCGGAACTTGCTGCATTCATCGGGGCAATGCCGCTGACCGGTATCGACAACGCAATGGCCGCGCTGGACTGGCGCGGACCCGCGGATGCCACGGCCGAAGTCCTGTTGCCGGTCAAGCGGCTGCCGGAGTGGGAGCTGAGCGGCCAGGTCCGCTTCCACGATGCCGGCCTGGGCGTCATTCCACACGGTGCGCAACTCGACAGCATCGCCGGCGAGGTCGGCTTTACGCGCGAAGTCATCAAGCCGGCCGAGCTCGCGGCCTCGGTCGATGGAAGCCCGACAGTCCTGGCGATCAATGGACGCTTGACCCCCGAGTTCGAGCTGGAACTGCATGGAGCCCTGCCGGTGGCCAGTTTGTTGCCGGAGCCGTGGCGTATCGGCATCGAGGATGCCATGCTCGGTCGTGCCGAATTCAGTCTGGGGTTTGTGCCGAATTCCGGTGCCGAGCCCGGGCATCGTCTTCATATCCGCAGCGATCTTGAAGGCGTAACCCTGAGGTTGCCGCAGCCGCTGACCAAGCCCGGCGACCAGGTCTGGCCGCTGGAAATGCATGTACCGCTGGGCGACAGCGTCGAGCCGATTCGATTTCACCTGGCCGACCTGCTTTCGGGCGAACTGCTGGCGGCTGCGGACTTCTGGCAGCTGGGCCTGGGCCTGGGTGGCCGGCATGTCGACCTGCCGATGGCCGACGATTTCATCATCGAAGGCCGGACCGGGCAGTTGGAACTCGATGGCTGGATCGATCTGGTGGCTGCAGTCATGATCGCCCGACCGCTGGATGGCGATCGTTCCAGTGCGGAGCTTTCCGGTTGGCTGGACGTATCCACAGACGATCTCCGGCTGGGGGATGCGGCGCTCGGCCCGGTCGCGCTGGCCATGGGGCGCGAGGGAGATTACTGGCGGCTGCAAGCCGACGGGCAACGCGTGCGGGGCTCGGTACGCCTGCCGGCTTCGGACCGGGTCGATCGTGAGATCGTGGCCGACTTCGACAAGCTGCACTGGCCGGCAGTTCCGCCTGACCCCGAGCGGGCACTGTCGCCACCCTCGCGTGCCGATCCGCACTCGGCTCCGGCGCTGAGCATCCTGGTTCGTGATCTGCGTTGGGGAGAGCTTGATGCCGGCGAATTCCGGGCCAGTGCTTTTCGCGATGAGCAGGGCCTGCAGATCGAACAGTTCTCGACTCGCCGGGACGGGCTGGAATTGACCGGTTCCGGGCTCTGGGCCCGCACCGGCGATGGGCCGGCCACCCGCATGCGGTTGCGTCTTTCCGCCCGTAACCTGGGGGATGCGCTGACCGCAGCGGGCTATGAGCTTGCACTGCAGCGCGGCAGTTCGGTGATCGATTTCAGCGGTCGCTGGCCCGGCAGTCCGATGGATTTCGCACTGGAGCGGGCCGAAGGGACCCTGGAAGTCTCGATCAGCGAAGGCGCCATCCCGGAGGCAAGCCCGGGTGCCGGGCGGTTGCTGGGGCTGGTCAGCCTGAGCTCGATTCCGCGTCGCCTGCGGCTTGATTTCAGCGATGTTTTCGGCGAGGGGCTGGCCTTCGACCGCATTGCCGGCACGTTCGAACTGGCCGATGGCGTGGCCGTCACCGAAGACCTGCGCATAGATTCACCGGCCGCCGAGATCCGGATCCGCGGCCGCACGGATCTGCGTCAGCGCAGCTACGATCAGATCGTGGTCGTGCGCCCCGGCGTCGGCGCCACGCTCCCGGTCATCGGGCTGCTGGCCGGTGGCCCGGTGGGCGCGGCCGCCGGCGCGGCGCTGCAGCAAATCTTCTCGCGACCGCTGCGCGGCGTATCGGAGATCCGCTACTCCGTCACCGGCTCCATGGACGACCCGCAGATCCGGCCGGTGGAAGTGCGAGAAGAATGAATCTTGTCGCAGCGGTTGAATCAAAGGGGGCAAAGCAGAATATAGATCTTTTGATATGAATCCACGGATAAACACCAGGAAACGACTTGATGCTTGAACTTGCAAGCTCGACCTTGCTTGAACCCGGCGGCCTTGGGCTGGCGGATCTGGAACGAGCCATTGGCCGATTGGTCGAGGGGCCCGTGGACCTGGGGGATCTGTATTTCCAGAACAGCCAGAGTGAGAGCTGGGTGCTGGAAGACGGTATCGTCAAGGCCGGCAGCTTTTCCATTGATCAAGGCGTGGGCGTGCGCGCGATCTGCGGCACCGGCACCGGGTTTGCCTACGCCGATGCGATCAACATGCCCGCCCTGATGCAGGCCGCCGGCAGTGCGCGCTCGATTGCCCGCAGCGGCAGCGGTGGCAGTACCGCGATCGTGCGCCCGGTCAAGGCACCGGCGCTGTATCGGCCGGATAATCCGCTGGAGGTGACCGACTCGGCCAGCAAGGTGGATTTGCTGCGCACGATCGATTCTTATGTGCGTTCGCTGGACACGCGCGTCACCCAGGTCAACGTCTCGCTGACGGTCGAGCACGAATCGGTGCTGGTGGCGGCCAGTGACGGCACCCTGGCCGGCGATGTGCGGCCGCTGATCCGGCTGGATGTGCGGGTCATTGCCGAGCAGGGCGATCGGCGCGAATCCGGCAATTCCGGTGGTGGCGGCCGCTACGCGCTGGAGAAGTTGATGCAGCCGCAGGCCTGGCAGAAGTTCGCCGACGAGGCGGTGCGCCTGGCGCTGGTCAACCTGGAAGCGGTCGCGGCGCCGGCCGGGTTCATGACCGTGGTGCTGGGTCCCGGCTGGCCCGGCGTGCTGCTGCACGAAGCAATCGGTCATGGCCTGGAAGGGGATTTTCATCGCAAGGGCATTTCTGCCTTCAATGGTCGCATGGGCGAGATGATCGCGACCAGTCACTGCACCGTGGTCGATGACGGGACCTTGCCTGAACGGCGTGGTTCGCTGAGCATCGACGATGAGGGCACGCCGTCGGCACGCAACGTGCTGATCGAGAACGGCCGTCTGGTCGGCCTGATGCAGGACAAGCTCAATGCGCGTGCCATGGGGGTCAAGCCGACCGGCAACGGGCGACGCGAGTCCTACGCTCATCTGCCGCTGCCGCGCATGACCAATACCTACATGTTGCCCGGCGAGCATGCGCCGGAAGAGATCATCGCCTCGGTCGACGACGGGATTTACGCGGTCAACTTCAATGGCGGCCAGGTCGACATCACCTCCGGCAAGTTCGTGTTCGTCGCCTCCGAGGCCTACCGGATTCGCAACGGCAAATTGGGCGAGCCGCTCAAGGGTGCGACGCTGATCGGTAACGGGCCGGATGTGCTGACCCGGGTCGCAATGGTCGGCAATGATCTGGAACTCGACAGCGGAGTCGGCGTGTGCGGCAAGGATGGCCAGGGCGTGCCGGTCGGCGTCGGGCAGCCGACGCTCAGGATCGATGGCCTGACGGTCGGGGGGACTCAATGAACGAAGTGCAATCACATAAGCGGTCGCCGCTGCTGGCCGATCCCGATCGCGAGAAGGCAAGGCTGGAGGGAATCGCCGATCAGGTGTTGCGACTGGCGCGCCGGGGTGGCGCGGATGCGGCCGAAGTTTCCGTTTCTTCAAGCCATTCGCGCAATGTCACGGTGCGTCTGGGCGAAATCGATGTGCTGGAGGATGCCCGCGACCGGGGGGTTTCGGTGACCGTCTACCGCGGGCGTTCTTCCGGCAATGCCTCGACCGGCGACCTGGAGCCGGCTTCGCTGGAGCGCACCGTGGAGCATGCGCTGGCCATTGCCCGCCACACCCAGCCCGATCCGGCCGGCGGGCTGGCCGATGCCGACCGGATGGCAACCGAAATTCGCGATTTCGATCAGTGGCATCCGGCGGAGCTGGACATGCCCGCGCTGATCGACCGGGCAAGCGCGATCGAACAGGCCGGGCTGGAACGGGATTCGCGCATCGGCAATTCCGAAGGCGCCAGTGTTTCCAGCGATGCCGGGCTGCACGTCTACGCCAACAGCCATGGTTTCGTCGGCAGCAGTCGCGGGACGTCTTACAGCCAGTCCTGCGTGCTGGTGGCCAATGATGACTCCGGCATGCAGCGTGACTGGGACTGGGATGACAAGATTCGGTTCAGCGACCTGCTGGATGTCGAGGCCACCGGTCGGGGTGCCGCCGACCGCGCGCTGAGGCGATTGGGGGCCAGGCGCATGCCCTCGGGCCGAATGCCGGTGCTGTTCGTGCCTGAAACCGCTCTCGGACTGGTGCGTCACCTGGTCGGGGCGGTCTCCGGCGGCAATCTGTACCGCCGGTCCAGTTTCCTTCTCGATCATGCCGGTAGACAGGTGTTTCCCGAGTGGGTGCGGATTTTCGAGGATCCCCATCTGGCGGGCGCTTCGCGCTCCAGCTCTTTCGATGCCGAGGGAGTGGCGACGAAACCCACCCCATTGATCGAGCAGGGCGTCCTGAGTCGCTACGTGCTGGGCAGTTACGCTGCGCGCAAGCTCGGGCTGGAGACCACCGCCAACGCTGGCGGCGTGCGCAACCTGCTGTTTTCTCCCGGTGAGCGATCGTTCGAGCAGCTTCTGGCCGAGATGGGGCAGGGGCTGGTGGTCACCGAAGTCATGGGGCAGGGCGTCAACCTGGTCACCGGCGACTATTCGCGCGGTGCTGCCGGTTTCCGGGTCGAGGATGGGCAACTGGCCTGGCCGGTCGAGGAAATCACCATCGCCGGCAACCTGCGCGACATGTTTGCCGGCTTGCGTGCCGCCGGCAGCGACGTTGAAACCCGGCGCAACATCCAGGTTCCCTCACTGTTGATCGATTCGATGACGGTCGCCGGACAGGCCTGAGCCGTCATCAGGCAAAATCATGTTGATCCGGCAGGAGGGTTTCTCGGGTTTTGAGAACGGCGCATGTTGCAATGGCTCCCGTCCAATGACAGGAGCCGCATCATGCAGGGAATCGGATTCTTCACTCGCGCCCACCTTCAGGCGCGCTATAGGCATCAGCCCAGGGTCTGGCCGTCCATGCGGGTCATGCTGCGGGAATTGACCGGCCTGGTTGCGCTGATCGTGTTGATCAGCGCCAGCCTGACCGGGCTCAGCATCATCTGATGCACCGCCGGCCCCTCGGGGCGCCGGCGGTATTCAGTGCCGCAAGCCGATCAGTTTCCGCCGCGGCGCCGCTGGGCGATTGTCGCGGCATGGGCGATGACTTCGTTGCCGGTCTTGCCGTTGATGATCTCCAGCATGCGTTCTTCCCGACCGAGCACGGACGGGTCGTACATGTGGATGTAGCGCACCGAGCGCTCCAGGCTTGCGATCTGTTCACGCGAGGCGTCCTGGGCCATCCAGCGCAGACTTTCGGCATAGGCCTGCTTGCTGCTGGCATCGATGATCAGGTCCAGGCCCATGCCTTCCTCTTCGCTTCCGGCTTCCAGCTTCGGAATCACGCGAAAGTCTTCATCGGGTTGGGTTTGTGCAGCAGGTTCGGCGCGGGCCTCCCGACGCGGGGCCTGGCGCTCGACCATTCTGGGGCGGTCCTGATCTTCGGTGACTTCGGTCTGCGGCTCTTCCTTGCCACAACCCGCGAGCCCCAGCGTCAGGGAGAGCATCGCGATTGCCGGCAACCACAGACCGGGACGAAAGTGCTTGAAAACTGGGTTCATCAACTCGCTCCTGCAATAAGGGTTTCAATCAGACTGGTTTTGATTGCGCCGGGCCGGCGGGGTTCAAACGATTTTCGCATACAGGTCATAGTCATCGTGGCCGGTGATTTCAACCTCGATGAAATCGCCGATCCGGACCTCGCTGTGGGTCTCGCCCATCTTCCCGACACTCATTTCGACAATCACGTTGCCGTCGATTTCGGGCGCATCGCCGTAGCTGCGTGCCCGCGCCCGGCCGCCTTCGATCGCATCGACCAGAACCGGCTCGATACCGCCGACCCGGGTTGCCAGCCGACGGCGGCTGATATGCTGCTGGTGTTGCATGAACCGGTGCCAGCGCTCCTCCTTGACCTGTTCGGGTACCGGGTCGGGCAGGGCATTGGCGGCCGCGCCGGCCACCGGCGAGTAGCGGAAGCAGCCGACCCGATCCAGCTCGGCTTCGTCCAGCCAGTCCAGCAGCAGTTGAAAATCCTCTTCTGTCTCGCCGGGAAAGCCGACGATGAAGGTCGAACGAATCACCAGCGGCGGGCACATCCGGCGCCAGCGGGCAATCCGCTCCAGCGCATTTTCGGCCGCCGCCGGCCGGCGCATGGCCTTGAGCACCTTCGGGCTGGCATGCTGGAATGGAATATCCAGGTACGGCAGCACCAGCCCTTCGGACATCAGCGGGATGATGTTGTCCACGTGCGGGTACGGGTAGACGTAGTGCAGCCGGACCCATGCATCCATGCGGCCCAGTTCGCGCGCCAGGTCATACAGCCGGGTTTCGACCTCGCGCCCTTGCCACCAGTCCTGCTGGTAGCGGGTATCGACGCCGTAAGCGCTGGTGTCCTGGCTGATCACCAGCAGTTCGCCGACACCGCGCTCGATCAGCTGCTCGGCCTCTTTGAGCACCAGCCCGATCGGCCGGCTGACCAGCTTGCCGCGCATGGCCGGGATGATGCAGAAGCGGCAATGATGGTTGCAGCCCTCGGAAATCTTGAGATACGCGTAGTGACCGGGCGTGAGCTTGAGCCCGCCGGGCGGCAGCAGATCGACGTAAGGGTCGTGCGGACGCGGCAATTCGCGGTGCACCGCATCGATCACGGCCTCGGCCTGGTGCGGCCCGGTAACGCCCAGCACCCGGGGGTGAATGGCCGCGATGTCTTCCGGCTTGGCGCCCATGCAGCCGGTGACCAGCACCTTGCCGTTGACATGCAGCGCCTCGCCGATGGCTTCCAGCGATTCGGCCTTGGCCGCGTCGATAAAACCGCAGGTATTGACCACCACCAGGTCGGCCAGCGCGTGATCGTCGACCAGCCGGTAGCCGCGAGATTTCAGCCCGCTGACGATCTGTTCGGAATCGACCAGCGCCTTCGGGCAGCCGAGGCTGACCAGGCCGATGGCCGGGGCGGTGGGTTCAGTCAATGCTGGTGACCCGGTTGATTCAGCCATCCCGTAAAAGGCCTTTTTTGCCGCGGATGAACACGGATAAATGCAGAATTCGAGGCTTCAACAATCTCAATCTGTGGAAATCCGTGTGATTCGTGGACTGCTTTTCTCAAGTTTCCGGAGTCGGACAGCTGATCCGGTTTTTCAGATCTGCGTTCATCTGCGTTCATCCGCGGTCAGTTTACCCTGCATTTCCCGTCCTGCGTCGGGACCGTCTTGCCGACAGCTTGCCACTACCTTGGCCAACCGGTCGATGCCTTCGAGCAGGCGCGGCCCTGGCCGCCCCAGCCAAGCTTCGCTGATGGCGTGAATCCGGTGGTTGCGAATCGCCGGAATTTCCTCCCAACCGGTCCGGCGGGCCACGATGTGGGGGCGGTACTTGGATTCGTCCACGCCGCACCAGCTCATCACGATGGCCTCGGGGACAGCGTCAACGGCCTGTTCGGGCGAGATTTCGGTGCTTTCAGCCTCCAGGTGCGCGAAAGGATTGCACGCCCCGGCAATGGCCAGCATCTCGTTGACCCAGGACTTGCCGCCGGGCACGATCACCGGTTTGGGCCACCATTCGATCAGTACCGGCAGCGGGTGCTCCGGGCGGTCTTGTTCCAGCACCTGCCGGAAACGCCGGCACAGTGCTTCGGCCTCGCCTCGCGCGTCCAGCGCCTTGCCGATACGCGCGATGTCGGTAGCCACGTCGGACAGGCTGTGCGGTCGGGTGACCAGGTGCGGCAACCCGGCGGCCTGGATACGCGCCAGGCAGTGCTCATGGCCGGGTACGGTCAACGAGGTGATCACCAAATCGGGCTTCAGCGCCAGGATCCGGTCGATATCGATATCGAGATCCGGGCCGATGCGCGGCAGGCCCGCGACCACTTCGGGTGGATGATCGGAGTGATCGTCGACCCCAACCAGCCAGTCGGCCCGGTCAAGCGCACAGACGATTTCGGTGTTCGAGCAGGTGTGGGTGACGATGCGCATGCCGCCGATTCTATCCGGTGGATGCGGCACAATCACGAAAGATTCGGGGGGAGGCTTCACCTGGCCGAGTTGACCTGCCGGTCATCCAGCGCCAGGAGCGGGTCGCACTTGTCGGCGGTCATGTAGCCGGACAATAGATCCAGTCCGCGTGCGATTCGGCTTGAAGATCGGCGCCGGGGAGGTTTATACTTGGCCGGGCATTCCAGATGCCGGGGAGCGATTGGAGGCCGGGTTCCGTGATACGTACGTGCAGCTTTCGATCTTCATCTTCCGGTGCGGCAATACTTGCCGCGCTTTTCGGGTTGGCCTTGACAGCCACGGCCGAATCTGATCCCCCATCCGTTCAACTGACCGAACTGCCTACCGTCGAGATGGCAGCGTCGGCCGATATGGAATCGCTACATGTTCGGGTCGACCGTTTGCAGCTCCAGGGCGGTCGCTACCATCCCGAGCTGAGCGATGCAAAACTGTCCCTGGGAATGGCCTATCGGGCGGCCGGCGAGCATGAGCTGGCTGCCAGGGCCTTCGCCGAAGCCCTGATCATCACCCGGGCCAACGCCGGCCTGCATGACCTGGACCAGGTGCATTACCTGGATCTTCTGGCCGAGGAGTATGTCGCGCTGGATCGGGTCGTGGACGTGGTTGCCGCGCACCGGCTGAGCTACTGGCTGCATCGTCGGGCCTGGGGTGACCGCGATGCGCGCCTCCTGCCGGTCATTGATCGTATCGTCAGGGCACATACCGGCATGGAAACGGGCGCGCCGCTGATCGACGACGGCGCCGACCTGATGCGGCGCCTGATGACCGACTGCGCGAAGATCGTCGACAGCGCCTTTGCGCCAGACGATCCGGAGCGGGTCGAAGCGCTCTATGCCCAGGCCCGGCTGCATTTCGACCTGGCCTGGGCCACCAGTGGAGCGGTGACCGATGGCGTGCAACTGTCGCAGGAGGCCTACCGCGAGGTCCGGCGTGTGGTATTGCATGCCTACAGGAGTGGACAGTACGCACTCGAGCAGGTGACCGAGGTCTTTGCCCGGGCCCGGGAGCGTGATTCGTCCACTTTCTCTGAAGCTCTCGCCCGGACCCTGATCCACCAGGGGGATTGGGCCATCCTGTTCGACGACAGCCGCAGCCACCGTTATTACAAGCAGGCGCATGAAGTCCTCAGCGAATCATCGGACGGCGCGGCGCGGCTGCCGGAGGTGTTCGGTCGGGGCCCGGTGCTTCCGGTCGAGATCGGGTTTTCCCATCGCCAGCAACAGCCCGCGTCCGAGCCGGTGTTCGACGTCTCGCGCATGATCGAGGTTGCGTTCGAGGTCGATTCCCGCGGCCAGGCGAAGGATTTCAAGATCATCAGCACCGGCCGGGGTCTGGACGACAGAGCCGAGTTGCTGATCGATGTGCTGTCCAGCCTGCGCTATCGGCCGGCCATGGGGGATGGCATGCCGGTCTCCCAACGGATCACGCGACGCTTTGTTGCCAGCGAGGATCAGGACTTTACCGTGCTTGATCGCCGGTCCGAACTGGTAGATAGTGCGGCCCTTATGGCATCGCGGAATGGGGTCGAGCTGGTGTCGGGCGCGGCCCGTTGAGCGTTCCGCCAGCGTCCGTCATGTTACCCCGCCGCGTTCACAAGATACCGTTCGTGATGTTCGCGGTGCTGATGGCCGGCTGTTCCACCTCGCCGGTGGATCTTGCGGTTGAAACCAATATCCCGGCGCCGGTGCTGGCACCATTGCCGCTCACGGTCGGGGTCCATTACGGCGACGATTTTCTCCAGTGGGTATTCGAGGATGAAGCCGGGGAAGATTGGGTGTGGCGGGTCGATACGCGCCAGGCCCATTTGACGCTTTATCGTTCGTTGCTGCAGTCGATGTTCGATCGGGTCGTTGAGCTTCCCGCGCCTTTCGCCGAACAAGCCGACGTCACCGCTGTCCTTGTCCCGCAGCCGGTGACGCTGCAACTGGCGCTGCCCGAGCTTTCGCCGGTCGGTGCTTTCGAAGCCTGGGTTCGGTACCGCATCAGGCTGCTTGATCCGGTTGGTGAGGTGCTGGATGAATGGGAGGTTGCCGGCTATGGACAGCAGGGCAGTGCGGAGTTCGGCGGCGGGCGCAAAACCGGCATCGCCGAGGCGATCGACCGCGCTCACCGTGATCTTGGTGCCCGGCTTATTTTCGGTTTTGCCGAACGCGACGAAGTGCGGAACTGGTTGTGCGGCGCTCTTGCACCGGCCGCGGCCGAGTCCTTGCGTGACTCGGGATCGGCCCTGCGCTGCGATCCGGTGGCCGCGGTGACCCCCGGCGCGGCAAGCGCCGAAACCGGGGAGGTGGATGAAGATGCAGTCACGACCACTGATTAGCTGCCTGCATGTGGCGCCCGCATTGGTGCTGGTGCTGACCGCGTGCACTACCACCACCAGGATCGACAACTATCAGCGCTCCAGCATGGGGGCGATCGAGCACGGCGAGGCGGTGGTTGTTCTCCGCGAGCCGCATCTTGCCGCGCGCGAAACCGAGAACGATTTCATCGACTGTGTCGGCAAGGCGCTTTCCAGGTCGGATGATGCGCTGCGGGTGATCCCGCGAGGCGAATTCGTTGACGGCATGTACCCCTACTTCGAGGACGGCACTGCACCGGTCAGTGTCGAGGGGGTATCGAAGCTTGCCGAAAACCCCGTGGCCCGGGAGCGGATGGCCGGGATGAACTTGCGCTATCTGGTGTGGATCGACGGCTTTACCGCCAATGTCGACGGCACTGGATCGATGTCGTGCGCGATCAGCCCGGCCGGCGGCGGCTGTCTGGGCTGGACTGCCTGGACCAATGAGGGCGCCTATACCGCCGAGATCTGGGATCTCAAGCTGGGCATCGAGGCCGGCTCGTTCGAACTTGATGCCCGCGGCACCTCGCATCTGATCGGGCTGCTCGTGCCGATTCCGCTGCTGGCCAATGTCAAGGGCAATGCCTGCAGTGCGGTGGCGCACTGGATTGCATTCTCCGTGCGCGGCGGCTGACTTCCGCGCGCGCTCTTTTGCGGCTTTCCGTGCCCTGCCATTCGGCCGGCATCATTACACTGGCCAATGGATACGCACCGACGGATTTTCTGCCTGTCATGAGCCGCTGGCGACCACCGGAGAAGAAATCCAGCCCGTACATCACCGCTGCGGGACTGGAACGGCTCAAGGCCGAGCTGAAGCAGTTGTGGGTCGATCGTCGCGAGGTGGTGGCCGCGCTGTCGGCGGCCGCGGCCGAGGGGGACCGCTCGGAGAATGCCGAGTACATCTACCGCAAGAAGCAGTTGCGCGAGATGGATCGCCGCATCCGCTACCTGACGCGCAGGATCGACGAGGTCAAGCCGGTTGCCGGGCGGCCGGGCGATGTCGACCGGGTATTTTTCGGCGCCTGGGTGACGGTCGCGAACGAATCCGGTGAGGAGTTCCGCTACCGGATCGTCGGTGCCGATGAAATCGACGCCGAGCGCGGCTGGATCTCGGTCGATTCACCGCTGGCACGCGGCTTGCTGGGCAAGCCCCTGGACGAAGAAGTTGCGATCGACACCCCGTCCGGGGTTCGAAATCTGGCGATCGTCGAAATCCGCTACTCGGAACCGGGAATGGCCTGATCTTCCGCCGGAATCTGCGCCGCCAGGGCGCCCAGGTCCGGTTCCGTGCGCCGGCCGGCGATGGCCTCGCGCAGTCGGGCCTGATCCGGATCATCACCGAAACGCAGCCCGGAGCGACGGGGCTGGAGGCCAAGACGGGAGTAGGCGGGCTCGAAGTCGGGTGCTGCCAGGGCCCGGATGGTGCGCCGGTATTCCTGCTGCCAGATCTGCGGCATGCTCAATTCGCCCAGTGTATCGATCAGGCGACGCGCGTTCCAGCGCCGATGGCGATCCATGCAGCATTCGTTCAGTGCCGCGATTGCGCTGTCCAGCGAGTGCTCGCCGCCGCTTTCGGTACGCAGCCGCGTGTCGACGCGCAGGAAGAACGCGGCACCGGTCCAGTAGACGCGCCTGTGCGCGCGTTCGCGCCACATGTTGGGGCTGAGGCTGGAAAGTGCCCGGCCACGGCCGCTGGGGTCGTCCAGGCCGCGCTGGAACCCGGCATGCAGGTCGTTCCAGGCCTGCTCGGGGCTGATCACTCCGGCGCGTGATTGCAGGATGTACTGGTAATAGGAAGCAAAACCCTCGGTGAACCAGATGTCGTCGTTGCCCGGAAACGGGATCAGCAAATGGGCAAACTCATGGTAGCCGCGCCAGTCGGCGTTGAGCGCTTCCAGGTCGGCATCCGGTGAGACATAGAAGCGAATCCGGGGCGGTCGGGATCTGCGCACCTGGCCGAAGGTAATGGCCCGGCTGTTGCGTGAGCCGGCCTGCAGATCGATCAACACCCGGTCCTGGGGAAAGCTGCCGGTCACGGTCTTGGTCGCCGCCAGGCTGGTGCGCAGCCAGTTCTCCCAGGGGTGGCTGTCCGGCTGGCTCAGCGGGCGGTTGTTCATGTATACGGCAAGCTCGACATCACCGACCTGAAAGCGGTGTTCATCTTCGGCTGCCAGAAAGGGCGCGAAGAGCAACAGGGGGCTCAGCGCAACCAGCACGATTGCATTCGGTCGATGGTTCTCGGTCATTCAGACTCCTTCCACCTGTGTTGCAGCATACGACCGGAAGTTTCGTTCCGGGATTGCGTGCAGGTGACAAGTATCGGACAGCGGCGTTCAGGGGTTGTAAATGCGGGCGCCGCTGGCTCGATAACGGCGAAGGACCTCGGCGGCCTGTTCGTGCAGCACCGCGGTCTGCAGTTCGATTCCGCGGCGATTGAGTATTTCGCGCCAAGCCGGATCGCGCGCTCCTTCATCGAAGCCGGTTTCCTCGGCATGCTGCTTGGTCGCGCCACAGATCACGCGGCGCACGCCGGACCACGGGATGGCCCCGAGGCACATCGCGCACGGCTCGCAGGAGGTGACCAGCTCCAGCGGCTCGGGTACGGCCTCGGCCAGGTTCCAGGTGCCCAGGCGCTGCTGGGCCAGGCTCAGCGCGACGATCTCGGCATGCGCGCTGGAACAGGTCTCGGGTTCGACCCGGTTGACGCCCAGCGCGATGATCTTGCCGCTTTCCATGCCGGCGACCACGGCGCCGAACGGCCCGCCCGTTTCGTTCTCGACGTTTTGCCGCGAAAGCTCGATGGCCAGCGCCATGCGATCTTCGGTCGCCGTCAGGGCATCGGGCAGCGACGCTGCCATGTCGATACACCACTGCGGCAAAGTGATCTCGAAACTGTGTCGAATCATGTCGGAATCCGGTCTGGTTTGTCTTTCGGGTCGTGTCCGGCCGGGCATGCAGGCTGGATGGCCGCAGGCACGAGATGATGCAGGCTTGACCTGTCTGCGTCATGATAACGGCATGAATCAGGTTCCGGACGACACCGCACTGGCCGATCTTGCACTGGCTCTCGCCTCGCGCATGAAGGCCGGCGGGCGCATGCTGGCCACCGCCGAATCGTGCACGGGTGGCTGGATCGCCAAGGTCTGCACCGATCTGTCCGGTTCCTCGGCCTGGTTCGAGTCCGGCCTGGTGACGTACTCCAACCGGGCCAAGTTCGAACTGCTTGGGGTCAGCCCGTCCAATCTGCATCAATTCGGCGCGGTCAGCGAAATCGTGGCCGCGGAAATGGCCCGCGGCGCGCGCAACGCGGCGCATGCCGACTGGGCCGTGTCCGTGACCGGGATCGCCGGCCCGGACGGAGGCACGCCGGACAAGCCGGTCGGCACGGTCTGCTTTGGCTGGGTCGGTCCTGGGGACGAGCCTGAAACCGAAGCCTGCCTGTTCTCCGGGGACCGCGACCAGGTGCGCCGACAGACCGTAGCCTACGCGCTGTCCGGTTTGCTGGGCCGGCTGTGAGCATGGCTCAAGGTCCCGACCGGCGGCTGTTCTTCGCGCTGTGGCCCGATGAGGGGTTGCGCGACGGGATCATTCGCCGCCGTCAGTTGCTGGGCCGGATCTCCCACCGGCAGGTGCCGGATCACAACCTGCACCTGACGCTGGTGTTTCTCGGCGACCAGCCCGGGTTCCAGCTTGCGGGAATCCTGCAGCAGGCCGACCAGGTGCAGTCCCGGGCATTCGAGCTGGTCCTGGACCGTGCCGGCTGGTTTGCGCGCGCCGGTGTGGCCTGGCTGGGCGGTCCCGCCGTCGAAGCGGGCCGAATCCTGGTCAGCCGCATACATGAGTGCATGCGCGCCATCGGAATCGAGGCCGACTCCCGGCCCTGGGCACCGCACGTCACGCTGTACCGCAAGGTGCGTGAGCGGCCGGAATTGCCTGCGATCCCGCGCTTGCTCTGGCCGGCGCGTGAATTTTCGCTGGTCGAGTCGATTCCCGGCCGGCCTTATCAGGTTTTGAGAACGTGGCCGCTAGAATCGGACTCATGAACATTTCCAGCGGGCCGGCAAGGGCCGTGTTGTAGGAAAAACGGACGAATTGCGGTAGGAAAATTGCCCGAATCCCTGTTGTGGGGTTGGCCGGAACAGGCGCTGTGAGATAATCGAATTCGACAACCAAAAGCCTTGAAAGGCGGAGAGAAATCAATCGTGGATGAGAACAGGAAAAGAGCACTTTCGGCGGCACTGAGCCAGATCGAGAAGCAGTACGGCAAGGGCGCAATCATGCGCATGGGCGATGAAGCACGGTCGCGCGACGTCCCGGTGGTTTCGACCGGCTCGATCGGGCTGGACCTCGCGCTCGGCATCGGCGGCCTGCCGCGCGGTCGCGTGATCGAGATCTACGGGCCGGAGTCGTCGGGCAAGACCACCCTGACGCTGCACGCCGTGGCCGAAGCACAGAAAGCCGGCGGCACGGCCGCCTTCGTCGACGCCGAGCATGCGCTGGATCCCAGCTATGCCGAAAAGCTTGGCGTCAACGTCGACGACCTGCTGGTCTCGCAGCCCGACACCGGCGAGCAGGCGCTGGAAATCACCGACATGCTGGTGCGCTCCGGCGCGGTCGACATCGTGGTCGTCGATTCGGTCGCCGCCCTCACGCCCAAGGCCGAGATCGAGGGCGAGATGGGCGATTCGCACGTCGGCCTGCAAGCCCGCCTGATGAGCCAGGCGCTGCGCAAGCTCACCGGCAACATCAAGCGCACCAACTGCATGGTGATCTTCATCAACCAGATCCGGATGAAGATCGGCGTGATGTTCGGCTCGCCCAAGTGGGCAATCTCGAAACTGAATGTATGGATGGATGGCCTGCTGAACAGGGTTTTACGCCCCTCCCTTGTGTTCTAGGCGGTTTAGAAGGATCATTCAGCCCTCAAATTTGTCGTTATTGAACCATAACTTTAGGTATATCTAATGGATGATAATCGAAAAAGAGCACTCGCAGCGGCCCTGGGCCAGATTGAAAAGCAGTATGGCAAGGGTGCCATCATGCGAATGGGCGACGACGCGGCACGCAAGGATGTCCCGGTGATTTCCACCGGTAGCTTGAACCTCGACATTGCCCTTGGCATTGGCGGTATGCCCCGTGGTCGCATTTGCGAAATCTACGGTCCAGAGTCTTCGGGTAAGACCACACTGGCTCTTCAGGTTGTGGCGCAGGCGCAGAAGGAGGATCTCGTTGGGGCCTTTATCGACGCCGAGCACGCGCTCGACCCGAATTATGCGGAAAAGCTAGGGGTTAACGTCGATGATCTCTTGGTGTCGCAGCCCGATAATGGGGAGCAGGCGTTGGAAATATGCGACATGCTGGTTCGCTCCAACGCAGTGGATGTGATCATCATTGACTCGGTTGCCGCGTTGGTTCCCAAGGCGGAGATCGAGGGCGAGATGGGCGACTCTCACGTTGGCCTGCAAGCCCGTTTGATGAGCCAAGCCCTACGGAAGCTGACCGGCAATATTAAGCGCACCAACTGCATGGTGATCTTCATCAACCAAATCCGAATGAAGATCGGGGTTATGTTCGGGAGTCCCGAGACGACGTCAGGTGGGAATAGTCTAAAATTCTACGCTTCGGTTCGCCTCGATATTCGCCGGATTGGTTCGATTAAGAAGGGCGACGAGGTAATCGGTAACGAAACTCGCGTGAAAGTGGTTAAGAACAAAATGGCTCCGCCCTTCAAAAAGGCCGAATTCGAGATCCTCTACGGTGAGGGAACCTCACGCGAGGGCGAGATCATCGACCTTGGTGTTGAGCATGGATTTATCAAAAAGTCCGGGGCCTGGTATAGCTACGGAGATGACCGCATCGGTCAGGGCAAAGACAACGTCCGTAGTTTCCTCAAGGACAACCCTGATCTTGCGAACGAGATCGAAGAAAAGGTACTCGCTGTGGTGCTGCCCCACAGAATGGCTGGTGCCAGCGATGGCGCTGAGCAAAAAGAGGCCGTCCTAACGGGGGCTGATTCCAACAGCTAGAGATTGGTCGGAAGGGGATCATGGGACGAACGGATCACAGTCAATTCATCTATCACCCTAAACGAGACTATGACTGTCGTTCGTTCTATGAGGCTCTGTCCCCTGAACTTGCCGATGCATTTGTTCGCATCGGCAATGAGTACCTATCTACGAAGAGCTTGGCGTATGCAGATCAGTGCTTTAAGGCACTGAACATTTTTTTACACGACTTCCTTTCTTTGAACAACTCGCGTCCCGCAGATAACGCCCGGCAGGGCGTGTTCCCTATCGGCCGCCACGCTGAGTGCGTCGCCCTAGTTCGCCAGTTTGACACCTTCCTCCATAGCGAATTCGATAGCCGCTTTCGCCGCAATCACCACCGAGCTGGGATGAGATTCTGGTTTCAACGGTTAGCGACTGAAGGCTTGATGCCTCAGAGGGTCTCGCTCAAGTACGAATCGCCCCGTGGGGACGGTAGCACAGGCCAAGATACAACGTCTGCAACCCTTGTTGACTTTTCTCTGCCTGAGGAGGCTCGGGCTGAAATGAAAGACCACATTGCCCGGATTTCCGCTGATGATCGCGACCGCCAAGAGGCAGAGACCATTTTCCAGCACATCGCGAAGGAATACCTCGTCAAAAATCCGCATGTATCATTCAGCCATGACGACATTCCCCATCTGGTTGCCCAGATCCTCGGGGAACGCCTAGAGCGGATCCGGAAGCATGCTGAGCAGGAGTTCCAGAAAGCACGAAGGGAGCGAGCGACAGGCCTGCTGATGGCTCGCGCGGGCCGGAAGCACCTTTCTCTTTTCACTAACTGGATGGCCTGGGCCAAGGGCCCAGGGCACGGTAAGGTCAATCCATTCCGAAAGGCTGTGTGCCAGCTGACGAAGCAAGAGTTCGATGCCGCAACTCTAGCGTGGTGCTATTTCTGCAACGGCGGCATATTTTTTCGCTGGAACTACCATGAGAATGCGTTGTATGGGCGATGGTTGAAGGCCAAGGCCTCTGTCGGCTCGAACCTTAACGCAGAAGTCGCTCAAGACCTCATCGGCTGTGGAACCCGCATGACAATCGCGGCGCAGATCATTCTTGTTCACGACCTAATAGCTAACGTATCGAGCGTGCGGGAGTTAGCGGTGGACGCCGATTACACTGGTTTCGGTTCGCTCCGGGGATTGCAGTGGTCAAAGGCGCGTGCAGGGAAGGTGCTGACCCTCCTGGACCACATGGAGCAGGAACTTAGTAGTCCTTCAAAGGTAGTACGGGTAATCCGGAAGGCCACCAAGAAGTATCGTGCCCACTGTATTCCGTGTGATAAGGACAGCCTCTTCCTGCTCAACTTCAATAATAGCAAGCAGGCAAAATCAAAAACGTCCGGAGACAATGAGCTAGACCAGAACCCGATTTCGCGGCCGAGCGACACGTGGTTTTGCCACCACGCCAATAAAGTGATCGAGGCTGCCGCTAACAGCGAATGGGTCGGCACCACGAAGTCAATTCGGCAAAGCATTCTTCTATATGATGCGTTGGTTGGCGGAGTCCTTGCAGTACAAAAGTCCGCGCAGCACCAACAGACAACCACATCCACTGCATACTCAAACAAGCTTGCCATGCGCGTCAAACTAGATATCGAGATTCGCAGTTTCTTGCGTTGGATGCAGGCCGTGGTTGCCGTGAATGTGGATGACTTTGCATCCAAAGTCGGGCTTGATGAGGCGCAGTTCAAACAACATCGTGAACAGATACTGAATTCGCACTTCGGTGGGTTGTACTGCAAAGACCCTCGGGCCGGTGTCCAGCCGGGAACGACAAAGGGTGAGGTCTGCGGCGAGATTTCGCAGTGTATGTCGTGCCCGAACCGGCGGCATCTTTTTGTGGCGACCGAGTCCAATGTGGCGCATCTGCTGATGTGGAATGATGCGCTGGTCTACGCTTACAAGGCTGGTATCATCGCTAACCCTCCCGAACGGGAGTGGAAAATGTGGTCGCTTTTCATTCGCTCTATCCTAGATCGTCTTGAATCGAAGCGAGAGTTTCGGTCATTGCTTGCGGGGGCAAGGGCGACAGTAAGTCAGACACCCAATCCTTACCTCGGTTTCTTCTCCTCCGGGCAGGAGGCAGCAGTGGTACAAGAGGGAGCGGTCGGATGAGTATATCGCTAGTACGGGAGCTTCTGCCTTCAATCCCTTCCGATGACGTCTTTCAGAGAGAATACGACTGGTTAGTCAGTGACTGGACTGAAATGCGATGGGAAGTACGCGATCCCGGTGCGTACGAAAATCGCCCGGAAACCGCGCTGTTGAATTTTGAGTCACCGCTACGTCCCGGTCATTGGTTCTCCGATCACCCAGAAATTGTGGAGGACATCAAGCGCAGCCTAGCTCTCTCCGTTGAATTGGCATCTTCTGGCGAGAATTTTGGGCCAACGGTCAATTCGTACACAATGATGCGCAATCGTTTGCGGCTATTGATGCGCATCTATCGCGAGTTGCAGGATCTGGGCCTGGACAATCTGTCTGAGGTCGATGCCGGTTCGATGGGGCTCCTGCTACACCGGCTAAGCAAGCCCGAAAAGGAGTCCCGCAGCTACGCACAGCGGGTCGAGGGGTATTTACAGAGTATGGATCCCTCCGAGTGGCCGGTCGCTGACCAAGGTCGGGGTAGGGGATGGATTATCGACCGCCAACAGGTTTATCTTGCTCTCGGATTCTCGCCTTATGTAGGCAGGTTCTGTGGGGCCACTCGATCCGTATTCCATGATGCTACATGCACTTTGGCCGATATGTACCAGGACCGGGCGTTTCGAATCGAGGGAGAACAAGCCGTCGAGGCGGGAGGAAACGTCGCCTACCAGAAAGAGTTTCGTGGTCTACTCACAACCCTTCATGCGTTTTATGCGCAGTCTGACATTTCAGAATTGTTCAACTACCCACTGAGCGTTCCACCGTATGTGGGCTCGATCGATGCGGCGGTGAGAGAGCATGTTCCGAGAAGGGTGGTGGGCGGGCGCACCAGGAATATCCCGGTGGATGCGTGGATGACAATCATGGACGCAGCAGTGCGGTTCGTCGTCGATTATGCGGATCCGCTGAAACGTGCCGAGAAAGAGGCTGCAGAATTCTTCTCCGAGATTGAAACGCAGCAAGGGCGCCACGTGGCTGGTAAGCACACGGGGAAATGGCTGCGGCAGCAAGAGTACGCAGAAGGGCCCCATTCTCCCTTCCCACTGTCTGCGTATGCGAACTATGCCGAAATGCAGAACTGCAAGAAATACACGGATGAATACATTGACACCTTCAAGGCGTTGGTTGATTCGGGTCGGACCCCAAAGGAAATCAAGTCCCAGTTCGGATTAAGAAAGCGGCAATACGACTATTTAGTTACGTTGATCAAGGATCGCCATATTGCAAAAGGCACGGGCCTGTCCTTGCATCGGGCTCGATACGGCTTCCTGCCGCTTGCATGCGTTCTGGTCCTGCTCGCATTTACCGCAGGTAGGGAGTCGTCGATACGTTCACTCCGCGCGGGATGCATCAAGCGTCGGTTCGATGAGCTATACATTGAGATGTATATACCGAAGACCCTTCGTCGATACGACCAGCTTCCGACGGTGGAAATAGTCAAGAAGGCAGTGGAGGTCCTCGAAGATCTCAGCGCAAGCGCTAGACGAGAAACAGGAAGCGATCACCTCCTGCAATTCAAGGGCGTCAGGGGTAATGGGCTTGAACCGGCTAAACCGCAGTCGTTTCGTTGGGGCAATGTGATTGATGACTTCGTGGAGTGGATTGGCCTAGAGGCGGAAGTAGATCGGGGGCGGTTCGAGTTCTCCGAGCACCAGTTCCGTCGCTTCTTTGCAATGATGTTCTTCTACAAGTATGATAAGAAATACCAACTCAATGCGCTGATGCGCTTCATGCGGCATCTTGATTGGAACATGACGACTGTCTACCTCAGTGAAAAGGTTGCGGGACAGGTCTTGAAGCAGGTGTCCGATGAAAGAGGTGCGGCGCTAATCGTTTCGGCTGTGGACGGCGAGGGCGGCGGAAGCATGGCTGAAGAATTCAAGGGCAAACTGTTGAGATCGTTTCAGGTTCAACCCGAGAACAAGGCGGCGTATGCGCTGAAAGCGATGCAGGATGATTCCTACATCTTCGACTTTATTCCGGATGGCGTCTGCTTCGGGCGGACACCGGGCTATGAACAACGCGGGAAGTGTATGGTGGAGGTGGATGGAAAGGCACACGTCATGTCTCATCGACAAGGCCCCGGGTCCTGCGCCGGGTGTCCGAACTTGCTGACCAGTCATGAGCTGCGGGTCGACAAGCAGTGTGAGCCAAAGTTGAGGCTCTCCACTCCCATCCTAGAAGCAGCAACGAAAACGTAGCCATGGCCGGAGGTAACAAGAATTCCAAGAAGGCATTGGCAGCAGCGGCCAAGCTCAAGCAGGAGGCATCCAGGAAGAGCATAAAGACAGCGATTGCAGCGGTTGAAGCGGACGTTAAGAAGAAACGGAAGGACCGGACCGAAGGCACGTTGCCTAAGAGCTACTCACAGGTCTGTAAGGCATATAGCATCCCGAAATCCACCGTTGATTTGAAGCATAATTCCGATCTGAAAGAACGACTGCTTAGAATCGTTCAGGACATTCGCAACCCACCGATCGATCCCACGGTGCAGCGGGAGTACCAAGCAAGGATCAAGCAGCTTGAGGCGCAGGTTAGGCGCCTGTCTGAAGAGAATATGCGGCTGGCAGAGGAGCTTGACCAGCACGCCGAAGAACTGGCGATGGTGAGGAAGCATAATTCTAACTTGACCAAGAAGCAATCGGTGAAAGGTAATATTCAATCTCTCGGATTAAAAAAAAGGCGCTAAGCATGCGAGGGTCGGGGACTTACCTGTGCGAGTGCCAGAGCCGAGCGAGGGAAACCCAACTCAAAAAGGATGGGATGATCGATAAATCCCAGATTGGCAAGAGGGTAGGGTTTCTTCGGGCGTCATTAATACGGGACTACGTATGCGCCGAACGTATTGACGGGACAGAGAAAGAGTTCATGACGAAGACCATTGATGTTGCGATCGAGGAAGAACGTGCGGTGAGTTGCGCATGAAAGGTGCGTTTCTTGGCATGAAGTGGCAAATGATCGCGTTGGGAGAAGGCTTCAAGTTGTGTGAGGTGGCTTGCCCTAAGCTTCCGTTCGTGCTCAGTGCCGACGGAATACCTCATTACCAGCTTAATCGGTACATTCGGTATCGTGCACTCACGGAGCGCCGCAACATTTCTAGCACGATTACTGAGAGTGTGCGGCAGATTGTCCGGTACCTGAACTATCTTGCCAGTGGTGCGGATCAGAAGCTATCGCGGAAGCGATCGTACGAGTATTATGAGTCAATGGACTCCTTGATCCGATCGTTCCGGGATTCGCTAAAGGGCGAATGTGCAACGGCTACCACCAACCATTACCTGCAGTCTGTGTACGGGTTTCTGTGGTTCTCCGAGAGAGATGCTAATGATCAACTTTGTGAAGGCGTGATCGGGATTACGGATACCGAAAAACGTGTTGGGAAATACCCTGTGTCTGTCGATCCGTCGAGGCAAAGAAATTCGCAGTACAGGATTCCGCTGCTGGAGCGGGAAATCATCGGAACACGTAAGCGGCAACGGACAAGACCCATCGATGCCGCCTGGGACGACGCTTATGATACCGCGGCGGCAGGCGGGAGCGAACTAGACGCAAGAGACTTCCTGATGATACGAATTATCAGGGAAACCGGATTGCGGCGGATCGCGCTTCGGCACTTACTCGTTAAGGAGTTCGAGGGAGACTTGGACGATCGAGAGCTACGTGCCGGGGAAAAGTACGTTTACGTTGAGACCGAGAAGAACTCCAAGGGCCACTTCCAGAAATTCTCCGTCGACCTATTCATGGGCATCGCCGATTACGTCCGTCAGGTTCGTCCAGCGCTGTTGGTCAAGGGAGACAGCAGCAACCCTTATCTGTTCAATGGCCAGAAGCAGGCGAAGCCGATTACTGAGAGACAAGTCAATGATCGCTTGGCCAAGCATGGGTTGGCTCCTCATCAAGGCCGCGCCATTCATCTTACGGAACTGTTTCTCGAGTTGTTGAGAGAGGGGTATCAGGAAAGGGATGCGACCCATATCGTTGCGCAACAGGCGAACCACTCCTTAGGAAACGACGGCAGCACTCTCCGCAAGCACTATCTTGAGGCGCAAATGATTCTGAAGAGCACCAACTTCATTTCGCCAGGACAGTACCGGGCAGAGGTGGCCAAGCTAAAGGCGCGAATCGCGGAGTTGGAGGTGTTGCTCAAAGAGAGGCGGTGGCTGGCCGGGGAGTCATGAATTAGCCAGCCTGGCCAGTACATGGTGAGCAAGATAAAGTAGGATGTTTGTGACCTTTATGACGCTGGGGTCACGATCTAGTTCAGGAATTGGTTGATTGCCTTGAATGCAGCCTCGAAATAATCCAAAGATTTATTGACAGCGGCTGAGTCATCATCAAGAAGTTCAGGATGCCGTAGTAGCCAGTTGGCAGGCACAAAGTGGCCGAACTCCGGTGAGTTGGGAGGCAGGGTTCGACATGCCGCTTCGACCTGCTTTACAAGTCGCTCAGTACTTGGTGATGCCTCGGCAGCAACTTTTGGTGTGATTTTCTGCTTCCCCTTAAGGCCGAGAGACTGACTGACTAGGTTGCAGTAGAAGGCTGCGTCGAATAGGTCCTCAATATCGCTCTCGGCTTTGCCGGAAAAGTCCGCCGCTGTCAGCACCCGTTCAGTCTTGAGGATCTGACTCTGCCGCAGCCTCTCAATCTTGGATTTGTCGCCTTTGCCGTAGTCGCAGAGGGCTACGATGTTGAGCTTGTTGCCTGCGAACAAAGAGGCGAAGGAGGACACCTTGTCCAAGCCTCCAGTGGGGCAAATGACCCAACGAGGGTCCAGAAACTCCCTCTTCCGAGACTGGAGGGCTTGAGACATCACTTGCAGATAGACGACATCGGACGGCCCTTCGACCAGAATGCAGTCCTTTCCGATGAACAGGGATTGTGTAATTTCGTAGCCAAGATGTGCCTGAAGCGGGAATAGGGTCTCGCGGTCCACGGAAAGTACGTCAGCGGAAACCTTCGTGCCCTTCACAACTGGCCGGCGACGGTCGGCGTAGTCAACAACGTCTTCCACAACCCGAACGTCAGCAAGACGTTGTGCCGGAACCATGAACGGCGAATGTGTCGAGTAGATCACCTGATGCTCTGGCAGGATTCGACTTTCGATGTAGCGCAGCAAATCGGACTGCGCTTTCCCATGCAGTGTGAGCCCTGGCTCATCAAGCAAGATGATCGCGGTGCCTGCTCGTTTTTTGAGCTGTTTGAACTGGGACAGGAACGAGAAGAACCACACGAATCCAGCGCTTCTCTCGGAGAGCGGAACGGTGACCCGGTGGTTTTTGTTTTCAACCCGGATTTTGGCAACCCGCCCTGCGTTAAATGGAGCTGGATCCTGCGGTCGGCCATCATTGAGAGTTATGGCTACCGCGAGAGCCTCGTTCTGGGTCCAAAACTCGAAGATCTCGTCCGTGATGTCGTTGGAGGCACCCTCACACTGCGCAATCAGGTCCTCCAGCTTCGGTGCATTCTGCAATTCTTCGATGGTCGTGCCCGCATATTCGAGGAAGTCCAGAAAAATCTGATCGCTTGGCGACACGTTGCTCTGCTGTAGGTCTGTTGCAAGCTTATTGAGGGATAGCTCGCCAGACATCCGCTCGAAATGGGACGTATAGAAGAATTTCGGCATTCGGGCGGACAGTAGGTCAATTGCGGCACGAACGGCCGACCCATCTGGAAAATCGCTGAGAATTGCAATCAACGACTTCTGAGGCTCCGTCTTTTCCTCGATCGCGTTGAGGGCGATCAACGCGTCGACAGTGTCCGTGCAGTTCTTGAGCGGAGCCTTGTCAGCTGCCTTCATCGAGCATCGGGACTCCAAGTTTTGAAGGCACTTCTGCCGGTCTACTGGTACGCTCCAAGTTGTGCCGGCATACCCGATGTAGCTGGTGACTTCGACTTCCCGACTTTTTAGCACATCGTCGCCGAGTGTGGCCTCGATCTCGGCCACGTCATCATCGTCTAGCGACCACCAGGTCCGTGCGACCGGCGACTTCCCGTCAGGATGACGTTCGTCGAACTTATTGAGAAAGCGGCGTGGATAGTCCCGCGTGCGGTCATATTTGAAGGCATCCATTGATCGAAGGCCTTGGATGGCGCGCAAAATTGCGGTTTTGCCTGCCTCATTCTTCCCTACGAGGCATGTAAGATCCCCTATTTCGAATACGCCGCTATCCTCGATTGAACGAAAGCTTGTGACCTGTACCTTTGCGAGCTTCATGGGGCCTGCCAAATTGTTCCAATCCTTCCCGGCCACGAAGAATAGCACAGCGAGTAAACCACCGTTTTCTTGACAGCCCCATGCTCTCGATTTCCACCTGAATGTGGGCTATAATCTGTAAAGAAAGTCCGTAAAGAAAACTATGGCAAGGATAGAGGCTCCTCTTGAACATTGGATATGCACGGGTCTCCACGCTTGACCAGAGGACCGATCTCCAGCTCGACGCACTGAAGCAGGCGGGATGTGATCGGGTCTACACTGAGCACTTCACCGGCTCAGCTCGAGCGCGCCCGGAACTGGAAAACTGTCTCTGGAGTCTCCGAAGTGGGGACGCCCTGGTAGTGTGGCGCCTTGATCGGCTCGGGCGCTCCTTAAAGGACTTGGTCACCATCATTACTGAACTGGAAGACCGGGACGTGGCTTTTCGCTCCATAACCGAATCCATCGATACCAGCACCGCCGGCGGAAAACTAGTCTTCCACATCTTTGGAGCGCTAGCAGAGTTCGAGCGTTCGATTATGCAAGAAAGGACGCGTGCTGGGCTCGCTGCGGCCAGGGCGCGGGGACGCAAGGGTGGTCGCAAGCCGAAGATGACCAAGACTGATGTGCGAAAGGCAGTGGCCATGCTGCAGGATCCGGCTATCACGAAAACCGAGGTTGCCCGCCATTTTGGCGTAAGTCGGGTCACGCTAAACGCATCAATTGCCCGTCATTCCGGCGATTGACGAGCCGTACGGTGACAATTGGAGAGGATTCGGCGACACTGGTGGCGACTGGTCGCGAGCCCTTTTGTTGGTTCCGAGGGTGGGGCTGTGAAGTCGTAGCTTCCGTGAGCAGGCTGTCGTCAGGACTTTGAGATCAAAACCTTTTTTTCGGCCGCGTCTTTATCAAATCAGGAGAATGTAATGCCAACGCTGGAATTCAAGGGCAAGCAATTCGTTTATTCCCATCACCTCGGGGTGCCGTTTCGCGAATTGCAGGTGGTGCAGGATAAGTCGCTGCCCGCCAAGGGGCAAAAACCATCGCTGGATGACAACCTGATTATCCACGGCGATAATCTGGAAGCTCTCAAGGCGCTGCTGCCGACCCATGCCGGGAAGGTGGACTGCATCTTTATTGACCCGCCTTACAATACCGGTAATGAGGGTTGGTGCTATAACGACAATGTGCGCTCGCCCTTGATGAGAGAGTGGCTGAAGAAATCGGCCAACCCTGTGGACAAGGAAGACTTGGAGCGACATGACAAGTGGTTGTGCATGATGTGGCCGCGGGTGAATTTATTAAAGGATCTTCTCGCGGAAGATGGAAGTATATGGATTACGCTCGATGATAATGAGGCGCAACGCGCAAAACTCATATTAGACGAAATCTTTGGCGAAGAGGCGTTTGTTGCGTCGATTGCTTGGCAAGCTCGATATTCTGTCTCAAACGACGCATCCATATCGACTTCTCATAACTATATTCTCGTCTATTCTAGAGCCCCGGAAACATGGAAGAAGCTTCGCAATGAAATACCACGCGATGAGAGGCAGGAGAAACAGTATTCCAATCCGGATAATGATCCGAAAGGCCCATGGAGAGCGATACCTTGGGACGCTCCAAACATAAGGGAGAATCTTTCATACCCAATCACCACACCCAAAGGCACTGTCAAGTATCCCCCAAAAGGTCGGTGTTGGGCTCGTGAAGAAGAGAAATGGAACGGAATTGTCGAACAAGGATTAGCGTATTTCGGAAAGAACGAAGATGGTGCACCTGCTTATAAGCGGTATCTTAAAGACGCCGGTACCGTAGTCCCGACCACATGGTGGCCTCATGACAGTTCGGGTCATACCGATGAAGCTAGTAAGGAGCTGACAGCTTTTGGCCTGGATACACCATTCGCAACGCCCAAGCCTGTGCGCCTGCTGGAACGAATTATGAGGGTGGCTACACGAGAGGGGTCATTGGTTCTAGATAGTTTCGCTGGTTCAGGTGCTACCGCTGAAGCCGTTCTTTCCCTGAACAAGAAAGACCACGGCAATCGCCGTTTCATCTTGGTTGAATGTGAAGACTACGCCGACACCCTTACCGCCGAACGAGTGCGTCGTGTGATCAATGGCTACTTCTACACAGGCAATCAAAGAGAGGAGTTGCACCGGGAAAACATTACCTGGAGTACTTTTGAGAAAAAGCAGCCGAAAGTACTGGATCATATCGCGTCCATCGAAAACCTGCGCGGCCACGAATACGACAAGATCAAGAAGGAGATTAAGGAGGGTGTGCTTACCGTGATCGGTGAGCGCAGGGTGGAGAAGACTGCGCCAGGGCTGGGCGGCAGCTTCACCTATTGCACCCTGGGTGAGCCCATCGATATTGAAAGCCTGCTCACCGGCAAGGAGTTGCCAAGCTTTGAGGCCCTGGCGCGCTATGTGTTCTACACCGCCACCGGGCAGTCCCTGGAGAAGGTCGGTAAGTCAGCGCCGGATGGCTTTATTGGCGAGACGGACCTGTTCCGGGTGCACCTGTTCTACCAGCCGGAGAAGGAGTGGTTGCGTTCCAATGACGCGGCGCTCAATGCCGAGCGGGTGGCGGCCATAGAAAAGACCAACAAAAGCGGCAAGCGGGCCATTGTGTTTGCCGTGGCGAAGTTTATGAGCCAGAAAGAATTGACCGCCCGCCGCATCGAGTTCTGCCAGTTGCCCTATGCCGTCCACCGGATTCTGGGGGATTGAGCATGGAGCTGAAGGAATACCAGCAAGGTGTACTGAGCAAGCTGGACCGCTATCTGATGGTTCTGGCCGAGCAGCGCGAGCAGGCGGAGGATTTCGTCGAATTTCAGAAGAGCAAGGGTAAGACCGCCAGCCTGGGCGACTACTGCCGGGAAGTCTGGGATCAGCTCAATGCGGAGCGGCTTCTTCCATATCTATATCAGAACGGTAATCCCGTAGTGGCGCCTCACCTGTCGCGCCACGATGGCCTTGGGCTGTCGATCCCAAATATCTGCTTCAAGGTCCCCACCGGCGGCGGCAAGACCCTGCTAGCCACTGCCGCGATTGAACGGATACAGACGGATTATTTCAAGCGCCAGACCGGATTGGTACTGTGGGTGGTGCCCTCCGATGCCATTTATCGCCAAACCTGGAAGCAATTGGCCAACCGCGAGCACCCCTATCGGCAGATGCTGGAGCGCGCTTCCGGCGGTCGGGTCAAATTGTTGGAAAAGGCCGATGCCTTTACCCGCCGGGATGTGGAGGGGCAGTTGTGCGTGATGCTGCTGATGCTGCCCTCGGCGGCGCGCAAGTCCAAGGAAACCCTGCGCCTGTTTCGCGATAGCGGCCGCTTTACTTCCTTCTTTCCGGTGGAAGATGACAGCGATGCCAACCGGGCATTGCTCGATCAAGTGCCAAATCTGGACCAGAACGATCTCGTGGATATGAGTTTCGCCGAAGGCATCGTGCCGGGTTCGATTTCCATCAAACAAAGCCTGGGCAATGTGTTGCGGCTGGTGCGTCCGGTTGTCGTAATCGACGAAGGTCACAAGGCCTATTCGGACACCGCTCGGGATACTTTGGCCGGATTCAACCCGCGCTTCATCCTGGAACTGTCCGCCACGCCGAATACCAACAACAAACACCAGTCAAATGTGCTGGTGAATGTGCCGGGGACAGACCTCAAGGACGAGGAAATGATCAAGCTGCCCATCAATGTTAGCAATGAGGGCAAGGGCGGCTGGAAACATACTCTGACCCTGACACACGCCAAACAACAAGAGCTGGAGCAGGAGGCGCTGGCCTTTCAGAACGAGACCGGGCGGTATATACGCCCTATCGTGCTCATTCGCGTGGAGCGTACCGGCAAGGAGCAGCGCGACTCCGGACTGGTGCATGCCGAAGATGCGAGAGAATACCTGCGCGATCAGTTGGGCGTGAATGAAGAGCATATCCGCCTAAAAACCTCCAGTGATGACGAACTGGCCGACGAAGACCTGTTGTCACCTACCTCGCCGGTGCGCTTTATCATCACCAAGGACGCCCTGCGCGAAGGCTGGGATTGCCCCTTCGCCTATGCCCTGGCAGTGCTGTCGCGCACCACGGCCACAACGGCGCTGACGCAGATGATTGGCCGGGTGTTGCGCCAGCCCCATGCCCAGGCCACCGGCGTGGCCGCGCTGGACGAGTGCTACGTGTTCACTTTTGATCAGGATGTGACCGAGGCGGTCAATGGGGTGCGAAAGGGGCTGGAGGATGAAGGCATGGCTGATCTGGCCTCCAGCGTCAAATCCGTGGACCCGGGCAGCGGCCACGCCCTGAACATGCGCCGCGAAACCATTCACCGGCGGAATAAGTTCGCCGGCCTGCCGCCCATCTTTCTGCCGCGTGTGTTGCACCGCGACGCCAGTGCCCCCGAGGGGTACCGCCCACTGGACTACGACCGCGATGTGCTGGGCGCACTGGACTGGGAGGCATTGCAGTTTTTGGGGGCGGACAAGGCCGCCATGGACGACGACAAGCTGCAACGCACCGTGGCGCGTGTCACATTGGACCGCAAGGCCAAGGAGACCGGCCAGACGGTGTTCGAACTGGAGCAGGAGGCCGTCGATGCCTTGCCCGAGGAAGGGCTGGACGCCGCCTATCTGGTCCGCCAATTACTGGATGTGGTGCCAAATCCCTGGCAGGGGATGCGCCTGCTGGACGAAACACTAGTCGCCCTGCGGGCCAACGGCGTGACCGATGAACAGATTTATGTGAATCGGCTTGATCTTGTACAGAGCATGAAGGCCTACTTGCGCGAGCAGGTCAACTGCATGGCCGAAAGTCTTTTTCGGGAAAAGCTCGATGGTGGTGAGATCGCCCTGCGTCTTGTGGCCTCCAATGATCCGGCACTGAACTGGAAGATTGCCGAGACCCTGGAAATTGATGTGTCCGATGTGGACCCGCATCTTTACCGCAAGAATGGCGACCCCCTGGAGAAAAGCTTGTTCGAGAAGGTGTACCAGAAGGAATTCAATGAGCTGGAGAAGAATACCGCGTGGTATCTGGACGAAAGCCAATGCGTGTACTGGTGGCACCGTATTGCCGTAAACCAGCGTTCCTACGGCTTGCAGGGTTGGCAACGGCATCGGGTGTACCCCGACCTGCTGGCCTGCGTCCATGGTGTCGAGGATGGCAAGTTCCGCTTCTCGGTGCTGGAAACCAAGGGCGACCACCTCAAGGGTAATGATGACACCCAATACAAAAGCAGGCTCTTTGAGCTTTTCACTCGGTATGCGGATGTCACCAACTCCGTTGGCCAGCTTGCACTTGAAGATGAAGGCAAGCCTATGCGCTTCCGCATGGTAATGGAGAAAGACTGGAAGAGCATGCTGGTGGATGAAGGGCTATAGTGATCTTTGGCGATTCCAAGGCTACATTAGCTGTACTGCCGAGGAATTAGTATCGAACGCCGATACGAGCATTAAGAGGGGGCAGGCTCAGAAATTCCGGCGTGTCATTCCGCGGCTTCCACCCGAATCCCCTTTCGAACAGTCGGTCACGAGATTCTGCGGCGTGGGCAAGCTGGTCGTGCTGATTTGGATTCACAAGAAGTTGACAAAACCAACGTCCTCCGCGTATTTACCGGAGCGACTTCGACGCGGAAACTGACTGAAATCAAGTATGTGCGGACGCAGCGGTCACGAGTTCAGCTGGAAGTAGGTTTATGACTACCAGAGTATCTCCGGTCCCCCGCCGGAAGGCAGGCAGCATGAACTCAATGTTGCACCGTCGAGCCGGCGCTCCGGTGAAACGCACCGGACCCGGATTCCCGTCGCCCGACCACGGCCGGGCGACTCGCGGGTGCGTGGGCCCGCTGAATAAGATGCTACCCATGGTAATGACTCGCAAATTCGAGAAAATGGCGGACATACAGCGTGCACAAGCCGTTTGAATGGTCCGGTCCTACCCGTTTCCTGGAATCCGGTCATGCTCCGGCCGGCAGACTTATCGAATCGGCGTGACCGCTACCAGCCGGCCGCAACTTCGCACATGATCGCCGTTCAGAGCGCGCCACCGCTCGAGCATGACCTGTTCGGCCCTGTCGAGGGCAAGATCGAGCCGAACCACGGCATCGTGCAAATTGTCATTGTTCAGGCTGGCGAAATCTTCGGCCATCAGCCGTTCGAGCGTTGCAAGTGTGCTGCTGATCTTGTCGGGCATATCATTCTCGGTGGTAAGCTTAGCGACAGTCTGCCCGGCGAATCCTGGCCCGGCAATCCGTAAATTTCCCGCAAACCTGTAGGAAAATCGGAAGTTCGGTTTAGGATTTTTCCGACTGGACGTAGGAAAACTGCAGCGCTTGGCTCCAACACGCAATTTTTTAAGTGAACCGCCCAGGATTTTCCGGAGGCGCGCAGGCTGACCGCCTTTCGCGCCTTTGGGTGTGCCACTAGACAATTTGGGCGGCTAAAATGCGCAGAAGAGAACGGATGAGCGAGAATGTAGAGCGACTCTGGAGATTAGCGGTCGCTGCGGAAACCACGGCGCCTGCCGACAAGATCCAGCGGGCTCAAGGCCTTCGAAACAGATTCGAGCAGCAGTTCGAATGCGGCTGCGAGGCCTGAAGCCGATTTCTAGTGAGTGAATGGCGATAGATGAAAAGAGAAGTTCATAGCGCGAAAGAGAAATGGAAAGGATCACGCCATGGTGCCTGGTCTGGACGTGGCTTTCATTATCAGTATCTCATCTCAACTTTACTTCTAATACGCCAGTGGGCCGGACTTGCGCCGTCCGGTTGTCTCGTGCCAGAAGGATTGGAAGATTGCGTTGTCGAGCTCGCGGAACGTGATATCTGGCTTCAGATAAAGTCGCGAAAGGACGGTGCATTCAGCGACACCGAAGTAGAGACTATTGTGAACGCTACGCGCGCCAATGCTGCCGCGGTGAACGGTGGGAAGAAAAACCACACCGCCGTTGTTCTTGAGCATCCGCGGACTGGCCGCAGTGAGGCCGGCATAGACCAGATTTTTGACGATGAGAGTCCATCAGTATTCTCGTGTGCTGAGCCGGGCAAAGACGGTGTCAACCTGTTGTCGACACAGCTCGACACACCGGAAGTCATCGCCAGTGGCATTCTCAGCGACCTTTACATGCTGGTCGCCGAGGCTTCGCAGGAGAACGCATCTCTACGCTTTGAAGAACGGCGGCGGATATCTACCACTGAGATTGGGCGCCGTATCTTTGAACGATTGGAGGCTGAAGACCCTTCCGCGATAGACCATGCCATGGCATCCGGCGCTCTGGAGCCAGTCGATTTCCGGAGCTCTATCAGTGAGCCGGCGTTCTACCAGGGCGTGAAGGTCCGCCCCGGACATGTCGCAGCCGGGCTTGTATTCGATCGCCCAGATGATTCGGCTGCCGTTATCCACACGCTCAGGCAGCGAAGGCATGTCCTCATATCGGGTCCGTCTGGCGCCGGAAAATCTGCATTAATGTGGCTGACTGCAAAGCTGCTTGAAGGCGAGTTCAGGTGGTATCTAATAACGGCACGGGCGGTTGGGGCAGACGCCGATGCTATAGTTCGCTTCATTCGCGCCCGCCGACCCAACGAAGACTGCCCGATTGGATTGGCATTTGATGATGTTAGCTCTGCCCACAATGACCTGTGGAACATTCTGGTTCGCGAGCTGAGCGGTATGCCTGCAGTGTATTGTCTTGGCTCGGTACGCCAGGAAGATGTCGCCCTCGTCACCGACCAGTCAGATACGGAGTTCATAGGTGTCACCCTTGATGAAGCACTGGCCGAATCTGTGTGGAGAAAGCTTCGTACCCAGAGGCAGACACGCTGGGAGCACTGGCGGGAACCGTTCGAGCAGTCCGAAGGCCTCATGCTCGAGTATATGCATGTGCTGACACAGGGCCGGCGTCTTCAGGCTGTAATCGATGAGCAGGTGCAGCAACGAAAGAAGGAAAATCGGACTGATGAACTGGCCATCATAAGAAGCACCGCAGTGATTTGCGCCCGTGGTGGAGAGCTGCGGGCGAGCAAGCTGTTTGATTTGCTCAATGTAAATCCGGACGATGCCAGCCGCGCGTTGTCCCGGCTTCTTGATGAACATCTGGTGAGAGAAAGCCGCCCCGGTGTGCTGGGCGGACTGCATATGTTGCGCTCTCAAGCTCTTACCAAGGCATCACATGATGAGGCAGTTTTTCTGAGCGAGGCTTCTCTGTGGCGAAGCCTGCCGGCGGCGACTGGTGAAACTCTACCAGTTGCAGTCAAATCAATCCTTGCGGAAGCCAAGAAGGAAGATGAGGCTGCGGCTTTAAGCAAGCTTGCGGAAATACTGGGCGCCAATGCCGATCTCGATACATGGGCGGGTATAATGACCGGGCTGGGGTTGGCCACCCTCGAACGTCGAGTCACATCGTTTATAGATATGCTCAGAAAGCATGGGGTACCGCGCGCCCAATGGTCTGTCGCCTCGATGTTTGGTGATCCGAATCTTGAAGTACCCGAGCTGTTGGGCTTTGAGATGTGGAAGACTATCCGGGACGCCATACTTGCCTTTCGTGCTTTGCCAAAGGACGATCTCCGTCCCGCATGCCTTGAGTGGCTTCCAGATGGAAGCGTGGTGCCCTGCTGCCAAGATTTACAGCAAGCCAATAAACTTCTCTCATGCTTTACGCCGATATGCGGGGGAGCCCCCGTTCCGCTATCAATCGCACCGAACTTTGTTGGCGACGGAGAGCACGACATTCGCCAAGTCGCGTCATTGCTGTCCACGGCCTACCTGATCGGACCCGATGTGGCCGAACACCTGGTGCAAGCATTTGGAGGCGAGAATGTGCTGTTTGAGTGGTTCCGGGCTCAAACGCCATGGACCACCGCGCCCGCAGTTGACCCCAACGGATCCCATGGACGCACGGTTCGATCAGATTTGTACTATGTGGCCGAAAATGAACAGCCCGATCCGCATGAGACAGTCTGCGGGATTTGCGAGACATTGATTGCCATTTCACCGAACTCGGATGCTGCGGCCTCGGACGCTGTGAATCCGTTGGGCCAGCCAATGGCCGTCGGTGATTACAAGCCTTGGTCGAAAAACATACCTAGGTCGAAGCTTGCTGCACGAGCGCGTGTGGCCTGGAATGTTGCTTTTCGGCAAATCATGCTCGCCAGGTCGGCGTCTGACACTCTCACCGATTATACCCGACAGATGGCTGAGCAGGTAAAGCGTACTGAAAAAGTCTTTCGACGTTTTACAGAGAAGTGGATCAAGGGTAAAGGCATCGCAAACTCGGACGCACTGGTCGAGGAAATCGATGAGATTATAAGTGTGGTCAATGCTCTTGCTTATGTTAGGCCCGAAAGGATCTCCTCCGAAATGACCATCCCCGCGAAAGGTGCAGGGGAGGAGGACACACTTGGCACGCTGCTTGCCGGTGTGCTGGGGAATCTAATGAGAAGGATGAACGAGGCTCCTGGAGAAGGAGCTAAGGCTGCAGCTACTTTCGCGGGTAGTCTGGCTGCACAGGCACGCAGCCACCAGCAATCAGCCATATGGCGAACAAGTTCGAAGCCGCCGCTTCAAGAGCTCCGCGCCTTGGAGGAGCGCCTTTTTGATGTTGCCTGCATTCTGCACGAAATAGCGCATGATGGCGGCCAATCGTCAATGAAGGGTATTGTTCAGGCTGCTCGGAAAAGCCGATTGGGTGAGGCAACCCGTAGCGCGGCACGACGCTGCCAATCTCTTGCCGACCGCCGGTTTCGCAAAAGGCTGCGAGCCTTGGAACGCACTCTAAAGGCCAAAGGATGGAATGCCCGGTGCTCCTCCCGACCGACTGACGATGCCGACAGTGTGTACTGGCCTGCCCGGGAGGTTGCGGTTCTTGTGGAGATAGCGGAGTTCGAAACGGACGCGGGATATCTCGAAGACTCTCTCACCGCAGGACAGGATCACCTCGGAACCGACTGGCGCTTCAGGGTTGTGCCGGTCATTAATGGTTACGTCATACCTACTTTGGCCGTTATTCCGTCATCACATCTGCCGCTGCCGGAGCATGACTTCGCCAAGGACTGGCGGGGCATCCTCAATCGTCCCTTCCTGTTACCGGAAATCGTCGACAGGTTCGACGAGGCGCTAGCAGCCTGTACCCAGCTATCCGGGATCTTGGCCTGCCGCAATCCCGAAAACCTACAGCCGGATGAACATGAAGTATTATCGAGGTCCATTGAATCATTCGAGCGAAATCGTGACCGTATCTCTGAGGCGGCTGAAAGGACCGGCGCTGAGCATCTGGCGTTGGCATGTGACTATCTGTACGAATTCTGGGATCAGGTTGTCGATGAGTTCGAGGCCGCAAAGGCCGGGCAGCCCGTGGCTCTGCCGATCTGCATGCATGCCCATCTCGCACTTGCTGGAGAGGCTAATGACCTCACGACGAACCTCGCCGCGGTGCGTATCCTAATGCTGCAGCATGAATGCATGAGCGCAGTCCAGCGCATCAATATTTCACCGACAGGAGTATAGTGACCGATGGGAACCTCATTGTCTGCAAAGCAGATCGTGATCGCTACTATGACGGAGGCTGTACCGGAACGCTGTGATGAGATCAGGCAATTGTGGGAACGGTATCAGCCGAACGTCATCTTGGCTCAAGATGCGCACCACATCACGCTTAATGCATCTAAGGATCGGATCGCGTTCAATGCGAAGACGATGGAGGTATTCTGGCTGATCGGCTTTAGCAGCTGGCGGGCCATAGAGTGCTATGCGCCCCACATCATCACATCAGCGGCTTCAGGAACCGCGATCGAAAGAATCATTCAGGAGGACGAAGAGCTTGCCGAGATTGAGCTGGCTTACAGGCAGCGGTGCGCCGCTGCGCAAACACTCATCAAGGCAACTGACCCGGCAACCGTCTTATGGCCGCCCGACCTACCGCGCCCGCCCCTCGGCCGCAATGCTTCCTGTGATCCTCAATACAAGGCGGCATTCGATCTCACCTGTCTCGCTGTAGCATTCACGCTATTCCATGAATTTCGCCACGTCATGCTTGATCGGGACGAACAGCGTCCGCTAGATTTGAGAGAAGAGGAGCTGGCATGCGATGTCTGGGCTCGGGAATTTATGACCGCTAAACTCGCAACTTATGCGCGGGAGCACGGTCATGAGCATCACGAGGTGTTGCGCAAGCGCTCGATGGGATTCGCTCTCGCAGCCCTGATACTCTATGAGATCACCCCGTTCTGGGATCACGGAGGAAATTATGCATATTTTCCAGTCGCGACCCGCCTGCAGACGCTCCTTGAAAACACACGGCTTCCCGATAAGGACAATTTCTGGGTGTTCTCAGCTTCACTGCTGCTCGGGCTGTTTAGGCAGAGGGGAGAGTCGATCTCAGCGCAGCCTATGGGGCCTCGATTGCTGACGCGTCATCTTTTGGCAAGCCTATAGACCAATCGCGCGGCAGGTATGGCGCTACTGGGCCGCCTCCATCACTCTTTTTTGCCAAGATTATTCCCTCACCAAGAGGGCATTAACCTTCATGCAGATCATATGTCCAACGCCCTTTTCAGAAAGACAGAAGTACCTGGCGAATAGCACGCTCGTTTTCTCTGGAAGCTACGACATTACATTATGCATCTGCTAGCGTCTCAATGATTAACGAGCCCAAATATGTTTACGGTGGTCTTATTCTCAGAGTTAGAAAAGCGATACATCTGCAACTGGATTAGTCTACTAAGAATCTAAGGAAATGATGCGTCCAAAAACAGTGCCATTCGAGTAATAGATTCTGAACGAGAAATTTCCCAGTTTGAGTTAGTTCACTTTCGCACAGCTACGGTCTTGCCGCTTTAACAGGCGCCACGCCTGTTGCAAACTGGATTCCATCGATTGATTAAGTATAACTTCTCCCGTGCTCTGGCCCTATTCTCATTTGAGGTTCTATGGATATGAATATGCGTTGCGCCATGGCGGATGGCGCATTGCATTGTTGCGGAATCAATAAATGCCTTCGATGTGTCTGGCGTCTCACCTACAAAGATTGCTTTCCATTCCCGAGGGGACGTCTCCTTTGCCAGTACGAAGTTCGCTGGAAATGAAGGAAACGTCGTATCCAGCTCATAGATTTCGTACTCATAGGATATTGCAAGCGAACCAGCCCAATCTATATATCCAATCATTTGCTCGTCCTCTGGTTTGTGGTCATTGGTTCGTACGATGTGAGCAATAGGCTTGACACATTCAATGATCTAGGTTATGCGGTTTCGGCGAGCTCGTCAGGGGTGCCCGCTGAAGCGAATTCTACTCTAGTTCCGTTCGAGGCTCGGAGTAGAGTCCCGCCAATGCTATGCGCAGTGTCCACTTCGACTAAGCCCTACAATCTGACGTGGAGCGGAGTCCCCGGGGTGGGTATTACGGCGGCGGGTTCTCGCATGCCTGTTTCCTGTTGCAATGTTGGACGATTTTGCTTAATCTAGGTCTTGTCTAAGTCCGTGGATTTTCTCATGAGCGTTTACCACGACTTCCCAGGAAACTGTCGGCGTTCGGACGGTCTGGTCGTACCTGGTGAGCTCGCCGACGCGCTCGATATCACGAAATCCGAGCTGAGCGCTACGGTCGGTATATCGCGGGATTCAGTTTATAGGAGATCGCGAGTAGCCTCGCGCCGAACTCAAGAGCATCTTAACCTACTGGTCCGCATCCTGGAAAAAGTGCTTCCATGGACAAGTCACCCCCGTATTGCGTATGCATGGTATCGCTCGCAGCGCATTCCGAGCCTCGGTGGCCGGACCGCTGAAGAGCTTGTAGCGTCTGGACGAGGCGAGGCAGTTGAGCGCTATCTTTCTCGGATCGGGGACGGCGGGTTCACCTGATTAGAAGGTTGGTGATGCATAGAATGCAGTTCGAGATATAATTGTTGGAACGGATCGATTTGGGCAAATATGACCTCTTTTAGCCATTTCCCACTTTCGCCTGAGACCACCACCGGCGGCAACGCGCTGAAGTTCTACTGCTCGGTGCGGCTGGACATCCGCCGCATCGGCGCACTCAAGCGCGGTGACGAGGTGATCGGCAACGAGACCCGGGTCAAGGTGGTCAAGAACAAGATGGCGCCGCCGTTTCGCCAGGCCGTGTTCGAGATTCTTTACGGCGAGGGCATTTCGCGCCATGGCGAGCTGATCGACCTGGGCGTGGAGCACAAGATCATCAACAAGTCCGGTGCCTGGTACAGCTACGGCGATGAACGAATCGGCCAGGGCAAGGACAACGTGCGCCAGTTCTTGAAAGACAACCCGGAAATGGCCGACGAGATCGAGCGCAAGGTGCGTGAGAAACTGATGCCGAAGCCGGAAGCGGCGGCGAAGGAAGATGAGGCGCCCGAACAGGTCGCCGGCTGAGGCCGGCAGCGACGATCCGGACGCGCCTGATGCCGGGCAGGACCCGGCAGCCGCGCGTGAATCGGCGCTACGGCTACTGACCCGGCGTGAGCATTCGGCGGCCGAACTGGCCGGCAAGCTGGCGCAGCGCGGCTGGCTGCCGGAAATCGTCGACCCGCTGATTGCACGGCTGGAAGAGCTGGGCCTGCAGTCGGATCGGCGGTTTGCCGAGGCATTCTCGCGCCAGCGGGCCGAGCGCAGCTACG
>SR_TP_S13solDRAFT_1000078_pt1 | contig 53426 bp, 48 predicted proteins | sample SodReaTP_S13sol_FD_11159 | JGI IMG/M metagenome (IMG submission 11159) | reverse complement strand
CGGGGTTAACGCCAATTTGAGGTGGTACTCAGATGAACGTCGTCCACTTGGATCCCACTGGGCGGGGTAGGGCCAGATGCGGGCCACAGATGGGCCACAGGTGGGCCACGACGTCTTTGACAGAAGCGCTCAACGCTGTAGAATGCCCGGCTGTAGTGACTTTAGGCGCGTAGCTCAGCTGGTTAGAGCACCACCTTGACATGGTGGGGGTCGGTGGTTCGAGTCCACTCGCGCCTACCAGATTACCAAGTAAAAACGGCGACTTGCGGCATGTCCGGGTCGCCGTTTTTGCGTTTGCCGTCCGCAGACGGCGCCGAACGCCCTTTCCAAGACCGCCACGGTGGGCCCAGCAGCGCACCGCCCTGGCCTCCTTCCACTCGAGCACCACCTTGAGTGCTGCCGACTCCGACAGTCACACCGCGGGCGGTCCGTCCACCTCCTCCACCGTCACCGCGATACGGCTGGGGTACATGGGGGGGCCAAACTGGTTGAAGATCGCCACGTCCGCAGCATCCCGGCCGCAGGCAACCGTCACCCGCTTCCCGCTGTCCTCCTTCTGGGTGGCGTCGAAGGCGACCCAGCGCCCGCCCACGTAAGCCTCGAACCAGGCGTGGAAATCCATGGGCTCCAGCCCGTGGAGGAACCCCACCACCATCCGGGCCGGTATGCAGAGCCCCCGGCACAGGGCAATGCCCAGGTGCGCGAATTCCCGGCAAACCCCCTCCCGGGCCTGGTTCAGTTCCACGGCCGACAGCTGGAAATGGGGCGAGTCCGGGTTAAAGCGCACATGCTCCCGAATCCACGCCGTGATCCTGGCCACCTGGTCGTAGCCAGGCCGGGCATCCTCGACGATGGACCACGCCATCTGCATGAAGCGATCGGACTCGCAATAACGGCTGGGCAGCAGGTAGGTCAACACGTCATCGGGCAGGTCCTGCACTTCCACGAAGCTCCCGCCTTCGACGTCATCGGACTCGTCAGGAATAAAGACATCCGCCGACGTTCGGATCAAAAAGCGACCGGGAGGCGACATCAGCCGCTGGCACAGGTTGCCGTAACTGTCCGTGTACTCCATGGCCGGCACGCTGGGGCACAAGACGTACGTCTCCCGGGCCACCCACTGCCGTCTGCCGCTGCGAGGGCGAAGCATGAGCACGAAGGGTGCGGGCAGGCTCTCACTGAACTCGATTTCACAACCGGTACGTAACCACATGCTTGAATCTCCTGGTCGGCAGGCGGCGGCCTGCGCGCGGTGATGCGCGGTCGTGAGTTGAAAAGCGCGACCGGCTGTGTTGCACTGCAAAATACAAGGCTGACCTATACTCATGCCTGTGGCAACCGGGCATTCAGCGCCAGGCCTTAAGCCCACGCCCTGAGACCAGGGCCAACGGCTTGCTGCCCCGGTCGGGCCACGGTTCCTTCGGAGGCGCCCACGCATGCAGCAATGGAACGGGTACCGGCCCGGTACCGGTTACTACGATGAACTGGTGGATGGTAGCGGAACCCCCCGCCCCGGCTGCCAGCACCTGCTGGAATACCTCAAATCCCTCTCGGTACAGGAACTGGCGGACCGCCATCAGGCGGCTGATGCCACCATTCGGGCGATGGGCATCACCTTCACGGTCTACTCCGACGGCGAGAACATCGACCGGGCGTGGCCCTTCGACTTCGTGCCCCGCATCATCGAGCGTCGGGAGTGGGAAACCATCCAAGCCGGGCTGTTCCAGCGGCTGCGCGCACTCAACGCATTCATCGACGACGTCTACAACGACCAGCGTGCGCTGCGCGACGGCGTGGTGCCCGAGTCCGTGGTGCTTAAATCACGCGATTTCCGCCCCCAATGCCAGGGGGTATCGCCACCCCACGGGGTCTGGGCCCACGTCTGCGGCACCGACCTGGTGCGCGACAAGGACGGCACCCTGTACGTGCTGGAGGACAACCTGCGGGTGCCCTCTGGCGTCTCTTACATGCTGGAGAACCGGCATGTAATGAAGCGCATCTTCCCGGAACTGTTCGAGCACAGCCGCATCATGCCGGTGGATGCCTACCCGGGGCAATTGTTGGACACCCTCTGCTCGCTGGCCCCCGACGTCCCCAACCCGGAGATTGTGGTGCTTACTCCGGGTATCTATAACTCCGCCTACTTTGAGCATAGCTACCTGGCCCAGCAAATGGGTGCGGAGCTGGTGGAAGGGCGCGACCTGGTTGTGGGCGAGGATGAATACGTCTACATGCGCACCATCCACGGGCTGGAGCGGGTGGATGTGATCTACCGCCGCATCGATGACGACTTCCTCGACCCGGAGGTCTTCCGCCCCGACTCCACGCTGGGGGTGCCCGGCCTGATGCGCGCCTGGCGCAAGGGGCACGTGGCCATCGCCAATGCCCCGGGCGCTGGCGTGGCGGATGACAAGGTAGTGTATGCCCACGTGCCGGCGCTGATCCGCTACTTCCTCGACGAGGAACCGATCCTTCCGAACGTCCCCACCTACCAATGCGTGGACCCGGACGACCGGGCCTACGTGCTGGATCACCTGGCAGAACTGGTGGTCAAACCGGCCAACGAGTCGGGTGGCTACGGCATGCTCATCGGCCCCGCCGCCACTGCCGATGAGCGGTCGCAGTTCGCCGATCTGATCCGCGCCAATCCGCGCAATTACATCGCCCAGCCCACGCTCATGATCTCCACCTGCCCGACCCTCTGTGACGGCGAGCTGGAACCCCGCCACGTGGATTTACGGCCCTTCGTACTGCAGGGCAAGAGTTTCAATGTGACCACCGGCGGGCTTAGCCGGGTCGCCCTGCGCAAGGGCTCGCTGGTGGTGAACTCCTCCCAGGGGGGAGGCAGCAAGGATACCTGGGTCGTGGATACCGCCGCGGATGCCGGCCCGGGTGCCGTGGATGACGGAACCGTGGGAGGGGCGGACTGATGCTGTCCAGACTGGCTGAGAACATCTACTGGCTGGCCCGCTACCTGGAGCGGACGGAGGACACGGCGCGCCTGCTGCTGGCCTCGGCGCAAATCCAGATGGACCTGCCCAGCGGGATGCCCATGAGCTGGCACTCGCTGCTGGAGATCCTCGGGGCGAGCGAGCCCTACCGAGCGCGGCACGGCTCCGAAAACGAGCGCGCCGTGATGCGGTTTCTGATCAGCGACCCGGCCTACTCCGGTTCCATCGCCGCGAGTGTGCGTAGCGCCCGCGAGAACGCCCGCGTCACCCGGGATCAATTGCCCCGGGAGGCGTGGGAGGCGATCAACGGACTGCACTACCTGCTGCAGGAGCAGGCGCCCAATGCAATCGCCAGTCGCTGGCGCCGCAACGACCTGCTGGCCGCCATCGCGGCCCAGTGCCAGCGGATTCAGGGCGTGCTCCACGGCTCGGTCAGCCGCGGCCCGCGGTACCAGTTCATCGCATTGGGGCGCTACCTGGAACGGGCGGACATGACCACACGGATTCTGGACGTCCGCTACGCCAGCCTCTTTCCCATGGATGGTGGCGGCAACGACAGCTATTACTCGTCGGTCTGCTGGATCAGCGTGCTGCGCTCACTCAGCGCGTATGAGATGTACCGGCAGGACCTGCACGGCCTCGTGCGCGGCCGCGACGTGGTGCACTACCTGTTACAGGGCGAGCGCTTCCCGCGGGCGGTGGGGTTCGCCCTGGCGAGGATCCGCCAATGCCTGGAGGGGCTGCCGAACCACCAGCAACCCGCAGCCAGGCTGGAGGCCTTGCAAGCGGTGCTGGCAACGGCGAGTCTCGTCGATCTCTCACCCGATGCCATGCACGAGTTCATCGACGGCCTGCAGCAGGGCTTTGCCGCGCTGCACGGCGATGTGGTTCAGACCTATTTCCGGTTCACCCCATGAGACGCTTCCAGTGTCATTGCGGCAACCGGCTCTTCTTCGATAATACCTACTGCCTGAAGTGTCACCACCAGTTGGGCTTCCTGCCGGATCGGCTCACGCTCAGCGCGATCCGCCCGGACCCGGACGGCGCGTGGACGGCGCTGGGACCGGAGGTAGACGGTCGCCGCTACCGGCAGTGCGCCCATTATGAGCATGCCGGGGTGTGCAACTGGATGGTGCCCCTGGACGACCAGGACCACCACTGCCTCGCCTGCCGTCTGAATCACGTGATACCGGACCTGTCGGTGCTACAGAACTGGCGGCGTTGGGCCAAACTGGAGGCGGCCAAGCGGCGCCTCGTCTACCAGCTGCTCCACCTGGGACTGCCCTTTCAGGGCAAGCGGGCAGGCGGGCACCGGGGGTTGGCCTTCGCCTTTCTGGCCGATCAGCCACAGGCCTCGCCCATCTCCACCGGCCACACCAACGGGCTGATCACCATCAACATAGAGGAGGCCGACCCGGTCCGCCGGGAGGCCGTGCGGGAGAAGCTCGGCGAACCCTACCGGACGCTCCTCGGCCACTTCCGCCACGAAAGCGGGCACTATTACTGGGAGCGCTTCTTCGCGGATACCGGCCGACAGCCGGCCTTTCGAGCGCTGTTCGGGGACGAACGGCAGGATTATGCCCAGGCGTTGCGCGACCATTACCGCAACCCCAACCCCGACTGGCAGGAGCAGCACATCAGCCGCTACGCCAGCAGCCACCCCTGGGAAGACTGGGCAGAAACCTGGGCCCACTACCTGCACATGCGCGATGCCCTGGAGACGGCCGGCGATCTCGGCCTGGTGCTGGAGTCCTGCGCCAGCACCGTGCGTTTCTCCGACCGGGACGACTTCCAGTACCTGCTGGACGCCTGGCTGGAGCTCACCATGGCCATGAACAGCATGAGTCGCAGCATGGGGTCGCCAGACATGTACCCCTTCACCATCACGCCGACCGTGGCGCGCAAGCTAGAGGCCGTGCACAGGGAAGTACACGGCATGGTCACGGCAGGCTCGACCGCGCAGGACCGTTGATGCCCGCCACCATGGCACCGGCTGGCCGGGGTGCGGGTCAGGACTCCCAGTCGAACCGGGGCAGGTCATCGAACAGCCGCCGCAGGCCCTCACTCCAATGCTTGCGCACGGAAGCAAAATAGGGCGAGTTGTGCTTGTAGCGCAGGGTGCGCGGGGCCTCCAGGGTACCGGCACGGTAGATGGCCAGGTCCACCGGCGGGCCTACCGACAGATTGGAGCGCATGGTGGAGTCAATGGACACCAGGGCGCAGCGGGCCGCATCCTCAAGGCTCAGCCCCGGCTCGATAATGCGGTCGAGGATCGGTTTGCCGTACTTGGTCTCGCCGATCTGCAGGAAGGGCTGCTCCTCGGAGCAGGTGATGAAGTTGCCCTGCGGATAGATCAGAAACGCGCTGGGGGCCTCATCGCCCACCTGCCCGCCGAGAATGAAGGTGGCCTCCAGCGAGACCGGGTTGGCGCTATCGGCGCTGTGGTAGCGCTGCTGCACCTGCAGGCTGACCTGTCCCACGTGCTCGGCGGCATCGCTCAAGTGCGCCACCTCCCGCAGCGGCCCGCCTTCCTCCGCCTCCCGTTGCAGATGGGTAACCACCGCCTGGGTGGTGGCCAGGTTACCCGCGCTGAGCAGGACCATCACCCGATCGCCCTCCCAGACGAAGCTGTGCATCTTGCGAAAGCTGTTCACGTGGTCCAGACCGGCGTTGGTACGGGTATCGGCGGCAAAGACCAGACCCGCCCGGAGGGACGCGGCAAGGCAGTAGGTCATGGGGTTTCTCCCGGGCGATATGCACTAAGGGGTTCGGGCCGCCCCGACCTGGGCGGGCGCGATCATGACCGCCACTGTAACGTAATTGGAGGGAAGGTTGACGGGGTCACGAGCCGTTTTTGTCGCCCCGACACAAAAAGGCGACCCACCAGCATCATCCCGGGGTCGCCTTTTCCGCCACCAGGCCATCGGTGGGTCGACATCCCGCGCTAGGCAGCCCCGACCTCGGTCCTCTGCTGCGCCTGCACGCAGGTGATGGCCGCCACGCGCACGATGTCCTGCACGCTGCAGCCACGGGAGAGATCGTTCACCGGCTTGGCCAGGCCCTGCAGGACGGGGCCGATGGCACCCGCACGGCCGATGCGTTCGGCAATCTTGTAACCGATGTTTCCGGCCTCTAGGTCCGGGAAGATCAGCACGTTCGCGGTGCCGGCAACGGCAGACCCCGGCGCCTTTTTGTTACCGACATCGGGCACGAAGGCGGCATCGAACTGCATCTCCCCCTCCACGGCCAGATCCGGGGCGCGCTCCTTGATGATCTCCAGGGCGCGCGCCTGCTTATCCAGCACCGGGTGGCTGGCACTGCCTCGGGTGGAAAAGGAGAGCATCGCCACCCGCGGCTCCTCGTGGAGCAGCCGACGCGCCGTGGCCGCCGTGGTGATGGCGATCTCCGCCAGTTGCTCGGCATTGGGGTCCACCACAAGCCCGCAGTCGGCGAACAGCGCGCCCCCCTTGCGCTGGTGGAACTCCTCGCAGAGCAGCATCAGAAAGAAACTGGAGACCAGTTCTGCGTCCTTGGCGACCCCGATCACCTGCAGCGCCGCGCGCACCACGTCGGCGGTGGCGTGCACCGCCCCGCCCACGCAGCCGTCCGCCTCGCCGCCGGCCACCATCAACAGGCTGGCGTAAAGCGGTTGCCGCGCCAGCCGCTCAGCCTCCTCGGCGGTCATCCCCTTGTGCTTGCGCAGTTCCAGAAGCCGGCTACCGAGCCGGCTGGCCAGGGCGTCGTCAGACGGGTCCACCACGTTGACCTTGGCCGGATCCACCCCTAACTCCGCCAGGCGGGTGCGAACAGGCTCCGCCGCACCCACGACGGATACCCGGGCAATGCCCTCGTCGACGATACGCCCGGCGGCCTCAAGGACCCGCTCATCCTCCCCTTCCATCAACACCACGTGGCGGGGACTCAGCCTCGCCTGATCCACTATCTGGTCAAAAACTTTCATCGCCGCTTCTCCTCCACAGGTCTAGTTTTCAGGATCCGACGCCCGTGACCTTGTAGTTTGGGACTCCGGTCCAGGTACCCTGCTGCATTCTTGGAATATCCGCGCGGTACAAGCGCGGCAGGTCGGCTCATCCAGCCGGGGGAATATGGTGGCGACCGCCTCCTGCGGTGAATGGAAGATGTTCTCCTCACCGACCTCGGTGATGTAAACATCCCGGCGAACCAGTTCCAGGGCAGTGCTCTTGAAACTGGACAGGTAAAGCCCTCCGCCCAGATCCCTGAGTCGCCGCGCCTCGTGGGCCAGCATCTCCGCACCGGCCACGTCGATAAAGTTCACCCCTGGCCCCACCAGCAGGATGTGTCGGTAGCCCTGCTGCGTCAGGCCATGCAGAACCGACTGCACATGGGCCACAGCGCCGAAGAAAAGGGAGCCATCCACCCGCAGGATCTTCAGCTGCGGGCATTGCTCTACCTGCCACTTCTCGACGTTGCGATAGGGCCGCTCCGGACGGCTGGGCACCGGCGCCAGCGGTACCATGCGCGGGCTTGCGGTGCGCTTGAGATAGAGCATCAGGGAGACGAGGACACCGAGGTAGATGGCGAACTCCAGCGCCAGAAGCAGCGTGGAGGCGAAGGTCACCACCAGCACCAGTGTCTCCTGGCGACTCACGCCGATAATCGCTCGCCAGTGCTTGAGATCGATCAGCTTCCACGCGATCAGCAGCACGATCGCTGCCATGGCCGGCATGGGCAACCACGCGGTAATCCCGGGTGCGAAGACCAGAACCAGGACGACCAGCATGGCGCTGCAGATGACCGACAGGGGCGTCCAGGCCGGCATGGTAGTTGGCCGCGGTGCGGGTGAACGAGCCGGAACCCGCGTAGCAGGAGAAGAAACTGCCCGCCACGTTGGAGAGCCCCTGACCGAGAAACTCCTGATTGCCGTCCAGTCGCTGACCGGATTTCGTGGCCACGGCGCGGCTGATCGCCACCGCCTCGATCAGCCCGATTATGGCAATGGCCAGTGCACCTGGCGCGAGCTGGCTCATGACCTCCAGCGAGAATATCGGCGTACTGGGGGGCGGCAACTGTCCGGGCATGGCACCCACCATGTTGATGCCCCGCTCCGCCCCGCCAATGAGCGTGGCGAACACACTGCCCACAAGCATGGCCACAAGCATGCTGGGCCACTGCGGACGTAACCGGGCCACAAGCACCGAAGTGGTCAGCGTCAGCGCCCCTACGGCCACCGCCCAGGGGTTAAGCTGCGGCAGAAGCTGCGCGAACTGCACCACGGTGTTGATGAACGATTGCCCGGAGGGCATGTCCAGCCCGAAGAAGTGGCGGAGTTGACTGGTGGCGATCAACACCGCGGCGCCCGTGGTAAAACCCACCACCACGGTGTGGGAGATAAAGTTGACCAGGGCGCCGAGCCGCGCAGCCCCCAGCACCAGCTGAAATACACCGGCCATGAAGGTCACGGTGAGCACGAAGGGCACGAACTCGGCGCTATCGGGTGAGACCACGCCGGAGACCACGCTGAACACCACGATGGACAAGGCCGCGGTCGGACCGGAGACCAGATGCATCGAGGATCCGAACAGACCCGCGACGATGGCGATGACGATGGCGCCGTAAAGGCCGTATTCCGGGGGCAAACCGGCAATCAGGGCGTAGGCCACACCCTGGGGCAGAACAATCACCGCCCCGGTCAGCCCCGCGATGAGATCGGCACGCAGGCTGCGGCCGCTCATCCGGGGCATCCACTCCAGGAAGGGGAGGAGCCGTTCAGCCCGCATGAGTCATCCTCCCCCCACCTGCTGCGAGAGCTGTCTCATCGGCTCAGCACCGCTGCTGCCCGTAATACAGGTTAACCGTGTGGCGTGCCTCCGCGAAGAAGAGCCAGCGCTCAACCAGCAGGCCCGCCAGCAGCAGCAGGGTCGCGAGTGCGGCCAGCCAGGCCCCGCCGCCCTGCACCAGGGCGACCAGCAATAGCAGCGGAATAACGAAAGCGACCAGATACACCACCCGTCGCAGGGCCTTCAGCCTCTGCGCAGGCGCCTTATAGCTGAACTCACGGTTCAGGAAGCTATCGTGGCTCTGACCGGCCTCCAGCAGCCGCACCTGCCCCCGGGTCATGCCGGTAGCGGTGTTGATGCTGGGGCCCTGCGGCGCCCCCATCCAGAAGAAGTAAACCGTCTTGGCCAGGGCGGCAACCGCCAGCAGGGCGAGCGCAAGAACGGCGGGCGTCCCCAGTTCACCGCCGCTGATCCCGGCGACCGATGTCAACAACAGGGCGCCGGACGCGACGGACAACAGCAGGTAGTTGGTGGGCACCAGCGGGCTATTCCACTGCGGTATGGTGCGCAGGCTGGCGTAGATCATCCCGGTGGCGAACACGGTCAGCAGGGCCAGCAGCACGGTGAGCACGCCCAGGGCAGCACTCGCCCAACCCCCGCCCCCCGTCGACCAGAGCACGAGGCCGTAGGCCAGCACCACCGGGTAGAAGAGCACGGAAAACACCGCCTCCCGGGACAGCCAGGAGGTCCGGAACCGGAAGAAGGCCCGCCAGGCGTTCTTCGGATTGGCCAGGTGCAGCGTCGACGATAGCAGCCCCGCCGTGGCCAGCACCACGCCCAGGGCCACCGCGCTCAGCGTGCCTCCCGCACCCAGGCCGGGCACACCGCCGAGCAGTTCGAGGGTGATGGTAACGATCACCAGGCCGAATCCGGCACCGGAGGCCACGGTGAAGAAAATGACGGACAAGGCAGGGTGCATAACGGTTTCTCCTCGACAGCCGGTTCAGCGCGCCACGCGTTGGCCAAGCCAGCGCTTCAGCCGCTCGGCGAGACCTGCAGGGGCTTCGCCCTCGGCCTGCTCCATGTGCGGTTGATTACGGGGCGGCAGGTACTGGTTCACCGGGTTGTAGCCCAGTTCGGGCATCAACGATTGCCCTCCTCGCTCCCGGACCAGCTGGCTCACGTGGGAGTCGGGATCGTCGAAGTCGCCAAAGTGGCGGGCATTGCTCGGGCAGGTGAGCACGCAGGCCGGCTGGCGCTCCTCCGGAGGTAGCTGTTCATCGTAGATCCGGTCGACGCACAGGGTGCACTTCTTCATCGTGCCCTGGGCCTCATCCAGCTCCCGCGCCCCGTAGGGGCAGGCCCAGGCGCACAGGTTGCAGCCCATGCACTTGTCCTGGTCCACCAGCACGATGCCGTCCTCCTCGCGCTTGTAAGAGGCCCCGGTCGGACAGACCGTCACGCACTCCGCGGTCTCGCAGTGCATGCAGGACATGGGCATGTTGAAGGTCTTGTTATTCGGGAAGGTGTCGACCTCGTAGGAGCGCACATGGTTAAAGGCCACACCCTCCGGGGCCTCCCCGTAGGGGTCGTAGTCCGTCAGGGGGCCCAGGGTGCCCGAGGTGTTCCACTGCTTGCAGGCAACCACGCAGGCCTGGCAGCCCACGCAGTTGTCCATATCAATTACCAGACCAAGCTTCATGCCTACCTCCGCTTGAGGATATCCATGAACGCACGGTGCAGGCGCACCGGCGCATGGGTGGCGTAACGCAGCCGCCCCGGCGCACTGGACGCCCCTGGCAACGGCTTGATGGTGGGGAACTGCGGCGCACTCTCCTCGGCCTCGTCCGCCCTGGCGGGGGTGATTCGGACCCGCAGGTCGTACCACGCCGCCTGGCCGGTGACCGGGTCGGAGTTGGTCAGCCGCCGCGGGTCATCCGCACCCGGCAACAGTTCCGAGATCAGATGGTTCATTAGGAAGCCCTTGCGGGCTTCAGGCGCATCGGGGGACAACCCCCAGGCACCGCTCTGCTTGCCCAGCGCGTTCCAGGTCCACACGGTGTTGGGCTCACAGCCCTCCATGTGCTTGACCTGCACCTTGACGCGGCCGTTGTGCGACTCCACCCAGGCCCAGCTCTCATCCTCGATACCCATTTCCAGGGCCCGACCGCGGTTCATGAACAGGTAGTTCTGGGTCGCGATCTGGCGCAGCCAGGCGTTCTGGGAGTCCCAGGAGTGGTACATGAACATGGGCCGCTGATTCACCGCGTGGAAGGGGTACGCCTCGGTGTCGATGCGCGCCTCCTCCAGCGGCTGGTAGGCGCACGGCAGCGGATCGAAGTACTCTACCAGGCGTGCGCGGTCCACCTCCTCCGGGGGCAGCGGGCCGTCGTAGAGCCCTTCGCCGGCAAGCCGGAAGCGCTGCAGCACCTCGGAGTAGAGCTCCATCACGATCGGCTCACTGGAGGGGTTGAAACCTACCTCCTTCGCCCACTCCAGGTAGTCCCGGTTGGCGAACCGGTAAAAGCGCATGTGCTCCGGCAGGTGGTGCTGGAAGAACCCCTGGTTGTCCCGATAACGCTCCCACTGGTCGGGGTTGGGCTCACCACGCATGGGTTTCTCGCCCTGCTCACCGCGCCACCCGGCCAGGAAACCGACGCCGGGCGCCTTCTCCCAGCGGGTGATGAAGTCCGTGTAACCCTCGTACTTGGGCTGGCCCTGCTCGTCCACGAAGGCCGGGAAGCCCAGCCGCCCGGCCAGGTCGACCATCACCTCCTGCCACGGCCGCACATTGCGGTCCACATCCAGCACCGGCAACCGCACGGAATCGCAGGCGGCGTCCGGCTCGGAGATGGGCCGGTCCAGCATGGAGATGACGTCGTGGCGCTCCAGGTAGGTGGTATCGGGCAGCACCAGGTCGGCGAAGTTGACCGTCTCGGAGTGGAAGGCGTCCACTACCACCAGGTAGGGGATCTTGTACTCGCCCTGCTCGTCCTTGGCGCGCAGCATGTCCTGCACGCTGCCGGTGTTCATGGTGGAGTTCCAGGCCATGTTGGCCATGAACAGGATCAGCGTGTCGATGGGGTACGGATCGCCGTTGACCGCGTTGGTGATCACCATGTGCATCAGGCCGTGGTTGGCAATGGGCGCCTCCCAGGAGTAGGCCTTGTCGATGCGCAGGGGCCGACCGGCGTCGTCCACCACCAGGTCCTCCGGACGGGTGGGGAAGCCCAGCGGCGGCGCGGACAGCGGCGTGTTCGGGGCGGTGTCGCGCGCCGGCTTGATCGGCGGCGGGGTGTGCCGCGGGAAGGGCGGCTTGGCCCGGTGCCCCCCGGGGACGTCGATGGTCCCGAGTAGAACTTGCAGCATGTGCAGCGCCCGGCAGGTCTGGAAGCCGTTGGAGTGGGCGGAGATACCGCGCATGGCGTGCATCGCGACCGGCCGCCCCACGAAACGGTCATGCTTGCGGCCCGCCCAGTCCGTCCACTCGCACTCGATCTCGATCGTTTCCTTGAAGGCCACGTGCGCCATCTCCAGCGCGAGCCGTTCAATCTGTTCGGCCGGCACCCCGCAGACCTTCGCCGCCCGTTCCGGGCTGTAGGCGTCGTCCAGGTACTTCTCGGCCATCAGGGTGGCCACGGTGCGGGCCTTGCGACCGTCCGGCAACTCGTATTCGCCGAACAGCGCGGCCTCCACCCCGGGGGTCATGCCGTCGGCAAAGCACTCACCGGCCCCATCCCAGACCAGGGGGCGGTCGTTGTCGTCACGGGCGATCAGCCCGTCATCGCTGTGACCGGGGTGGTCGATCACCAGGAAAGGCGCATTGGTGTAGCGCCCCAGGTAGGCCCAGTCCACCAGGTCGCGGGAGAGCAGCACGTGGCACATGGCCAACGCCAGCATGGCGTCGGTGCCGGGCCGGATGGGCACCCACTCGTCGGCCACGGCCTGGTAGCCGGTGCGGACGGGGTTGATGGCCACGAACTTGCCGCCGCGCCGCTTGAACTTCTCGATACCGATCTTGATCGGGTTGGAGGCGTGATCTTCCGCCACGCCCCAGAGCATGAAGTACTTGGCGCGATCCCAGTCCGGATCGCCGAACTCCCAGAAGGACTGGCCAATGGAGTAGAGCCCGGCGGCCGCCATGTTCACCGAGCAGAAGCCGCCGTGGGCCGCCCAGTTAATGGTGCCGAACTGCTGCGCCCACAGCCCGGTGAGGGCCTGCATCTGGTCCCGCCCGGTGAAAAAAGCCAGCTTCTTGGGGTCGGTCTCGCGGATCTTGCGCAACCGTTCGGTGAGGTAGTCGAGCGCTTCGTCCCAACTGACCTCCACGAACTCGCCCTCCCCGCGCTCGGTTCCCGGCTTGCGCATCAGTGGGTTGCGCAGCTTCGCCGGGGAGATCTGCTTCATGATACCGGCGTTGCCCTTGGCGCAGAGCACCCCCTTATTAATCGGGTGGTAGCGGTTGCCGCGGATGAACCGGACCTGATTGTCTTCGACCGTGACCTCGATGCCGCAGCGGCACGCGCACATAATAACAGGTGGTGTAGCGCTTCTCCTGCTTGGCGTGATCCTCGAACTTCGGCAGCGGCCCATCCACCGGCAGAGCGGCGGCCTGCGACCCCTCGCCCCCGGCGGGGGAAAACATTTTGACCAGGTTCCTCAACACGACAGGTCTCCTCCGGGGGGCTGCGCCCCTTATCGTTCTGCGGCGTGTCACGCTGCGGCCCCGCCACAGCCGTGCCGACTTATTGCCTGTTGCTATTCAGGCTATGCCAGAGACCTGTATTACTCCATGCCATGTTAGTTACGGATAAATAACCCTGGGTTATCAGTTGGGAGGACGAGGGGCAGCAGGCAGCCGGGGATCAGTCCGACTCGGCAATCAGCGCCTCGAAGGCCAGAGCCGCGTGGCTGATGACCCGATGGGGCAGCCGCACCCGGTAGAGCTGCCTGCGGATCGGATCAGGCGTGAGCTGAACCGTCTGCACCCGCCCGAACTCCAGTTGGTCGCGAGCACAGACCCGGGGCACCAGACCAAGGCCACCGCCGGCAGCGACCGTCTGCACCACCGCTTCGTTGCTCCCCACCTCAATGGTGGCTGGCTGCGCATGCCCAAGGCGCGCCAGCAGGGCATCGGTGGCCTCCCGACTGCCCGACCCCTGCTCGCGGACCACCCAGACCTGCTGACCCAGGGGGCGCTTGGCCATGGATTCGCTCCCGTGGGAGCGGCCCGGGGCCACCACCACCATCTCCTCATTCAACCAGCGACGGGCCTCCACCCGGGGATCCGCCACGTGCCCTTCCACCAGGGCGACATCCAGCTCGCAGTCGATCAGCCGCTCGATGATCTGCTGCGTGTTGGCGCTTTGCAGGACCACGTCCAGGTGGGGATGCCGACGCCGGAACTCCACCAGGTAAGGCGGTAGCCAATAGGTGGCAATGGTGGTGCTGGCGCCGATGGTCAGGCGCCCGCGCTCCAGGTCGTAGAAGGCACTGATGGCCTCCTGCGCTTCCCGCTCCAGCGCGAAGATGCTGCGGCCGTAGTCATACAAGACCCGCCCCGCTTCATTGGGCTCGAATGCCCTGCCCTGGCGCTCCAGCAGCACCGTCTCCAGCTGGGACTCCAACTCCCTGACCGACTTCGAGACCGCGGGCTGGCTGACGCCCAGGGCCTGCGCGGCGCGGGAAAAGCTGCGGGCATCGACCACGGCGACAAAGACACGGAGTAGCTGAAGATTCATAGGCCAGGGCTCACTGTGCGGGTCCGTCGAGTATGCCACAGGGGCGGGGCCCGCCCGGATAGCTACAATCTTAAAAAACGGTACAGTGCATTCTGTTTATTGGCTATGTATACTGCAAGCAGGTCGCGGAGGTGACCCTCCGCCCTCTCATCCAACCCGGGTGCCGGCTGACGATGCCATGCCGGTCAGGTCGGGGAGCGAGCGCAGGAGGTTGATGTGACACACATCGCAGTCGATAGCCCGGACCAGACCGTGTCGGTCCGCGACACCTTCGGACTGGACGTCGACCTTGAGGTGCCGGCGTTCAGCCACCGGGATGGACTGGTCCCCGAGATCGACCCAGCCTACCGGTTCAACCGCGAGGTCACCCTGGCCCTGCTGGCCGGCTTTTCCGGTAACCGCCGGGTCATGCTGCAGGGCCTGCACGGCACGGGCAAATCCACCCATATCGAGCAGGTGGCAGCACGTCTGAACTGGCCCTGTCTGCGGGTTAACCTGGATGGCCATATCAGCCGCATGGACCTGGTGGGGCGGGACGCCATCGTGCTGCAGGAGGGCAAGCAGATCACCGAGTTCCAGGAGGGCATCGTGCCATGGGCCCTGCGCCGGCCGGTGGCCCTGATCTTCGATGAGTACGACGCCGGACGCCCGGATGTCATGTTCGTGATCCAGCGGCTGCTGGAGCGGGACGGCCGGTTCACCCTGCTCGACCAGAACCGCGTCATTCAGGCCCACGCCTGGTTCCGGCTGTTCGCGACCGCCAACACCGTGGGCCTGGGCAACGTCAACGGCATGTACCACGGCACCCAGGTGTTGAACCACGCCCAGCTCGACCGGTGGAACATCATCGCCACCCTGAACTACCTGCCCCAGCAGGACGAGGTGGACATCGTGGTGGCGCAGGTCCCGCAACTGGATGACGAGCGGGGCCGGGACCAGGTCGGGGCCATGGTGGAGCTGGCGAACCTCACGCGCCAGGGCTTCGCCGCGGGGGACCTGTCGAGCCTGATGTCGCCACGCACCGTGATCACCTGGGCGGAGAACAGCCGGCTCTTCGGCGACGTTGGCTTGGCCTTCCGGCTCTCCTTCCTCAACCGCTGCGATGAGATCGAACGCACCATCGTGGCAGAGTATTACGAGCGCTGCTTCGGCGAGGAACTGGCCGAGGCCTCCGACTGGAGCGAGGCCACGTAGTGGAAAGCGTGCAACAAAGGGCCCGGCGCCAGCAGCGGGTGGAGGAGCTCTGCGCGGCCACGGCGCGGGCACTGACCGGCAAACCGGACCTCCATTTCCGAGCCGGCCGGCTGCGGCTTCGGGACCGGCTCGTCCCGGTGCACGCACCCCATCTGCGCCTGGACCCCGACTGGCATGACCTGCAGGCCCACCGGGGCATGATCGACAGCGTGGCGCTCAGGCTTTGCCATTCCGACCCGGAGTTGCACAGGGCCCTGGCCCCGACCGACCCGATCAGTCGGCTGATCTTTGAGTTGCTCGAACAACTCAGGGTCGAGACCCACGCCCCTGACACCATGCCCGGCATGAAGCGCAACCTCCGCCAGCGCTTCGAGCAGTGGCTTCGGGACTTCCACGGCGTAGGCATGACCGAGACTGATGTCGGGGTATTGCTCTTCACCGTGGCGCAGATATTCCGCGCCCGGCTCACCGGCGAGCCGGCCTTGGAGGAGACCGAGGGCGTCATCGAGGCCACCCGGGCCGCCGTCGCCCCCCTGCTCGGCCCCCACCTCGCGGGCCTGCGGCGTACGCGCGGGAATCAGGCGGCCTTCGCGGATCACGCCCTGGCGCTGGGCGAGTTGGTCTCCGGCCTGATCGGCCAGGCCGGTGGCGAGGGCGATGATGAGACCGACGAGGACAAGGACGCCCTGGCCGCCTTTGCCCTGCTGCTCGATTTCGACCTGGAAGGCGACGAACCGGCGGACGGCTCGGCCGCCTCGGGCGGGCGCTCACCGGACGAGGCCGGGGATCACTACCATGTCTACAGCCGGCGGTACGACCGCGAGCTGGAGATCAGCAAGCTGGTGCGCAGGGACCTGCTGGCCCAGTACCGCCAGCAACTCGATGCCCTGGTCGCCGCCCAGGGGGTGAACACCCGACGGCTGGTACGCCAGCTCAGCGCCCTGTTCGCGGTACCGCAACGGGATGGCTGGTCCTTCGGCGAAGAGCAGGGCTATATCGACGGCCGCCGGCTGGGTCAGCTGGTCAGTTCCCCGGATGAGCACCGCATCTTTCGCCTGGAACGGGAAAAGCCCGTGGGTAACGCGGTGGTCAGCATCCTGATCGACTGCTCCGGGTCGATGAAAGAACACATGGAGTCGGTGGCGGCGCTGGTGGACATCATGACCCGGGCGCTGGAGCAGGCGCAGGCCAGGACCGAGGTGTTAGGCTTTACCACGGGTGGCTGGAACGGGGGCCGAGTCTGGCAGGAGTGGTTGGCCCGCGGACGTCCGAAGGCACCGGGCCGGCTGACCGAGGTGAACCACCTGGTTTTCAAGTCCGCCGAGCAGAACTGGCGCCGGAGCCGCCGGGCAATCGCGGGCCTGTTCAAGCAGGACCTGTTCCGTGAGGGCGTGGATGGCGAGGCCGTTGAATGGGCCTGCCAGCGGTTGCTCGCCCGCGAAGCGGAGCAACGCCTCCTGCTGGTGATCTCGGACGGCTGCCCCATGGAGCGGGCCACGGCCCTGGCCAACCATGAGCACTACCTGGACAACCACCTGCGCGACGTGGTGTCCCGTTACGATGCACGGCCGGACCTCAATATCCTAGGCCTAGGCGTGGGTCTGGATCTGAGCGCGTATTACCGCCAGAGCCTCGCCACCGACCTCACCCGGGGGCTGGATAACCAGTTGCTCTTCGACATGGTGCAACTGATGGCCGGACGGCATCGACGCTGACCGCCCGCGGCCCGGGCGCAGTGGCACTGGGGCAGCGTGACCCCGGCGAACGGGCAGGAAAAGACAAGGCCGGAAGATACGAGGTAAGGGAGATGGCGACGAATACGGAACGTGCCCCGGCACGCAGGCTAGTGGCCCCGGTAAAACTGGAGGGGGAGACCCCGGCGCTGCGCCTATTCTCATTGCTTGAGGTCATCTCGTCCAAGGACGAGGTCTTCTCACTGCAGGATCTGGTCGAGGAAACCGACGTTCCCAAGCCCACCCTGCACCGGATGCTGCAACAACTGGAAGCGGCCGGCATCCTGCAGCGGGATACCGACAGCCGGCATTACAGCACCGGTGTGCGGCTGCGGCGCCTGGCCGAGAAGATCCTGCTCAACGACACCCTGCACGCGGCCCGTCACCAGGTCCTGCGCCAACTGGTGGACCGCGTGGGCGAGAGCTGCAACCTTACCGCGCTCTCGGGCAGCGAAGTGCTCTACCTGGACCGCGTGGAGACGAATGCCCCCCTGCGTTTTTACCTCCACCCGGGGTCGCGGGTGCCCGTGCACTGCTCGGCAAGCGGCAAGCTCCTGCTGGCCCAGATGACGCCCTCCCAGCGCCGACGGCTGTTGGCGCGGACCCCGCTGGAGCGCCACACCGTCAACACGCTCACCGACCCCGCGGCGCTGGAGGCGGAGATCGCCGAGGTGCGGGAACAGGGCTTCGCGCTGGACCGGGAAGAGTTCCTGCCCGGCCTGATATGCGTTGCCGTGCTCGTCCCCACCTCTGACAAGCCCAACCTCTGCGTCGCGCTGCAGGCCCCGGTGATGCGCCTGGACGCAGAAAAGGCCCAGTCACTGCTGCCCGATCTCAGGGAAGCGGCCAACGCCCTCGCCGAACTCGAGACCTGATCCCGCCCGCCGGTCCCACGGCCACTGCTATCAGCCCGGGGCACCAGACGGCCGCCCCGGGACCGCCCCTCCTTGCCTGTCCAACACACCTCTTCGCAAGCAATATTCCACCAAGTGAACCCTGACGTTCCGTTTTCTAAAAATTTCCCTTGACGCGCAGCTAAAGCAGACCTAGAGTCATCACTGTGTACCGATATTCGGAACCATAGGTACCAGATAATACAGATCGGACCGCCAAAGGAGACAGGAGCGATGAGCAAACAGAACAGCGCGGTGGCCGAGCCGCAGCAACAGACCGATAACCGACAGGTAGCCCGCGGCGTGCAGAAGATGACCCCGTCCGAGGCCTTCGTGGAGACCATGGTTTCCAACGGGGTCACCGACATCTTCGGCATCATGGGCTCCGCCTTCATGGATGCCATGGACATCTTCACCCCGGCCGGCATCCGCTTCATCCCGGTGGTCCACGAACAGGGTTCCGGGCACATGGCGGACGGCTACGCCCGTGCCAGCGGCCGTCACGGGGTGCTTATCGGCCAGAACGGCCCCGGCATCAGTAACTCGGTCACATCCATCGCGGCCGCCTACTGGGCCCACAGCCCGGTGGTCATCGTCACCCCGGAAACGGGCACCATGGGCCAGGGCCTGGGCGGCTTCCAGGAGGCCAACCAGTTGCCGATGTTCCAGGAGTTCACGGTCTACCAGGGCCACGTGAACAACCCGAAGCGCATGGCCGAATTCACCGGCCGCTGCTTCGACCGCGCCATGAACAACCTGGGCCCGACCCAGCTGAACATTCCCCGCGACTTCTTCTACGGTGAGCTGGAAACCGAGGTCCCGACGCCGACCCACATCGAGCGGGGCGCCGGCGGCGAGCAGAGCCTGAACGACGCGGCCGACCTGCTGGCCAAGGCCAAATTCCCGGTGATCATCTCCGGGGGCGGCGTGGTCCAGGGGGACGCGGTCGAGGAGTGCAAGGCACTGGCCGAGCGCCTGGGTGCGCCGGTGGTGAACAGCTACCTGCACAACGACTCCTTCCCGGCCAGCCATCCGCTCTGGTGCGGCCCGCTAGGCTACCAGGGCTCCAAGGCGGCCATGAAGCTCATCTCCCAGGCGGACGTGGTGCTTGCCCTGGGCTCCCGGCTCGGCCCGTTTGGCACCCTGCCCCAGCACGGCATGGATTACTGGCCCAAGGACGCGAAGATCATCCAGGTGGATGCCCGGTCGGAAATGCTCGGCCTGGTCAAGAAGATCTCCGTGCCGGTCTGGGGCGATGCCAAGGCCTCCGCAGTTGCCATCACCGAGCGCCTCCAGGATCGCAAGCTCGTCTGCGACGAGAACCGCGACCAGCGGCTGGAGAAGGTCCAGGCCGAAAAGGATGCCTGGGAGAAGGAACTGGACGAGTGGACCCACGAGCGGGACCCCTTCAGCCTCGACATGATCGATGAGCAGAAGGGCGAGGGCGACAACTGGCTGCACCCGCGCCAGGTGCTGCGCGAGCTGGAAAAGGCCATGCCCGAGGATGTAATGGTGTCCACCGACATCGGCAACATCAACTCGGTGGCCAACAGCTACCTGCGCTTCGAGCGGCCGCGCAGCTTCTTCGCCGCCATGAGCTTCGGCAACTGCGGCTACGCCTTCCCCACCATGATCGGCGCCAAGGTGGCGGCACCGGAGCGTCCGGCCATCTCCTACGCCGGTGACGGCGCCTGGCGCATGAGCCTGATGGAGACCATGACCTGCGTGCAGCACAATATCCCGGTAACCGCCGTGGTGTTCCACAACCGCCAGTGGGGTGCTGAGAAGAAGAACCAGGTGGACTTCTACAACCGCCGGTTCGTGGCCGCGGAGCTGGAAAACGAGAGCTTCGCGGAGATCGCCCGGGCCATGGGGGCCGAGGGCATCACCGTGGACAAGCTCGAGGATGTCGGCCCGGCACTGAAGAAGGCGGTGGACATGCAGATGAACGAGGGCAAGACCTGCATCCTCGAGATCATGTGCACCCGGGAGCTGGGCGACCCCTTCCGCCGGGATGCCCTGTCCAAGCCCGTCCGCTTCCTGGAGAAGTACAAGGACTACGTCTAAAACGGCGTCGCCTGAAAGAGCACCGGCTGCAAGCGCGAACAAGGCAGCGCTTGCTTTCCACCCTGACCCGGCATCCCGTGCCGGGTCAGGGTGGCCCTTTTATTGCCCGCACTCGGTGCGTCCCCTCCCCTGGCGCGCCCGTTTCCCGGGCCTTGGCCCGCCCCCCCCCTGAGCCTAGACCGGAGCCGGCGCACCCTCCGAGCCGTGGCCATGCAACCCCATGCCGCCAATCAACACGCCAAGGGTTGACAGACCCTAGAATAGTGGGCACCTCGCAGTTGCTGCAGCGCAATAAAAGCGGTATACTGCATCGCAACATCAGCAGGAGGTGCTCACCATGAAGACGTCCTTTAAACTGCAGCTCGACAACCAGCAGCATGCCAGCATTGCGACCGAAGAGCTGAAGCACCAGCCTGGCCTGGAGCCTGTCACCGTGCGCCAAGCGGGCGATTCGGTGGAGTTCGAGTTCAACAACCCGCTGGTGGTGGCCGTCTCCGGCGCCGTGACGCTGCTGTCCAAGGGCATTAGCGCGATTGAAGAGCGCCTGGCCGGCTTCTTCAACCAGGACGCCACGCTGTCCAAGTAACCCGAACAGCTCGCCCGCCAGAAACGCCGAGGGCCCCTCCGGAGGGGCCCTCGGCGTTTCTGTATCCCGTGTCCCTGTGTACCGGCTGCGGCGCCTAGCGGATCTCGGTCTTGTAGCTGAAGCGGTCTGCCCGCCCCTTGGTCGTGCGGAACTCCACCACCTGGTCATCCCTGGAGTAGGTGGTCCGCTTGAGCACCACCACCGGCGCGCCCTTTTTCACATGGATCAACTCCGCGGTCTGCTCGTCGGCGGCCCCGACGGTCAACGTCTCCTCGGCGCGAATAATCGGCACCCCGAAGCGGTCCAGCACCAGCGCGTAAAGGTAATCGGGGATGTGAATACTCTCGTCCTCAAGCCCGGAGACGACCTCGGGTGACCACCAGGAGTACTCCACCAGGATCGGGGTCTCGCCGATCAGGCCCAAGCGCTCGATGTAGATCAGTTCTGCGCCCGGCTCGAAGCCGAGGCGCTTGCACGCGTCCAGGGGGCCGGGCATGCGCCCGCGTGCGGTAGTGATCTTGTGGATCCGCACCGCGCGCCCCTCGGCATCACCGTAGGTGAAGAAACGGAACAGGCTCTTCTCGAAGTCCACCTTCGAGACATAGGTCCCTTTTCCCTGGTGGCGAAAGAGCAGCCCCTCCCAGACCAGATTATCGATGGCCTTCTTGACGGTGCCGGGGCTGACCTCCAGCGCCTTGGCCAATTGTGACTCCGACGGGATCAGGTCCCCGGGTATCAGCTTGCCGGAGTTGATGAGATCGCGCAGGTGGCTCTCGACCAACCGGTACAGAGGACGGCCCTTCGCGGCTTCCAGACTCGTTGCTTTAAAAAGCATCAATCGATCACTCTCTGCTTCCATATCCGTCATCTCCTCTCCCGGTCAGCTCCCGCCGCCCTATCATACCGACCTCAGAAAAAAAAACTTTCCACGGTCGGCAAACACCGCTGTGACGGGCCCCGGACGTCCAACCACGCCAGCCTGAAGAGGTCCCTGGGGAAGATCCTGTTTGACTTACCCTCCCAGATAGTCTAAACCAATTACGTAGGTTATCTATATGACCTATGTGAACTGGATGGGCAGCCCCGATAGACGTCCGGGAAGATTCATGGCAATACTGCGACAAAAATTGTCGGACGGAAGAAACTATCGAGGCTGACACACAACGATAAGGGTAGGCCCCGCCGGACCACCAAGCCCACAGAGAATGGGCTACCGAGCGGAGGCCACCTGAAAAAAGGCACCGGGGCACAAGCCCTGGGCACCGGGAGGAGTAGGCAGTGGAACTATTTGAGTATCTGCCACAGGTCTTCAGTGGCTGGAACATAGCCATACTGATCCTGGGAACGATCTTCGGCATCATTCTGGGCGCCACGCCCGGGCTAAGTCCCACCATGGCGGTCGCCCTTCTCATCCCCTTCACCTTCCAGATGGATGCCACTTCGGGCCTGATCATGCTCGGCGTGGTCTACACGGCCACGGTGGCAGGCGGTGCCGTCAGCGCCATATTGGTGAACATCCCCGGGGCCCCGGCCAACATCGCCACCATGCTGGATGGTCACCCCATGGCCCGCAATGGCCGGGCCACCGAGGCGCTGCACTACTGCTTCATCAGCTCGGGCGTAGGTGGCATCATCGGGGTTCTAGTACTGATCCTGTTCACCCCCATGCTGGTCAACTTCGCGCTGCAGTTCGGCCCGGCGGAGCTCTTCTGGACTGCGATCCTGGGGGTTACAGTGATCGGCTCGCTGGGCAGTTCGTCAGTGCTCAAGGGGCTGCTGGCCGGCGCCTTCGGGATCTGGATCTCCCTGGTGGGCATGAACCCGGTCAGTGGAACCGAGCGCTTCGTCTTCTCGGAGCACCTTCAAGGCGGTATCACCATCATCCCGGCCCTGATTGGCCTGTTCGCCATTCCGCAGATTCTGCAAATGGTGGAGACCGCAAAACGCGGGCGCCAGGGCACGGAATTCGCGATGGAGCAGCGCCCGATTATCCACTCGCTGATCTACAACCTGAAACGGGTGCGCTCGCTGACCATCGGCAGCACCATCGGCTCTCTGGTAGGTCTTATTCCGGGCGCTGGCGGCCAGATCGCGGGTCTGATTGCCTACGACCAGAACAAGAAGTTCAGCCGCAACCCGGAGAAATTCGGCAAGGGCGAGCCGGACGGGGTGATCACCTCCGAGAGCGCGAATAACTCCATGGTGGGCTCGTCCCTGGTCCCCATGCTCTCGCTGGGCGTACCCGGTAGTCCCACCGCCGCGGTCCTGCTGGGCGGGCTGCTCATCCAGGGGCTGTTCCCCGGCCCGGACCTGTTCCGCGACCATGCTGACGTGGCCTGGACCTTCATGGGGGCGCTGCTGGTCAGCCAAGTACTGCTCGTAGCCGGCGGGCTTTATCTCGCCAGCTTCAGCAAGTACGTGATCCGGATACCGAAGCAGTACATGGCGGCTGCGGTCGCCGTCCTCGCGGTCTTCGGGACCTACAGCGTGCAGAACAGCTTCTCCGACGTAATCATCATGGTCTCGCTGGGCACGATGATGTACTTCGCCATGCGCTGGGGCTTCAGCCCGGGCCCGGTAGTGCTGGGCATCATCCTGGGCCCGATCGCGGAGAACAACTTCCTGCAGGGCCAGATGATCGCTGAGGCCACTGTGGGCATGGGTACCTACTTCTTCACCGGCACCATCAACATCATCCTCATCTCCTTCTGCGTCGTCTCGGTGGTCTACAGCATCGTCGCGGAGTTCCGCATCCGCGCCCGCCGCCGCCAGGATGAGCAGACTGCACAGGGGGGGCAGGCCTGATGAACAGCAGCCATCTCCGCCACCGTATCACCGCCGTTGCCACCGTGGTGGTCTGCGGGCTCGTGGTCTGGGCGTCCTTCGCACCTGATACACCCACGGGCTACGAGTTCCCGCAGGTCGTTTCCCTGAGCATGCTCGGCATCGCCGTCTTCCTCATGCTCCTAGCCTTCAAGCCAGGTGCCCGGGTGACGGGTGGTGAGGAAGAGCCCGTACCGTGGGGCGCAGTCTGGCCCCTGCTGGCCATCCTGTTCGGGTTTTTGCTGGTCAGCGAGACGCTGGGCTACTTCGTATCCTCGGCCATCGCGTTTTTCCTGATCGCGAGTATCTACAGCCCCGGGCGCTTCAGCTGGGCCCGGGTCATCCGTGTGGGTGCCATTACCTTGGCATTCATGGCCGCCCTCTATCTGATCTTTGTCGTGGTTTTAAACGTTCAGGTCCCCGAAGGGGTTCTGTTCTGAGGCGAAGCACCATAACCAAAGCCCCGCTCAAAGGGGCGACTGGAGGAGAACCATGCAACTGAGCAACGCCATCCGCAAAGCCAAGGCCGCCGTCACCGCTATCAGCGCCGGTACCTTGTTCGCCGTCGCCGCCGGCCCCGCCATGGCGGACGACTTCCCGTCCCGCTCCATCAACGTCATCGTCTCCTACTCGGCGGGCGGTGCCACGGACTTCCAGGCCCGCATCGCCACCATGGCCGCCGAGGAGTACCTGGGCGAACCTATCGTCATCACCAACCGCCCCGGTGCCGGCGGCCAGGTGGGCTGGAACCACCTGGTCCGGCGCGGCCGTGACGACGGGCATGACCTGGCGTCTTACAACGTGCCCCACTTCATCGCCCAGTCGATCATGTACGACACCCACTACAGCATCGAGAACCTCGAGCCCATCGCCAACTGGGGCCAGGACCCGGCCGTGTTGATCGTGCCGGCGGACAGCCCCTTCGAGACCGTGGACGACCTGGTCGAATACGCCGAGGAGAACCCGGGGGGCGTGACCGTTTCCGGCGCGGGTCTGTTCGTTGGTCACCACATCGGCACCCTTCAGCTGGAGCGTGCAGCGGACATCGAACTCCGCTACGTGCCGACGGCCGGTGGTGTCGACGCCCTGCGCTTCGTGATGGGCGGCCAGGTAATGGCCGGGTTCAACAATCTATCCGATGCCTACCGCAACCAGGACCGGCTGCGCATCCTGGCCATCGCCGATCTGGAGCGGGACGAGGACTTCCTGCCGGACGTCCCCACCTTCCAGGAGCTGGGCTACGACATCGACAACTCCAGCGTGAATTTCCGCGGCATCATGGCCCCGCAGGGCCCCTCTGAAGAGCGCCTGCAGTGGCTCTCCGACAAGTTCGTGGACATGTTCAACGACGAGCGGATCAAGTCGCAGATGAAAGAGGGTGGCTCCCCGATGAACGTCATGGGCCGCGAAGAGCTCAAGGAGATGTGGCAGGAACGCCAGGCCTTCCTGGAAGACCTGTTCGCCGAGATGGACGCGGACGAGATCGAGGAAGAACTCGAGCAGGATCAACCCTGATGGCGCGAGGGCGGGCCCCCAAGGGGTGCCCGCCCTGCCCCTAACCCCTCACCAGGCCGGATCACCGCTAGACCGGATCCGCTTGACCGACGGGCGGGGGTAACCCAGCTTTCTACTCATATACATGAGTTAACTGAATTGCCTGACACACAGGGGGAGTCCCTCCATGATGAGCAACAAAGCCAGTACCGTGAGCATCGACGATGAGGCGCAGGCCATCGTCAGCGACCTCGTGAACCGAGCCCGCACCGCACAGCTTCAATTCGAGACCTACAACCAGGAACAGGTGGACGAAGTCGTCGTCGCGACCGCCTGGGCGCTGCTGGAACCGGTGCGTAACCGTGAGCTCTCTGAACTCGCCGTCAGCACCACCGGCCTGGGTAACGTCAAGGACAAGATCACCAAGAACCACCGCAAGACCATGGGGCTGCTGCGCGACCTCAAGGGCGCGCGGACCGTAGGCGTGGTTCAGGAACTGCCGGAGCTGGGCCTGGTAGAGATCGCCCGCCCGGTGGGCGTGGTTGGCGCCGTGGTGCCGTCCACCAACCCGGCGGCCACGCCGATGAACAAGACCCTCAACGCCCTCAAGGGGCGCAACGCCATCATTTTGGCCCCCTCCCCAAAGGGGCAGGAGGTCTGCACCCGCCTGATCAAGTACATCCACGCCGAACTGGACCGGATCGGTGCCCCGCGGGATCTGGTGCAACAACTGCCGGCCCCGGTCAACAAGGCCACCACGCATCAGTTGATGCACCAGGCTGACCTGGTAGTGGTCACCGGCTCGCAGAACAACGTGCGCTCGGCCTACTCCAGTGGCGGCCCTGCCATCGGTGTCGGCGCGGGCAACGTGCCCGTCATCATCGACTCCAGCGCCGACCTGGCCCAAGCCGCCGCCAAGATCCGCCTCTCCAAGACCTTCGACAACGCCACCAGCTGCTCGTCCGAGAACAACCTGGTCATCGTCGACGACGTGTACGACGCGGCGATCAAGGCGCTGGCGGTGGAAGGCGGCATTGTGCTCACCCCGGAGGAAAGGGCCCAGCTGCAGCGGACCCTGTGGGTGGATGGCAATCTGAACCGCGATGTCATCGCCAAGAGTGCGCCCGAGATCGCCGAGGCCTGCGGCTTCTCCCGTCCCGAACTGCGCAGCGCCACCATGCTGCTGGTGGAGGAGACCGGGGTCGGCAAGGACCACCCCTTCTCAGGCGAGAAGCTCTCCCCGGTGCTCACCGTATACCGGGCACCGGATTTTGACGGTGCCTATGACCGTACCCGCGAGATCCTGGAACACCAGGGCAAGGGCCACTCCTGCGGCATCCACACTGAGGATGAAGCGCACATCAACCGCCTCGGCCTGCACATGCCGGTCTGTCGCGTCATCGTCAATCAGGCACACGCTGTGGCTACCGGCGGCAGTTTCGACAACGGCCTGCCCTTCTCCCTCTCAATGGGGTGTGGCACCTGGGGCCAGAACAGCATCTCCGAGAACCTGAACTACCGCCATTACCTGAACACGACCCGGGTGGTGAAGACCATCACACCCAACGAACCGACGCTGGACGAGATCTTCGGCGATTACTGGCAGAAATTCGGCCTTGAAGGCGCGTGAACCCGGGGCAGTCGGGAGAGGTAACCATGACCATATTGCACTACATCGAACACTGGGCCGGGCAGACCCCGGACAAGACCTACCTGGTGGCCCCGGAGCCGAACGAACAGGTGAGTTTCTCGGAGCTGCAGGATTACGTGTCCGCCATCTCGCGCCAGCTGGACGCGCTGGGTGCGCCCCAGGGGGCGCACGTTGCCACGCTGATGGACAACGGCAAATGGACGGGCCTGCTGTTCCTGGCCATCATGGCCAGCGGCCGCGTGGTCGTCCCCCTGAACGCCATCTCCGGTGACTCGCAGCTGGAGTATGTGCTGGACCACTCCGACGCCAACGTGCTGTTCGCCTCGGCGGGCCACCTGGCTCGCGGGCGCAAGATCAGCGAGGCCTCGGAGCGCGAGATCCGGGTCATCCCGACCTGCCCCGACCAGGGCCCGGAATGGCCGGGGGAGCCGGCCCCGGCCCAGGGGTACCAGCCCCCCGTGCCGACGCCCGATGACAACGCGCTCCTCATCTACACCTCGGGCACCACCGGCAAACCCAAGGGCGTCATGCTAACCCAGCAGAACGTCATCGGCGGCGGGCTCAACACCGTGGAGGCCCACTGCCTGTCCAAGGAGGACCGCGGGCTCTGCGTGCTGCCGCTCTACCACATCAACGCGGAGATCGTGACCATGGTGGCACCGCTGATCAGCGGTGGCAGCGTCGTGGTCCCCCACCGGTTCAGCGCCAGCCAGTTCTGGGACCTGTTGATGGACCACCAGTGCACCTGGTTCAGCGTGGTCCCCACCATCGTCGCCTACCTGCTGGAGAAGGCCGAGACCGATCCCGTCGAGGTGCGCGACAACCCGCGACTAGCCCAATTGCGTTTCGGCCGCTCGGCCTCCTCCGCTCTGCCGCCAGAGGCGCACAAGGCGTTCGAGGAGCGCTTCGGCATCGCCCTTATCGAGACCATGGGCCTGTCCGAGACCGCGGCCCAGATCCTCTCCAACCCGCTCCCGCCCTTCGAGTTCAAGTATGGCTCGCCCGGTATCGCCTACCGTAATGAGGTGAAGGTGGTACTGGAGGACGGCCGTGACGCCCCCGCCGGTGAGCCGGGTGAGCTCCATGTCCGGGGCGACAACGTGCTGAAGGGTTATTACAAGAACCCGGAGGCCACCGCATCGGCGCTCACGGCGGACGGCTGGTTTGCCACCGGCGACCTGGGCTACCAGGACGAGGAGGGGTTCTTCTACATCACGGGCCGGCTCAAGGAGTTGATCATCAAGGGGGGCGAGAACATCGCACCGCGTGAGATTGATGAAGCCTTATTGAAGCACCCTGCCGTGCTCGAGGCCGCCGCCTTCGGTGTACCCGACAAGAACTACGGCCAGGAGGTAATGGCCTGCGTGGTCTTGAAAGAGGGCAAACAGGCTCAACCGGAGGAGCTCCGCGAGACCGCCGCCAGGGAGCTGGGGCAGTACAAGGCACCCAAGGCGCTTCACGTGGTCCAGTGGTTGCCCAAGGGTCCGTCGGGCAAGGTGCAGCGGCTGAAGATTCCGGACATGCTGTCGGAACTGAGCGCCGGGCCCGGGGCCATGGCCAACGGCGCGTGAAGGCGGTGGCCTGATCCCATTGGCCATAAGAGCAGGAGAAGTGGCCGGGCCCGCGCCGGCCACAGCTTTCGAACTGGGCTCGCCGACACCGGCAGCGCCAAAAGGAGGAAATACAGATGGCTTTCGACATCAAGACCATCCTCTACGCCACGGACCTCGGCCCCAGGGGACCCGATGTCTTCCGCTGCGTGATCGGCATCGCGGAGCGCTTCGAGGCGGCGATTCACATCGTGCACGTGGTCGAGGAGCCCCGGTACATGCGCAATCAGATCCAGGCCCAGGCAGCCGAGCGCTTCATTGACCCCTCGCTGCTCAGCAATTACCAAAAGTCCACGCTCGAGGAGGTGGAGGAGGACCTGCGCAAGCGCCTGGATCAGTTCGGCCGGACCCTTCTGGATGCGGCCGATGCCAGCGCCGCGCACATCGCCGGGGTCCATGTCCGGCAGGGCCGCCCGCCGAAGGAGATCCTTGCCGAGGCGGACCGGCTGGACGCCGACTGCATCATCCTCGGCTCCCACCGGTACTCGGCGGTGGGCGAGATGATCATTGGCTCCGTGGCACGGAAGATCACCATGAAGTCCACCCGACCGGTTTTCCTGTTCCCGGCATAAGCGCTTGCCGGCGGGGTGCCACGCACCCCGAGAGGCCCGGTCGGCACCGGACCCGAACACATCGCAGAAGCAGGGGTGCCCCGCGGGGCTGAGAACAGACCCTTCGAACCTGATCCGGATCGTACCGGCGCAGGGAGCTTCCACCCCCTTCGGCGGGGAAGCTCCCTGCGCCTGCAGGAGTGAGGCCCATGACCGCCGAGACCCAATCCCCTTGGATCACCGTCACCGTGAATGGCGACCCGTATCGAATGCCCGCCGGCAGCCGGCTCACCGACCTGATCACCCGGCGGGGCCTGCAGGGCGAACGCATGGCGATCGCGATCAACCGGTCGGTCATCCGTCGAACCGACTACCCCACCCGCCGCCTGACGCACGGCGATGCGATCGACATCGTGCACGCCGTCGGGGGCGGCTGAACAAAAGGGAGAACACCCCATGACCGCTCTCGATAACCCCCTGATACTGGGCTCGCGCCACTACGGGTCCCGCCTGTTGCTGGGCACGGGGCGCTACAAGGACCTGGACCAAACCCGTCGGGCCATCCAGGCCAGCAGCGCGGAGATCGTCACCGTGACGATTCGGCGCCTGTCCTCCACACCGGGCGGGAGCGGACTACTGCCCCTGCTCAGTGAGCTAGGCTGCACCGTGCTCCCCAACACCGCCGGTTGCTACACGGCCAAAGACGCCGTCTACACCTGCCAGCTGGCCCGGGACCTGCTGGATGGCGAGTCGCTCTGCAAGCTCGAGGTGATCGGCTGCAAGGAGACGCTACAACCCGACGTTCGCGGCACGCTGGCCGCTGCCGAGACGCTGGTCAATGATGGCTTCGACGTCATGGCCTACACCACGGACGATCCGTTGATCGCCCGGGAGCTCGCAGCGCTGGGCTGCGCGGCGGTCATGCCCCTGGGTGCCCCCATCGGTTCCGGACTCGGCATCCAGAACCCACTGAACATCGCCCGGATCGTCGAGACCTGCGCGGTGCCGGTGCTGGTGGATGCCGGTGTCGGCACGGCTTCCCACGCCGCTACTGCCATGGAGTTGGGCTGTGACGCCGTACTGATGAACACCGCCATTGCGGATGCCGGTGAACCGGTCCGGATGGCCGAGGCCATGCGCCACGCCGTAATCGCCGGCCGGCAGGCGTGGCTGTCGGGGCGGATGCCGGCGCGCCAATACGCCCAGGCCTCCTCACCCCCCGGCGCCCTGTAAAACCAGGGGCGTCCGCGGCAGCCGCGCCGCCGTTCATGCACATGCCCGGCGCGGCCTTCGCGTTCATTCAGGTCGCCGTTGGTTTAGGCTGGTAGAATTCCTCAGTCTTAACCATGAGCCGGAGCACCACATGACCCAGACACATCGGCGGGGGCGCCGCCTGCGAGTTACCGCGATCCTGGGCGGCTTGCTGACCACCGCGCTACTGGCAGGATGCCAGACGCTGCCCAGCGACGAGCAGCTCTCCGTGACCGCCTTCCAGGAGAGCCAGGCCGAACAGACCGAGGCCCTGCGCGAAGCGCTCGAATCCCTGGAACGCGCCCTCCAGGAGGATCTGGACGAACAGCATGGACAGCTGGCAACTCTGGGGCACAACCTCACCGAGCTGAACCAGCGAGTCGCCGAACTGACCACGACCGCCGAGGAGGACGACAACCGCGGCTTCGCCTCGGTGGTGGATGCCCGCGTGCCGACCGACAACGGCAACGGCCTCGAGGGCAAGTTGTTGTTGGGCGCGGTGGAATGGTTGGCACTGACCGAGCACGATATCGTCATGGCCTCACGGGTCGACTCCGGCGCGGCGAGTTCCTCGCTCAATGCCAAGGATATCAGCGAGTTCGAAAGGGACGGGGACACCTGGGTCCGCTTCACCGTGGTCTACCCTGACGGCAAGCCCGATGAGGTGGACGACGACGATTACCGGGAAGTGGAACTTGAAGCGCCGCTGGACAGTCGTACCACGGTACGTCAGGCCTCGGGCAGCGAGGAGCGCTTAGTGGTCCGGCTGCCGGTGCGGCTGGGCCCGATCGAGGATGAAGCACGCTTCACGCTCTCCGATCGATCCCACCTCACCTACCCCGCCCTGATCGGCCGGGATCTGCTCATGGACATCGCCCTGATCGATGTGGCGGAGTCCTATCTGCATCCGCACCCCGACGACGACTGAACCGGCCCGCGCCCATGAAACTCGCCCGTAGCTCCCTTTTCTGGATTGCCGCCGTGCTCATCCTGGTGGGCCTAACCCACAGTGCGCACCGCCACCTGGAACACGGGGTGCCCTGGCTACCCGGCGCCGCGCAGACCCTTTGGGACATCGAGGCGACGGTCCAGCTGGAGGCCGAAGGCAACCCGGTCAAGGTGACCCTGGCGGTGCCAGACGATCCGCCCGGGTTCCGGCGCGTGGCGGAGCACACCGCGTCGCCGGGCTACGGGCTCAACTTCCTGGAGGACGAACGCCGCGTGGCCGAATGGACCACCCGCGAGGCAAGCGGGACGCAGGTTCTGTATTACCGCGCCCAGTTCCAGGTGGACCCGACGCTGGGCTCGCGCAACATGGGCGACCCGCCTGAAATCCGCAGCATCTCCTGGAGTCCCTCGCTGCAACTGGCCTCCACACAGGTGCTGGAGCAGGCGTGGCTGCAGTCCGCCGATGGCCTCAGCCTGGCCCGCGCCCTGGCCCGCCGGCTGAACGATCGCGATAACCAGAACGCGCAACTGCTCCTCAGCGAGTACCCGGCCAGCACCACGCTGGTCCGACTGCTGCACCAGGCCGAAGTGCCGGCCCGTACCATCCACGGGCTGATCCTGGAGGACGGGCGCCGACGACAGTCGCTGCAACCCTTCGTCCAGGTATTTGACGACGGGGAGTGGCGACTGTTCGATGCCACCGCCGGAACCCAGGTCAACCCGGATGAGGTGCTGCTTTGGGAGGGCACCGGCGGTCCGGTGCTCGAGGTGGAGGGTGGCCGCAACTCGCAGGTCTCCTTCTCCATGCTGGAGACCCGCCAGTCCGCTGCCGGCCTCGGTGAACAGGGCACCGTCACCGAGGCGGTGTTCAACCTCTCCATTCACAGCCTGCCGCTGTCGGAACAGGCCATCTTTCAGAGCATCCTGCTGCTGCCACTGGGGGCACTGGTGGTGGTCTTCTTCCGCGTTATCGTCGGGCTGGAGACCTCCGGCACCTTCATGCCGGTGCTCATCGCCCTCGCCTTTCTGGAGATGAACCTGCTCCCGGGCCTGATCACCTTCCTGCTGGTGGTGGGCGGGGGCCTGCTGATGCGCCAGGCCATGGCCCACCTCAACCTGTTACTGGTGGCGCGGGTCTCGGTGGTCATTGTCTGCGTAATCGGGCTGATATCGCTGCTCTCAGTCCTCAGTTTCCACCTGGGCTTCACCTCCGGACTCAAGGTAGCCCTCTTCCCCATGATCATCCTGGCCTGGACCATCGAGCGCATGTCCATCCTCTGGGAGGAGGAGGGCCCGCGCGATGTCTTCAAACAGGGTGCCGGCAGCCTGATCACCGCCATCGCCGCGTTCGGACTGATGCAAATGAACCTGGTCCAACACCTGATGTTCAACTTCCTCGGCCTGCAGTTGGTGGTCCTGGCCGGGATCATCCTGCTCGGTAGCTACACCGGTTACCGGCTGCTGGAGCTCTGGCGCTTCCGGCCCTTCCTGACCGAGGGCGGGGGGTCGCGGTGATGCGGCTGTTCGGGTGGGCCCGCCAGCTGCGTGAACAGGGCATTGTCGGGCTGAATGAGCGCAACCTGAGCCTGATCAACCTGCACAACCCCCGCGAGCGTTTCCCGCTGGTGGACGACAAGCTGCAGACCAAACTGCTGGCGCGCAAGTACGGGATCGACAGCCCGGAGCTGCTGGGCGTTATCCACAGCCAGGGCGAGATCCGCAAGCTGGAGTCACTGCTCCGGCCCGGCCAGGGGTTCGCGATCAAGCCCTCGCGGGGCAGCGGCGGCAAGGGCATCCTGGTCATTCTTGAACACAAGGACGGCTGGTTCCGCAAGGGCAGCGGCGTCTGGGTGAGCCGGCGCGATGTTGTGCGTTACCTCTCCAACCTGCTCTCCGGGCTTTACACCCTGGGCGGCAGCCCGGACGTGGCGGTCATCGAGGCACTGATCGAGTTCGACGCCCAGTTCGAGACCTTCACCTTCGAGGGCGTGCCGGACATCCGCGTGGTGGTCTACCGCGGCTACCCGCTGATGGCCATGATGCGCCTCTCCACCCACGCCTCCGACGGCAAGGCCAACCTCCACCAGGGGGCCATCGGTGTCGGGCTGGACATCGCCACCGGCAAGGCCAATCGCGCCGTACAGTACGATCGCCCGGTAACGGTGCACCCGGACACCGGCCGCAACCTGCATGAATTGGCCATCCCCGACTGGACCCGGCTGCTGGAGCTGGCCTCGGGCTGCTATGAAATGAGCGGCCTGGGCTACCTGGGCACCGACATGGTGCTCGACCGTAACCGCGGCCCCCTGCTGCTGGAGCTCAACGCCCGCCCCGGACTGGCCATCCAGATGGCCAACGGCTGCGGACTGGCGCCCCGCGTGGCCCGGATCGACAAGCAGGAGCGCGAACGCATCCGCAAACAGGATGACGAGCTCTACCCCGCCGCTGAACGGGTCGCATTCGCCCAGCGCGCCTTTGCCGCACCGCAAAAAACCTGACCGGCCCTCTTGAGAAAGGCGCTCCAATTTGCAACAATAGCCGGCTGATATCGCCGGCACCTTCCCGAGTGCCCACACACACGTGGCCCCTCGTATAGGCCACCACTGTCAGGAGTGACACATGCCTGCAATCACCCTCCCCGACGGCTCCCGTCGCGAGTACGAACACCCCGTCACGGTTGGCGAAGTGGCCGAATCCATCGGCAAGGGCCTGGCGCGCGCCGCGCTGGCCGGCCGTGTGGACGGCAAGCTGGTCGATCTCAGCCACCGCATCGAGTCCGATGCCGAGCTGGAGATCGTCACCGACCGTGACCCGGATGGCGTGGACATGATCCGCCATTCCACCGCCCACCTGATGGCCCAGGCCGTCAAGGAGCTGTTCCCCGAGGCCCAGGTCACCATTGGCCCGGTCATCGAGAACGGCTTCTATTACGATTTTGCCTACAAGCGCCCCTTCACTGAAGACGACCTGAAGACCATCGAAAAGAAGATGGAGGCGCTGGCAAAGCAGGATTTCCAGATCGAGCGCGATGTCTGGGACCGGGACGAGGCCATTCAGTTCTTCCTCGAACAGGGGGAGAAATACAAGGCCGAGATCATCGAGGACCTGCCAGAAAGCGAGATCATCTCCGTCTACAAGCAGGGCGAGTTCCTTGACCTCTGCCGCGGCCCCCACGTGCCCAGCACCGGCAAGCTCAAGGCCTTCAAGCTTCAGAAGGTGGCCGGCGCCTACTGGCGCGGCAACTCCGACAACGAGATGCTGCAACGCATCTACGGCACCGCCTGGCCGGACAAGAAGCAGCTCAAGGCCTACCTGCACCGGCTGGCCGAGGCCGAAAAGCGCGATCACCGCCGTATCGGCCGCGCCCAGGATCTCTTCCACGTGCAGGAGGAGGCCCCCGGCATGGCCTTCTGGCACCCCAAGGGGTGGAGCATCTACCTGGAGGTACAGGAGTACATCCGGCAGCTCACCAATCGCCATGGCTACCAGGAGATCCACACCCCGCAGCTGGTGGACCGCAGCCTGTGGGAGAAGTCCGGCCACTGGGACAAGTTCCAGGACAACATGTTCATCACCGAGTCCGAGTCCCGGGACTACGCGGTCAAGCCCATGAACTGCCCCTGCCACGTGCAGGTGTACAACCAGGGCCTGAAAAGCTACCGCGACCTGCCCCTGCGCCTGGCCGAGTTCGGCTCCTGCCACCGCAACGAGCCCTCCGGCACGCTGCACGGACTCATGCGGGTGCGCAACTTCGTGCAAGATGATGCCCACATCTTCTGCACCGAGGACCAGATCCAGCAGGAAGTGGCCGATTTCATCGACCTGGTCTTCAAGGCCTACAACGACTTCGGCTTCGATGACGTGATCATCGCCCTGTCCACCCGCCCGGACGAGCGCGTGGGCGAAGATGCCCTCTGGGACAAGGCCGAACACGCCCTGGAAGAGGCGCTGAACCGCGCCAACCTGGAGTGGCAGCTGCAGCCGGGCGAAGGCGCCTTCTACGGGCCGAAGATCGAGTTCACCCTGAAGGACTGCCTGGGCCGCACCTGGCAACTGGGCACCATCCAGGTGGATTTCTCCATGCCCGGCCGGCTGGGCGCCGCCTACGTGGCCGAAGACGGCAGCAAAAAGGTGCCGGTCATGCTGCACCGGGCCATCCTCGGCTCGCTGGAGCGTTTCATCGGCATCCTCATCGAACACTACGCCGGCGCCCTGCCCCCGTGGCTTGCACCGGTGCAGGCAGTTGTGCTTAATATCACTGATCGGCAGGCGGATTTTGCCCGCCAGATCGAAAAGCGCTTCCGTGAGCGGGGCTTGCGGGTCGATGCCGACTTGAGAAACGAGAAGATCGGCTTTAAAATCCGCGAGCACACGCTTCAAAAGGTTCCCTACATGCTGGTCGTGGGGGACAAAGAAGTGGAGAATCAAACGGTGGCCGTGCGTACCCGCGAGGGCCAGGATTTGGGCGCCATGTCCGTGGACGCCTTCCTGGAACGCCTCGAGGGCGAGGTGGCACGGCTTGGACGCAGCAACTCGGAGGATTAAAGGATCGCTGTCAGACCAAAAAGAGGAGGTGGGCGTAACGCCCCCTCAGACGATCGCAGGGTCAACCGCAACATCCGGGTACCGGAGGTTCGGCTCATAGACCAGACGGGCGATCAGGTGGGCATCATTGCCACCGAAGAGGCTCTCGAACGCGCCGAAGAAGCCGGGATGGACCTGGTTGAACTGGATGCGAATGCGAAGCCGCCGGTTTGCCGGATCATGGATTTCGGCAAGTTCAAGTTTGAGCAGAGCAAGAAGGCTCAGGCGGCGCGCAAGAAGCAGAAGCAGATCCAGGTCAAGGAGGTCAAGTTCCGGCCCGGCACCGACGAGGGTGACTACAAGGTCAAGCTGCGAAACCTCCGGCGCTTCCTGGAAGACGGTGACAAGTGCAAGGTCACCCTGCGCTTCCGGGGCCGCGAGATGGCCCACCAGGACCTCGGGCTGAAGCTGCTCAACCGGGTCGAGCAGGACCTGGAAGACATCGCCACCGTTGACCAGCGGCCCAAGATGGAAGGCCGGCTGATGGTCATGATGATGAGCCCGAGAAAGGGCAAGTAATCGAGCCACCCGATCCCCTGGCGCCACCCCGGGGTTGCGTACCGGGGGTGGCGTCTTTGTTTGTTATTTAGGGAGTCTGGAATGCCCAAGATCAAGACCAACCGTGGGGCGGCCAAGCGCTTCAAGGCCACGGCCACCGGCCGCTACAAGCGCGCCCACGCCTTCCACAACCACATCCTGACCAAGAAGGACAGCAAGCGGAAGCGCAAGCTGCGCGCCGATGCGCTGGTCGCCGAGGCGGACACCCCCATGATCCGCCGCATGATGCCCTACAGCTAAGCGTTACCGTTCGCCGGGAGTTATCGAGTCATGTCCAGAGTCAAGCGAGGAGTCACTGCCCGCGCCAAGCACAACAAGGTGCTGAAGAAGGCCAAGGGTTATTACGGCGCCCGCCGCAAGTCGTTCCGCATTGCGCGCCAGGCGGTCATCAAGTCCGGTCAGTACGCCTACCGTGACCGTCGCCAGCGCAAGCGTCAGTTCCGGGCGCTGTGGATCCAGCGGATCAACGCGGGCGCCCGTCAGCACGGTCTGTCCTACAGCCGCCTCATCCACGGGCTGCAGCAGGCCGGCGTCGAGCTGGACCGCAAGGTGCTGGCCGATCTGGCCGTCAACGATAAGGCCGCCTTTGGCGCGCTGGCCGAGAAAGCCCGCGAGGCCCTCGCCGCCTGAGACGCGTCCAGCAACCGTAAGCTGCCGCACGGCCGGCCCGGCACCACGGGGCCTCGCCGAAAACTAGCGGTGCGCCGGTACAGGCGAGTCGCCCCGCGCTGCGCGGGGCCGAACGGGGGAATGGCCCAGGCCTTCCCCCGTTTTCGGTTGTGGCGCCCCAGGTGCCTGCGACCCCTGCCCTGAATAAGCGCAGCCCCCGCTGCGCCAACACCTGACTGCAACGGGATCAGCATGAGCAGCGATCACGCAAGTCAACTGGAAGCGATGCTGGCCGAGGCCGAACAGGCCGTGGACCAGGCCCGGGATCTGGCCGCGCTGGACAGCGTGCGGGTCGCCTACCTGGGGAAGAAGGGCCAGCTCACCGAAGCGCTGAAGGGACTGGGCAAGCTGCCCGCCGACGAGCGCCCGCAGGCCGGTCAGGCCATTAATGCCGCCAAAAAGCAACTCCAGACCCGGCTCGAGGGCCGCAAGGCCACGCTCGAGGCACAGGCCATGGAGCAGGCACTGGAAGCCGAGCGCCTGGATGTCACGCTCCCCGGCCGCGGCCAGACGCCTGGCGGCCTGCACCCGGTCACCCGCACCCTGGAGCGCATCGAGCAGCTGTTTGCGGCCGCGGGCTTCACCGTGGGCCAGGGCCCCGAGGTCGAGGACGATTACCACAACTTCGAGGCGCTCAACATCCCGGAGCACCACCCGGCCCGGGCGATGCACGACACCTTCTACTTCGACGCCCACCACCTGCTGCGCACCCACACCTCGCCGGTGCAGGTACGGGTGATGGAAAAGGATGGCGCCCCGCTGCGCGTCATCGCGCCCGGGCGGGTTTACCGCTGCGACTCCGACCTCACCCACACCCCCATGTTCCACCAGGTGGAGGGGCTGCTGGTGGACGAGGGCGTGGGCTTTGCCGACCTGAAGGGCGTGCTGTACGACTTTCTCCAGGCCTTCTTCGAGCGGGACCTGGAGGTGCGCTTCCGCCCCTCCTACTTCCCCTTCACCGAGCCCTCGGCCGAGGTGGACGTGCAGTGCGTGAACTGCGGCGGCAACGGCTGCCGCGTCTGCGGCGGCACCGGCTGGCTGGAGGTGCTGGGCTGCGGCGTGGTGCACCCGCGGGTCTTCGAGCACAGCAACATCGACCCGGAGCGCTGGACCGGCTACGCCTTCGGCATGGGCGTGGAGCGCCTGGCCATGCTGCGCTACGGGGTCAACGACCTGCGCCTCTTCTTCGAGAACGATCTGCGCTTCCTGGCGCAGTTCCGCTGAGCCGGCGCCGCCGGCACGGCGTCCCCTGCCCCGGACAAGGACGGGATCGAATCCATGCTAATCAGTGAACACTGGCTGCGTGAATGGGTGGCCGACACCGGCCCCACCGAGCAACTCGCCCACCGGCTGACCATGGCCGGCCTGGAGGTGGACGGCGTGGAGCCCGCCGCCCCCGCCTTCAGCGGCGTCGTGGTTGGCCGTATCACCCGCTGCGAGCCGCACCCGGATGCCGACAAGCTCCGCCTCTGCCAGGTGGACGCCGGCCAGGGCGAGCCCCTGCAGGTTGTCTGCGGGGCGCCCAACGCCCGTGAGGGGCTGGTGGCCCCGCTGGCCACGGTGGGCGGCGAGCTGCCCGGCGGCCTGAAGATCAAGCGCGCCAAGCTCCGCGGCCAGGCCTCCTTCGGTATGCTCTGCTCCGCCCGCGAACTGGGCCTGAGCGAGGACGCCGACGGCCTGATGGAACTGCCGGAAGACGCGCCGGTGGGGCGCGACCTGCGCGACTACCTGGGTCTGGCCGATAACGTGATCGAGGTGGACCTGACCCCGAACCGCGCCGACTGCCTGGGCATGATCGGTGTTGCCCGCGAGGTGGGTGCCCTGCTGGAGCAGCCGGTGCAAGCCCCGGACATCCCCGCCGTGCCGGCTGCCCTCGAGGACACGGTGGAGGTGCAACTGGATGCGCCCGAGGCCTGCGCCCGCTACCTGGGCCGGGTGGTGCGCGGCCTGAACCCACGGGCCGAGACACCGCTATGGATGCGCGAACGGCTCCGCCGCGCCGGTATCCGCAGCCTCGGTCCGCTAGTGGACGTGACCAACTACGTGCTGATCGAGCTGGGCCAGCCCATGCACGCCTTCGACCTGGCGCGGGTCGAGGGCACGATCCACGCCCGCTGGGCCCGGCCCGGCGAAACCCTGACCCTGATCGGCGGCGAGACCATCGAACTGGCCAGCGACCAGCTGGTGATTGCGGATGACCAGCAGGCGTTGGCACTCGCCGGCATCATGGGCGGCGAGGACTCCAGCGTCGGCGACGACACCCGGAACATCCTCCTGGAGTGCGCCTGGTTCGCACCCGCCGCCATCGCAGGCCGTGCCCGCGCCCACGGCCTGCACACCGACTCCTCCCACCGCTTCGAGCGCGGGGTGGACCCCGCCGGCCAGCACCGGGCCATGGCGCGGGCCTCCCAGCTGCTGCTGAGCATCTGTGGCGGCGAGGCGGGCCCCGTGAAGGAGGCCGTCGCCGAATCGCACCTCCCGGCGCGCGAGGCCGTCCGCCTGCGCGGGGCGCGGGTTGCCCGGGTACTGGGCGCCGACATCCCCGGCGATCGCATCATCGGGATGCTGGAGCGCCTGGGCATGCGGGTCACGCCGGAGGCCGACGGCGTCTGGCAGGTGGACCCGCCCAGCTGGCGCTTCGACATCGCCCGCGAGGAAGATCTGATCGAGGAGGTCGCCCGCCTCTACGGCTACGACCAACTGCCCACACGGCGGCCGCCGATCCCGCTTACCGTGGGCCGGGCGCCGGAGGAGCAGACCAGCCTCTCCCGCCTACGCCAGGTGCTGGTCCAGCGCGGCTACCACGAGGCGATCACCTATTCCTTTGTGGCGCCCGAGACACAACGCACACTGGACCCGGAGCACGAGGCCTTGCCCCTGGCCAACCCCATCTCCGCCGATTTGGCGGTGATGCGCACCAGCCTGTGGCCGGGCCTGGTACAGGCGGCCCGCCACAATCAGAACCGGCAGGTCCAGCGCATCCGCCTGTTCGAGAGCGGCCTGCGCTTTATCGGTGCCATGGGGCATCTGCGCCAGGAACCACGACTGGCCGGCCTGGCACTGGGCCCCGGCAACCCCGAGCAGTGGGGTGAACCGGGCCGGGCCCTGGACTTCTACGACGTGAAGGGCGACGTGGAGGCCCTGCTCGCTGCCGGTGGTCGCGGTGCCGAGTTCCGCTTCCAGCCGGACCGCCATCCGGCGCTGCACCCGGGCCAGACGGCGCGCATCCTTGACGGTGGGCAGCCCATCGGCTGGCTCGGCGCCCTGCATCCGGCCCAGGCCCGGGAGTTGGACATCCAGGGCCCAGTCTTCCTGTTCGACCTGGACCTGGCGGCCGTTCAGACCGCTGCGCTGCCCGCCTTCCGTCCCCTGTCGCGCTACCCGGCCAACCGCCGCGACCTGGCACTGTTGGTGGCCCACGATGTCCCGGCCCAGCAGCTGGTGGACGCGGCACTCGGCGCCGGTGGCGAGCAACTGGTGGACGTCCGGCTGTTTGACGTCTACGCCGGCAAGGGGGTGCCGGAGGGGCAGAAAAGCGTTGCCATGGGCTTGATTTTACAGGATTCTTCGCGCACGCTTACCGACGAGGACATGGACCGCGTGTTGGGGCGCGTGGTCGAACGCCTCGGACAGGAAACCGGTGCAGTCTTGAGGGGGGAATAACGGCATGGCGTTGACCAAGGCCGACATGGCCGAACGTCTGTTCGAAGAGGTAGGCCTGAACAAACGTGAGGCCAAGGAGCTGGTCGAATTGTTCTTCGAAGAGATCCGGCAGGCGCTGGAAACCGGCGTGCCGGTCAAGCTCTCGGGGTTCGGCAACTTCGACCTGCGTGACAAAAACGAGCGCCCCGGACGCAACCCCAAGACGGGCGAGGAGATACCCATCTCGGCCCGCCGGGTGGTTACCTTCCGTCCCGGGCAGAAGCTCAAGACGCGGGTAGAGGCCTATGCTGGAAACGTCAAACAATCTTGAGCTGCCGCCCATCCCGGCCAAGCGCTACTTCACCATCGGTGAGGTCAGCGAGCTCTGCGCCGTCAAACCGCACGTGCTGCGCTACTGGGAGCAGGAGTTCCCGCAGCTCAAGCCGGTCAAGCGGCGGGGCAACCGCCGGTACTACCAGCGCCAGGACGTCATCGTCATCCGCCAGATCCGTGCCCTGCTCTACGAGGAGGGCTTTACCATTGGCGGTGCGCGGCAAAAACTCTCCGGCGAAGGTGCCAAAGAGGACGTCAGCCAGACTCAACAGGTGATCCGCCAGATGCGGATCGAGCTTGAAGGCGTTCTGCACATCCTCAAGCGCTGACAGGCAATTGCAAGGGCCGGCGGACTACTGTAGTATCTCGGCTCTCCAAACGGGGTGTAGCGCAGCCTGGTAGCGCACCTGCATGGGGTGCAGGTGGTCGCAGGTTCGAATCCTGCCACCCCGACCAAACCGAGAGAGACGGGCCGTTCACCCAGCGTGGCGGCCCGTTTTTTGTGTCCGTAACCCCGCGTCCCAACAACCCGAAAAAGGTTGCTAAGCTTGGGGCCGTGCCGGAAGCGCTCCGCTCCGGCTGACCGAATCCACCAGGGCGCCCGAACGCCGATGCCTCACACGGACGAACAAGAACCGACACCACAGGGTTATCCCGCCCGGGTGCTGGGCCAGCCGCGGGCCCTGATCGGCTTGGGCGTGGGCGCCTGCTACGGTATTGCCGTTGCGCTGAGCCTGCTCATCGCGGAACTCTCCCTAGAGATCAGCACCGTCTGGCTCGCGAGCGGCGTGGGCCTGATGGCCGTGCTGGTCTGGGGCTACTGGCTGCTCCCGGTACTGCTGGCCGCCCACTGGCTGGTAAGCCCGCCCATGAGCGAGGCGCCCTACTGGGTGGCCGCCGGCCTGGGGGTTATCGCAGTCACCGAGATCGGCATAGCGGCGCGGCTGCTCACGGGCTATGGCCGGCACCGAGTGCTGGACTTCGATCTCACCGGCACGGCCCGGTTTGCCTTCATCTGCCTCCTCCTCGTACCCGGTGCCGGTGCCCTGTTGGCCGCGAGCTGGCTGTCCGTCACCGGCACCGCTCCGGCCGAACTCTTCCTGCTGATCGCCCGCAACTGGTGGCTCAGCGTCGTCTTCGGCTTCGTCTGCGTGGTACCACTGGTAAGCAGCTGGCTGCGGTACGGGCCGCCTCGCTTTCATGGGCGACGCCGCGAGGCGTTGCTCGTACTATTGGCCCTGTTACTGCCAGTCGGGCTGATCGTCAGCTATCAGCTCAGCCGGGCAGATCCGGTGCACGCCCTGTTGTACGGCGCATTACCGCTGCTCTTCTGGGCCAGCATCTTCCTCCGGGAGAGCGGCGCGGCCCTGGGCTTGACGCTGCTCACCGCCGCGACCATCGTCATCAGTCAACTCACGCCCGGCCACACGGTGCCCGTCTGGTCCACCGGTGCGCATATTCTCGCCTTTGGGCTGATGGCCCTGCTGGTCGCTCACGCCCAGCGCAATCTGGAGGCGGCAGTGGCGTACCGCACGCGCCAGAACGACCTGGAGCGGCTCGCCTACCGGGATATGCTCACCGGCCTGAGCAACCGCCACCACCTGTTCGAGGCCCTGGAGGAGAGCATGGCGAGCTGGCGCACCCATGGCGCCCCCTTTGCCGTGCTCATCATGGATCTGGACGGCTTCAAGGCGATCAATGACCAGTACGGACACCATGCCGGTGACGAGGTGCTCAAAACCCTCGCCGCCCGCCTGCGGCACAATCACAAGGGCGGCGATATCGCGGCGCGCTATGGAGGGGATGAGTTCGTCATCCTGCTCAACGACTGCGCGGATGCCCCCGCGGCCCTCGACGTTGCCCGGCGCCTGCTCGACGCGCTCGATGCGCCAATAACCTTTGCCACCACCGAGCACGGCCCGGTAACGGTGAACGTCGGGGTCAGTATGGGCTGTGCACATATCAGCCAGGGGGCGAACAGCCCGGATGCCCTTCTGGTGCAAGCCGATCAGGCGCTTTACGAAGCCAAGGCCGCCGGCAAACGCCGCGCTGCCCTCTACGGTGGTGACGTTGCAACCCCGGCCACCCCCGCCCTGGGCTCGGCACGATAACGGACAGACACCGAGCCATTGCGTTTATTCCCCCGCGGGAATAGGTTGATCACTAACGGTGAACTAATGCCGTTAGTGGATAATCGACGCCCGTGACCGGGATAAGGACAGCCTCCGCGTGAACCGCCTGCCGAGACAACTGCTGCCTCTGCTGACCGCCTTGCTGGCGGGCGCGGTGGTTGTTGGTGTGGGGCTGTGGGCGGAGCGGTTGGCGGAAGAGCGTAGCCTCCAGCAGGTTCGCGCCCAGATCACTTCCCAGGTCTCCACGCTGCGCGCCCGCCTTGAGGGCGAACTCAACGCCAACGCCTACCTAGTCACCGGGCTCGCCAACTACGTGGCCACCAACCCGGACATCGACCGGGAGACCTTCGAGCAGATGGCCTCGGAGACACTTGCCCCGGACAGCGCCCTGCGCCACATCACACTGGCCCCGGACAACGTCATCACCCTGGCCTACCCGTTGGAGGGCAACGAGGCCGCCATCGGCACCGACCTTGTGAATCATCCCGACCAGGGCGAGTCGGTCCGACGGGTCATGCGGGAGCAGCGCACGGTGGTCGGTGGGCCGACCGAACTCGTCCAGGGCGGGATGGCCCTCATCGTGCGCACGCCGGTATACACCAACGACGACAACTACTGGGGCCTGGCCAGCGTACCGGTGCGGCTGGACAGCCTTTACCAGCGGGCCGGAGTCGACCGGGCCAGCGAAACCCTCGACCTGGCGATCCGCGGTCACGACGGGCGGGGGGCGGAGGGCGCCGTCTTTCACGGGAACCCGGAGCTGTTCGAGGCGGATGCCGTACGCCAGCTGGTCAGCTTTATCGGCAACGAGTGGGAGATCGCGGCGCGCCCTTCACACGGCTGGGACGCGGCCGCGGCCCTGCCGGCATGGCGAAAGGCCGCCCTGGGCGGTGCGGCACTGATCGCCGCCATGCTGGGCTGGCTGCTGACCCGCCAGACGCTCAGCCTGCATGACTCGGAGCGGCAGTTCCGCCACCTGGTACAGGGTGTCAACGGCGTGGTCCTTCGCTGGGGCGGCGATGGCCGTATCCACTTCATCAACGCCCACGGCGAGCGCCTGTTCGGATACCAACCCGGTGAACTGGTCGGTCGCAGCGTCATCGGCACCATCGTGCCGCCCCGGGACAAGGACGGGCGCGACCTGGTCCGGCTGATCCAGGCCATCCAGCACGCACCGGACCGCTACGCACTCAACGAGAACGAGGTGGTACGCAAGGACGGCAGCCGCCGCTGGATGATGTGGAGCAATCAGGCCGTGCGGGGTACCGATGGTGAAATCGAGGAAGTCTTGAGCATTGGCCATGACCATACCCGCGGCAGAGAGGCGGAGCTTGCCCTGCGCCGCGTCTCCCGCAAGCTGGAGGCCATTGTTCACGCCTTGCCGGACATCGGCTTTGTGCTCGATGACCAGGGCCTGTACGTGGACGTGATCGGCGGCCGCGATAGCCAGCACTATCCAGACGCCGACCGGTTGCGCGGACGCACTCTGCAGGAGGTTCTGCCCCCGCAACAGGCCGCGGCCTTCCAGGCGGTGGTTCAGCAGGCCATCCAGGACGACAGCCTGGTGACCCATGAATACACACTCGATGCGGACTCCGAGGACCTGGCCGTAACCAAGGGGGACATGCCCGGGCGGCAGTGGTTCGAGGCGCGGGTCTACCCGCTGCCCCCGGATGTACACGAGCGGCCGGCCGTGGTCTGGTTGGCCTACAATGTCACCGAGCGCAAGCAGGCGGAGGCACGCATCCGCCACCTGGCGCTGCACGACAACCTCACCGGGCTGGCCAATCGCCGACTGCTGCAGGATCGACTCGACCAGGCCATCGGCCTGGCCCACCGCCACCAGGAGCGCGTTGCGCTGTTGTTCATCGACCTGGACCATTTCAAGCCCATCAATGACCGCCACGGGCATGAATTCGGCGACAAGGTGCTGTGCCAGGTGGCCGAGCGGCTGCAGGGGCTGGTCCGCGCCTCAGACACCGTGGCCCGCTACGGCGGCGATGAATTCGTGCTGCTGTTACAGGCCATCGAGTCGGCGGAGAGCGCGCTCGCCGTGGCCGACAAGATCGTCCAGGCGATCCCGGCGCCCATCACCGTCGATGGCGAGACCTGTCAGGTGGGGGCCAGCGTCGGTGTCGCCCTGTACCCCGACCATGGCGGCACAGCGGACGAGCTGCTCCGGATGGCCGATCGTTCTATGTACGGCGTCAAACAGACCTGTCGCGGCCACTACCTGGTGGCGACCCCGTGAGCTACAGTGCATAGGGTGGATTCCGCCCGCACGGAAGGGAACGACCCTATGGCCAGCGCCGCCTTGCAACTCGACGAGACCTCTGCCCCGTTTCGATTCCAGCAGATCCACATCGACGTGGCCCGAAACGCCACCGATGACTTCAACCCCTTCCACGACAGCCGCAAATGGCGCCTGGTCCGCGACAACCCCTTCGGCGGCCCCATTGCGCTGGGCTTTCAGATGGAATGCCTGGCGGAATACCTGGTGAGCCTGGAGCGGCAGGCGCGGGGTTACCCGCTACCGCAGGGCGGTTTCCGTAATTATCAGTTCACCTTCGCCGATGTTCTGCGCCCCGACGAGCCCTTCCAGCCGGAAATACGGGCCACCCGGGAGACCCGCGACGACCAGGGCCTCCCGGTCATCGCCAACCGGGTCATCCTCCGCAAGGAGGGGGGCCTGGCTTTGATGGGCAACGTCCGCGACACGGCCACACCCCAGTGCCCGCTGGTCACGGAGGGCCTGGGTCGGGTGGGTGCCAGCGAGGAGCAGCTCCGGACCGCCCCGGATCGCCAGCCACTAGCAGAGACCGGCTGGTTCCTGAAGCGCAAGTACCTGATGAACGGGAACGCCAAGAACCTGATCTCCGCCTCCCTGGGCGATCAGGCCTGGTACTTCGACGAGATCGAGCACCGGGTCAACTTTCCGGACATGGTGCCAGCCTCGCTGATCTCCTGCGCCCTGCTGGAGCGGGCCGACAGCATGGGGTTCGACTTCTACGCCAACCCCATGGTCTACACCAGCCACCTGATCAGCGTCGACCAGGGCCTGGCGCGGGCGCTGCGGAGCAACGACTGCCTGCACATCCTGGTGGATGCGCCGGAGCCGGTGGCCAAGGGCGGCGGGCTGCGGGGCGCTGCCCCGGAACAGCACCGCCACCACTGCCTGGGCTTGCTACCGGACGGCCGGGCGGTATTCGGGGCCGAGGTCCTGCTGACCCCGCTGCAGGCGATACTCGCCCGGGGTTAGGCCGCATCCGGGCTTTTCCCGGCCCGTATCGCCTTCTCCAGTTTAGGGCCCTGGCGCACCTGGCGCCCCGACAGGGCGAACCCGGTCAGCGCGGCCCCGGAGTAGTGCAACATCACCCGGCCGGCCTCCTCGCTGGTCTTTTCACTCCACTCGCCGGCGGTCCAGGGGGACCAGACCGCCAGCGGCAGAGAGGGGGTTTTCACCCGCACGGTACCGGGCTCCGCACGGTAGACGGCGTCCTCGTCGCCGGCGAGCGCGGCGCCGATCACCCGGGCCTGCGCCTTGAGGGGCTGCACGTAGGGGAGCAGATGCCCCTCGTGTTCGCTGCAGTCGCCCAAGGCCCGGATGCGGGGGTCGCTGGTGCGCAGCCGCTCATCCACGCGGATGCCGTGGCCCACCGCCAGTCCGGCCTTTTCCGCCAGACGGGTGCTCGGGATCAGCCCCAGGGCGCTCACCACCACGTCTGCCTCCAGGCGGGTGTCGTCGTCCAGCGTAACGGTGTAGGGCCCTTCGCCGGTACGCGCCACGGTGGCGACCGTCCGCCCCAGCCTCAGGTCGACCCCCTTTTCGCTCAGCGCGGCCTGCAGATCGCCACTGACCGGCGCCGGCAACAGGCGGCTCAGCGGCCGATCGGCGATATCCACCAGGGTAATGCGGTGCCCCGCCCCGGACAGGTCCTCGGCGAATTCACAGCCGATCAGCCCGGCACCCATGATCAAGACCCGCGCCGGGTCGTGGGCGTCCACCCGCTCCCGGAGCCGCCGGTAGGCGCCGAGGTCATTCACCTGGAGCACCTCGGTAGCAGCGTTGCCCTGCAGCGACGGGCGCGGCTGCCGCGCCCCGGTAGCCAGCACCAGATCGCCGTACGGCACCCCGCCCCGCGGGGTGATGACCCGGCGTCGGTCGGTGTCGATGGCCAGTGCCCGGGTGCGCGCCACCAGGTTCACGCCCAGTTCCCGCGCCTTATCCTCGCCCGCGGCCTGGACCAGGTCGTCGGGCGTACGGCCCCGAGCCGCCGCTGCCGACAGCTGGGGCTTGTAATAGACATCGCCGTTACAGCGGGTGACCAGGGTGATGGGGCGCGCCTCATCTTGGGCGCGCAGCGCCTCGGCCACCGCCCAGGCGGCCATCCCACCGCCGATGATGACCACCTGGTCCGCCCCCTGGCCGGCGGCCAGGTCCACCGAACGCATCGCGGGGGCCTCGGCGGCCTCCAAAGTCTCCGCGCTCTCCTCCAGCAGGTCGAAGTCCACCTTGCGCACACCGCAATCCGGGCACTCCCAGTCGTCGGGGATGTCCTCGAACCGAGTCCCCGGTGGTAGCCCACCGTCCGGGTCCCCCTCGGCCTCATCGTAGATGTAGCCGCAAACACGACACAGGTAACGGCGGAACGGTGTGCTGCCCATGAACTCCTCGCTTGATCAGGTGGCGCCCAACCGCTCAAGCTCCTTGCGGATGTGCTTGATGGTCGGGGTCACGATGGCCACAAAGTAGGACTCGCGCAGCTTGCGCTGGGCGGGTGCGTCAGCCAGGTAACCGCGGGCCCCGGAATGCAGCATGGCGGCCTGCGAGGCGCGCAGGGCCAGTTCCGAGCCGGTGTGGCGCAGTTGCAGCACGTCCGCGAAGTAGCCATCGGAGCTGTCATGCACCTCCTCGGCCAGGGCGTAAGTGGCTGCGCGGGCGTCCGCCAGGGCCTCGGCCAGTGTCTCCGGCTGCTCGTCCAGGTAGCGGTTAACGTGCCCATGAGTCTGCCGCACCGACTGCATGATGTCGATGCAGCCCTGTACCAGGCCCAGGCCCATCCCCATCTGCAGGAGCACGAAACCGGCGCGGATACGCGGGATAAAGCCCGCCACGTCGGTGGTGATCACCTGCGAGTCGGGTATGAAACTGTCATTGAAGTGGCAGGCGAAAGTGCCGCTGCCCTCCAGGGCCGTGAACTCGGCGCAGCGCTGCAGCGAGAAACCCGGCTGGTCACAGCGGACCGCGGCCATCACCTTCCGTCCCCCGCTCCCGGCCAGCTCGAACACGGCGGCGAAGGCGTGCCGCTCGCCGAGGTTGGAGACCCAGGGCAACGTGCCGTTGGCGATGTACCCGCCGTCCACCCGCTGCAGCCGGACCTTGAGTGGTTCGATGGCCGCCAGGTTTTTCATGGCGTTGGACAGTCCCGTACCGCCCAGACGTCGGCCCTCGGCCACTGCGGGCAACATGATGCTGCGCACCGCCGGGTTGTCGGCGTTATCCAGGTACCAGGCCAGGGCGTCCTGGCACCAGACGCAGAAGCCGGTGGACATGCACTCCCGGGAGACCGCTTCCATGGCGCGAATAGCGCCGGGGAAATCGGCCTGGCCCGCGCCATTCCGCGATGCCAGGTGCTGGCGGTACGCGCCCAGGTCCCCCAACTTGCGCATAAAGGGCTCCGGGTACCAGCCCTCCCGGTCCACGCGGACGGTGTGGGGGGCCAGGTCGGTGCGGACCAGCTCGGCGACACGGCTCGGCAGGTCCGGGGTGGCGACGGGGGAGAGTTTTTCTGCGGCGACGGACATGGCGGCCTCCTAAGGCGGTCTGCGGCGGGCGGACCGGCACCAGGGCCGGCACCGCCCGCCGGGGATCAGGCGAGACTGATCTTGGTCTCCACCGGGTTACGTAACGTGTTGCCCACCGGTGACCACTTGTCGGACCACTCGATCAGCTCCTGCAACTCCTCGCGGGAACAGTCGGCATCGATATCGAACTTCACCCGGATCTCGGTAAAGCCGAGCCGCTTCTCGCTGGTATCACCCACGCCCCAGGCGCTGCTGATGTTGATATCCCCCTCCAGGTCGGCCTCCAGCTTGTACAGCGTGATGCCCCGGTAGGTGGCGTTGGCGTGGATACCCACCAGCAGGCAGGAGGCCAATGCCGCCAGGGTGGCCTCGGAGGGGTTCGGGGCGTTGTCCTCACCCAGCAGAGTCGGCGGCTCATCAATCAGGTGCCCGTCCAGGTCCCGGCAGTAGGTCATCATGCGGAACACGCCCTCGCACTCGGTGTGCGCCTTGAGGGTGTTGACCTTGGCGGGGTCGAGCTTGGCCTTGGCGCCCAGGGCCTTCAGCCCCTCCAGGTCGATGGGGCGCAGGGGCTTGCGTTCCTCGGTGCGGGTTGCGGACTCGCTCATGGCACTGCTCCTGTCGTTTACAGACGGTGATTCACTGGCTGACGTTGCGGCCCGGCGGTGCCGGCTCCGGCAACGGCGAATGCCCGCAGTCTAGGCTCAGTCCTTGGCAACCGAAAAAGACTAAAGAAAAAATTGCTTATTCTTTTTTAGCCTTTAAGGCGAAAACGCTAGTGCCCATGCGGCATATGCATCCGGCGCATAAACAAACGAGCAATCGGTATTTATTGTTATTAAGAACTGGGGCTAGTCTCCTGCCCATAGCCCGCATCCGGCACGGAGACAGTAATGGAGGCCACCATGGGCGCACCGATTCAGATCGAACAACTCTCCCACCGCTTCCATACCCGCGACCCGTGGGTGCTGGAAGCCCTCTCGCTGGAGATCGCCTCCGGTGAGAGCGTGGCCATCATCGGCGAGAGCGGCTGTGGCAAGTCCACGCTGCTGCACATGCTGGCCGGGTTGACCCTGCCCAGTGCCGGGCAGGTGCGCATCGGCGGCCGCACCGTGCAACGGCCCGACGCCGCCTGGAACATGATGTTCCAGCGACCGGGCCTCTACCCCTGGCTGAACGTGCGACAGAACGTGGCCCTGGGCCTGCAGTTCACCGGGCAGACCGACAGCCTGAAGACCCGGGTAGCGGAGATGCTGGCGCTGGTGGACCTGGCCGACAAGGCGGAGGCCCCCATCGGCGATCTCTCCGGCGGGCAGCAGCAGCGGGTGGCGCTGGCCCGGTCGCTGGCGGTGGGCCCCGAGATCATCCTGCTGGATGAGCCCTTCTCGGCCCTGGACGCCTTCACCCGTCGCAACCTCCAGCTGGAGGTCAGCCAGATCGCCCGCGACCAGGGCATCACCCTGGTCCTGGTCACCCACGATATCGACGAGGCGCTCACCATGGGCGATCGGGTGGTGGTCATGGGCCGCGCTCCCGGCACCTTCCGAAGCGTCCTGCCGGTGGACCTGCCCTATCCGCGTAACCCGATGCAGCCGGCGTTCGGCCGCCAGCGGGAGGCGCTGATGGCACGGTTCCGCGACTCGGTGGCCCCTCAGACCACCCGTGACCAACCGGCGCCCACCCCTGACCACGCGCAACTGGAGCTGGCCCATGGCTAAGTGCGAACACGACGGCGACAGCCATATCGATTACGACTTTAGCAACGGCCGTCGGCGCTTTTTGCTCGACTCACTGGCCGCCGGTGGCCTGGCTGCCGGTCTCGGCATGCCCGGTCTGCTCAGCACCGCCGCGGCTGCCAGCAAGGACGAGGTGGTGCGCATCGGCTACCTGCCCATCACCGACGCCACCCCGCTCTTGGTCGCCCACGCCCGCGGGTACTTCGAGGACGAGGGCCTGGAGGTGGCCGACCCGGAGCTGATCCGTGGCTGGTCACCGCTGGTGGAGGGCTTTGCCCGGGGCCGCTACAACCTGGTGCACCTGCTCAAGCCCATCCCCGTCTGGATGCGCTACAACAACCACTTCCCGGTCAAGATCATGGCCTGGGCCCACACCAACGGCTCCGCCGTGCTGATGAGCCAGGCCAGCGGCGCCAAGGAGTTCGCCGACCTGGGCGGCACCCAGATCGCCGTGCCCTTCTGGTACTCGGTGCACAACGTGCTGCTGCAGATGGCGCTGCGCGAGGCCGGGCTGGAACCGGTCATCCAGGACCAGTCCGCGGAGCTGGCCGACAACCAGGTCAACCTGGCCATCCTGCCACCGGCAGAGATGCCCTCAGCCCTGGCGGCCGGCCGCATCGACGGTTTCACCGTGGCCGAGCCGTTCAATGCCGCGGGGGAATTGCTCGCCAATGGGTCGCTGCTGCGCTTCACCGGGGATATCTGGAAGAACCACCCCTGCTGCGTGCTGTGCATGAATGAAAAGCAGGTAGAGGCCAACCCGGAGCGCACCCAGAAGGTCCTCAATGCGCTGGTGCGCGCCGAGCTCTACGCCCAGCAGAACAAGGTGGAGACTGCAGAGATGCTCTCCCGGGACGGCAAGGGCTACCTGCCCATGCCCGCCAACGTGGTGGTGCGGGCCATGACCCACTACGACCCGGAGGAGTACGCCGACCCGCGGGCGATCCGCCATTCGGAATGGGGTGTGGGCCGAATTGATTTCGCCCCCTACCCCTACCCGTCTGCCCCCCGGGAGCTAGTGCGCAACATGACTCAGACCCTGGTGGGCGGGGACAAGACTTTCCTGGACGACCTGGACCCGGACCGGGTGGCAGCCGACCTGGTGGACGACCGGTTCGTGCGCCGCGCCCTGGAGCAGTACCCGGAGGCGCACCAGGGCGATGTCACCGCCGACACCGCCTGGGAACGGGAGGAGATCATCCGGCTATGAGTACGCAAGGACCGGTACCGCTTGCCGGTGCCCCTTCCGCTGTCAACGCGGCGCGCACCCCCTCCGCCGCCGCGGTGATCTGGCAGCGTACCGCACCGCTGGCCTACCCCCTGGCCGGGCTGGCCCTGTTGCTGGGCTTCTGGTGGCTCGGTGGCTACGCCATCGCCAATAACCCCGACACCATGGCCTTCAGCGGCTTCGCCCCGGGCCACGCCCTGCCGGCGGCCTGGCAGCTGGTGACCTCCGGCGATGCCTGGCACCACGCCGCGCCGAGCCTCAACCGCATTGCCCAGGGCCTGATGTGGGCCACGGTGGTGGCCATACCACTGGGCATCCTGGTGGGCGCATTGCCGGTGGTCCGCCGGATCACCAGCTTCCCCTTCCAGCTGCTGCGCATGGTCAGCCCGCTGGCCTGGATGCCCATTGCCGTGCTGGCCTTCGCCACCTGGGACGGGGCGATCATCTTCCTGATCTTCATGGCCTCGCTCTGGCCGATCCTGTTCTCCACGGCCTTCGCGGTGCAGCGGATCGACCCGATGTACTTCAAGGTCGCGCGCAACTTTGGCGCCTCACCGGCCGCCAGCCTGCGCCGGCTGGTACTGCCCGCGGTGGCGCCGGACATCCTGGCCGGCTTCCGCCTGGCGCTGGGGATCGCCTGGGTGGTGTTGGTCCCGGCGGAGTACCTGGGGGTGACCAGCGGCCTTGGCTACGCCATCAACGATGCCCGCGACATCCTGGCCTACGACCAGCTGGCTGCCCTGGTGTTGATCATCGGCGTCATCGGCTACCTGCTCGATTCCGCCGTGGTGGCACTGATCCGCTACCTGGGCTGGCAGAACGGCTAAGCCGCCCGGGCGGCCGGCACCGGCCGTGTCATACTGGAGAACGTGAACCGCGACTCCGAACAAACCGACCGCCTGGCGCTGATCGTACCGGCGCTGGATGAGTCCGATAACATCCCCGCGCTGGCCGCTAATCTCCAGGCCGCACTTCGCCCTGGCCACGAGCTGTGGTTGGTGGATGGCGGCAGTCGGGACGGGACGGCGGAGCTGGCCAGCAAGCACGGGTTCCGGGTGCTGTCCTCCCCGCCGGGGCGGGCCGCCCAGATGAACGCTGGCGCCGCTGCCAGCAGCCGGCCGCTGTTGCTGTTCCTGCACGCCGACACCCGGTTGCCGGAGGGCGCCGACGCGCTGATTGAACAGGCGCTGCGCAACGGCGCGCGGCACTGGGGCCGGTTCGACGTCACGATCACCGGCACCAGCCCCGTGCTCCGTCTGGTCGGCACCCTGATGAATAGCCGTTCCCGCCTCACCGGCATCGCCACCGGGGACCAGGCGCTGTTCATGACCCGCCGCGCCTTTGATGCCGTGGGCGGCTTTCCCGACCAGCCGCTGATGGAGGACATCGAGATCAGCCGCCGTCTGAAGCGGCTCTCTCCGCCCCGCTGTCTGCGGGCGCGGGTCACTACCTCCGGCCGCCGCTGGGACCAGCGGGGCGTCTGGCGC
>SR_TP_S13solDRAFT_1000077_pt1 | contig 53674 bp, 51 predicted proteins | sample SodReaTP_S13sol_FD_11159 | JGI IMG/M metagenome (IMG submission 11159) | reverse complement strand
GCGCCGCCAGACCCGCGTCTGCGGCGTTTCGCTCGGTCGCGCATCCTCAACGTACAGGCGAGTACGCCTGCGGTGCGCTCGGTCGCGAAACACCACAGCCAGTGGGCCTGACGACCCCTCGCGACGGAACGGTGGTGAATAAGGCGGGGTGACAAAAGACAGGTTGTCGGCGGATACTGCATCATGCGAAAGGCAAACCCTGCGCGTGGTCTCAGGTGAACTTTATACTGCAACCGGCGCAGTCGGAAGGTCATTGCCATTCTGCTAAAATCTGTGGCTTTTCTGCAATTGCATCGGGCTGCCCAGCAACATGACCCAATCATCACCGATCCGTACCCGTTTCGCCCCCAGCCCGACCGGCTTTCTGCATATTGGCGGCGCGCGCACTGCCTTGTTCTGCTGGCTGGCCGCGCGTGCCACGGGCGGGCAGTTCATCCTGCGCATCGAGGATACCGATCGCGAGCGTTCCACCGCCGAGTCCACCCAGGCCATTCTGGACGGCATGGCCTGGCTGGAACTGGATCCGGATGAAGGCCCGTTCTTCCAGTCCGATCGGATGGCACTGTATCAGACGGCCGTCGATCGTCTGCTGGACGAAGGCAAGGCGTACCGCTGCTATTGTTCGCGCGAGCGCCTGGAGGGGCTTCGCGAGCAGGCCATGGAACGCGGCGAGAAGCCGCGTTACGACGGCCACTGCCGGCACCTGGAGCAGGCCCCGGAAGGGGTTGAACCGGTGATCCGGTTTCGCAACCCCGATCACGGCAGCGTGGCTTTCAACGACCGCATCCGCGGGCCGATCGAGTTCGACAACTCCGAACTCGATGATCTGGTCATCCAGCGTGCAGACGGTTCGCCGACCTACAATTTCGCCGTCGTGGTCGACGATCTGGACATGCGCATCAACCTGGTGATCCGCGGCGACGACCACATCAACAACACGCCGCGCCAGATCAACCTGTATCACGCGCTGGGTGCGGAGCCGCCGGTGTTTGCCCATGTGCCGATGATTCTGGGCGACGACGGCGCGCGGCTGTCCAAGCGACACGGCGCGGTCGGCGTGATGACCTGGCGCGAGATGGGCTACCTGCCCGACGCCCTGGTCAACTACCTGGCCCGGCTGGGCTGGTCGCACGGCGATCGCGAGCACTTCACGCGCGCCGAACTGGTCGAGCTGTTCCGGATCGAGGATGTCAACCGCAAGGCCTCGCGCTTCGACACCGAGAAGCTGAACTGGCTGAACCAGCATTACCTGCGCACGCTGCCGGCCGAGCGGGTGGCGCCGGAGCTGATCTGGCACCTGGAACGGATCGGGCTGGACCCGGCCGCAGGGCCGGCGCCGGAGGAACTGCTGGCCGTGCAGGCCGAGCGCTGCGAGACGCTGGTGCAGATGGCCGAGCAGAGCCGGCCGTTTTATGCCGACTTCGAGGACTTCGACCCGACCGCAGCCAGGAAACACCTGCGCCCGGTCTCAGCCGAGCCGCTCCAGGCCGTGCGCGAAGCGCTGGCCGGCTGTGACTGGCAGCCCGAGGCATTGGGCAAGGCGGTTGCCGATACCGCCGAAGCACTGGGCGTGGGCATGGGCAAGATCGGCCAGCCGTTGCGCGTGGCGCTGATGGGGCACGGTTCTTCGCCGTCCATCGACCAGACGCTGTGGCTGGTCGGCCGCGAACGCGCGCTGGCGCGCCTGGACCGGGCGCTGGCATTCATCTCGCAGCGCGCCGAGGCTTCCTGAACTAGAATCCGGGTATGCAATCCGCCGAGGTCATTCGCGAAGTCGAGCAGCGTTGCGCCCGTGACCAGCTTCGGTTGACGCCGACGCGCAGGCGTGTGCTGGAGCTGGTGCTGGAAGCCGACGGTCCGGTCAAGGCCTACGATCTGCTCGACCGGCTCAAGACTGAACAGCCCAATGCCGCCCCGCCCACGATCTACCGGGCGCTGGAATTCCTGCTCGAACATCACTTCATCCACCGGCTGGAAACCCTGAACGCCTTCGTCAGCTGTTTTCATCCACGCCATCGGCACCACGGCCAGTTCCTGATCTGCGAACGATGTGACGCGGTCACCGAGGTGGCCGGGCAGGGGCTTTCCGACGAGTTGCTGAATGCGGCGCGCGAACAGGGTTTCGAGCCGCATCGCCAGGTGCTGGAAATCTACGGCGAGTGCCGGGACTGTCGCAACAGCAGGCCGGAATAGCGCCATGTCGCGGCGCGAGAAGCTCTACCACCTGCACGATATCTTGCGCCAGCGGCGCACGCCGATCTCGCGCCAGGCACTGCTCGATGAGCTGGGCTGCTCCCAGGCCACGCTGTACCGGTTGGTTGCCGAGCTGCGTGACGTGCTGGGCGCGCCGCTGGAGCAGGATCCGGAAACCCGTCATTTCTATTACGACCGCTCGCTGGCCGGGAACTTCGAGTTGCCCGGGCTGTGGATCAGTCCCGAAGAGCTGCAGGCGCTGCTGACCGCGCGCCAGATTCTCGGCAATGTCCAGCCCGGGTTGCTGCAGGATGAGCTGGATCAGTTGCAGCAGCGCATGACCCAGATCATCGATGCCGAGGGCATCGATTTTTCGGCTCACCCGGAGCGTATCCGCATTCGTCATGATGCCGGTCGCCCGGTGCCGGCCCGGCTGTTCGAGGCGCTGCTGCCGGCGCTGTTCAGCGAACGGCGGTTGCAGATTCGCTACCATGGCCGCCGCCGCGACGAGGTCACCGCGCGCGAAGTCTCGCCGCAGCGGCTGACCTCGTACCGCGACCGCTGGTATCTGGATGCCTGGTGCCACACCGCCGAAGGCCTGCGCAGCTTTGCCGTCGAGCGCATCGTCGAGCTGGAGGTGCTGGAGACCGAATGCCGGCGTGTTTCGCCCGCCGAGCTCAGCGAGCACTTCGACCGCGCCTTCGGCATCTTCTCCGGCCCGGCCGAGCACCGGGCCCGGATCCGTTTCAACGCCGAGGCTGCGCGCTGGGCGGCCGACGAGCAGTGGCACCCGGACCAGCAGCTTGCATTTGCAGAGGATGGCTCCATGGAGCTTGCCTTGCCGTTCGGTTCCAGCCGCGAACTGATGATGGACGTCCTGCGTTACGGCGCCGATGCCGAAGTGCTGGAACCCGAATTCCTGCGCCAACGCGTTGCCGGCGAGGTCGAACGCATGCGCGCGGCCTATGCAGCCGGGGCGCTGTCATGAATCCGTCATGCAATCTTGCTCAAATCATCATTTTCACGGTCGCGGGATTCCGGTAATTGTTCAAATGAACAAGTCGACGGACAAGACGGTGCTGGTGGTTGAGGATGACGCCGCCATTCGGGACATGACCCGTTTCAACCTCGAGCGCGCAGGCTTCAAGGTGCTTGAAGCCGGGGATTGCCAGGCAGCGCGCGTGCAGGTGGTCGATCACCGGCCCGACCTGATCCTGCTGGACTGGATGCTGCCCGATATCAGCGGTATCGAGTTTGCGCGCAGCCTGGGGCGCGACGAAATGACCCGCGACATCCCCGTCATCATGTTGACCGCGCGCTCTGCCGAGGACGACAAGGTGCGTGGTCTCGACAGCGGGGTCGACGACTACATCACCAAGCCTTTCTCGGCACGCGAACTGATGGCGCGCATTCGCGCCGTGCTGCGCCGGGCATCGCCCGAGGGGAATGCGGAACAGGTGTGCGCCGGGGCGCTCAGCCTGAACCTGGCCTCGCACCGGGTCACGGCCAATGATCAGGCGGTCGAACTGGGTCCGACCGAATATCGCATGCTCAAGTTTCTCATGACCCACCCGGATCGGGTCTACAGTCGCTCGCAGTTGCTCGATCATGTCTGGGGCGGCGGAGTGTATGTCGAGGAACGCACCGTTGACGTGCACGTGCTGCGTCTGCGCAAGGCGCTGAAGCCGTTCGGCTGCGAGCAATTTGTCCAGACCGTGCGCGGGGCCGGCTACCGGTTCTCGCCGGAGGTCGGCGATTGATAAGTTTTTCCTGGTTGAGTGAATTCCTGCTGGCGGCTGCATGGCTGCTGCTGGCAGGATTGTTGTGGCTGATTTTCGATGGCTCGCCGGGCTGGTGGGTGGCCGCCGGGCTGGTGGTCGCCAGCTTGCGTCACATTATCCAGATGCACCGGCTGGAGAGCTGGCTGCGCAACGGGCGCAAGTCCCAGCCGCCGCAGTCCTGGGGGGTCTGGGGCAAGGTCTTCGACCATTACTACCAGCTCCAGCGCCGTTACAACAAGCGCAAGAAGCGTCTGGCCCGGGTCATCCGCGAATTTCGCGAGTCCACCGCCGCCATGCCGGACGGCACCGTGGTGCTGGATGTCGATCTGCGCATCACCTGGTTCAATGGCGCAGCGATGGACATGCTCGAACTGGCCGGCAACCGTGATGTCGGCCAGCCGATCACCAGTCTGGTGCGCGCCCCGGAGTTCGAGCGCTTCATGCGCGCCGGAGATTTCAGCACTCCGGTCGAGATCGACTCCCCGGGTCGCACCGGCCGGCGGCTGTCCATCCGTGTCGTGCCCTACGGTCACGGCCAATACCTGATGCTGGTTCGCGATGTCACCCGGCTCCGGCGGCTGGAAAACATGCGCCGCGACTTCGTGGCCAATGCCTCGCACGAACTGCGCTCGCCGCTGACCGTGCTCGGCGGCTACCTGGAAAACATGGTCGATGACGGTGAGATTCCCGAGCTGTGGCGCTCGCCGCTGGGCGAAATGCAGGCCCAGTGCCGGCGCATGGCCACCCTGGTCAGCGACCTGCTGGAGTTGTCGCGGCTGGAGACCGATGCACCCGGCGAGCCCGATGCGCGGCCGGTCGACGTGGCCGCGCTGGTCGAGCGCATTCGCCATGAGGCGCTGGCCCAGACTGCCGGCCCGCGCATCATCGAGACCGACATCGACGAACATCTGGGGTTGGCGGGAATCGGGAACGAGCTCTACAGCGCCTTTTCCAACCTGGTGTTCAATGCCGTGCATTACACCGGGGAACATGGCCTCATTCGCATTCGCTGGAAGCGTGAAGAAGACGGCACGGCGAGTTTCAGTGTTGTCGACGACGGCATCGGTATCGATGCCCACCACATCCCGTTCATTACCCAGCGTTTCTATCGTGTCGACGCCGCGCGCAGCCGGTTGCAGGGCGGGACCGGACTGGGTCTGGCGATCGTCAAGCATGTGCTCCAGCGCCATGACGGCCAATTGAAAATAAGCTCGGAGCCCGGCGAAGGCAGTGAGTTTCGTTGTATCTTCGAGGCCAAACGATTGCGCGAAATCAGTCCGGCGCAATAGCGGACTGAAACCGTGTAGCGGTGAGCGTCGATAGCGAAACGCAACAAGGGCGAGGTATGAAATCAGGTTCATCAACAGCCGCATTGCTTCGAGTTCATGGTATTGCCGGTTGCGACAGTTGCCGCAAGGCGCGCACCTGGCTGGCCGGGCAGGGGGTCGATTTCGAGTGGATCGATCTGCGGCGGCAGCCGCCCGGCCTGGCCGCGGTGGAGCGCTGGTTGAAATCGGTCGGTCCCGAAGCGCTGGTCAATCGCCGCTCGACCACCTGGCGTCAATTACCGGAGGAGCGGCGGCCGGCGCTGACCGATCCCGATCTGGCCGGATTCCTGGTTGAATATCCGACGTTGATCAAGCGCCCGTTGTTCGAGATTGGTCGGGAATGTCGCGCCGGGTTTGATGAAAAGACCAGAAAATGGCTGACCCCGGATTGAACGGCGCGAGCCTGCTGGAGCTGCTGCGGGCCCTGCTGGAGCGGCCTTCGGTCACGCCTGACGACGCCGGCTGCCAGGCCATGCTTGGCGCGCGATTGTCGCAGGCTGGTTTCGAGGTGCAGTCACTGCGTTTTGGCGAGACCGACAATCTTTTTGCCACTCATGGCAGCGGACAGCCTCACCTGCTGCTGCTTGGCCATACCGATGTTGTGCCGCCAGGCCCGGAATCGGCCTGGTCAAGTCCACCGTTTCGGCTGACCGTGCGTGACGGCCGGCTGTATGCGCGCGGTGCGGCCGACATGAAGTCCTCGGTAGCCGCGTTCGTGATCGCGCTGGAGCAGTTCGTTGCCCAAATGCCCGACCACCCTGGCCGGCTGTCGCTGTTGCTGACCTCCGACGAGGAGGGCGACGCACGTGACGGAGTGCGCCGGGTGGTGCCGGAACTGAAGGCGCGTGGCCTGCTGCCCGACCATGTGCTGGTCGGCGAGCCGTCTTCGCATGAGCGTCTGGGCGACGTGATCCGGATCGGGCGTCGCGGCAGCATTCAGGCCCGCCTGCGGGTTCTGGGCGAGCAGGGCCACACTGCCTACGGGCATTCGGGCGACAACCCGGTGCACCGGCTGGCGCCGCTGCTCGCGGCGCTCACGGCCATGGATTTTGCCGACGGCGACGCGGTTTTTCCGCCGACTACGCTGCAAGTGTCGAATGTGCGCGCCGGAACCGGTGCCGATAACGTCACCCCGGGGGAGGCCGAGGTCTGGTTCAACCTGCGCCACAACCCCAACAGTACCGCCGAGGCGCTGGAGCAGCGCATCCGCGGGCTGCTGGCCGAACATGACCCCGGCCAGCATCAACTGGAGTGGCGGATCTCCGGCAGTCCATTCGGGCCGGCTCGCGGTCGATTGCGCCAGGCCGTGAGCGAGGCCGTTTCCGAACGGTTGGGCCTGGAGAGCCGGGCCGACACCGGTGGCGGGACCTCGGACGGACGGTGGTTCGGCCCGATGGGAATCGAGACGGTCGAGCTGGGGCCGGTCAACCAGAGCATCCACAAGGTCGATGAGTGGATTGATCTTGATGACCTGGCACGACTGCCGGACCTGTACCTGCGAATCATCCAGCGCTTGTTGAATGGGCGTGATGTCTGAACCCACCTGGATTCCATGAGCTCCGGATCGGATCAAGATCGATTCCGGCCCGACCGGCAACGCGTTACACTGGACCCAGGTGAAAGCCCCATTCTCCCGGAGCGTCCTCGTTGCGTATCGTGATCCTGATTCTGGCCGTGCTGCTGGTGGTCCTGCAACTGGAGGTCTGGAAGCACTACGGGATGGTTGGCGAGTTGGAGCAGCGGGTCGAACAGCAGCGGGAACACAATCGCGAACTGGCTGCGCGCAACCAGGCGCTGGCCGCCGAAGTCGACGACCTGCGTTCCGGTCTGGCTGCGGTCGAGGAGCGTGCCCGGGCTGAACTGGGCCTGGTGCGCGAGGGCGAGCAGTTCTACCTGGTCGTCGATCCCGACGACCTGAGCTCTGAAGACCTTGACGTGATTCGGCGCTTGCGCGAAGCCAGTCGGTTGCAGCGGGTTGCAGCCCCCCCGTCACCGGCCACGGGTGAAAGGCAGGAGCCCGTCCCGCAAAATCGCGACGGCGATGGTTGAATTTGCGCTTGGCGCACCGCTCGACCAGGGCCTGATCCGCGCCCGGCCGGAGGATTTCCGGGTCGAGGAAGTCATCGGTTACTCGCCGTCCGGTGATGGCGAACATCTGTGGCTGGAGGTCGAAAAGCGTGGGCGCAATACCGTCGATGTGGCCGGTGAACTGGCGTTGCGGGCCGGCGTGTCGGTGCGCGCGGTCGGGTTCGCCGGGCTCAAGGATCGCAATGCGCTGACCCGCCAGCCGTTCACGATTCACCTGGCCGGTCAGGCGGACCCGCAATGGCGCGACTGGCGGATCGAGGGCGTGACAATCCTCGAAGCCCACCGGCACCACCGCAAGATCCAGCGCGGCCGGCTGACGGGCAACCGGTTCGAGCTGGTCATTCGCGAGTTGAGCGGAGATCATGTCCGGATCGAATCCCGGTTGCGCCAGATCGAGAGGGTTGGGGTGCCCAACCGGTTTGGCGAGCAGCGATTCGGCGGCAACAACATTGCCCGTGCGCACCGGTTGTTTCGCGGCGAACTCCGCCGCCGGCCGGGCAAGGCCAAGCGCGGCTTCTACCTTTCGGCGGCGCGCAGCCTGATCTTCAACCGGGTGCTGGACGAGCGCATCCGGCGCGGCGACTGGAACCGGGCAATCGACGGCGACGTTGTGATGCTGGATGGTTCACGTTCGCATTTCCTGATCGAAGACCCAAGCGATGCCGACATTCAGCGGCGCATTTCCGAGCTGGACCTGCATCCCAGTGGTCCGCTGGTCGGTGAGGGGCCGCTGGCCACGAAGGGCGAGGCGGCCGCGATCGAGCGCCGGGTGATCGAGGCCGAGCACGAACTGGCCGAGGGGCTGGCGAAGTTTCGCCTCAAGCAGGAGCGGCGCGCCCTGAGAATGCGTGTCAACCGCTTGCAGTGGGCATTTGACGACGACCAACCGGTGATGCGGCTATCGTTCGAATTGCGCTCGGGCTGTTACGCGACGACGGTGCTGGCCGAAGTGCTTGATTACAGCATCGTCGATCCTGCCTGATGCATGTAAATAACCAGGACACGCTACAATACGCGCTTGCTCAAGACAATGGCCTTGAAATGAAGATTCTCGTTCCGATCAAGCGTGTAGTCGACTACAACGTGCGTGTGCGCGTCAAGTCCGATGGTTCCGGCATCGAGACCGAAGGGGTCAAGATGTCGATCAACCCGTTCGATGAAATCGCGCTGGAAGAAGCGCTGCGCATCAAGGAAGCCGGCAACGCCGAGGAGGTGGTTGTCTGTTCCATCGGCAGCAAGGACTGCCAGCAGCAGCTGCGTACCGGCCTTGCCATGGGTGCCGATCGGGCCCTGCATGTCGTCGCCGACGGGCCGGTCCAGCCGCTGGCCGCCGCGCGCATCCTGCTCAAGCTGGTCGAGCGCGAACAGCCCGGGATCGTGTTTCTCGGCAAGCAGGCCATCGACGACGACAACAGCCAGACCGGCCAGATGCTGGCGGCACTCTGGGATCGCCCGCAGGCCACGTTTGCCTCGAAAGTGACGCTGGCCGACGGCAAGGTCACGGTCACGCGCGAGGTCGATGCCGGGCTGGAAACGCTGGAAGTCGACCTGCCGGCTGTGCTGACTTGCGATCTTCGGCTAAACGAGCCGCGATTCGTCAAGCTGCCGGAGATCATGAAGGCCAAGCGCAAGCCGCTGGATGAAATCGCGCTGGACGATCTGGGCATCGATCACGGGCCGCGGCTGGAGATCACCGCGTTCGAGCCGCCGCCGAAGCGCGGCGGCGGAAAGATCCTCGGATCGGCACAGGAACTGGTCGACGAACTCAAGAACAAGGGGTTGCTCTGACATGGCACGCATACTGATCATCGCCCAGCACGAAGACGGCAAGCTCAACCCGGCCACGGCCAAGACGCTCAAGGGCGCACTGGCCTTCGGTGCCGAGGGGATCGACATCGCAGTGTTCGGTTCGCAGCCCGATCCGGTTGCCGCCGAAGCCGCGAAACTCGAAGGCGTGGCCCGTGTATTGACCATCGCGCACGAGGATTTCGCTCATGCTACCGCGGCCCGGCTGGCACCGGAAGTCCAGGCCCTGGCCGAAGGCTACAGTCACATCCTCGGGCCCTCGACCACCTTCGGCAAGGATTTGATGCCGCGCGTGGCCGCCCTGCTGGGCGTCAACCAGGTCTCCGACATCCAGGAAGTGATCGACGCGCACACCTTCAAGCGCCCGATCTATGCCGGCAATGCCATCATCACGGTCAAGGCGCCGCAGGACCAGCCCGTGGTGGCGACGATCCGGTCGGCTTCGTTCTCGTCCGCGGTAGCCGGCGATTCGCAGGCTGATATCGTGGCGCGCGAGCCCGCCGCCGAAGATCCGGGCCACACCCGCTTCGTGAAACTCGAGACCGGTGGCGGCGACGGGCCTGACCTGCAGACTGCCGATCGGGTCGTCTCCGGCGGGCGTGCGCTGGGTTCGAAAGAGAAGTTCGAGCTGATCTTCGAATTTGCCGGCAAGCTGGGCGCGGCAGTCGGCGCGTCCCGTGCCGCGGTCGATGCCGGCTACGTGCCGAATGAGCTGCAGGTCGGCCAGACCGGCAAGATCATCGCCCCGGAACTGTACTTCGCGATCGGTATTTCCGGTGCCATCCAGCACCTGACCGGGATCAAGGATGCCGGCACCATTGTTGCGATCAACAAGGATGGAGAGGCGCCGATTTTCGAGATTGCAGATTACGGCCTGGTCGGCGATCTGTTCGAAATCGTTCCCGAGCTTGAAAAGCTGATCTGAACCGCATCCTGCTCAAGCCCGGTCCGCTGTCACACTCGGAAATCGCCGAAATGCGAAAGCACCCGAAGATCGGCGCCGACGTTCTGATGGCCGCCGGCAAGCGTCTTGGCGCGGCCGGTGAGCGAATGTTTGCCCATGCGATGGATATCGCGCTCTACTACCATGAAAAATTCGATGGCAGCGGGTATCCGCATGGCCTGGTCGGCGATGCAATTCCGCTGTCGGCGCGGATCGTGGCGGTGGCCGATGTGTTCGATTCACTGACCTCGGCGCGGCCCTGCAAGCCGGCCTGGTCGATTGAAGAAGCGGTTGAGCAGCTGGAAGCCGGGCGCGGCAGTATCAATACCAGAATCCGGCCAGGATTCGAAGGATCAGTACCGCATAAGCTGCGGCGAGGATGTCGTCGAGCATCACGCCCAAGCCGCCATGGACGCGGCGGTCCAGCCAGCCGATGGGCCACGGCTTGACAATGTCGAACACGCGGAACAGCACGAAGGCCGCGATCCACCAGATCCATTCGAACGGCACCAGCGCCAGCACCAGCCAGATACCGACGAACTCATCCCAGACGATCGCGCCGTGATCGTGCCTGCCGAGTTGACGGCAGGCCGAATCGCAGATCCATATTCCAGCCACGAAGGCGACCAGCACCGCCACCAGCCCGGCCCAGGCCGGCATGCCGCCCAGCGGCAGCGCCAGCACCATGCCCATCGCCGTCCCGGCCGTCCCCGGCGCCTTCGGGCTCAGCCCCGAGCCCAGCCCCAGCGCCAGAAAGCCCGAAGGCGTTGCCATCGCCGCCTTCAGGCGCTCGCGGTCTTCATTTGCCGGTAGTGAACTCATCTTTCCTACATCTTCAAATATAACGATTGGATCTTGTCACGAGTCATGATTGCCTTCCAGTCCGGGCCCAGAGCATTCTCCCAAAGGGGTGTCAGGGACAGGGCGGTGTCGATCATTTTCTCCAATTGGGATTCCTCAGCGTCGGCCATGACTCCGACAGGTAGTTGAATTCCGTTCCGACACAGCATCTCGCCGAATTCGCGCACACCTTCGGGATAGTAGTCTTCAAGCTGATTGAAGACGATGCAATTGCCTATACCGTGATGGAAGCCGAGCACGTAGGAAAGCCCGTAGCTCAGGGCATGACAGATGCCAACCTGTGAGTAGGCGATGCTCATGCCGCCAAAATAGGAGGCCATCATCAGTTTGTCATCGCTGTCGGATCCGGGATGCAGGAAAACTTCCCGGCAAAGATCCATGGCCTTCTCGCCATAGGCCTGGCTGAAAGTATTGAGGTAGGTGCCGGACAAGGATTCGACGCAGTGAATATAGCAATCCATGCCGGTGTAGAAGCGCTGCTCCGGCGGCACCCCCACGGTCAGCTCCGGATCCAGCACGATCTGATCAAATACGGTGTAATCCGAATTGATGCCGAGTTTCCTTTCCGGCCCGTTCAACACCGCCGTCCTGGATACCTCGGCGCCGGTTCCCGAAAGTGTGGGCACGGCTACGTGATATACGGCCGGGTTCTGAATCAGGTCCCATCCTTGATAGTCCGCCGATGATCCGGGATTGGTCAGCATCAGTGCGACCGCCTTGGCAATATCCATGGTGCTTCCACCGCCGATTCCAACGACGCTTGCCGGCAGCGCGCCGGACTCTCCTTGCATGGCTTCCCTGATGTGTTGCGTCAACTGGTCCACATAAGCGGTACTGGGTTCGTCCTCCACGTTGAGCCACAACAGAAGGTCTTTATCACCTGCCGGCAGGCGGCGGCTGAGCTCGCTGTTGCGGAAAACATCGTCCACCATATAGACGCAAGTGCAGCTGGCGCTGCCATGCCTCTGGCGCAGGATGTCTTGAAGCTGGGAAAACGACCCTCGGCCAAATACAACACCGGGTACCAGTTTGAAGTTTTGAAACATCAGCCTTCCTGCGTTTTAATGCCTGAAAATCGTGTGTAACTTGTCAATCCGTTGTTCCAGGTCGTCATCGGACCAGGAAAGCTTGATCTGCATGGAGATGGTCCGGCTGATGATCCGATCCGAAGCGGCAGTTTCAATGCGGCTGAGGTCCGGATAGTTCTCAAGCAGCGTCAGCGGGAGCCGGGCCGGGCTGCTCAATTTCTTCAAGTGCGTCCAGTTTCGCAGGTAATGCCAGTTATTGTCATACCAATAAAAGCAGCCGTCGATCCCGGCATCTGCCAGAGACTGGATCAGGGCGCGCGCCCGCTGTTCGCTGGGCATGAAGAAAGTGAGGAAGGTCGCCGAATCGCCCGCTTCATCCGGAATCTCCCGAAAGGCGATTTCCGGCAATCTGGCCATGGCGTCTTTGAGAATTCTCTTGTTGTCGCGCTGCTTTTGCAGGATTCGGTCCAGCTTTCCGAGTTGCGCCAGACCAACCGCCGCATTGAGTTCACTGATGCGGTAATTGGTGCCCAGAATCGGATGACCTTCAAGCCCCCGGTCGCTGCCGATGTGGTCGTGGCCGTGGTCGGCATAACGCTCCGCCACAGTATGAAGATACGGGTTGTCGGTCACGATCGCGCCGCCTTCGCCGCAGGTAATGGTCTTGACGGGGTCAAAGGAGAAACAGCCCATCTGGCCGAAGGTTCCCGCAGCTTTGCCCTGAAACGACGCACCCAGCGACTGGCAGGCGTCCTCGATCAGAATCAGCCCCCGCCGGTCGCAGAAAGACTTGATTTCGTCAATGCGGGCCATGGACCCGCACATATGGACAGGCATGACCGCTTTTGTTCGCGGGGTCAAGGCAGCGTCCAGCGCGTCCGGGTCCAGACACAGGGTTTCATCGATGTCGGCGAATACAGGGACGGCACCGGCGCCGAGCACCGCCTCAACGGTTGCGATGAACGTAAACGGCGGGATGATGACTTCATCCCCGGCGCCAACGCCGCAGGCAGCCAGCGCGATGCTGACCGCCGCGGTGCCGCTGGAGCACAGGTGGCAATGCGCGGACCCGACCCGTTCGGCCAGTTCTGTTTCAAAGGATCTTGCTTTCCAGTGCCCCTGGCGGGCCTGATCAAATCCGTAACGAAACAGAACGCCGGTATCCAGCACATCCTGAACTTCCCTGCGTTCCTCGTCTCCGAACCATTCAAAACCGGGCATGGCCAGGCTCCTTGCTGATTAGCGTGCGTTCTTCCGTCATCGGCGCGTCTTTCGTGTTTTCCTTTTCCAGGTCCATTAGCTTTTCATCCGCGTCCATCTGTGTTCATCCGTGTTCATCTGTGGATAACTTACAAGATCCCGCACTCTTTCTCGAAGCCCACCATGCCCTGGCTCCGTGATGCCCACTATGCAAAATGATCCCAGCCGCGGGCATCGAATTCGAACACGCCGCCATCGGGCCGGATGCATTCGATGCGGCCGCTGTCGGTGATGGTGCCGATTTGCGTGATCGGGATGCCTGCGATTTGATCGGGCACCGGCGCATCGCCCGGCAGGCAGGCCAGCAGTTCGTAATCGCTGCCGCCTTTCAGTTGCATCTTCCAGCGCTGGTCCGGGTCCGGCAGGGCTTTCGCAAGTGCCGGGGAGGCGGGCAGGCGGCCCAGGTCCAGCCGGGCACCCGGTCCGTGCCCGAGCAAATGAGCGAGCAGGTGACTGAGATCGGCCATCAGCCCGTCGGAAATATCGATCATGGCGTGGGCCTGCCTGGCAAGCTCCAGCCCGGCGGCGATTCGCGGCTGGGGCCGGAGCAGGCGCCGGCACAGGTCGGTGCCGGAATCGGCGTGGGTGGCCAGTGCGCAGGCGGCATCGCCCAGCGTGCCGGTGACGACGATGCGGTCGCCCGGCCGGGCGCCGGTGCGGGTCGTAAATCGTTGTTGCTCGACTTCGCCCATGGCGGTGACCGCGATGTTCAGGGGCCCGCACGCCAGATTTCCACCGACCAGTGCACAGTCGTATTCGCCGGCCAGCGTCAGGAAGCCGTCGAGAAAGCCGTCCAGCCATTGCGGGTCGCCTTCGGGCAGGGTCAGGGCGAGCAGGCACCAGCGCGGGACCGCACCCATGGCCGCAAGATCGCTCAAGTTTACGGCCAGTGCCTGATGACCGATGTCGCAGGCCCCGGCGCGTGCATCGAAGTGCCGGCCTTCGACCAGGTTGTCGGTGGTCACGACCAGTTGCATGCCCGGCGTCGGTTCCAGCACGGCGGCGTCGTCGCCGATGCCCAGCACCACGCCGGTGCCGGCTGCGGCCCGGGCGCGGATGCGTTCGATCAGGTCGAACTCTCCGCTCACTGCCAGCGCCCGGCAACCATCACGCGCGCAACCGGATTGGCGCCGAATTCGAAGGCCAGTTCGCGGACATCATCGTGGGCCAGAAGCACCAGGTCGGCACGCATGCCTGGCTGAATGCGGCCGCGGTCGCCGAGCCCGAGCAGATCAGCGCCTCCCCGCGTTGATGCAGCAATCGCCTCGGCCGGCGTCAGGCCCAGCCTGCGCACCGCCAACTGGATCACGAACGGCATGGAAAGACACGGCGCCGAGCCGGGGTTGAAGTTGCTGCCCAGCGCCAGTCGCCCGCCGGCATCGATGAAGGGCCGGCCGTCGCCGTAACGGTCGTCGAGATGAAAGCCCGAGGCCGGCAGCATCACGCCGAAGACTTCGGAGCCGGCCAGCTTTTCCAGGTTTTCCGGGCCGGTGGCTTCGAGGTGGTCGACGCTGAGGTAGCCGCGCTCGACCGCAGTTTCGATCATGCCCAGTTCGTTGAACTGGTCGGCATGAATCCGGATCGGATGGCCTGCCTTCTGACCGGCGTCGAACAGTGCCCGGCAGTCGGCCAGCGTCCAGGCGCTCCGCTCGCAATAGGCATCCAGCGCAATGCCGGGGAATTCGGCCGTGACTGCCGGCAGGGTTTCGGCGACCGTGCGGCGGATGAAATCCTCGCGTTCGGCTTCCGGGTCTATGGCGTGGCCGATGCAGGCCGTCGGTACCACGGTGCCCGGAAAGTCTTTGGCCGCGCGTGCAATCGCCCGCAGCATCTTTAGTTCATCGGCGGTGGTCAGGCCGTAGCCGGATTTCACTTCGATGGTGGTCGAGCCGTGGGCCAGCATGCGCTGCAGCCGGCCCAGCAGCAGCTCGGCCAGTTCGGACTCGGACGTGGCCCGCGTGGCGCGCACCGTGGCCATGATGCCGCCGCCCTGCTCCAGCAGTTCCAGGTACGAGGCACCGGCCAGTTTGCGTTCCCACTCGTCCAGCCGGCTGCCGGCAAAGCAGGCGTGGGTGTGGCAGTCGACGAAGCCCGGCAGCACGACGCGGCCGGCTGCATCGAAGTGCTCGCCCGCGGCGTTCGTACCTTCTCCGGCGGCAAGGGTTTCGGCGATTCGATCAGCTTCGATGACCAGATCGCACAGCCGGCCGTCGACCCTGGCATTGGCGAGAACCTGCCGGCTCATGGCGCCGGACGCTGTTTCAGGCCGGCCAGAAATCGCAGCAGCAGGTGAGCGGCCAGCCGGGCGGTGCGGCCGTGCTCGTCATGCGGCGGCGACAATTCCATGATGTCGAAGCAGCACACCGCCGGATTGCGGCCGGCAGCTTCGGCATATTGCGCGATCTGCCGCGCCGACAGGCCGACCGGGGCCGGCGCGCTGACGCCGGGCGCCTGGGCCATGTCGATCACGTCCAGGCAGATCGAGACGAACTGGGCGCGTGCCTGCGGCCATTGATTTGACGGCCAGTCGGCCAGCCGGCCGCCATGCTGCTCGAACCAGTCGAAATGCGCCCGGGTGTTGGATAAGGGATCGAACCCGAACAGGTGCAGCGCGCCGATGCCGCCGTGCTCGATCAGACGCCGGAACGGCATGCCCGAGCCGGGTTGCTCGCGCACGTCCAGGTGGGCGTCGAAATACACGCCGTCCAGGGTCAGGCCGGCCGGCCGGATCAGCGCGTCGATGACCGCGCGAACTTCCGGAAAGGTCATATCGTGCCCGCCGCCGATGCCGACCGGCATCAGGCCGGCTTCCAGCATTTTGTTGACGGTTGCGGTCACACGGTCGTGGGTTTCGTCCAGTGAATCGCCGGGGACGATGTTGCCGAGGTCCAGGATCGGAATGTCGAAACCGGTCAGCGCGAGCGAATCGGCCGCGCCGTAGCCGGCCAGTGCCCGGCGCAGCGCATCCGGGCCCTGGGCCGCGCCGGTCCGGCCGCCGTTGAGTTTCACGCCTTCATCGTCGGCCAGGCCCAGCAGGCCGATTCCGAAAAACTCCCGCCCGGCGGCGGCCAGGCATGCCCGTTGCGGCAATGCAAAGTCTGCGGGCGGGTGGTGCAGATCGACGATGCCGGCGCAGAAGCGGCTGGCCGTGACCTCCGGCCAGTTGCCGGGCAACGTCCATTCCAGCAACTCCGGATGCGCTCGGGTCATGGCGCAAACATCTCCTGCAGGCACCGCGACAGATCGTGCGCGCGGCGCGGACTGACGCGGCCCAGTTTGCGAGCCAGGCGGGAACCATCGACAGTGCGTAGTTGATCCAGCACGATCTGGCCCTGCTGGCCCTGAAACGTCAGGTTGATCCGCGAAGGATAGGGCTTGATGGTCGAGGTCATTGGCGCGATGATAACCGTGCGCAGGTGGCGATTCATCTCGTCAGGGGAGATCACCACGCAGGGCCGGGTCTTGCGGATTTCAGCCCCCTGGGTCGGGTCCAGTGAGACCAGCCAGACCTCGTGACGACGGGCTTTCACCAGGTCCACTCCTCATCGTCGAACCGGTTGGGCGTGTTTTCGTCGAGCAACGGGGCGTCATCTCCGGCCCGGGCCATGGCCTCGAAGGCCTGCTCCCAGCCTTCGCGAACTGGATGAGCGGGCCGAATGATCACCGCGCCCTTGTCGACGTGCAACTCCAGTTCCTCGCCAAGGCCGCAGGCCTCGATAACGCCGGCCGGGAGCCGAACGCCTCGCGAATTTCCGATTTGCACAAGTCTGGTCTTCATGCCGACACCCGGTTGCAATGCAATACGTGATTACATTGTAATTATTATCTTCCCGCCATGCAATCACGCATGCCGGGTTCCTGATCAAGTTTGTGTCTCAGTCAATCGCCAGCGAGGTCGGCCGGGGTGCCTGGCGGGCAGTGGCATCGCCTGGTGGCGAGTCGCGGGTCGATCGGCGGTGTTGCAAAAACTCAGGTTCAAGGGAGCCTGGGGTGCCACCGGGCTTGACGTGGCGGGTATCCAAACCTCAATGCCTCTATTGAAACCAGGCGGCATCGGATAGAAGCTGATAGGTCATCATCCGCCCCGCGACCCACGACTCGCCACCAGGCGATACCACCACCCGCTGACAGTTGGGCGCAACGCCCCATCTCCCTCACCCAGCATCGCGCGATCATCCGGACCCGGATGGAATCCCGAATCGAAAAGACATCCGCACTGCAGGCCCGGGCCGGTTTTGACTTTTCTATTTTCTATTTTCTATTTTCTATTTTCTATTTACGAAAGCCCGATACACTCGCCCGAGCTCAAACGACGCCTCCGCCAGTGAACGGAGTCACCATCAGAAAGCCATCCGTGTTCATCTGTGGATTTACTTGCCGGCGATTTTGCCGGTCCAGTCGCAAACGACCTTGCCGCACTGGCCTTTGGCCATCAGGTCGAAACCGGTCTCGAAATCATCGATGGGAATCTGGTGGGTCAGGGCCTTGTGCAACGGGAAGCCGGTCAGCACCATCTGGGTCATCTTGTACCAGGTTTCAAACATGCGCCGGCCGTAGATGCCGTGCATCTCCAGGCCCTTGAAGATCACCTGGTCCCAGTCGATGCCGGTGCCCGACGGCAGCAGCCCCAGCAGCGCGACCTTGCCGCCGTGGTACATGGCCTTGAGCAGGTCGTTGAAGGCCTGCGGATTGCCCGACATCTCCATGCCGATGTCGAAGCCGTCGATATTCAGTTCTTCGAGCACGTCCAGCAGGCGTTCGTTTTTGACGTTGATGGTGCGCGTCGCGCCCATTTGCTTTGCCAGGTTCAGCCGGTAGTCGTTGATGTCGCTGATCACGATATGGCGGGCACCGACATGCTTCGCGATGCCGGCGGCGATGATGCCGATCGGGCCGGCGCCGGTGATCAGCACGTCCTCGCCGACCAGGTCGAACTGCAGCGCGCAGTGCGCGGCGTTGCCGAACGGATCGAAGAACGCGGCCAGCTCGCTGGGAATCTCGTCCGGGATGGGCCACAGATTGGTCGCCGGCACGACCACGTACTCGGCAAAGCCGCCGTCGCGGTTGACGCCGATGCCCTCGGTGTGCGGGCAAAGATGCGGCTTGCCGGCGCGGCAGTTTCGGCACACGCCGCAGACCACGTGGCCTTCGGCCGAGACGCGCTGACCTTCGACGTAGCCCTTCACGCCCGCCCCGATCTCGGTGATCCGGCCGACGAATTCATGGCCGATGACCAGCGGCGGCTTGATCGTGCGTTGCGACCACTCGTCCCACTGGTAGATGTGCAGGTCGGTGCCGCAGATCGCGGTCTTCTCCAACTCGACCAGCACCTCGCCGGGGCCGGCCGACGGCACCGGCACTTCGCGCATCACGATGCCGGGGGCGGCCTCGGCCTTGACCAGCGCACGCATTTGACGGGCCATCGCGAAACTCCTTGGGACAGAAAAGGCGGACCCGCCATTATAAGGCTCGGCCCCGGATCTTCGCCGGTCAGTGCTTGTCCAGTGCCCTGCGACTCGGCCGAGACTCCGGCGCCGGTCAGCACCGCGATCCGCCGGGCGCCGCGCAGGAATTCTGCCAGATCCGGTGGCAGCTGATTTCCGCTTGCTGGGCAAAGTGCAGCCATGATCAATCAATTACCCGATTACGTAGCACCCTCAGCCATGCTGGCGAATAAAACCCCAGGAACCGCAGATTACGCAGATTCACGCAGAAATCGGAGCACGCTTGCAGTGGACATGCATGCGATCTCAATTGCCACTGACAGGGATTGCGATGACGGTCTGGCGCGAGATGCCGACGATTTCGGCCAGTCCCCGTCGGGAGATCCGTTTTTCCATCGCACGTAGTTTGCGCATACTGCGGGCATCTGCGGATCGGCACGCTGAGTAGCCACTTCATGCGCCTGAAAGTGGCCATATAATGGCCGGATATTGCCTTATGTGGCCATATCTGCTACAGTCGTTGTTGACCCCACATGGGCGCAGCGCCATGACGACATCCGTCTCGATTCGAGAACTCAAGGACCACCTGTCCAGCTACGTGCGCCGGATCCGTGCCGGTGAGCACGTAGTGCTGACCTCAAGGCGCCGGCCGGTGGCTCGAATCCTGCCAATCGAGGAGTCGGGCGGTTTCGGGCAGCCGGCACTATCACTGGTTCGCTGGTCGCGTGAAAAGCCGCGCGGCGGAAGCGAGCGCCCCCGGATCGAGGACGCGAGCGCCGCCGGCGCGGTGCTTGAGGACCGGCGTTGATCGTCTACCTCGATACGTCGGCACTGGTCAAGGCGTATGTCGACGAGGCCGGCACGGAGACGGTACTTGAACACCTGCGTGCTGCCGACACCGCCGCGACGCACGAGATTGCCTACGAAAGCTTTGCCAGGCCGCCTCGGTGTTGCGTCTGCAACTGATGGGTGATTCCGAGCCGGGACAGTGACAATGGAGCCGAATACGGCGCAATCGCTCTCGCCGGCCGACCGGTTGGTTCAGCCGCCGACCAGGATGCCGGCCCAGGCCGCGTTGAGCAGCGAGACGATGGTGCCGCCGAGGATGGCCTTGAGGCCGAGCTGGGCGATTTCGGACCGGCGCTTCGGCGCCAGCCCGCCGATGCCGCCGAGCTGGATGGCAATCGATGCAAAGTTGGCGAAGCCGCACAGCGCGTAGGTCGAGATCAGCACCGCCCGATCGGAGAGCTGGTCCTGAATGTTGGTCAGCGCGACATAGGCGACGAATTCATTGGCGACGATCTTCTGTCCGATCAGACTGCCGACGATGATGGCCTCGTCGGCCGGTACGCCGACGATGAACGCCAGCGGCGCGCAGATCCAGCCCAGGATCAGGGCCAGGGTCAACGGCTCGCCGATCAGCGACTCGATGCCGGTAATCTCGCCGAACCAGCCCAGCGGCCAGTTGAGCAGCGCGATCAGCGCGAGAAACGCCAGCAGCATGGCGCCGACGTTCAGTGCCAGCTTCAGACCCTCGCCGGCGCCGCCGGCGGCGGCCTCGATCAGGTTGGCGTGTTCGCGCTCCACGGTGGTCTTGACCGCGCCCATGGTTTCCGACGGTTCGCGCTCGGGCAGGATGATCTTGGCCACGACAAGCGCGGCCGGTGCGGCCATGATCGAGGCCGAGATCAGGTGCTTGGCGAAAAACGCCTGCTGCTCCGGATCGGAACCGCCGAGCAGCATGACGTAGGCGGCCAGCACGCCGCCGGCAATGGTCGCCATGCCGCCGGTCATCAGCGCGAACAGCTCCGAGCGCGTCATGCCGTCGATGAACGGGCGGATCACCAGCGGTGCCTCGGTCTGACCGACGAACGAGTTGGCCGCGGTGGCCAGTGATTCCGAGCCCGAGACCTTCATGAACCGGACCATGACCCAGGCCATCGCCTCGACGATCCTCTGCATGACGCCCAGGTGATACAGGCAGGCCATCAGCGAGGCGAAGAAGATGATGGTGGGCAGAACCTGGAAGGCGAAAATGAACCCGTAATTATCCGAGTTGGCGAGATCGCCGAAGATGAATCCGGAGCCGGCCTGGGTGAAGCTGATCAGCTTGACAAAGCCGCCGCCCAGTACCTCGAACACGGTCTTGCCGAACGGCACCCACAGCACGAAGATCGCCAGGCCCAGTTGCAGCGTCAGCCCGACGGCGATGGTTTGCCACTGCAGTTGCCTGCGGTGCTCGGAAAAAGCCCAGGCCAGGCCCAGCAGCAGCAGGATTCCAAGCAGTCCGATCAGTTGGCTCATGGCCGATGGTTCCCGGGCGACAAAGTGCCGAGTTTAGCGGTTCGGTCGTCTCGGGTTACACCTTTATGTCAGCCCAGCGGCCCTGTCGCCAGGCCAGCGCGAACCAGATCGTCTGGCCGACCCGGTAGACCGCATACAGCAGCCAGACCGCGATCAGCCCGCCGCCCAGGACCGGGCCGATCAACACGGCCAGCGGCAGGAACAGCAGCCACTGGGCGATGATGGTGATCTTCATGACCCGATGCGTGTCGCCGGCGCCCAGCAGCGCGTGCATCACGGCCAGACCGCCGGTGTCGATACCGATGATCGCGCCGGTGATCAGCATTGGCACATAGGCAACTTTGAGGGTCTCGGGATCGGTCAGAAAAACCGCCAGGATGGGCTTGCCGAAAGCGATCACCAGCAGGCCCATCAGCAGGCCCAGAAAGCCCACGAACAGCATTGCATTCCAGCCCCATAGTCGGGCGTCCTCGACATTCTCCTTACCCAGTGCGTTGCCGACCAGGGTGGAGGTGGCCATGCCGAAGGCAATCGCCGGCAGCACGATCAGCAGGCCCAGCGTCAGCAGTACATGCACGGCGGCCAGTTCGCGCGTGCCGATGTAGCCGACGATGGTGATCAGCGCCACCATGCCGCCGGCAAAGAACAGTTGCTGCAGGCTGGAGGGCAGCGAGAGTTTCATCTGATCGACAAGCATCCTGCGGGTCGGCAGCCGGTGCAGAAAACCCTCATCCCAGGCATGCCGGATGCCGAAACCGATGTAGATCAGCGTGCCCAGAAAGATCGACAGCGTGGTCGCCAGGCCTGCGCCATACACGCCCAGCGCCGGGGCGCCCAGGTTGCCGAAGATCAATACCCAGTTCAGGAAGATATTGACCATGTGCATGATCAGCAGCGTGGTCAGGTAGCGCCCGGGCTTGTGCACCGCGGCCCAGTAGCCGCGAAACGAGAAGTTCATGCCGACCGCCACCAGTGCCACCAGCCGGATCTGCAGATACGGGATGGCCTCTTTCACGACCTCCGCATCGGGATTGAGCAGGTGCAGCAGATACGGCGACAGGACAATCACGACCAGGGCCAGCGGCAGGCCCAGCAGCAGCGCCAGCAGCAGGCCGCCATTGAGAGGAACGGCGATCTCGCCGTGCGCCTGCTGCCCGACGCGGCGCGCGCAGATCGCCTGCACGCCGGTGGCCAGGCCCAGGATGAAGGCCATGGCCAGCCAGTTGGCGAACGAGCCAAGTCCCGCAGCGGCCAGCGCCGTGGTACCCAGACGCCCGACCATCGCGATGTCGACCAGGTTCAGGATATTCTGCGACATCATCCCGCCGATGATCGGCAACGCCAGCGCCAGCAGCGCGCGGCGGCGCTTCTGGTCGGGAAAGTAATGGCGCGAAGCGGCCAGGGCGTTCAAGCGTTTCTCCGGCGAGGGTGGGGCAATGGTTGTTGGATGTGCGACGACACCGGCGCATTGTGCCGCTTCGGGCAGCGCGGGAAGTGAGTTTCGGCGCGTGCTGGCAGACGCGCTTCCGATCAGCACACAGCGCTGGTGGCGCGATGCGAATGCCGACAGGGCGGCCGGCTTGCCCAAAGACTGATCATCAGCCCCGGAAGGGCCAGGAGCAAAGTGCCCGCTGTCGGCGGCAATACATAGTAACGCTCGCTGCGTTGACTTGTGATCCACTGGCCGTAGCTGGGCGTGCGTTCGATCCAGGGCAGGGTCGCGCCGTCGGCGGCGATCTGCAATGCCGAGATGGCCAGCAGCATGGCGGTGCCCAGCGCCAGCCATCCAAGCACTGCATATTGCGCGGCGGTCGGTGAGGGGGCTTGCAGGGGCTTGCGCGGGAACCCGTAGTACAGCAGCAGTCCGGCCATGCCGCCGACCATGTTGAGCAGGAAGTCGTTGAAATCCAGGTAGTTGCTGTAGCTGATCGTGATCCATACATATTGCAGCGCCTCGTCGGCGATGCCGAGCAGGGTCACGGCCAGCAGGATGGGCGCGATGGCATGCCCGCGCCGGTCACGGTCGACGAACCAGGCCAGCAGCATGGCAAGCAGCGCATATTGCGGGTAGTGAAGGTATTCGGGGAAGGAGAACAGCAACAGCCGGTCGATGACCACGATGATGGCCAGCCATGCAAGCCACAGCAGCAGCGTGGCGATGCGCTGCCGGCCGCGCCAGGCGCGCGCGCCCTGCCACAGCAACACCCCGAGCACGGCCAGGCTGGCGGCATGGGGCAGGAAATCGGCCACGCGCCAGGTGCCCAGCAGTTCCGATTCGCGTCGGCGTACCAGCCACAGCGCGACCTGGAGATGGGTCAATACGGTCGCCAGCCAGTAGCCGGTGACGATGATTGCGCCCAGCCATTCGCGACGGCTCATGGCGACCCGTCCCCGGTTTCGCCAGGATTGGCGCGGATGACCGGCGGCTCATCGTCGGCGGCGGCGAAGAAAACGGCCAGGCTGCCGAGGCTTGATCCGTCGGCATGGTAGTCGTTCGGCCCGACGTGCCCGCGAGTGTCGCGTCGGTCCTCGAGATCCAGGCGGCCAGCGGCCTTGAGCGCGAAAGCCACTGCATTCTGTGCTGCCGCGGCCAGCGCGAATTCTCCGGACCGAACGCGATCCTCTCCGGCACAGTCGACCATGACCGCGACCGCCTGGTCCCAGGCCGCGCCCTGGCTGGCCGGGCCATGGGCTGCGTATTCGTCATTGCCGCCGCCGTCAAGCAGCACGCCGATGCCGAGATGGGCGGCTGTACCCTGGGCGTAGCGTCCGCCAATGTATCGATCATTGCCGGCCTGGTCGATGAGTACACCACGACCGAAGTAGTAGCCCGTGCCCTGGGCGAAATTGCCGGCGCGGTATTCGTCGTTGCCGGCACGATCCAGCAACAGCCCCAGCCCGCCGGGGATGTCATTGCGAAAACCCATGCCCACCCCTTGCGAAAACGACTGGTAGCGGTCCGGAATGCCGTAGCTGGAAGCATGCTTGCCGCCGGCGATGTAACGGTCGTCGCCGGCCTGGTCGATCAGGACGCCGGTACCGCGCGCGCCGCCGAAGCCTTGCGCCCACTTGCCGGCCAGGTAGAGGTCATCACCCCCGCCATCGTAGAGTACGCCGATTCCGGCCAGCGAGGCGCCCTGGGCCAGTTCCTGGGCGCTGTAGCGATCGTTGCCGGCAAAGTCATATAGCATGCCGATGCCGGCCACGGCGGCCCCCAGTGCAATCCGGCCGCCGATGTATTCGTCATTGCCGGCGTGATCGGCGATCAGCGAGGCACCGAGAACGGCACCGGCCGGGCCGCCATCGGCCAGAGTTGCGTAGCGGTCGTTGCCTTCCAGATCGATGATGACGCGTAACCGGCCGGGTGGGTCCAGCAGATACTCGTCGTCGCCGGCCGGATCGATGATCAGCAGTGCCTGGCCGTGGTAGCGGTTGGCCTCCCGCCCGCCGACAATGATCGGCCCCATCGGGGTCTGCCGGGCATGGAGAATGGGGCCGTGCACCCGGCCGTCCAGCCAGTCGGGCACTTCGATGGCCGCGCGACCTTCGAGACTGGTTCGCAGCGCGTCGGCAAGCCCGGGCGCGGCCAGGTTGTTCAGTCGGGACGCAATTTCGCGCAGTCGATGCATGTCGATCGAGCGGAAGATTTCGGCCAGAATCTCGCCGTGTTCGATGTCTTCGAGATCGCTGCCGCTGGAAGTCGCATCCAGCAGTGTCGGCAGCACGCGGCGCAACCGTTCGGTCTGATCATCGGTAACCGATCCTAGAACCTGATCGAGTTCCTGCCCGATTCCGGTCAGTTCGTGCGCGATCGCATCGATCAGCAGGCCGAAGTCCATCGGACCCGACCGGACAAGGCCGGGGGTCTGGAATGATTCCACCCAGGCGGTCTCGGCCACGGCCTCAGCCGGCAGAGCCAGGATCGAACTCGGTTGTCGCAGTACCGGGAGGGCTGCCGGTTCCGGCGAAAATGCATGCTGCCGGGCGGAGTCATGCAGATAGTTGGCCAGGTTGCCCAGTGCCGCTGCGCCGACCGAGCCGCCAACGTGCGACTGCACGAACGCTTGCAGTGCTTCGGGCGAGCAGTCGGCAGGCCCTCGGCCGGATTCGTTCGCGGAGACCGCAAGCGCCGGAATCAGCAGCGCGACGACGAGTAGGGCTTTGAAATGCATCGGCGAATGGTAGCAATCCGCCGGTGTCCGGGGGCGGTTGCCGGAGTCTGGAAGATAGTGGCTCCGGGGTTATCATGACGGCCAAGGATTGTGGGGATCAGGATTGGAAATGCGTGTACTTCACATAGGAAAATTCTTCCCGCCGTTTGCCGGCGGAATCGAGAATTTCATGTCCGACCTGGTGCGCGCCTGCGCCCGGAAAGGGCTGAAACAGGCCGGCCTGGTGCACCAGTCGCCGGGTGTGACAGAGCCTGAGTCGCGGGAGATCGATGGACTGGAGTTGCTCCGCCGCGTGCCGGTCCGGGGTAGCCTGAGCTATGCACCGATCAGTCCCGCCTTTGGTGCGGAGCTTGGGCGCATGATTGAAGATTTCCGGCCCGATCTGCTGCACCTGCACCTGCCCAACACCTCGGCCTTCTGGGCATTGTTCGATCGCCGGGCGCGTTCCTTGCCGTGGCTGGTGCACTGGCATTCCGACGTGGTCGGGCCGGGGCTGGATGTCAAGCTCAAACTGCTGTATCCGGCTTACTGGCCTTTCGAACAGGCGTTGTTGCGGCGTGCCGACCGGGTGGTGGCGACCTCGCCACCGTATCTGCAAAGCAGCCTTGCACTGCGTCGCTGGCGCGACAAGTGCCGGGTTGTGCCGCTGGGGCTGGATCCGGGCCGGCTGAAACCGGGCGACACCATGCATGCCGAAGGCTGGAATCAGGACGGGTTGCTGCGGGTCTTTGCCGTCGGCAGGTTGTCGCGCTACAAGGGCTTTGAGGATCTTGTCCAGGCCGCGTCGAATGTCGCGGGTGTGGAAGTGCTGATCGCCGGGGATGGTGACGAGCGCAGGCGACTGGAGCGGCTGCTGGCCAGAACCGGTGCCGGGAACGTGCGTCTTCTGGGCGCCATCGATGACGGATGCCGCAACCGGCTGCTGGCCGAATGCGATCTGCTGTGCCTGCCCTCGATCAATCGCGCCGAGGCATTCGGGCTGGCGCTGATCGAAGCCATGGCCGCCGGCAAGCCGCAGATCGCGACCCGGGTGCCGGGTTCGGGCATGGACTGGGTGGTCGAGGAAGGCCGCACCGGGTGGATGGTGACGCCGGGTGACGTGGCAGAGCTGACCGCGTTGCTGCATCGCCTGCAAAGAGACCGCGCGAGCGTTGCAAGTCGGGGAAAAGATGCGCGCGAGCAGTTCGAGCGTCGTTTTCATATCGATGCAGTGGCGAGCGAGATGATCGCGCAGTACCGGGAGCTGGTCTGACGTTGCCAGGTCCCAGCTGACGCCTTACCCCGCTTGTGACCCCGGATTCTCGATGCCAGGCGATTTCAGCGCGCGCGCTGGAGAATTTCGCGCGCCAGTGAGTTGCGCGGGTCGACTTGCAGCACTTGTTGCGCGAGCTGCCGGGCCCGGGCATGGTTGCCCAGGTGCAGCTCGCTCGCGGCCAGGAACGTGATCACCGCCGGGGTCGGATTGGAGCGCGCTGCCTGGGTCAGATCCTCGCGCGCGGCGGCAGCCTGTCCCAGCGCCAGCAGGGTGCGACCGCGGGCCTCGAAATAGAACGCGGTTTCGGTTGCATTGAAGTTGTCGATCTCGATGTTTTCGGCCAGCGCCAGTGCCTCGTCGTTGCGACCGGTGTAATGCAGTGCAAAGATCATGTTGAGCAACGTCGGTGGGCGCAATTCTCCTCCGTCCTTGTCCAGGCCGATGTCGCGCGCGGCGACCAAGGCTTCCAGCGCTTCCTCGAAACGCGCCTCGCGCATCAATTCCTTTCCCAGACTGGTCCAGGCGCGTTGCGAGTTGGGGCTGAGCCGTGCGTCTTCTTGCAGAAAGGCGATCTGGTCGGCCCAAAGGCTGTTGCGGTTCCAGCTCAGCAGCGAAAGAGTGGCGACCAGGACCAGGGTTGCAACAGCACCCAGCCGGAGCTGCGGCACGAAATGAATGGCCCAGGCAAGACCGAGAGCGGCAACCGTGGCAAGCCCCGCATTGGGCAGGTAGGTGCGGTGTTCGAACACCAGATCGATGATCGGCAACCAGCTGGACTCGATCAGGTGGGCCAGGTAGTACAGCGCGATTCCGAATGTCACCAGCGGCCACTTGCGCCACAGGCTCAGCGCGGCTGCAATCACCGCCGCGTGCCCCAGCGCGTAGAGCCAGGTAGACAGCGCACTGAAGCCCTGCGCCACGGCAATGTCGTACTCCAGCCGTTGCGCTCCGATCAGCGCGAACAGGCCGATGTAGCGCCACAGCACTTCCATCTGGGTGGCCAGGTAGTCGATGCGCGAAATCCTGTCGGTCTCGCGCGTCAGGCCGCTGATGTCGAAGGCCGGCAGGGTCAGCAGCCAGGCGGCGATCACGCCAAGGACAGCGGTTGTCAGAATGATCCCCAGCCAGGCCCTGGGGCTCAGACGCCGGAAGAACAGCAACTCGATCAGCACCAATGCCAGCGGCAGGGTGGCGGCGGTCTGCTTGCTGAAAAAAGCAAGCACGCCAAGAGCGACGGCGGCAAGCAGCAGCGACACCGAGCCGCGCAGCCGCGCCCAGGCGAAAGCGGCCATCGAGGCCAGATAGAACATCGCCATCAGCGAGGTATAGCGCTGCACGATGTAGGTCACGGCCTGGGTCTGCAACGGATGCAGCAGGAAGATCGCGACGGCGATCCAGGGCACCCAATGGACCCACGCCGGCGCCTGCTGCATGGCCGGTGACCGAAGCAGGGCCTTGAGCAGCAGCCACAAGGCCAGTCCCGCCCCGAGATGGATCAGGAAATTGACCAGGTGGTAGCCGAGCACGCTCTCGCCGTGCAGGCTGTAGTTGGCGGCCAGCGACAGCGAGGCGATGAAGCGTGCCTGCGAGAATCTCCACACGGCCCCGGGGTCGAAGACGTTCTGCAGTGCCGGGTTTTCCAGAATGATGCGGAAGTCGTCGAGGAAGAACCAGGCGTTGAACGAGGGCAGGTAGGCAAGTGTTGTCAGCACGAGCAGCACCGCCGTCAGCACCAGGCCCGTTGCCCGATGCTCTCGGTCGTGTGGTTCAGGCAGGTTCATTGCTCCGTCAGTCCCGGTATGCGTTCTGGATATATCGGCGATCGGTACACCGACTGTTTCGTCCCTTCAGTCCTCTCTCTTCAGGCCTGTTCTTCCACCTTCTTTTTCAGCTGGCTCAGCTCCGCCTCCAGCATTGCGGTCTTCTGCGCCAGTCGCAGCAGCCGGCGCCGGTTGGAGGAAACTTCCAGGTCCTCGATCAGTACCTTGACCACCAGCGTGAGGATGGCCACCGTGAACAGCAGTGCTGGCGGGTAGGAGACCCCGACCAGGCGCGCCATATTGTCGATCAGGCCGGGAAAGATCCCGAATGCCGCGATCAGGATCGAAACCGCGAGCCACCACAGTGAATGACCGATCGGCAGCCGATCGCGACGGATCAGCCAGAGAATCATGACCACCATCGCCACGGCGAGAATCTGTGCGAACAGGGCCATGCTGATCATGGCCGGTGCCTCAAGGGGGGAGCGCGTCGGCTGGCGCCAATCAGGCAGGAGTAGGCCAGGTAGTAAAACACGACTGGCCAGGAACTGAAAATACGTGAGTGGCCATGCTCGCGTGGTCGCATGCTGACCTCGCGTTCGACGATCTTCAACTTGCGATGGCAAAGTTTCAGCAGCACGCCCACGTCCTGGTATTCCAGCAGCGTGCAATGAGACGAGGCGAGCAGTTCGACGGCTGACCGGTCGTAGACGCGAAAGCCCGATGTCAGGTCGGAGACCTGCAGCCCGCTGAGCCAGCGCAGCACCCGCCAGGCCATACGTCTGCGCTGGTTGGCGCGATCGGGGCAGGAGGCAATGACCACTGATGGCGCATTGTCCTGGTCCATCTCCGCGACCAGCGCTGTCACATCCTCCGGATTGTGCTGGCCGTCGGCGTCCAGCGTGACGACACAGCGATATCCCTTGGCAAGAGCATGGCGCATTCCGGTCTGTATCGCCGCCCAGCAGCCGGCATGAAACGGCAGGCGCAGGACTTCGGCGCCGGCACGGGCCGCGACCGCGGCCGTGGCGTCTGCCGAATGATCGTCAACGACCGCTACCGGAAACCCGCAGGCAACGGCGCGACGGACCACGTCGCCGACATCGGCCGCCTCGTCGCGTGCCGGAATCACGATCAGTGTCTGTCGAATTGCTGGTTTGAGTCGGGTCACATGGCCCCGTTCCGCCCGATTCGGACTCGTTCCGGAATCCACGCGATTTTTCAACGGCCCTGCAACTGACATTTGATTCGTCCCTGTTCGTCCCCCGAACGATTATAGCCAGTCCGCGGGCGGGCTGGCGCGGCAGTGTTCGACGGATCCGGCAATACGCTCCAAGGGTCCTGCTGCTCAGGCCGCCTGGTCGGTTTCGACGTAGACGCTGACCTCGCGCGTGGCGCGGAAGGTGATTTCCGGGTGACGCTCCTCGGCCAGTTGCAGGTTGACCCGGGTCGGGGCCAGGTAGACCAGCCGGCCGCCGCCGTCTTCGGCCAGGTGCTGGATATTCTTGTCGCGGAATTTCTCCAGCGCCCTGTCGTCGTCGCACGACACCCAGCGGCAGGTCGAGACGTTGACGCTGTCGAAGATCGCCTCGCAGTTGTATTCGTCCCTGAGCCGGTAGGCGACCACATCGAACTGCAGCAGGCCGACCGCGCCGAGCACCAGGTCATTGCCGATCAGCGGCTTGAAGAACTGGGTCGCGCCTTCTTCCGAGAGCTGGGTCAGGCCCTTGGTCAGGGACTTCAGTTTCAGCGGGTCGCGCAGCCGCACGCGCCGGAACAGTTCCGGCGCGAAGCTGGGAATGCCGGCGAACTGCAGGTTCTCGCCTTCGGTGAAGGTGTCTCCAATTCCAATCGTCCCGTGGTTGTGCAGGCCGACGATGTCGCCGGGAAAGGCGGCTTCAGCCGCTGCGCGCTCGTCGGCCATGAAGGTCAGCGCACCGTGGGTGCGCTGCTCCTTGCCGGCGCGCACGTGATGCAGTTTCATGCCCTTGGTGAAGGTGCCCGAGCACACCCGCATGAAGGCCATCCGGTCGCGATGGGCCGGGTCCATGTTGGCCTGGACCTTGAACACGAAGCCGGTGAGCTTTTCCTCCTCCGGCTGCACGGTACGGCCCAGCGTGGCGCGCGGCTGCGGCGGCGGGGCGTGTTCGACGAACTCGTCGAGCAGCGGGATGACGCCGAAATTGTTCAGGGCCGAGCCGAAGAACACCGGGGTCTGCTCGCCGGCCAGGTAGCGAGCGGCATCGAATTCATGGCTGGCGCCCTTGACCAGCTCGATCTCGTCTCTCAGCTCGGCGGCCATGTCGCCCAGCGCTTCATCGGCCTGCGGGCTGTTCAGCCCGGCGATGATCTTCGGTTCCTGGCGCAGGTAGTTGCGGCCCGATTCATACAGGTGAATCTCGTCGCGGAGCATGTGGTAGATGCCCTTGAGCCGCCGGCCCATGCCGATCGGCCAGGTGATCGGGGCGCACTCGATGCCGAGCACCTCCTCGACCTCGTCGAGCAGTTCGACCGGCTCGCGGCCTTCGCGGTCGAGCTTGTTGATGAAGGTGAAGATCGGGGTGGCGCGCAGGCGGCAGACCTCCATCAGCTTGATGGTCCGCTCCTCCACGCCCTTGGCGCAGTCGATCACCATCAGCGCCGAGTCGACCGCGGTCAGCACGCGGTAGGTATCCTCGGAGAAATCGGCGTGGCCCGGCGTGTCGAGCAGATTGACGATTGCATCGTGGTAGGGGAACTGCATCACCGACGAGGTGATCGAGATGCCGCGTTCCTTCTCCATTTCCATCCAGTCCGAGGTTGCGTGGCGCGAAGCCTTGCGCGCCTTGACCGACCCGGCAAGCTGGATGGCGCCGCCGAACAGCAGGAACTTCTCGGTCAGCGTGGTCTTGCCGGCATCCGGGTGCGAGATGATCGCGAAGGTTCGGCGGCGGGCGATTTCGTCGGTGAGCTTCATTGCCGGGCTATTGGTAGAAAACCCGCCATTTTAACCCGGCTGGCTGGACACCCTGGCTCGGGTTCACACCGTAGGAGCCTGCTTGCAGGCGCACATCCCCGGGGTTTCGGTAGTCTCCATTCGCCTGCAAGCAGGCTCCTGCGGAAGAATTTCGCTGAAGATTCAGAAGGTTCGCCCGGAACCGAGCTTTACCGCCGGCCCGTATGGTGATACAGTTCCACTGGGAATATGCGTTCCGAATTCAGGAAGCGGTGATCGTGCGGTTGTTGTCATTTAAAGACTTGTCGGGGGGTGTGCTGGCCTTGGTGTCCGCTGCAGCGCTGGGCCTGAGTCCTCCGCCGCCCCTGCCGGAAGAAAGGCTGGTCGAATTCTACCAGGCCATGGACGGCGACAACTGGTTCAACAATGATGGCTGGCTGGATCCGGACACGCCGATCTGCGAGTGGTATGGCATCGTGTGCCGATCCAACCCGCGTTTGCCTTTCATCGAAATTGCCGAGCTCCGGCTGCCCGACAACAATCTTGCCGGACCGTTCGATTTCGACATCTTTTTGGTACCTCGCGAAGTGCTGGATCTGAGCGGCAACCGTCTCGAAGGAACGGTCAACCACCTACCGGATGGGCTTCGAGAAATCAATCTGGCACGCAATCTTCTGGCCGGCCCATTGCCCGAGAGAATACCGAGACTGGCTTCCAGTGCAGCTTCATCGCCGGTCTTGCGCAGGTTGGATCTGTCCAACAATCGCTTTCAGGGACAGGTGCCCGGGAATTGGTCCGGACTGACGCTGAGGCACCTGAACCTGGCCAACAATGAACTGGACGGCGGCATCGAGCATGCCTTCGCGGCGATCGGCGACGGCGGCGGGAACATCCTCAACCTGGCCGACAACCTGTTCTTCGGACCGCTGGACCCGATCGTGCGCGAAACCGACCTGGCCGAAGTCCGCGGCCTGAACCTGTGTTGGAACGCCCTCGAGATCGACGACCCGGCGCTGGCCGACTGGATCGATATCCGGCATATCGGCGGCGCCAACTGGCGCGACTGCATGGACCGCGACCGGGTGCTGGTCGATGCAAGCCTGAGCGGTTCGTGGTTCGTGCCGGAGCGGTCCGGCGAAGGGATTTCTCTGCATCTGCTCGACGACGACCGGGCGCTGCTTTACGCATTCACCTTCGACCTCGACGGCAAGCCGATGTGGCTGTTCAATGTCGGCCGCGTATTCGACCGGCACCTGGAATTCGATGCGCTGTGGCAGACCGGCGGCGACTTCGGTTTCGGGCTGCGTGCCGGCAGCGATGGACAGCGCGCCGTGCAGAATGTGGCCAGCAAGCGTCTTGACCGGCTGGAGCTGGATCGCATGCAAGTCGAACGGCAGTTCACCGATGTACGCGCCTGCCAGCCGCTTTATGACCGGGACAGCTTCTTTCCGTGCCCGATCGATTTCCTGTCGGACCGCTTCGACAACACGCGCCTGACCCGGCTGGCCGGAACGAGCTGCGATGCGTTCAACGGCTTTGAGGAATTCTCGGGCGCCTGGTTTGACCCGGCGCGAGACGGCGAGGGTTTCATCATCGAGGTGCTGGAGGACCGGCGGGTGGTGGTCTACTGGTTCACCTACCAGCCCGACGGTTCCGGCGAGCAGGTCTGGATGATGGGCGTGGGCGAGATCGCCCGACCGCCGATCGCCGATCCGCCGCCACCGGGGCCGAGGCTGATTGCCAGGGCAACGGTCCGCGACCTGATCCAGCCGCGCGGCGGCGTGTTCGGGTCCGACTTCGACCCGGGGGCCGTAGAGTCGATCGTCTGGGGCGATCTCCAATTCAGTTTCTTCGACGACGGCAGCGCCGAAGTTGCCTGGGACAGCCTGCTGGCCGAATTCGGCGCCGGCCGCCATCCGCTGGTCCGGATTGTCGGGCCCCGGCTGGCCGAGTGCAGCGATGATCCGGAGGATTCCTGAACCCCGGATAAAGCCAGCAACGAGATGTTCGGCAACCGAAGCCTGGTTGCAGGAGGTGCAAGACGATGAATTTCCAAGAGATAAACGGCAATCGAAGTGATTTTCTGTTCCTTGCCGGCCTGGTGCTGATTGTCGGCCTGATTGCCACGGGATCGGCCTCGGCCCAGCTCGCCGCACAGGATCGCGAGATCCTCGAGCAACTGTATCAATCCACCAACGGCCCGGAGTGGCGCCGCAATGACGGCTGGCTGGTGCCGGGCGTCGAGCCGTGCGACTGGTACGGTGTCGACTGCCGGTTCAACAACCGCACCGGGCATGATCAGATTCGCGCGTTGGCCTTGCCCGACAACAATCTCGACGGCCCGTTGCCCGAGGCCGTCATCCAGGCCGTGACCTGGCAGATCGATCTCAGTGGCAATCGGCTGACCGGCACGCTGTCGGTGCTGCCGCGATCGCCGGCCGAAGTCGATCTGTCTGACAACCGGCTCGGTGGCCCTCTGCCGGAGCGCCGCGTCGAGCCGGGCCAGCGCGAGGGCTTTTTTCCGTCCGACATGTGGCGGCTGGACCTGTCGGGCAACCGGTTCGAGGGCGAGGTGCCCGAGACCTGGGCGGAGTTCGGCGGCTTCAATTGGCTGGATCTGTCCGACAACCGCCTGGAGGGCATGCCGACGCCGTTGTTTGAACGTTTGACCGGTCTGCGCGGCCCGTTCGGACAGCGGCTGGCCTATCTCAACCTGGCCGGCAACCGCTTTTCCGGCGAACTCCCGGATGTGCTGCTGGAGACTTCGATCATTCCGCATAACAGCGTGGCCCGCCAGGGCGGCGGCATCAATCTTTGCTGGAACGATTTCACGGTCGATGACCCGGCGCTGGATGAATGGCTGGGCCAGCACCATATCGGCGGGGAGAACCATGCCGACTGCCTGGGGCGGCAGCGGGTCGAGCTTGAATCCGCAGTCAGCGGCAGCTGGTTCGATCCGGGCAGGTCCGGCGAGGGGCTGGTCGTCCATCTGCTGGACCGCGGCGAGCCGCTGCTGTACTGGTTCACCTTTGATGATGCCGGCGGTCAGCGCTGGCTGATCAATACGGGCAGCGCGGCCGAGTCGCATATGCGCTGGCGCGAGCTGGTGCAGACACGCGGCCGGTTCGGCCAGGGTTTCATGAACGAAGACTCCAGCGCCAGAGAAGTGCGCGGCTCGATGCGTTTCGATCTGATCGGCGAAGGAACAGCCCAGGCCGAGCAGGTGTTCATCACCGAACGCCATAACATCTGCCTGGCCGTTTTCCCGCCCATGATGGTCTGTTTCGGCAACAGCGTCAGCGATCGCCTTGAACATGTGCAGTTGAGCCGCCTGGCCGGCACGCGCTGCGACAACCGGCATGAGCTTCAATGGGTCTCGGGGAGCTGGTTCGACCCCGAGCGCGCCGGCGAGGGATTCGTCGTCGAGGTCCTCGAAGACGGCCGCGCGATCGTCTATTGGTTTACCCATGAACCGGACGATTCTGGCGACCAGGCCTGGATGATCGGCGTCGGCGGCTTCGATGGCCAGACGCTGGTCATCAATGAACTGTTCCGGCCCATGGGGGCGCGTTTTGGCAACGAGTTCAATCCAGCCGATGTTGAAATGGTCCCGTGGGGTTCGCTGAAGCTGGAATTTTTCAACGGCGACGAAGGTTTCGCTGTATTTGAAAGCCTGTTCGAGGAATTCGGCGCCGGCCAGTTCCCGCTGGTCCGCCTGGCCCGGCCGAAGCTCGCCGAGTGCGAGTTCGTCGAATAACCAGGAAACCATCCCCGGCGGCAATTTTCGACGCAATCAACGCTGCAGCTGTGCGCTGATTTCCCGGCCATCGTGGTCGATCATCCGGAACGGGATGGAGACCAGTTGCATGTTGCGGTTGATCTGGATGGAGAAGTGCAGATGCGGGCCGGTCGAGAAACCGGTGTTGCCCGAGCGGCCCAGAAGCTGGCCTTGTTCGACCCGCTGTCCCGGCCGGACCTGGATCGCGTTGTAATCCAGGTGGGCATAGACGGCCATGGTGCCGTCTTCGTGCAGCACGCGTACGTAGTTGGCGCGCGGCCCGTCGCGTTCGACGTCCTGCCCGGCGCGGTGGAACCAGCGCTCCAGATCCATCACCTTGCCAGCACGCGCGGCCAGGATGGGCGTGCCCACGGGCAAGGTGAAATCCACGGCATGCTGACTGTGAGGCTGATCGTGACTGAATTTTCCGCCGAAGCCCTGGCCGATGCGCACAGTGGCTTCGGGGGCGATCGGTAGTTGATAGGCAAAGTCATGATCCGGTGTGGCTGCCAGCGAGCCCGGCACTGCAGTCATCTCGATCCGGTAGCGCCACGAACGCCGTTCATCGAATGGCCCGATCAGCACATCGCGTGAGTCGTTGGCGGGCAACTCGATCAGTGCCGGAAGCTGCGGTTCGCTGACCACGTTGGTTGCTTCAGGCAGCGTGACACGCACGGTCATCGGTCCGTGCAAACGGCTGGAAAAACGCCATTGCGGCTCGCGCTCGCTGCCGACATTCTGCATGGTCACCGGCCGGCCGGGTTCGGCGATCGCACGCTGGACCTTGACCTCGTATTCGCCCTCCGGTCGCCGGTCGCTGAAGTGCTTGATGCCGTGCTCATCTTCCCAGATGTAGATTTCCTGGGCGCCCGACGGCATGGGCAGCGCAACGGCTGCGATCAGGCAGAGGCAGGAGAGTACGGCACCGTACCGGCGGGGACTGGAAAAGCGGGTCACGATAGAAGGAAAGTCAATGGCGGATTTCTCGCAGAGACGCGGAGACGCAGAGAAAACAAATCCTTCATTTTGACTTTCAGCGCGCTATTGCGTTCCCGCAAGACACGACTTTCGGATTTTCTCTGTGTCCCCGCGAGGCAAAGGTTTCCTTGAAAAGCATTGACACGAAGATCACGAAGATGGCACGAAGATCACGAAGATGGCACGAAGATCACGAAGTTTCATTTCCAAAAAGCGCTTTCTTCGTGTCCTTCGTGCCATCTTCGTGCTCTTCGTGTCCTGCTTTGTGCTTTTACACGGGCTTCCCGCGCGATTACCGGGTTGTTACCAAGGCGGCTGAGTCATCCACCTGATCAGGTACTTTTTTGCCAATCCTGTCAACACTCGATGACGTTCACGGCCAGTCCGCCGCGCGAGGTTTCCTTGTACTTGGTCTTCATGTCGCGGCCGGTGTCGCGCATGGTCTTGATTACCTTGTCCAGGCTGACCCGGTGCTTGCCATCGCCGGCCATGGCCATACGCGTGGCATTGACGGCCTTGACCGCGCCCATGGCGTTGCGCTCGATGCACGGGATCTGGACCAGTCCGCCGACCGGGTCGCAGGTCAGACCCAGGTTGTGTTCCATGCCGATTTCGGCGGCGTTCTCGACCTGGCCCATGGTCCCGCCCAGCGCTGCGGTCAGCCCTCCGGCGGCCATCGAGCAGGCCACGCCGACCTCGCCCTGGCAGCCGACCTCGGCGCCGGAAATCGAGGCGTTTTCCTTGTACAGCAGGCCGATTGCGCCGGCGGTGAGCAGGAATTCGATCACGCCATCTTCGTCGGCCCCGGAAACGAAGCGTCGGTAATAATGCAGCACGGCCGGAACGATGCCGGCCGCGCCGTTGGTCGGCGCCGTCACGACGCGTCCGCCGGCGGCGTTTTCCTCGTTGACGGCCAGCGCGTACAGGTTGATCCAGTCGAGCTGGTCCAGGTTGTCCTGTTCGGCGCGGTGCTTGAGCTTGCGGAACAGGGTCGGTGCACGCCGGGCCACCTTGAGCCCGCCCGGCAGGTAACCGGTCTGTTCGATGCCGCGCTGCACGCAGTCCTTCATCGCCTGCCAGATATCGAGCAGCCCGGCGCGCACTTCATCGGCGCATCTCCAGACCTGCTCGTTGGCCAGCATCACGTCACTGATACGCAGGCCCTCGCGATCGCAGGTCGCCAGCAGCTCGTCGCCGCTGGAAAAGGGCCAGGGCACCGGCGTGGAGTCGGGCATGATGCGATCGGCCGCCGCATCGTCGGCGTTGACCACGAAGCCACCGCCGACCGAGTAATAATCGCGTTCCAGCAGCGTCTCATCGGCCTCGTCCTGCGCCGTGAAACGCATGCCGTTGGGATGGTGGGGCAGGGTCTGGCGCTTGTGGAACACCAGGTCGGCGCGAAGGTCGATTGGAACCTCGCGCTCGCCGCCCAGCTTCAGCCGGCCGCTGTCGGCGATCTCGGCCATGCGCGGGCCGATGATGTCCGGGTCGACAGAATCGGGCGCATGCCCTTCCAGGCCCAGTACCACGGCACGGTCGGTACCGTGGCCCCGGCCGGTGTGCCCGAGTGAGCCGAACAGTTCCACCCGCACCCGCGCCGTATTGCCCAGCGCGCCGGCTTCGCCCAGCCGCTTCAGGAAAATTCCGGCCGCACGCATCGGCCCGACCGTATGCGAACTGGACGGGCCGATGCCGATCTTGAACAGGTCGAAAATGCTGACAGCCATGGGTCGGGACGCCGGAAATGAATGATGATTCCCGCATTCTACGCGCCCAAATGCTGGCAAAATGCGAGATTCCGCAATCTGCCTGAATCTGGAGCACCACAATGGGTTTGGTTTTCTATACGCGAGATCCATGCGAGCTTTGTGAGAAGGCCTGGAAGATGATGACGCTGGCCGGGCTGGCCGAGCATGTGCGCGCAGTCAATATCGATGACGATCCGGAGCTGCTCAATCGCTATGGCGACCAGGTGCCGGTGGTCCGCAACGATGCGACCGGCGAGAAACTGGCCTGGCCGTTCACCGCCTCCCAGGTGCGCGAACTGCTGGAGACCGACGAATGATATGGCTCGTCCAGGGAGCCAGTGCGTGAGTTTTTCCTCGGCGCTGCTCAGGATCGGGCCGGAAGAGTTGCAGTGTGCGTTGCTGGCCGGCATTGCACAGGTGCGCACGCAACGTGAACAGCTCAACCGGATCAACGTGTTCCCGGTGCCGGACGGCGATACTGGAACCAACCTGATTTTCACCCTGAACAGCGTCGGCACGCGCCTTGCCGAATCGCGCGAGCGTCGCCTGGGGCAACTGCTGGACTCGGTCGCCGACGCCGCGCTGGACGGTGCGCGCGGCAATTCCGGGGCAATCATGGCGCAGTATTTCCACGGCATCAGTGAAAGCTGCCGACACGCGCGCGAGCTGGATGCGCGGCAGCTCGCGGTTGCCACCAAGGCCGGTGCGGTTGCGGCCTGGAGTGCGATGTCGCGGCCGGTGGCCGGCACCATGCCGACGGTGCTGGAGGATTTTGGTGACGCGCTGGCCAAGGGCGTCGAAGCCGGTATCGAGGATATTCGCACGCTGTTCGGCCAGGCTCGCAATGCCGCCAGAAAGTCGCTGGCGGCCACGCCGGAAAAGTTGCCGGTGCTGCGCGAAGCCGGGGTGGTCGATGCCGGCGCGCAGGGTTTCGTGGATTTTCTGGACGGCATCTGGTGCTACATTCGCAGCGGCAAGCTGCCGGAAGCGGTGGAACGCATGGTGCCGGATCGGCGCGATGCGCCGGAGGTTCAATTCGGGCATGGCCCGACCCATCATCGCTACTGCACCGAGTGCCTGATCGCCGGGCGCGATGGCCGGGGCATCGAGGTCGGTGCGCTGCGCCAGCACCTGGAAGATCTGGATGCCAGTTCGCTGGTGGTCGCCGGCGGCGGTCGCCGGGCGCGCGTGCACATCCATACCGATCGTCCGGCCGAAGTGTTTCGCATCTGCGCCGATTTCGGCGAGGTGCGTCAACAGAAGGCCGATGACATGACCCGCCAGCATGGCTTGATCAATCAGCGTGGCAGGATCGCGGTGGTGACCGATTCGGCGGCCGACCTGCCCGCCGAGGAGGTCGACCGCCTGGGCATTCACGTCGTACCGCTGCGCCTGTTCTTCGGTGAAGAGGAATTCATGGACAAGCTGTCGATCCAGCCGGCGGCGTTCTATGCCAGGCTCGCCGAGTCCGACGTGCACCCGCAGACCTCACAGCCGCCGCCGCGTGATTTCCGGCGCCAGTTCGAGCTTTTGACCAGTCATGGACATCAGGTCCTGGCCATTCCGATTTCGGGCCGGCTTTCCGGCACCTGCCAGGCGGCCGAGCAGACCGCCTCGCGCATGCACGACCACGACATCGCGATCTTCGATTCGCGAAATGCGGCCTGCGGCCAGGCGCTGCTGGTGCTGTGGGCAGCCGAGGCGGCGGCGTGCGGCTGGAGCATGCAGCGCATTCTTGCCGGGCTGGAACGGATCCAGCCGGACACGCGCACATTTGCGCTGGCCCGCGACCTTTCCTGGGGCGTACGCGGCGGTCGGGTCAAGCCATGGATGGAGTGGCTGGCGCGCAAGTTGCGGCTCAACCCGGTGCTGGCCAATACCACGCAAGGCGAGTTGACCGCGCGCGGCGTGGTCGCTGGCCGCAAGCGCGCGCTTGCGGCGTTCGGTCGTTACCTGGCGCGCCGGCTGCAGGCAGACGAGGTCTATCGCATCCTGATCAGCCATACCGATTGCCCTGAAGACGCCGGCCGCCTCAAGGAACTATTGCTCGAAGCGCATCCGCAGATCGATGCCTGCTGGATCGAGGAGGCCAGTCCGGCCGTGGGCGTGCATGCCGGACCGGGTGCGCTGATCGTCGGCATTCAGCCGTGGGACGCGCCGCGCGCGGCACCGGCAGGGGCTGCCGATGACTGAACTGTTGCCGGCCGTTTTGCTGGGTTATCTGCTGGGTTCGGTTTCCGGTTCGCTGGCGCTGGGCCGGCTGCGCGGGCTCGACATCCGCGGCATGGGTTCGGGCAATGCCGGCGGCACCAACGCATTGCGCAGTGTCGGCTGGCTGTTCGCGCTGGGCGTGGTGGTCATCGACATCGGCAAGGGCGTGGCGGCAGCGCTGCTGGCACCGTTGGTGCCGGCCCTGTTCGGCGAGACTCAGATCGTGGCGCCGGTCACCTTGGCCGCATTGGCCGGGTTGGCCGCCGTGCTCGGTCATGTCTGGCCGGTGTACTTCGGCTTTCGTGGTGGCAAGGGTGCCGGTACCGCGGTCGGTGTGGTCGCGGTCGTGGCGCCGTGGTGCCTGCTTCCGCTGGTCATTGTCTGGCTCGTGACCCTTCTGGGCACCGGTTATGTCGGCCTGGCCACGGTGCTGGCCGGCTTGAGTCTGGTGCCGTCGATGTGGGTGTTCGCGCCTTCGCCGGTGGCCCCGGCGCTGGGCGGGCTGGCCGTGGCGCTGGCGGTATTGCTGGTATTTACCCATCGCTCCAACCTGGCGCGCCTGAAAAGCGGCACCGAGAACCGGTTCGAGAAGGCGCGTCTGCTCAAGCGCCGCAGATGAGCGACCGGTTGACACCGCTGGATCCCCATCGGTTGCGGCACGATCGGTTGCGGCACGATCTTCTGCGACAGGCGCCGGGCGGCATCGAATTCGAATTTCATCAGCGACTGGATTCCACCAGCGATTCGCTATGGCGGAATTTCCGGCACCGCTGTGCGGTGCTGGCCGAAACCCAGGACCGCGGTCGCGGGCGGCGCGGTCGCCGCTGGTTGTCACCGCCGGCCGGCGGGATCTGGCTGTCCTGGGGCTACCGTTTCGAATCCGGCATGGGTCGAATGGGCGCGCTGAGCCTGGCGATCGGCTGCGCGGTGGCCGAATCGCTGGCAGAAGACGTGCCGGGGGTGGGCTTGAAATGGCCCAACGACCTGGTCGTGGCCGGCACCAAGCTGGGCGGCGTGCTGGTCGAGCTCAAAGGGGGGTCCCAGGGGCCGTGCAAGGCCGTGATTGGCATTGGCATCAATGTTGTTCTGGACCGGGAATCCGCCTCTTCGGAACTGCCGGATCAGCCGTGGACCGACCTGTACACCGTAGTTGGCGCGTTGCCCGATCGCACAACCCTGGTTGCAGGCCTGGTGCAGGGCCTGGATCGGGCCTGCCAGCGGTTCGAACAGGACGGCTTTGCTGCATTTGCCGATCGATTTGCCCGCCTGGACGTGCTGGCCCGGAAAAGCGTGCGTGCGATTGCCGCCGATGGAAGCGTCACATCCGGAATGGCGCGCGGGGTCGACGGACGCGGCAGGTTGTTGCTCGACTGTGGGCACGAAACGCTGGCGCTGGATCATGCCGAGGTTTCCGTCCGTGCCGCATGACTGGTTGCTGGAACTGGGGCACAGCCGGCTGAAGACGGCGCGTGCGGGCCGGGGCCGGCACTTGACGGCACGCACGGCCATGGCGCTGGACGAGTTCCCGGCCTGGCTGCAGCAAACCTGTCCGGAGACCGACGATCGCTTTTTCCTGGCCGCCGTGACCGGCACCGGGCAGCGGGCCCGAATCCGCAACGCGCTTGAGGGTAAAGGCTTGCGCTTGCATGAGATCACCACCGGGTCGGTCGAATTGCCGGTGGCTGCGACCTACCCGGGCCTGGGGGTGGACCGCTGGCTGGCGCTGCAGCCGGCGTGGGCGGAGTTGCAACGCTCGTTCATGGTGGTCGACTGCGGCACCGCGACGACCATCGATCTGGTCGATCGCACCGGCCGTCATGTCGGCGGCTGGATCATGCCCGGGCCGGACACCGCACGGGCCGGCTTGCTGGCGCGCGCCCCGGGCTTGCAGCGTGACCGGCCGTTACCGGGGCGGGCAATCGAGCCGGCGCTGGACACCGCCGAGGCAATCGAGCGAGGCCTGTGGCTGCAGCAGGTCGGCGCCGTGCGCATGGCGCGGGATACGGCGATCAGTGCCGGAAGGCTGGAACCGGATTCCGGGCTGCTGTTGACCGGAGGCGGAGCCGGCTCGCTACAATCGCAGCTCGAAGGGGCTCACCTCGCTCCGGATCTGGTCCTTCAGGGCCTGGCAATGGCAGCGGCTCGCATGCAAGATAAATGATGAAATTCTGGCAGGTGATGACCATCGTGCTGGTTCTGGCAAATGGCCTGTTGCTGGCGCTGCGCCAATTGCAGCCGGCCGCGCCCGAGCCGTTGCCGCCGCCGCCGGAACCGGACCAGGACATACCGCAGGTCGAACTGGTCGCGGCGGCCTGGCGGCGCGATACTGCCGGCGGGCCTCGCTGCTACACGCTGGGCCCGTTGTCGACGCTGGTCCAGCAGCGCCGGGCCGAAGATCGTCTGCGCCCGTTTGTCAACACCATGCGTCTGCGCACCACCCAGTCCGACCATGATCGCGGCTGGTGGGTGTTCGTGGCCGTGCCCAGCCGATCGGCGGCGATCGAGACCGCGCGCGAGCTGGCCGCGCGCGGGGTCGAGGACTATTTCGTGGTCGCCGACGAAGACTTGCCCAGTGCCGTCTCGCTGGGGCTTTTCGAGCACCTGGAGAATGCCCGTCAGCGCCAGAGCCGGATTCGTCGCATGGGCTTCGACGCCCAGCTTTCGATTCGGCGCGAGGACGTGCCGCAGTTCTGGATCGACTACCAGATCGACCCCGGCCAGCGCTCGCCCTGGCGCTTCATCCTGCGCGCCTCGCCGCGCGCCAGAAACTTCGAGATTCCCTGCTTCTGACGGCTACTGCTGCGCCGCGCCCATTTCCTGCAGGGCCTGGCGGGCGCGTTGGCCGACCGCACTGTCGGATTGTGCGGCGATCCGGTACTGCTCGATTGCACGGGTCCGGTTGCCCAGCGCGCGTTCGGCGTTGCCCAGGTAGAGGTGGCCGACGGCCGTGGGCAGCAGTTCGATACTGTTTTCCAGGTTGCGTTTTGCCTGGGCGGCCCGGTCCAGTTCCATTCTGGCCATGCCCAGCCGGAGATGATGATAGAACCAGCTTGGATCGTGCTCCAGCGCCTGCGCATAGGCCTGCTCGGCGCGGCCGAATTCCCCGCGCTCGGCCAGCGCGTCACCGCGCAAGCTGTGGAACCTGGCTTCGCGTGAATCCACCGCCAGCGCCAGTTCGGCCTTGGCCAGCGCGGTTGCGGTGTCTCCTTCGGCCAGTGCCTTGCGGCCCTCGTCGTAGGCCTCGAAGGCCGGCTGCATCTGGCGCAGCCCGGCGGTCATGCGCTGGTAGCGCTCTCGACCGATTTCGCCCTCGTCGCCGAGTTCGGCCAGCAGCCGGCGGTTGTTCTCGACCCGTTCCTGGCTGGGCGGGTGGGAGGCAAACAGCGCATCGAACGCGCCGGCCCGGCGACCTTCGGACAAGCGCACGAAGGTTTGCTGCAGCTCGACCGCGCCGCGCGGGTTGTAGCCGGCACGATGCATGTAGCGCATGCCGAACTCGTCTGCTTCACGCTCGGCCTCGCGCGAATAGCGCTGGCTGACCAGCTGCGCGCCCAGCATGCCGCCCATGACTGCGATCTGGGCATAGCGCTGATCGTCGGTGGCGACCCCGGCCGCGACCCCACCGGCCATGACCGCGCCCTGCATCAGCACTGCGCGTGACTGGCTCTGGGCACCGTGGCGCGCGGCCGAGTGAACGATTTCGTGGCCCAGCACCGCGGCCAGTTCAGCCTCGCTTTGCATTTCGGTGAGCAGCCCGCGGTTGATCGAGATCTTGCCGCCGGGCAGTGCCCAGGCATTGGGCGTGGAATCATTGATGACGCTGAATTCGTAGGGCAGTTCGCGATCGGAAACCGCGGCCAGTCGGTGACCGACATCCTGCACGTAGCTGACCAGCTCCGGCTCCAGCGTGAAGTCACCACCCTGCATCTGCCTGAGCGGGGCATAGTTCTCGCGCCCCACATCCAGTTCCCACTGCTCGCCGACCAGACTGAGTTCGCGCTGGCCGGTGACCGGGTTGACGGCACAGCCCGCGGAAACCAGCACCACAAGCAATACAACGATTATGCGTCGCATGATCCGCCTCTTCAGGATGTTTGCCTGTCTGAATTCTATTCCTGTTGGGCCTCTTCCGTGCAGGCCTGCCGGGGCGGCAGGGAATAGGCATCCGATTCCAGCGCGGCAAGCTCGATCTCGATCGGCTTGCCGTCATCGACATGCGCGATACGCACCGGCAGCCAGTCCAGTTCACGTGCGTGCCAGACCTGGTAGTTGCGTCCGGAATCCGGTTTGCGGAACCGCTCGAACTTCGCGGTCCGGTAACAGCGCCCGTCGATTTCGATGGTTTCCAGGCCGATGAAATTGTATTGCTGGCGTTCCAGTTCGTCGCGTTCGACCACGTCGACTTCGAACGACGAAAACTCCGGCGCCATGTTCGAGACCCGGGCAATCGCCTCCAGCCTCAGGGCCAGCGGGTCGACCGCACCGGTCGGCAGTTCCGGCCGGTAGTCGCCGTCCCAGGCGCTGATTTCCACAGCCGCCTCGGGCCAGTCGTAACGGTTCTGCCAGAAGCGGCTGCGGCGTGGCCCGGATGAGACGTTGTGGTAGGTCAACGGTCGCACCTGGCCATTGCGCCATTCCATCCAGCCTGTTTCGGTCGTCGAGATCCCCAGCATGCGCACGAAAAATGCCGTGGCGCGAGATTCGATGCTGTAGTGCCAGAGACCGTCCTCGCGCCGTGTCAGTTCGGCTTCCAGCAGGCCGATGTCGGAGCCACCGCGTGCGACCGTGTATTCGGCCCGGTAGGGGCTGAAAGGCGCCGGTTCAGCCAGCGATGCGCCGGCCGTCGACGTCGAGATCGCGATCCAGCTCAAGAGCATCAGTTTCATCATTGCATTCATGTCCATGTGTGACCGGTTCGGAAAGCAATAGTGCCAATGCCGCCGGGTAGAGCCGGTGCTCCTGTTCCAGCACGCGCTCGGACAGACGTTGCGGATCGTCGCCGGGAAGGATGGCCACGCGTGCCCGGGCAATGACCGGCCCGGCATCGAGTTGTGGCGTTACCCAGTGCACGCTGGCACCGTGCTCGCGGTCGCCGGCTGCCAGCGCCCGGGCATGGGTATCCAGGCCACGGTATTTCGGCAGCAGCGACGGATGGATATTGACCATTCTGCCGGCGAAGCGGGTGACGAATTCGCGGCTGAGCACGCGCATGAATCCGGCCAGCGCGACCAGCTCGGGCCGAAAGGCCTCGATCGCTTCGGCCAGCGCCTGTTCAAAGGCTGTCCGGTCGGGGAACCTGTCACGCGCGATCTGCACGGTGTCGATGCCAAGCTGTTGCGCCAGTTCCAGACCGGCGGCCGGGCCGTCGGCAATCACGGCGCGGATCTCGGCCGGCAGCCGCCCGTCGCGCGCGGCCTCGATGATGGCCAGCGCGTTGCTGCCGCGGCCGGAAATCAGAATGACCAGGCCCGGCTGGCTCATGCTTCGGTGAACACGACCCGTTGCCCATCCGGCGCGGCCGGCACCACGCTGCCGATGATGCTCGCCTGCCCGGCGTCGACGTCGGCACCAGTCTCGGCACCAGTCCCGGCACCAGTCCCGGCACCAGTCCCGGCAACCAGCGCCCGGGCCTGATCGGCAGGCAGGATCAGCACGTAGCCGATGCCCATGTTGAAAGTGCGGCGCATCTCGGCAGGCGTGATGTTGCCGGTGCGGGCCAGCCAGTCGAAACACTCCGGAACTGCCCAGGCGCGGGGGTCGATTTCGATGCCCAGCCCGTCCGGGACCACGCGGATGATGTTTTCTGCCAGCCCGCCGCCGGTGATGTGCGCCATGCCGCGGATGTCGTAGCGTGCCAGCAGTTCGCGCACCTGGCCGGTGTAGATGCGCGTCGGCGCCAGCATGGCCTCGGCCCGCGGGCGGTTTTGCTCCACGCCGCCGGCCCGTTCCAGCACCTTGCGGATCAGCGAGTAGCCGTTGGAGTGCGGCCCGGAGCTTTCCAGGCCGACCAGCACGCAGTCGCGGTCGATGCCGGTACCGTCGATGATGCGATCGCGCTCGACTGCCCCGACGGCAAAACCGGCCAGGTCGTAGTCGCCGGGCGGGTACATGCCGGGCATTTCCGCGGTCTCGCCGCCGATCAGCGCGCAGCCGGCCTGCTCGCAGCCTTGCGCGATGCCTTCGATGACTTCGGCCGCGGCCTCGACATCCAGCCGGCCGCAGGCGTAGTAGTCGAGAAAGAACAGCGGCTCGGCGCCGGTGACCAGAATGTCATTGACGCACATCGCGACCAGGTCGATGCCGATGCTGTCGTGACGGCCCAGTTGCCGGGCCAGCATCAGCTTGGTGCCGACGCCGTCGGTGCCCGAGACCAGTACCGGGTCGGAATACCGGCCGCCGAGGTGGAACAGCCCGCCGAAGCCACCCAGGCCGCCCATGACCTCGGGTCTGCTGGTGCGTCGCACTGCCGGTTTGATACGCTCGACCAACCGGTTCCCGGCGTCGATATCGACCCCGGCATCGCGGTAGCCCAGGCTTTCGGAGGATTTTTCGACCATAAATGATCCGGAGTCAGGGTTTTTGCAGGTTTGATGCGCGCATTGTGCCGGAGCCGCGACGGGCGCGCACGGCAACCTTCCCGATGGCAGCGCAATCCGGGTTGCTGTGCTATCTTTTCCGGCGTGAAAATCCTGCGCCTGTCGTGTGTTTTTTTGCTGGTCTGGTCCGGCGGGTTTCTGCCTGCCCTGGCGGCCGACTTGCTGTACGTGGGCGAAGCGGTGGTTGAACCGGCAGTCGAGGATGCACGCAGCCCGATCGAGCGGGCGCTGGCCCAGGTCGTGACCCGCCTGACCGGAAGCCTGGCCAGCGATCCGCTGGACCAACTCGGGCTGCAGCCCGGGCAGGCCGAATCGCTGGCGCTGGCACGCGAATTCCGGCGTGTGGAAGTTCCGTTGCCGGACGGCCGGGCGCGGGTGGAGCGGCGTCTTCGGGTCGAGTTCGATCCGCCGGCGGTAAACCGCTTGCTGGATCGGGCCGAAATTGCGCGCTGGGGTCGGGAACGGCCGGATCTGTTGCTCTGGGTGGTGGTCGAGGGTGAAACCGGCGCCGAATTCCTGGTGCCTGACCAGGTGCTCGAGCATCGTCTGCACGAGGCCGAGTTCCGCTACGGGCTGAGTCTGTTGTTGCCGTTGCTGGACGGGCTGGACCGGGTCGAGGTTTCGCCGGCCGATGTGCGCGGCGGCTTTGCCGGCGTGGCCGTGCCGGCCATGCGTCGCTATGGCGCGGATGGTCTGGTCCTGGTTGATCTGCGCGAGTCGTCGTCGTTCTGGACCGGGCGCTGGACCTGGCTTGTCGGTGATCAGGAGCAGTCGTTCGAGCGCTCGGCGGCAGATCGGCTGGAAGCCATTGAGCTGGGCCTGGCGCGGATTGCCGAATCACTGGCCGCGCGCTTTGCCGTGCGAGCCGGGTCGGCGTCGGTGCAGCGCCTGGCCATTTCCGGAATCTCCCGGCCGGCACAGTATCATGCGGTCCGGCGTTTCCTGGAGGGCCTGACCGGCATCGAGTCGGTGCGGCTGATCGCCGCCGGCGACGCGCAGCTGGAATTCGAGGTGCGCAGTTCGGTCGGGGGCCTGCGCAGTCGCATCGAATTGACCGGTCCGCTTGAATTCGTGCGTCATGACCTGGCCACGAACGTTCTTCACTACCAATTCGGATTCTGATCGAACTATTGCCATGCTGTCACCGCGCGACCTGCCCAACATGCTGACGGTGTTGCGAATGCTCATGGTCGCGCCGCTGGTCTACCTGCTGCTGACCGGACGTTATCCGGCGGCCCTGGCGCTGGCCGTGATTGCGGGCCTGAGCGACTGGCTGGATGGTGCCCTGGCGCGTCATTTCGGCTGGCAGAGCCGGTTCGGCGGCATGCTGGATCCGCTGGCCGACAAGCTGTTGCTGGTTGCCGTCTACGCGACCCTGGTCTGGTTGGGTGAACTGCCCTGGTGGTTGTTCGTGCTGGCGGTGGTTCGCGATCTGGTCATCGTGATCGGCGGCTATGTCTACCACAAGGTGTTCGAGCCGTTCCAGCCCGAGCCCACCCGTCTTTCCAAGTTCAACACCGTCTGCCAGATTGCGCTGATGTGGGCGGTTCTGATCCGGCTGGCCGGGTTGGGCCTGCCGGCAATGATGGTCGACGGATTGATTCTGCTGGTCGCCCTGACGCTGGTTTCGACCCTGTTGCAATACCTGCTGATCTACAGCCTGCGGGCGCGGGACATTACCGCCCGCCGCGGCAGTCAGTCCTGAGCCTGCGTCACGCATGATTCGGGCTGACATGTCGCAACTGCCGCTGTCGCTGGCCCCGCCGCGGGGCATGCGCTTCGACAATTTTGTCGCCGGCCCAAACCGTGCCGTGGTCGATACCCTGCGCCGGGGTTTGAGCGCCGGCGATGGTTACTTTCTGTGCGGGCCGCGTGGCAGCGGCAAGACGCATCTGGCGCTGGCGCTGATGGCGCAGTGGTCCGCGCGCGCACATCGCGCCTGCTTCGTGCCGGGTGCCGTGCCGGCCGCGGCCGGCCTGCTTGATGAAGCCAGACCCGAGCTGGCCGTGGTCGACGATGTGGAGCAGCTGGCCGGAAATGCGACGGCAGAGCGGGCCTTGTTCAATGCGATCAATCGCTGGCGCGAGGCACGCACCGCGGTGCTGCTGACCGGTAGCGGCCGGATCGATTTCGGGTTGCCGGATCTTGCCTCCCGCGTTGGCCACCTGGCTCGGCTGACCCTGCAACCGCTTGATGATGAAGGGCTGGATCTGTTGCTTGGGCAACTGGTCGAGGATTTTCAGCTCATTGCCGGTCGCGGCATGATCGACTATCTGCGTCGCAATGGACCGCGTTCACCGGGCCGGCTGGTCGGGTTGTTCGAGCGCCTGGCGCGTCGGGCCCAGGCCGAGCGGCGCGTGGTTTCGGTTCCGATGGTGCGTGAGGAACTGGCCGGTCCGGACAGTTGAACCGGGCAGTGCGCCCGGGTATGGACCCGGGCGCACTGGAGGACGGGTCTGCGCAATTACCGCAGGGTATTCTCGCTGATGAAGTCGATGCCGCGCTCGCTCAACCGCACCCTGACTGCCGCCTTGTCATACATTTCGGCCAGCACCTGATATTGCGCGCGCTGCAGTTCAAGGCCTTGCAGCTGATCCTCGTCGACCATGTCTTCGAGCGTGCCGAGCGCAAAGTCCATTACCTCGAGCAGGATGTCGAAATCGAACTGGGCCGACATCAGAAGGTCGTCGGACTCGGTGTGCGACAGTGCCTGACGGACGGATTCGACGTGATCCTCGCCGAATGCCACCCCCAGCGCGCTCTGGCCCATGGCCATCCAGAGGTCGAGGTTCATGTCCTGGAGTTGCGGAATGGCGTCGGGCGGGACACGCTGCGCTTCACCGCCAGGCTCGAGTTGCAGTGCGGCTGCCGCCGGTGAGAACATCTGGGCCATGCCGACCAGCAACTGCGGGTTGTTCATGTGGAAGGCCAGAATGCCGCCGAACTCGGGGACGTCGCCGGCCTGGAAGTCGAGGCTGAAGCCCTCGAGGAACAGGCCGTGCAGGTTGGTCACCATCGGCGGGATGGGCTGGTTGAGCGCCTGCTGCCAGGCCGGCGCACCCTGGGCGATGCGGCGCAGGCTGGGGCAGGCCGGCGGATTGGCGACCCAGCCGCCGACCAGTTTGCGGGCGAAATCGCGCCCGGCCAGCAGATCAAAAGCCAGGCCAAAATTGAAAATGCCGGTCAGCGGCCGGTTCAGCGTGACCGGCGCGCGTGCGACCCGGGCCAGGTCGGCGGCCCAGGGAGCCGCGAGTTCCTGCCGGATCAGGTAATCCTGTTGTTGGGTGGACAGCCCCGTGTAGCCGAAGGCCAGGCGCGGCAGGGCGGCAGCAAATGCGCGGTATTCGGCCACGCATGCCGGGTTGCCGATGACGTTTTGAAGTTCTCCATCAGCGTCCATCGCCAGCAGGGGATTGTCTTCGGCCATCAGAATGGCCACCAGCCGTTGCCAGTCCACGTAGCCGCTGCCCGCCGGCAGGAAACCGTGATCGGTATTGAAGGCCTGGAGCGTCGCCGGCTGCATGGCATCGACCGGATCGACCCGGCCGGCTACCCGGGCCAGCATTTCGGCGGTGTCCGGGATGATTGCCGCGGTCAGCGAACCGCCACCGTGGCGCAGCGCCAGCCCGAAGTGATCACCCAGTCCCAACCACAGCACCTTGACACCGTCGATGTCAATGACGCGCCGGTTCAGCGATTTCACCAGACCCTGTTCGATTTCCGCAATCAGCCGGGCAATGGCATCGTCGTTACCGGTTTCGAGTTCGGCAAACGGAAACACCCCGACTGAATGCAGTGCATACATCGGATTGGCGTGCAGTCCGGCGGCTTCCCAGCCCTCGCGGGTGGTCAGCGAAACGGCACGCTCCAGCAGTGCCCTTTCGGATGCCGATATTTCCTTGTCTTCGGCCAATTGCTCCAGCATGGAGCGGACCGAGGCCATGCTCATTTCATTGATCTGCCAGGCTCGATCGACCACGTCTTGCGGCATGCGTTGCAGGTTGGCATAGACCAGGGCGGCATCGGCATCGACCCGGCCGAGAAAATGTTCACCGGCCGCTGCCGGCAGCGGCCGCGCCGCCTGCGGAGCCGCGGTCGGGGATGAATCGGGTGCTTCGGAATCGTCCTTGCCGCAACCGGCCAGCAGCAGCGACGAGAGCACGAGTACTGAAAACGGAAATTTCATCGGTCATCACTCCAGGAAATGGATTTGCGTTTCTTATAGTGTTTTATAACACCAATACACCTGTCAAGCCTGTCAATTCGCGGCCCGGGCGCATCGAAACTGAATTCGGCCCGCCCATACCGGTCATAATATCGCAAGGAGCCGGCCGGACAGTCGCTGCCGCATGATTGCGGGAGAGGAAAGTCCGGGCTTCACAGGGCAGGGTGCCAGGTAACGCCTGGGAGGCGCGAGCCTACGGAAAGTGCAACAGAGAGCAGACCGCCTCCGATGTTTTCATCGGCGGTAAGGGTGAAAGGGTGCGGTAAGAGCGCACCGCGTCGCGGGTAACCGCTGACGGCACGGCAAACCCCACCTGAAGCAAGGCCGAATAGGGATGCGATGGCGTTGCCCGCGCTGCATCCGGGTTGGCCGCTGGAGCCGACGGGTGACCGTCGGCCTAGACGAATGACTGTCCACGACAGAACCCGGCTTACAGGCCGGCTCCTTTTTCAACTTCCCGATGCGCGACCGCTTGCCGGTCGCGCAGACCTGTAAACCCGCCATGTAGCTGCCCGCCGACGTCCTCCACCCATCGGAATTCATTGGAATTTTCCCTTGACAGGCTCGAAATCTGGGTCTATTGTGGATTTTGGTGGTAAATTGTGGGAAATAGTGGGGTTCAGGCGAACGGAGTACGGGTCATGTTTTTCGGGGAAACCGCAATCAATCTCGATGCCAAGGGGCGCATGGCCGTGCCCGTGCGCTATCGCGAGATGCTTGACGAGGTTTGCGGCAATCGCCTGGTGCTGACCTATTCGGCATTTGATTCGGGTTGCCTGTGGCTGTATCCGGAGCCGGAGTGGGAGCGGGTGCGTGATGAGGTCATGGCGCTGTCGACCTTCAACCCCGGCCATCGCAGCCTGCAGCGCCGGCTGGTGGGCTCGGCAATGCAAATGGAGCCGGATGCCAACGGCCGTCTGTTGTTACCGCAAACGTTGCGCCAGGTGACCGGGCTGGAAAAGAAAGTCGTGCTGATGGGCATGGGGGCGAGATTCGAGATCTGGAACGACGAGGTTCTTGGTCAGCGGCGCATCGAGGAAGAAAGATCCATGGCCGAACAGGCTTCGCCGGAAATGGCAGAGCTGGTTCTTTGAGATGCATGTCGCGGTACTGGAGGAGGCAGCAGTGAACGCCCTGAACGTGCGCCAAGACGGAATCTACCTGGACGCGACCTACGGCCGCGGCAGTCATGCCGCGCGCATTGTCGCGGGCCTGGGTGATGACGGCCGCCTGATCGTGCTGGATGTCGACCCCGAGGCAATCGAACATGCCCGCCGGCAGTTTTCCGACGACCGGCGCGTGGCCATCGAGCGGCGCAACTTTCGTGAGCTGGACGCGGTGGTGTCCGAGCAGGTCGGAGAGCGCGGCGTGGACGGCATCCTGATGGATCTGGGCGTTTCCTCGCCGCAGCTCGATGATGCCGGGCGCGGCTTCAGTTTTCGGCACGATGGCCCGCTGGACATGCGCATGGACCCCGATCAGGGCATCCCGGCCGCCGACTGGCTGGCCGAGGTCGACGAGGACACGCTCGTCCGGGTGCTGTTCGAGTTCGGTGAGGAACGGCACGCCCGCCGGATTGCCCGCAGCATCGTGGGTGCTCGCGCCCAGGCGCCGATCCGGACCACTGCCGCGCTGGCCGCGATCATCGAGCAGGCGGTGCCGGCAGCCAGCCGCCGGCAGCAGCGGATTCACCCGGCCACGCGCTCGTTCCAGGCGATCCGGATTGCCGTCAATCGTGAACTCGAAGCACTGGACGAGGCGCTGGAAGCCGCGATCGGTGCACTGGCGCCGGGCGGGCGGCTGGCCGTGATCAGCTTTCACTCGCTCGAGGACCGGCGCGTCAAGCGTGCCATTCGCGCCGCATCTTCACCGCCCCCGGCCAGTCGTCGCAGACCGGTCGAGAGCGACTTCACGCCGCGATTGCACGCCGTGGGCAAGCCGGTGACACCTTCGCCAGCCGAGATCGAGGCCAACCCGCGTGCGCGCTCGGCGCGGCTGCGGGTCGCCGAAAGGCCGCTGCCGGGAGCTGTCGCATGAGGCGCCTGGGGCTGATCTGCGGGTTGCTGGTGGCGCTGGTGGCCAGTGCCGTGGCGCTGGTCGCGCTCAAGCACCAGGGCCGCCAGATGTTCATCGAGCTGGAGCAGCAAAGCCACAGGTTCGATGAACTGCAGTTCGAATGGTCGCGGCTGCAGATCGAACTGGCCTGGATGGGCGAGACCATGGCGATCGAGAGCCGCGCACGCGAATCCCTGGGAATGCATTCGCCGGACAATGTCGGCGTGCTGGTGGCCGAGCATGACTGAGTCACGCGAACATGTCGGGCTGTCCCGGCTGCGGGTCGGGCTGCTGGTGGTGTTGATGGCAGCCGCCGCACTGCTGCTGCTCGGTCGTGCGGTCAAGCTGCAGGTCATGGATACCGAGTTCCTGCAGGATGAGGGTGAGGCGCGCTTCCTGCGCCAGATCGAGATCCCGACGCTGCGCGGACGCATCATGGACCGCAACGGCCAGCCGCTGGCGGTCTCGACCCCGGTCGAGTCGGTCTGGGCGCATCCGGGTGAGCTGTTGCAATCGGCCGAGATGATTCCGTTGCTGGCCAGCGTGCTCGGCGAAGATCCCGATGCCATCCAGCGCCGGCTGAGCCAGCGCGCGGATCGCCAGTTCGTCTGGATCATTCGCAGGATTGATCCCGAACTGGCCGAACGGGTGCGCAAGCTGGGGATTCCGGGGGTCTTTCTGCAGCGCGAATATCGTCGCTTCTACCCCAGCGGGGCCGCCGCCGCCCAGGTCGTGGGCATGACCAACATCGATGAGGTCGGTCAGGAGGGCCTGGAGCTGGCCTACGACAACTGGCTGACCGGCAGAACCGGACTCAAGCGCGTCATCAAGGATCGTTTCGGTCGGGTCGTCGAGGATGTCGAATTGATGCGCGAGCCGCAGGCCGGGCGCGATCTGACGCTGACCCTGGATCGGCGGCTGCAGG